>Ga0075419_10000274_pt1 | contig 30825 bp, 39 predicted proteins | sample SoiMetdeltSBSDD3_FD_76900 | JGI IMG/M metagenome (GOLD analysis project Ga0075419, IMG submission 76900) | Bulk soil microbial communities from a Populus tree surrounding site in Tennessee, USA - Soil MetaG P. deltoides SBSDD3 | ecosystem: Environmental > Terrestrial > Soil > Tree plantation... | reverse complement strand
TCGAAAACGACCGCCGCCTCGCTGCCGCAGGCTATCGCTCGGTGCTGCGTGTGCCGCTCACGACCGGCACCCGGCGTCTCGGCTCCGTCATGATCATGTCGCGCGAGCCGAACCTCTACACCGAGCAGCACGCGCAGGCGTTGCTCGTCGTCGCCGAGCTCGTGGTCATAGCACTCGCGCACAACGAGCTTGCCCAGAACCTCGCAGAGGAAGCGCGTCGCACAGCCGCTGCGCACGAGCGTGCAGCGCTGCTCGAAGAGCGCGTGCACAAGCTTTCGGAAGAGCTGGAAGCGCTGAGCCCGCATCGGGCGCTCGGTGAGTCGCGGCGCTGGCACGATGTGCTGACGCAGGCGACCAAAGTCGCCGCGACCGAAACCACAGTACTGCTCACCGGCGAATCGGGCACGGGCAAGGAAGTCGTCGCACGTTTCATTCATCGCGGCTCGCCGCGGCGGACCGGTCCGTTCGTCGCGCTCAATTGCGCGGCGCTGCCCGAGCAGCTGCTCGAATCCGAATTGTTCGGTCATGAGCGCGGCGCGTTCACGGGCGCGCAGACAGTGCATGCGGGCAAGATCGAGCAAGCGACGGGTGGCGTGCTGTTTCTCGACGAAGTCGCGGAGATGAGCCCGACCGTGCAGGCGAAATTTCTGCGCGTGCTGCAGGAACGCGAGTATCAGCGGCTCGGCAGCGTGCGCACGCTGAAGGCGGATATCCGCGTGCTCGCCGCCACCAATCGCGATCTCAAGGCAGCGATCGAGCGCGGCACGTTCCGCGAAGATCTCTACTATCGGCTCGCTGTCTTCGACATCACGCTGCCGCCGCTGCGTGCTCGCACCGAGGACATTCCATTGCTAGTCGATGCCTTCCTCGAAAGCGCTGCGCGCTCGGTGGGCCGCCCTGCGGCCGGCATCGCCGATGACGCACGCGCGCGGCTGCTCGAATATCGCTGGCCCGGCAACGTTCGCGAGTTGCGCAACGTCATCGAGCGCGCAGTCATCCTGTGCGAAGGCGGACTGATCACGAAGGAACATCTGCCGCTCAGCGTGACCGCAGATGAGCCCGCGGCGAGCAATTCATCGCGTCCTTCTGCACTCACTGGCATGACGGTGGATGCAGCCGAACGTGAGCTGATCGTCAACGCGCTCGCTCGCAGCGGCAACAACAAGTCCAAAGCCGCCCGCTTGCTGGGCCTCACCCGCGCGCAGCTTCGCTCGCGTATCGAAAAGCACGGGCTCGTCGTCGCCGACGCCGACGGCTGATTTCTTCCGCGGCTCCCGATAGCCAGAAGTGGCGATTTACAGCCACCACTGCTCGCGCGTGTGTGCGCGCATCCGCCGCGCGCCACCAACCCCTCCTCTGCTGTTTCGTATGCAGATTCAGGCATTTGCCGATCCCGTCGCCGTCGTTGCGATCACCTGGCACATCACTTGCGATGGGGAAGGCGTCGACCTTCAACCCGCAACCAGGAGACCTCGATGAAATCCGCAACCCGACTCGCCGCCGCAGTCTCGCTACTGCTCGGCGTCACCGCCGCCCAGGCTGCAGACGACGACTGGCAGTTCCGCGCCAGTCTCTACGGCTACATTCCGAACATCGGCGGCGAGACGAACTTTCCCGCCGGCGGCAGCGAGATCGATATCGCGGCCGAGGACCTGATCGACAACGCCAAGCTCGTCGGCATGGCGTCGTTCGAAGCCCAGCGGGGGCGCTGGGGCACGTTCGTCGATGTCATCCACATGAACATCGGCAACTCCGTGTCCGACTCGACCAGCCTCGGCGCCGGCACCGTTGCATTGCCGCCCGGCGTCACGGCCGATGCGTCGCTCGACATCAAGGCGTGGGTGCTGACCGCGGCAGCGAACTATCGCGCGCTGTCCACTGCGCAATCGACCTTCGACGTATTCGCCGGTGCGCGCTTTCTCGATGCCACGGGCGAGCTGCAGTACTCGTTCAACGTCGACCTGAGCCCGTTCGGCGGACCGCCGCAGCGCGGTGCAGCCGAAGCGAGCGACAACAAGCTCGACGCCGTCGTCGGCCTGAAAGGCCGCTACGAATTCGGCACCGACGGCCGCTGGTTCATCCCGTACTACGCCGACGCCGGCACCGGCGATTCCGACCTCACGTGGCAAGCCGCCATCGGCATCGGCTACTCGACCGGGCGCGGCGAAGTGTTCGCGGCGTATCGCCATCTCGACTACGACCTCGGCGACGACGGCGCCATTGCAAGTCTCGATTTCGACGGCCCCGCCGTCGGTCTCGCTTATCGCTGGTAATCAACTGGAGAACGACCATGAATACGCAACGCATCGATGTTCATCACCACTTCCTCCCGCCCGACTTGATGGCGGAGCTCAAGCGCATCGGCGCCAAGTGGACCGGCGGCCCGCCGATCCCCGAGTGGAGCCCGGCCGTCGCTCGCGAAGTGATGGAGCGCCACGGCATCGCCGCCGCTGTCGCGTCCACAGTTCCCAGCGTCTACTGGGGCGACACCGCGACGACCGTCCGCCTGGCTCGACAAGCAAACGAGTTTGCCGCGCGCATCGTTCATGACGATCCGGCGCATTTCGGCTACTTCGCAGCGCTGCCGCTGCCCGACACCGCAGCGTCGGTGCGCGAAGTCGAATACGCGCTCGACACGCTCAAGCTCGACGGCGTGCAGCTCTATTCGAGCTACGGCAACCAGTATCCCGGCGACCCGCAGTTCGACGAGCTGTTCCAGGAGCTCGATCGGCGCAAGGCGATCGTGCACATCCATCCCAGCACCGTCGTGCCGGGTGCAACCGTGCCGAGGCTGTCGATTCCGTGGGGCCTCGTCGAGTTCGTGCTCGACACGACTCGCGCGGTCGCGAACCTGATCGCGAGTGGCACTCTCGAGCGTTACCCGTCGATCCGCTACATCATCTCGCACGCAGGCGGCACGGTGCCGTACATCGCGCAGCGCCTGGCGTTCGGCACGATGGAGCTGCCCGACTTCGGCACCAAAGCACCGAAGGGCGCGATGCACTACCTGCAGAACCTGTACTACGACACCGCGCTGTCCACTTCGGAGCAGGTGTTCGCGGCACTGAAGGAGTTCGTGCCGATGAAGCAGGTGCTGTTCGGCAGCGACTGGCCGATGGTGAACGAGCGCGTCGTGAAGATCGAAACGACGGGACTCGAAAGCAGCAAGGTGCTCGACGACGCCACTCGCCGTGCGATCGACCGCGACAACGCACTCGCGTTGTTCCCGCGGTTCGCGAGCAAGGCGGCCAAGGCAGCGTAGGCAACCCTGCCCCCACCCCATCCCTCCCCCGCTCCGCGGGGGAGGGATGAGAACTCCAATGAACCGCCTCTACTTCACAATTGCCGTCTCGCTCGCCACCGCGTCGCTGGCGCGCGCGCAGAACGCCGACGAGATGGCCAAGCAAGTGGCGAATCCGATCGCCAGCCTCACGAGCGTGCCCGTGCAGTTCAACGACGAGTACGACGCCGGCGTGGACGGCGAAGGGCATCGTTTGCGTATCAACGTGCAGCCGGTCGTGCCGATGTCCATCGGCGAGGACTGGAACCTGATCTCGCGCACCATCGTGCCAATCATCAAACAGCAGGACATGCGCGCCGGCTCGGACGAGCAATCGGGCATCGGCGATGCGACGCAGAGCCTGTTCTTCTCGCCGAAAGCGCTCACCGCCGGCGGCTGGACGTGGGGCATCGGACCGGTGTTCCTGCTCCCGACTGCCAGTGACGATCTGCTCGGCAGCGATCGCTGGGGCGCGGGTCCCACGTTCGTCGCACTCCGTCAGACGGCAGCAGGCTGGACTTACGGCGTGCTCACGAATCACATCGTTTCGTTCGCGGGCGATGACGACCGTGCGGACATCAACGCGACGTTCCTGCAGCCGTTCGTTGCCTGGCGCATCGGACCGGGACGCACCGTGTCGATGAACGTCGAGTCGACGTACGACTGGGAGCGCGCAGCCTGGAACGCGCCGGTCAATCTCGGCATCAGCCAGATCCTGCCGATCGGCAAGCAGCTCGTGAGCCTGCAAGCGGGCGGTGCGTACTACGTCGAAGCGCCGCGCGGCGCGCCCGAATGGGGCGTGCGTCTCACGGTGACGTTCCTGTATCCGAAACGTTAGGTGTGCAGTCATGAGGCTCGCGTGCCGGACGCGAATCCGTGACTCTTGATGGCTACTCGCCCATGTAGATGAACGTACCCAGCGAGCCGGTGAGCTCGCAGAACTGGACGTTCGCCATTGCGAGCACTTTCTCGATATTGACCTGGTTCATGTCGTGCAGCGCCCAGATCGCACCGTGGTTGCTGCGGTCGATCAGTCGCGGGATGTTCATCTCGATCTCGTGCGGCTCGTGGGTGGCATCGCAGAAGACCAGGTCGTACTTGTCGCGGTCCAGCTCGAACGCATCGCCGGAAATCAGGGTCACGAACGTATCCAGCCCGAGCCGGCGCAGGTTCTGCGTCGCGACTTCGGTTGTGGTCGTGTTTTTGGAGAAGACGATCTCCTCGTACTGCGGCGGCACGTCGACTGCGACCTTGTGCACGCGGTCGTAGTACTCCTTGAACTCCGCGCTCGAGCGAAATCCGAGGTCGTACGACCGGAACACGCGCGGCTTGCGCACGTCGCGGATCGCTTCGCAGATGCAGGCAGTGCTCCTGCCTAGGAAATGCCCGATTTCGAGCACCGGACCGGTGCTCATCGCCGCAGTCATGTAGAGCCGGCGGGATTCGCGGCGCGAGAACCAGCCGGCGATGCTCTCGGCCGCGAGGATGCGGTTCGGCAGCGGATCGGATTTCGCTTTGATCGGCGGCTTGTAGCCGACGAGCTGCCGGACCTGCTGCTTGATGCGTTTCAGTTGCTGTTTCACGCTGTCTTCAATCCACGATGAACAAGCGCGCACCGCGCTCGGTCGACGAGCGGTGCGGCTCCGCGTTGTCGGCAACCTGGTAGCTCATGCCGGGCCTGAGCACGAATTGCCGGCCGTCCTGCAGCTCGGTGCGCAACTCACCTTCGATGCAGAACAGGATATGTCCCTTGCTGCACCAGTGGTTCGCGACGTAGCCGGGAGAGTACTCGACCATCCGCACGCGGATCGAGCCGAAGTTGCGCGTCCGCCAATACGCGGTGCCGGTGTCGCCGGCATGAGTCGTAGCCTCGATCGTCGCCCAGTCGGTCGTGCCGAAAGGGATATCGGTCATCTGCATGGAATACTCCGCCCGGGCTAGGGGCGAAGTATAAACGCGCCGACGCTGCTACTTCTTACGCGTGTAGAGTCCGTCGAACGCAACGGCCCAGGACTTGCCGTCGTCGGTGGAAGTCTCCCAGACCTGGCGCACCTGATCGCCGGGCAGCGGCGTCCAGGTGATGCGGTTGGTCGTCGTCTTGCCGGACTTCGGGTCCTGCTTGGTGCCGGTCAGCACCATGCGGTTGCCCGTGAACTTGCCGTCGAGCCCCAACGACCCGCCGCGATCGTCGATCCAGGTCTGGTGCCACTGCTCGCGCGCCGGATCGTAAAAGTTCAGGCTCTTGCCGGTCATGCCGCCCGCGCCCGTCCAGTTCTCCAGCAGCGCACAGCCTTCGAGGATCTTCTCGATGCGATTCACGCCGGCGGGCTTGCCGCCGACGCTGACGTCCCAGTTGCCGATCCAGAAATCGAACTGGCGGCGGACTTCGGCCGGGCACCCTGGCGGCGGCGGTGTCTGGGCCTGCGTCAAGGCAGGTGACAGCACGCCGATTGCGGCAATCAAGCGCACGCATGACTTCAACATCGCGGCTACTCCCCTGGCGAATCTTGTCTGTGCAGCTTTCCGCGCGCAGCCATGACCGTCAAGGCGCGAACGTTCCAGTCATTGCGGATTGCAGGCAACGGATTACCCGCACGGGAGGCATTTCTGAAATGACGCCGCTGCGATGTTTCGCGCGGAGGGCGCCGCCTAGGCTGTCGGCGACTCATCTCATCGAGGAGCGATTCGTGGAATACCGGTTTCTCGGAGCCTCGGGCTTCAAAGTGTCCGCGCTCGGGTTCGGCGCCGGCACGTTCGGCGGCAAGGGCGCATTTTTCAGTGCGTGGGGCGATACCGACGTTGCGCAAGCGCGGCGCCTCATCGATCTGTGTCTCGACGCCGGCGTGAGCTTCTTCGATACCGCCGACGCGTATTCCGACGGCGAGTCGGAGAGGATCCTGGGCGCAGCATTGGCCGGCCGGCGCGACCGCGCGGTGCTGTCGACGAAGATCACGCTGCGTACCGGCACGGGGCCGAACGATGTCGGCGCGTCCCGGCATCACCTGGTTCGCGGAGTCGACCGCGCGCTGCAGCGACTCGGCACCGACTACATCGATCTGCTCCAGCTCCATCACTTCGACGCGCAGACACCGGTCGACTCGGTGATGTCGACGCTCGACGACCTGGTGCGCTCCGGCAAAGTGCTGTACGTCGGCGCTTCGAACTTCTCCGGCTGGCAGCTCATGAAGTCGCAGGCAGTCGCGGACCGCTACGGCTACGCCAGGTTCGTTGCGCACCAGGTCTACTATTCGCTGATCGGGCGGGACTACGAATGGGAGCTCATGCCGCTCGGCCTCGACCAGGGCATCGGCGCAGTCGTCTGGAGTCCGCTCGGCTGGGGCCGGCTCACCGGCCGCGTACGTCGTGATAAACCAGCGCCCACGCGACGCCTGCAGGACACGTCGCAGTACGCTCCGCAAGTCGACGAGACGCGGCTGCATCGCGTGATCGATGTGCTGGACGAGATTGCAGCCGCAACAGGCAAGACCATTCCGCAGATCGCATTGAACTGGTTGCTGCAGCGGCCGACGGTCTCGACGATCGTGATCGGCGCACGCAACGAAGAGCAGCTCCGCGACAATCTCGGCGCGATGGGCTGGACGCTCGACGCCGCACAGCTTGCGCGCCTGGATAGCGTGAGCGCGCTCGTGCCGCCTTATCCCTACTATCCCTACTGGAACGGACAGTTCACGGAGCGCAATCCGCCGGCGGTGCTGAAGCCCTAGCGGAGTTGCGCGATTCGCTTGGGCGCCTTGGGCCGCGCGTACATGCGCTCCATGTACGCGACGAGTTGCGGGGAACGATCCAGGAGCTGCACTTCGTTCGCCCAGTCGAGCGTATAGGCGAGCACGAAGTCAGCGACAGTAACGCTGTCGCCCGCGACGAACGTGCGTCCCTGCATGTGCTGCTCCGCGACCTCCGCCATGGCACGGAAATCCTGGCTCGCGAGCGGAATGTCTGCCGCCAGCCGCTGCGCTTCGGGATACAGATTTCTGTTCTTGGCGATGCGCCACAGCGGCTGTTCCAGCTCGGTCACGGTGAACAACAGCCACTTGTTGACCTCGGCACGGCCGCGAGCGTCCGCGGGCAGGAACTTGCCGTACTTCTCTCCGAGGTACAGCACGATCGCCGCCGACTCCGTCAGCACCAGGTCGCCGTCGACCAGCGCGGGCAGCTTGCCGGCCGGGTTGATCGCGAGATATGCCGGGCTCCGATGCTCGCCAGCGCGCAGGTTCACGGTGATCGCTTCGAAATCGACGCCGAGCTCCTGCAACGTCCAGCGGGCGCGGATCGAGCGCGTAAACGCGAACTCATACAGCTTCATGCAGCACTCCGTTCAGGTGAAAGTAGCCGCGAAAGGCGCGCTCGCCGTTCGGACGGAAACAGATGGCGCGCGACGACCTGTCACGCACGGCCCAGCCTAGATCGATGATGCGCGCGAGCAGAGCGGCGCCGACTGCACCGGCGAGATGATGTCGCCGCTCGCTCCAGTCCATGCACACTCTGCACGGCGCACGCTTCTGGCCAAGCACCGCGCGTGCATCGATGCCGAAATCACCGATCAGATGCTCGCCTGCGGCGCTTAGCGAGACTGTCGCGCCATCGAAGTCGAATGCCTGTCGCTGCAGCAGGCTGGCGTACAGGAGCACGCCGAGCTCACCCGCAAGGTGGTCATAACAAACGCGCGCCTTGCGTAATGCGGGATCTTTCGGACCCGTGAGTGTGCGCGGGGCGGTGCGCAGCGAGAAGTTCATGAACTCTTCGAGGAGCTGCGCGACTTCCTCGTCGGCGATCCGGAAGTAGCGATGGCGCCCATGCGCTTCCATCGCGACGAAGCGCGCGTCGAGAAGCTTGCGCAGATGTGTGCTGCCGGTTTGCTTCGTGATGCCGGCGGCGCCGGCCAGCTCGGTGGCAGTGAGCGCGCGGCCGCCCATCAGCGCCGTCAGCATTTTCGCGCGCGCGTAATCGCCGATCAGTGTCGCTGCCGCGACCATGCTGGATCCATCGCTCATAGTTCGATACTCCTCGAACCAACGCAGGCCGTTGGAACGCTATTGTTGGCGCTCGCGATCGCCGGAGCAACCATGTCCATCACCTGCTTCATCCGTTACGAGATCGATCCCTTCCAGCTCGACGCCTTCCGCGAATACGCGCAACGCTGGGGCAAGATCATTCCGCGCGCCGGGGGACACCTTGTCGGCTACTTCCTGCCGCACGAAGGCACCAACAACGTCGCCTGGGGCCTGATCGCATTCCCGAGCCTGGCCGAATATGAGCGCTATCGCGCACGGCTGCGCGCAGATGCCGAAGGCGCGCAGAACTTCGGCTTCGCGCAGGGCAAGCGCCTCATCCTGCGGGAGGAGCGCACCTTCCTGGCCAACGTCGAGGGCACGTTCGGGATTCCGCCCACGAACTGTCCGTGCGAGTGAGGGACAGCCATGATCGCAGTCATCTTCGAGGGCATCGCGCAGGACGATCGCAAGCAGGCGTATCTCGACACGGCCGCGCGACTGCGACCGTTGCTCGAGCACATCGACGGCTTCGTGTCGATCGAGCGTTTCCAGAGCCTGACGACGCCGGGAAAAGTCCTGTCCTTGTCGTTCTGGCGCGATGAAGAGGCCGTGCGCCAATGGCGCAACGTCACGGAGCATCGCGAGGCGCAGCGCGCTGGCAGGCAGTCGATCTTCGCGGACTATCGGTTGCGTGTTGCCCATGTCGTGCGCGACTACGGAAAAAACGAGCGGCGTGAGGCGCCGGACGACGCGATGCGCTAGTGTGTCTCCGTTCGGATCGGACGGGAGATGCTCGTGCTCGCGAGGACTGCAGTTTTCATCGGCCTTCTGTGCTCGACGCTGGCTGTCGCGGCGCCGGTCGAGGAAGAGAGAAGCATCGACGCGGTGTTCGCCGAGCACATCAAGGCGGTGCAGTTGCGCGACCTTCCGACGCTGGAGCGGACGATCACGCTCGGCGCGCAGCTGACGCTGATCCTGCCGAACGGCACGCAGACTTCGACGCGCCAGGCCTACGTCGATTTCCACAAGGAATTCTTCGCCACGAAGACCTGGACAATCGAGTTCGCGCCGGTCACTCGCATCGTCGGTGCGGACTTCGCCGTGTTGACGACGAAGAGCCTTTACCAGGACGTCGTCGACGGCAAACCGTATCGCAGCCGCAGCTGGGTGACGTTCACGTTCCAGAAGGAATTGGGACAGTGGCGGCTGATCCACGACCAGAACACGCGGCTGCCGCCGGACCCGCAATAGTCAGCGGTCGCTCGTCATTTCCGTCCGCAGCTCCAGTCCGCGGCCGACGCCGAGAATCTCGTCGACAGTCAGCAGCCCGACGCACGCCGTCGCGCCGCGTGCGCGAACTTCACCCCGAAGCAACTTGCGCGCGAGGGCGATCGCCGGGAAGCACGGCACCTGCGGCCCGTGATCGTTGCCGGCCAGCAGCCACCACGTTCGGGAAATCGGTTGCGACCTCGCATCAGATCCGCGCACGGTGACGTGCATGCCGCTGCTCTTCGATCCGAAACGCTCGATTGCAAGCGCGGCCTTGTGAAGCCTCGGGACGTGCGGGAGCAGGGATCTCAGCAATCCAGCACGCACGAGCCACGACGCTGCCCAGGTCGAGAGCACGCCCACAGTCATGGCGACACCGGCACGAAACGCGACGGTGCGTACAGGTGGGTAGCGTTTCGGAAAAAGCTGCAGGTCGGGCACATCGCAGTTACCGAGCCAGCGCGCGCCGACGGGATGCGGATAAATGCGGCGGGTGAGATTCTGCCAGCCGTACACGGTACGCCACGCACCGTCGCGCCATTGCTCGAACGGCTTGCCCACATAGCCGAGGACGCCTTCCATCGCAGCGAGCCCCGGCGGCTTCGCACCGGAGGTGATGCCATGATCGATGCGTTCGATCACTGAGAACTCGGGCCTCAGCATGTCGATGACGGCGGATGACAGTGCCGGCACCGAGCTGGCGCCGCTGACGATGAGCACATCGTTGCGCCGTGCCGCCTCGTCGAGTTTGTCGATACCGCACACGTACGCGCGTGCATCGGCGAGATCCACGTAATGAGCGCCCGCCTCTATGCACGCCCGAGCAACGACATAGTCCTGGCCTTGGAATGGACCGGCTGTGTGCACAACCACGTTTGCACTGAGGCGCCGCAACTCCGTTGCGAGGTCCGGAGCATGACAATCGATCGACACCGCTTCGGCGGGAGAGCCAGTTTCATCGGCAACCGCTCTCGCCTTCTGCAGATCCCGGCCGGCGACGACGACGCGGTAACTGCGATCAGCCGCCAGCGCCGCGACGACCCTTCTCCCGAAGTTGCCGTAGCCGCCGAGAACGACGACGCATCGCATGCTGCAGCTCAGTGCAGGAAACGGTCGGCGATATCCGCCGTCGGCACTCGACACGCCGAGCGCCGACCGAATATGCGGTAACGATGACGCGCGATCCAGCGATACAGCGGATCGCGAATGAACCGCGGCACGATCGACACGAGCCGCGCGACGAATTTCCAGGACGGCCCGAAGCCGTGCAGGATGCGCACGATCGCATCGGTATCCGTGTAACCCCTCTCGCCTTCGAGCAGCAGGAATGACAGTGGGTCGTCGGGATCGATGCCATGCTCGATCAGCAGAGCACGGCCGCTCGCCGTCTGCATCGCTGCGAACCTGTAACGTCCGTGCGTATCACGACGTAGCACGAAATCGACCCAGCGGCTGCACAGCACGCAGACACCATCGAAGACGATGATGCTATCCACCATGGTCGACCAGCCAACCTTTGTAGTGCACCAGCAAGCCGATGCCTGCAATGCCCGCACGCGCGTCGAAGTAGTAGCGTCCGTCCACGATGGTTTCGAACGCGCCGCAGCCGGCGAACAATGCTGCAGGCAGCGGTACGAAGAGCAATCGCGCACCAGTGAGTCGCCACACGATCCGGTTCGGCTCTGCGCTGAGTGCAAAGCTCAGGACGATCGGCCCGAAGCATTCTTCGAGTCCGTCGCGTCCGCGACGAATGATAGACCGCATGCGCTGCTTGCCGAAGCGGCGCGTCCAGATTTCACGCGGTTCAGAAGTTTCGCGGCGGTCGCCGCGTTCGATGACTACATGAACTGCAACGTCGTCATGAGATCGCCGCGGCAGCGACGCGAATAGTGCGATCAAGCGCGCCAGCCAGTTGCGTCCGCTGTCTACACTGCAACGACCGCTGAATTCCCGGCGCTGGCGCGCGTCGTGCACGCCGCGCAACAGCGCGGGCAACCGTTCGAACGCAGCACCGAGGACTTGAGCGTGAACGCTCGTCGCGATCATGGTCCCTATTATAGGGCCTGATCGCGCTTCACCTGACTGCGTCGCCACGTCGCCGGCGGCGCGCCGAACTCGCGGCGGAACGCACGAATGAAGGCCGTGTCGGTCTGGTAGCCCACGCCTTCGGCGATGTGAGCAAGCGGCGTAGTGCTATTACGCAGAAGATTGGCGGCGAGCATCATGCGCCACTGCGTGAGGTACTGAATCGGCGACGTACCGACGAGGTGCTGAAAACGTTCGGCCAGCACGGAGCGCGATGTGCCCGCCGCGCGCGCGAGATCTTCGAGCGTCCATGCCTGCGCGGGATGCTTGTGAAGAGCGGACAGCGCGGCACCGACGATGCGATCCTTCACTCCCGCGAGCCAGCCTGTTCCACCTTCGCCCTGCTCGTTCATGTACAGGCGCAGCACTTCGATGAACAGCACTTCCGCGAGCTTGGCCAGCACGCCGGCGCCGCCCGGCCGCGGCGAGCGCGCCTCTGCCAGCGCGTAGCGAACGGAGGATTCCAGCCAGGCGCCGGCGGTGGACCCGCGCACGTTGACGCGCACGACCGACGGCAATCCGGCGAGCAGCATCTTCGCGAGCTTCGCCTCGCAAGCGAGATAGCCGCACAGCAACCGCGTCGTCGCTCCCTTGCCGCCGAAAGTCAGCAAGCGCGGACGACGCGAGAGTACGACGTCCAGGCGCGAGCCCTTCGCCGGTGGCAGGCCCGGCTGCGAGTTCATGAGATGTGCGTGGCCCTGCGGGAAGATCACCGCGTCGCCGGCGACGAGGTGCAGCGGCGGCTGCTCGTCCATCTCGACGTAGCACTCGCCCTCTGTGATCAGGTGAAAGATCACGACGCGCTCGGCGCCGGGCTCGAGCAGCGAAGCAATCGAGTCGGCGCGCTGCGAGCGATAGCACCACGGCGCGGTGAACTTCGCGTTGATGAAGATCGCGCCGACCAGGTGCACGACGCGTAGCGTTTGCGACAATGCGTCCATCAGGCTACTTCAATGTGCAATCCCACCGGTGTCGTGTTCTCCATGGCACACGGGACGGGCGAGCAGCGATGGCTCTCCTCGACGAGCGCGCGCAGCCTTTCCGCTGAAACGCCTTGTGCACCGATGGTGACATGCAGTTGCACGTCTTGCGGTCCTGCGCAGACCGCTCCGCCGTCGGTGTCGGGCATGCCCAGCAGTCCGCGAGTGTCCGAGCGACTCGTGGCACGCAGTTCGAGCGTCGTCAGCTCGATGCCGGCGGCCGCGGCGCCCATCGCGATGCGCGTTGCCGTGCAGGCGGCAAGACCTGCGCGCATCAGCCAGCCCGCCGTGACTTGATCGCCGGTGCCGCCCAACTCGCTGGGCATGTCGGTCTGAATCTCGATGCCATTCGCGTGACGGGTAACGATGCGCGTGCTGCCGCGCCAGCTCGCCGTTGCCGGCGCGTCGTCGTGCATGCCCATATCCGGACGCCTGCGCAGCACGACCTCGGCCCGTTGCATGGCGTCCGCGACATATTGTGCCGACATGAATGAGCTCCCCAGCTCCAATGGAATGGAGGCGATTCTGGGCGCGTCCGGATCATAAGCCTAGTGGCCTTCGGGCAAGCGCGGATGATCGGGCAGCAATCCCGGACGGCCAGCACAGGAGGCGAAGCTGGCCGGCGGCGCCGCGGACGATCGGTCAGACCTCGCCGACGCGAAGGCAGGACGCGCCAGGGGTTCGCCAGCAGACTGCGCCCCATGGATGCACGACTGCAACGACGAGTTCAACGCTATGGCTGGGATCTGGCCAGCAACGAGTACGACCCGCTGTGGGAGGAGCAACTCGCACCCGCGCGCACGCGAATGCTGGCGCTCGCATCGCTGGCGCCCGGCGAACACGTGCTCGACCTCGCATGCGGTACCGGCCTCGTGACACTGGAAGCCGCTCGCAGCGCCGGCCTCCGTGGCAGCGTGCTCGGCACCGATCTTTCCGGTCAGATGGTCGAGGTCGCGCGACGACGCGCCCTCGAACAGCAGCTCACGAACGTGAGTTTTCAGCGCATGGACGCGGAGACGCTCGACCTGCCGGATGCAACGTTCGACGTCGTGCTCTGCGCGCTTGGCCTGATGTACCTGCCGGACCCACCACGCGCCGTACATGAATGGCTGCGAGTGCTCAAACCCGGTGGGCGCCTCGCCATCGCCGTGTGGGGCAAGCGCGTGAACTGCGGCTGGTCGCCCGTGTTCCCCATCGTCGATGCGGAAGTCGACAGCGATGTCTGTCCGCTGTTCTTCTCGCTCGGCGAGCCCGATGCGCTGGCGCAATTGTGCAGCGATGCGGGCGTCGCCAATGTCGAGCAGGAACGGATCGCCACAGTCCTGAAGTATGCCGACGCTGACGAAGCTTGCGATGCCGCGTTCGTCGGCGGCCCGGTTGCGCTCGCGTGGTCGCGCTTCGATGCCGAGACGCGTGCGCGTGCACGTGCGCGCTACAGACATGCGATCGAGCCGTGGCGACGCAATCAGGGTTATCGAATTCCCGGCGAGTTCGTCATCGTCGCCGGCCGGAGGCCACTATGAGTTGCGAGTCCCGGACCGTCGCAGCCTGTGTCTTCGAGGGACATCGAACGGCGATGCATGATTGCCACGAGTGCCCGCTCGTCCAGTCGCTCCTGCGCCGCGTTCGCAATCTGGGGATCGAGGACGTACCGGCCTGCGTCGACCGCGAGCTGGACAAGTATCGTTCCGTCGCGCGTGTGCTCAACTGCCCGCTGGTCGCGAACCTCAGCTACACGTCCATAGCTACCGCTTCTTCTTCGGCTTCGCAGCAGCTCGCGCGGCATTCTCCTGCGCGCGCACCTTTGCAATTCGCCCGATCAGCGCGTACGGAATACCCTCGGCCAGCGGAAACTGCAGGTTCCCCTTCGGCCCCGCGTAGCGCGCAAGTTCCTTCTGCAGCTTCGGGTCACGCACTGGCGGGTACACGCCGATGTGCTTCTTGAACGCCGCAAAGTAGATCACGTCGCCGTCCAGCGAGAACGCAGGAATGCGATAGCTGATCTTCTCCTGTGCCTTCGGCACCGCCCTGGCGATGGTCGCGCGGATCTTCTGCAGGATCTCCCGGATGTCCGCCGGAAATGACCCGATGTACTCGTCGATGGTAGTGGGTGCACTGCTCGGCTTCACTTTGCCTCCTTACCGGCCAGCGTCCGCGGACCCCAGCGCAATGTCACGAACGCGGCGACGGCGGTAACGATGATTCCCGTAATGCGTGGATCGTAGTGGGAGCCATTGATCGGGAACAGCTGCCAGCTGACATTCGTCATGGCGTGGAACAGAATTGCTCCGAACACGCTCTTGCCGGTGTTGTTGTACAGCCAGGTGTGCAGCACCCGCGTCGACACGGTACCCAGGGTCCACCATCCGATCCAATCCCATTCACGGCCGACGTGCAGCAGCGATAGCCAGTGCCACACGGCCCAGACCGCACCGAGGATCAGGCTGGCGCGCAACGCACCCCAACGTTGCTGCAGAGGATCGATCAGGTACCCCGACCAACCCGACTCTTCGCCCACGGCGCTGATGAAGAAGAGCACGAACAGAGCGACTGCAACCAGTACTGACAAGCGCGGCGGCGGCACCGGCATGCCCGCAACGCGCATGAAGCCATAGCTGGCAACGGCAATCGCCGGCTGCAGCAGAACGATTGGCACATACCACTGCTTGCGTCCGATGCGTCGGCAGTCGAACGATCTCGCCAGATGCGCGACGAGGCCCGGGCGGCCACGCTCGCGTGCGACCAGGATCAACGCCGCCGCCAGCGGGCAGACCACGGCGATCGCGCCCAGTGGCAGACCCGGCAGGATTTCGATGCGATAGCGCGCGCTGAGCAGCCATAGCGGGAAGGACAGCGCGAACACCAAGATGACGAACAACAGGGGCGAACGCGGCTCCGAGGTGGTCGACACTGCCGTCACGCACTCGCCTCCCGATGCTCGCCTCGTGCTGCTTCCCATACTTCGCGCGCCGCTCCTGCGTTCATCGCCGCGATGCCTATTCCGGTGATGAGGTCCGGCCACGCGGAACCGAGCCAGGCAGTCAGCCCACCCGCAACGATGATCGCACCGTTCGCGTACACGTCATTGCGCGCCGACAGGAATGCGGCCTTCGCCAGGCTGCCGCCGTGGTGGCGGTAGCGCGCGAGAACGACCGCGCAAACGAAATTGACGGTCAGCGCGCCCAGGGCCGTGAGCGACAACGGCACCGCTGCGGGCGGTACCGGCGATAGAAACTTGGTGGCCGCCATCCACAACGTCGCCAGTCCGGGCACGAGCAACAGAATCGCAAGCACCATGCCGATGCGCGCACGGGCAATGGCCGACCAGCCCAGCGCGATGAGAATCAGGAAATTGACCGACGCGTCCTCGAGGAAATCGATGCTGTCGGCGAACAGCGCGACGGAGGCGATCGCCAGCGCGATGCCGAACTCGACGAAGAAATAGCCGAGGTTGGCAACGCAGACGAACCTGACGGCCGGACCGAGCCCTGAAGTGCGATCATCAGCCATGCAGTCGATGGTAGGGGATCACAACCAGCGGCGCACGCGCTTCGCGTAGTCGTCCCAACTCGCACCGTGTGTGCTCGCGAGCCACGGCTCCTCGCCGAGCACGACGCGCAAATGAAATGCGATGGCCATGAAGAGCGCGTACCAGTACAGGCCGCGCACGTCGAATGAGACGGCCCAACCGAGGACGATCAGCAGCACCGACACGTACATCGGATTGCGCGAATAGCGATACAGCCCGGCGGTAACGAGATGGCGCGGCGGCGACCACGGCGCAAGCGTGCCCTTGCCGAACACGTAGAAGTCGCGCACACACCAGAGCAGGCCGACGCACCCTGCCAGCAGCGGCACCAGGCCGAGCGGCTGTGCGAGCTCGGTCCGCGAAGTCGAAACCAGCCAGGAGATGGGAATGGCGAAGGCGACGATGCCAGGCAGTGCAATGAAGGCAAACAGTGCACGCAGGAACATGACGACTGCTATTGCCCAGCGCTCTGGTTCAACACGCGCGCCGCCACGAACTCGGAGCGCGAAGGATGGTGCGCAACGAGAGTTACTCCTCCTCGCCGAGCTCGCCCGTTGCGAAGAACGACAGCTCTGCTTCGCTGAGCTGCGCCTGGGACAGAATCCATTGCGCCCGGCGCAAGAGATGCGGCGGCACCATGACGGAGAACCCGCGCGTCAGACCTGGCATCGGCTCATCGGAAGCCACGCTCGCCGGCACGTTCTCGGAACGCAGCAGGCCCGCCACGACTGCGGCGGAGGCCGCATCGGAATACGTGGCAAACTCGCGCCAAGGCTCCATGGCGCCGAATCATGCGCCCGACCGCGCATCGCGGCAACGGCGCCTCAGAGCTTCGCGACGAACGCCCGCGCGTGTTCGATCTCGGGACGACCGGCCGCGTCAGGCCCGATTTGCTGGAGCAGCCGCTCGTAGTTCGTCCGGGCCTTGTCGCGCTTGCCGGCCAGCTCCGCGGCCCGTGCTGCGCCATAGACGTTGCGGAACCGTTTCGGATCGCCACGCTGCGATTCCTCGAACGCTGCGAGCGCCGCGCTCGGCCGCTTCAGATCCAGCAACAGCTCGCCGAGCATCTCGCGGACCGGGATGACGCGGCCGGGCATCATCACGTGCTCCTCGGTCTGGTCTTCCCGATCTGCCGCGACGCGCATCAGCGTCACGGCTTCGTCGTTCCGGCCTTCGGCTCGCGCGACCCACGCACGGATCGTTTCGACCTGGATGTCCACTTGCCCGATCCAGTAGTCCTTCTTCTGCGCGACCATCGCCTCGCGCAGCCTGCCGAGCCGGGCCATCTCTGCCCTCGCCGCCGCAGCGTTGCCGCTTCGCGCCGCACCGAGACCGCGTGCGTATGCATTGACGGCTTCACCTTCGGGAAACGGGCTCCAGTCGAAGGCCGTGCTCGCCGGCAGGAGTGGAAGCCGCGCCGCTTTCGTCCATTCCCCGCGTTCGAGCTCGAAGCGCGCAGGAATCACCGCCGCGGCATAGGCGATCTGACGGGTCTGCTCGTTGAACGTCTCGTTCGACTGCACGAACTCGACCCACTTGCGCGCCTCGGCGTCGCGGCCGAGCTGCAGCGAGGCGTACGTCAGATAGTCGAGCGCGTGATACACGTCGCGGTCGGCTTTCGCCGTCGCCCGCGATCGCACGTTCATGTCGATCGATTCCTGCCACAGCCCTACCCGCGAGAAGATGTGCGACGGCATGTGCAGTGCGTGCGGCGAATCGGGTGCAATCGCCGCGTAACGCCGCGCGGCGTCGAGGCCCTGCTCGGCGATCGCCGGAAAGTCGTAAGCGTGGATCAGGAAGTGAATCACGCCGGGATGACGCGGATTGGTAGTCGACACCTGCTCCAGGATGCGCGCACTCCGGAGCTGCTGCGCATGTGTCAGATCGTTGCGATCGGCAGTCACCTGCAACCAGTACGCATACAAGACAGCCGCCTCCGGATCCTGCGGATAGCGCGCATGGAGTTGCTCCAGCGCCTTCTCGTATGCGGCCGCGCGCGTCTTGAACGGCACCGTCGCGTAATCCTTGAATACGATCTCGACGGCTGAGATGTAGTCGCGTTCACGCGCAGCCTTGCCGCCGAGTTGCTTTGCCTTTTCGACAGCAGCCCAGCCGTCCTGCTCCAGCTTCGGTGTCGGCGGCGCACCGAGCGGATTGTCGAGGCTCGCGACGGCCTTGGCCCAGTACGCCATCGCGCAGGCAGGATCCGCCTGCAGCACCGCAGCAACCGCCGCGTCGATTCGGTCCCAGTAGAACGAGTACAGGAGCGCGGCCAGCGTATTGAACCGCGACTGGGCCTCGGCGTTGCACGAGACCGGGAAATTCACCTCGCCGAGGGCGCTGCCGTCCTCGTGCCGGTGATCGTGCTCCTGCGGAAAGGCACGCGGCGTGACGAGGATAGAGGCAGCGATGCAGGCAGCAATCGCAAGCTTCGTCATGCTTCCTCCATGGTGCGAATGCTTGCAGCATCGCTCCATGGCAAACCCGGCGCATCACACAAACATGTGACCTGGCGGGTTCAGCGCCGGCGACCCTGCAACTTCCACCACGCCGCCAGCGTGGCAAGCTTTTCCTCGGAGCGCCAGGGTTTGATCCGACCTTGTCCGAGCGCGCCGATCTCTGCGCGCAGCCCCTGCTCCGTTGCGGAAACGTCGGCGGCAACCTTCGCGTACGCGTCGCGTTCGACGAGCACACCGCAATCGATATGCTGCTCCGCGAGTGCTTCTGTCACGACCTCGCGGAACAACTTGCCCTCGAGGGCGTGCACGCGGACGTGGGGATTGCCGAGGGAATCAGGGTCGATGACGCTGCCGACGACGATCGCTGCGCGCTCGATGCCGGCATACTCGTGCAACATCTTGCGCATCTCACGCGCGGCAGTGCGGCGCACTTCCTTCACGGCCTTCTCGGACAACGCAGCGCCCTGGCGCTCGGGCAACTCGATCGTCGGATGAAAGGGAAAGCGCGACTGCGGCAGCTCTTCACTGGAGAGCGCGACCGTGCGGACGCCCTGCAACGCAAGGCCGTCGCCGCTACGGGCCACGACGGCCGCGATCGCAAAGCCCGACTTGATGCGCAGGCCGATGGCGAGCATGGGAGCATCATCGCTCCAGACCCTGACATCCGCCGTCAGGGTTATTACTTCTGCGCGACTGCTTGCAGCTCGAGCGCCCGGGCGCTCATCAGCGCGAACGGCAGCGAGTAATTGCCCTCGTGGCAGGCGTATTCGAGCATCCGCTCGTCGGAACGCCCGAAGCGCGTCTCGCCCTTCCATGGCTGCGTGTAGAACTCGGGGTCTTGCACCGTGAACACGTAGCTGAGCTCGTCGGGCGACACGCGGGTAATGCGCTCGGTCACCGTCGTATCGGGCCCGACGAAGAAGATGCCGCCGGGGCCGGCGCGCGCACCGCTGGTCGGCGCGAAGTACTTCGTCTCGATCACGAGCGTGGTGCCTTCCCACCAGCCGATCGAGTCGCCCAGCCAGGACACGAGCGCAGCAGGCGCGTGCTTCGTATTCATCCGAATGACGCGCGCTTCGTGCAGTTCCTCGGACGAGATGACGATCGAGTCGCGCGTCTGCACGATCTGCCGCAGATCGGCGGCCGGCACGACGTAGACAGGCGGCGCCGCACTGATCGCGGCGAGACAACGCTCCGAGCCCGGCCGTGCTTCCGGACCATCGAACGCCGTCAACACGGCTGCACCCGCAGCCTTGGCGAGAGCCTTGAAGTGCTCGTTTGCCGGAATCTTGCCGTCGGCCGGATGCGTGATGACGGAGCTGCGATACTCGCTGCGAATCGGTTCGACGCCGCGATCCCAGAAATATTCCGCCGGCTCGCCGGGCCGCGACAGGTCGTTGGTCTTCGCCAGGATGCGCGCCTGCAGTTGCTCGGCCTGCTCGCGCGTGATGATGAAAGTGTCGAGCTCCTTGGGTCGCTCCATCGGCGTGATGTTCCGGTGGGACCACACGCCCTGCAGATCGACCTGGCCGTCGTCCAGGCGCGGCGGCCGATACTCACCCGCCTGTGCAGCGGCCGCAGCCGCCAGCAACCCGCATACATATATATAGCGCACGACGCATCCCCGATTTGACACAGGGATTATTGTCGAAGCTGCGGGCCCGGCCCGGAACGCACGAAAGTATGCGGCGGTGTCTCACGACTGCCGGGTCATGCCGCTTGTCCCCGCTCGCTGGCCTTGAGCCAGCGCCGCACGTTGCGCTTGCCCGCCACGTTCACCGCGAACGACAGCGCGATCAAGCGCACGTCGAGCATCAGGCTTTGCCGTTGCAAGTACAAGCGATCGAGCCGCCGTGTGGAACGCGCCGTCGGCCCGGCCAGGAGCTGCGACAGGCCCGTGATGCCGGGGCTCATGGCGAAGCGCCAGTCATCGGGCGCCTCGTGCCAGCCGAGTCGCTCGACGTCGGATTGCGTCAGCGGTCGCGGCCCGACGATGCTCATTTCACCGCGCAGCACATTCAAGAACTGCGGCAACTCGTCTATGCCCGTGCGGCGCAGCCAGCGACCGACTCGCGTTACTCGCTGCTCGCGCATGCTGCGCAGCTTGACGATCGTGAATGGATGCCGTTGCCGTCCCACGCGCGATTGCACGAACAGCGGCGAGCCGCTGTCTTCCAGCCAGGATGCGACAGCGATTCCTGCCACGAGCGGCGCGAAGGCCGCGCAGGCAGCGCCGGCAACGAGCACATCCAGCGCCCTCTTCCCGGCGTACGGTTTTGCAGACGACGGACTCATGTCACTACACCTCATTACACCCCTGGGCTTACACACTGACTGGCTCGCGCTGCAGTTTCATCGGCGACGCCGAGCGCTTCGAGCCGCGGCCTCAACTTCAAGTGCCGCTGACGCGAGTGCTCGATCAACGGCCGCCAGATCGCGGCAGTGAGCCGATGACGGATCAGCATGTGCCAGAAGCGGTTCGATCTCTTGTACAGGTAGCTCATCGCGAGATACGCGAGCACGGCCCTGCGGTCGCTCGGCCGTCGCTTCCAGATGGATGCGTGCGAGAACAGTCGGTCGTAGCACCACGCATATCCGTGGTCGAGCTCTTCGCCGCTCATGAGCTTCGGCTGGAACACGACGTGTGCGGTGTCGTACTTGTCCCAGTCCCGATGCAGGATGCGCCCTTGCGCCTCGAAATGACGGAACAGCGGCGTGCCCGGGTACGGGGTCAGGATGTGGAACGTCGCACATTCCAGGCGGTTCTCTTCGATCCACTGCACGGTGCGCGTGAAGACGTCTGGACCGTCGTGATCGAACCCGAGCACGAAGCTGCCGTTCACCTGGATTCCGTACCGATGCAGCAATGCGACGCGTCGCGCGTAATCCATCGGCGCAGGCGTGCGCTTGCGCGCGTCGGTCAGATTGCCTTCGTTCAGCGATTCGAAGCCGACGAAGACGCCGGTGCAGCCCGCGCGCGCCATGTCGCGCACGAGCGTCGGATCATCGGTGACGTCAATGGTGACCGCGGCGCTCCAGATGATGCCGAGGGGCCGCAGCGCTTCGCACAGCTTGCGCAGGTACGCCGGCCGCGAGCCGAGGTTGTTGTCGACGAACACGACGTACGGTTGTCCGTCGGCCACGATCTCATCGACGACCTGCTGCACCTCGCGCATCCGATACGGCATATGCAACCCGTCGGTCGACAGGTAGCAGAATCCGCAGCGATTGTGACACCCGCGCGTCGCGATCACGCTGGTCGTGGTGAGGAACGACTCGCGCGGTAGGATATCGCGACGCGCGGGTGGATCCAGCGCATAGGGACGCGAGTAGTCGGCGGCGTACCGTCGCTGCAGAGTCCCTTGCTCGATGTCGGTCAGAATCCGCGGCCACACCTGCACGCCATCGCCAATTGCGATCGCATCGGCATGCTCCAGCGCCTCTTCCGGACACGACAGCACATGCAATCCGCCGAGGATGACGATCGAGCCCTGCGCGCGATACCAGGACGCCAGCTCGTACGCACGCCGTGCGAAAGTCAGATGCACGCTGATGCGACGACGTGCGGCAACGGCTCGGCAGGTGGCGGTCCCTGCAGGAGATTCTCGTCCCAGTAGCGCACGTCCCAGTGAGAGGGCGTTGCAGCCGCGATGCTGGTCAACGCCAGCGTCGGCGTGAGCACGTGCTTGCCGAAGCTTGCGCGCGGATCCTTCGCATAGAAGGGATTCAACAGCAGCGCGTAATGCCGCTGCACCGGGCGGGGGCGGATCGGGCCGAGTTTCGGCGCGATCGCCATATCTGCCGGCACAATCGGCTGACGTCGGAGCTCATCCATGGGCGGAGCTCACGAAGCGGCCCTCGTCGATGCCGCCGAAGCGGCGATCGCGGCGCGCGTACTCTTCGAGCGCGTCGTCGAGGGCGCGCTCATCGAAATCCGGCCACAGGCAGTCGACGAAGTGCAGCTCGGCGTATGCGCATTCCCACAGCAGGAAATCGCTGAGGCGCTTTTCGCCGCCGGTGCGGATCAGCAAGTCGACCTCCGGTGTCGGCGCTGCGGCGTGATCCACTTCCGCGAGCCGCTCGACGAAGTGCGACCGATCGATACTGTCTCCGGCTCGCACACGCCGACACACTTCCATCAGACTGTGCTGCGCCGAGTAGTCCACAGCGATGCGCAGACGCATGCCGGTGCAGCGCGCTGTGGCCTGTTCGCTGCTCTCGATCAAGGACAGCAAGTCCGGACTCAGCCGGTCGCGACGACCGATGACGTTGAGTCGGATCGACTGCTCCACGCAACGCGAGGTCTGCGTCTTCAGGTAGCGCTTGAACAAGGCAAACAAGCCGGTGACTTCGACGGCCGGACGCTGCCAGTTGGCAGCCGAGAAGGCGTAGAGCGTCAGCGTGCCGACCCGACGCCGCGCGGCCGCCTCGACGATCGCGTCGACCGCATCGGCTCCTGCGCGATGGCCGGCCGTGCGCGGCAAGCGTTGTCGCAAGGCCCAGCGGCCGTTGCCATCCATGATGATTGCAATGTGCATGGGAGAGTACTCTGTATTGCAAAGTAACGCGGCAAATTTTTTTAGGCCCGGCGCGTCGCCTTGATCACTGCCTCGACATGATCGAGATAGCGATGCAGCGCGTTGCGGCCGAGCGCCGTGATCCGGTAGACCGAGCGTGGGCGACGGTCCTCGAACGACTTGGTACAGGTGAGATAATTCGCTTCCTCGAGCTTGCGCGCGTGCGCGCTCAGGTTGCCGTCGCTGACGTCGAACAGCGCCTTGAGCTCGGCGAACGTCAGTTCCTCGCGCACCGCCAGCGCGCTCATGATGCCGAGGCGCACGCGCTCGTAGATGAGGCGATCGAACTTCGCATCGTCCGCGGCGCTCGCTGCAGCTGGCACGGCGGTGAGCTTCGGCCGTTTGCGTTTCGCCGGTGCGAGCGCTTTGCGCGTATCAGCCTTCGCTGTCATGCCCTGCCCTGTTCGTCACGTAGCCAAAGAGAATGTGCAGTCCGCCGAATCCGGCGCCGAGCAGCGGGACATGCCAGCTTGCCGGGGACAAGAACGCCAGCAACCCGAATGCAACGAACGCACCGCCCAGAATCCCGATCGTCCGCGTCGATGCCGTGCTCGCCGCGATGAGACCGCAGCCATACAAGAGCAGCCAGGTGCCGGGAATCGCATGGAAGTTGGCGCTCGACCACAGGACGGCAGTCAGCACGGCGCCCGCGAACAGCGAGGGCAGCAGACCGATCGCGAACCTGCGGAAAGGTGTCTGCCTGAACAACAGCACGCCGCCGACACTCGCCGCGATGACTGCGGCAAGCAGCCAGACGATCAGCCAATAGGGTTGCAGCGCTGGAATGGACGCAGCGACGGCGGCAAGAAGGCCGACGATGCCAGACGCGAAACCGGTCGAGCCCGGCACTGCCAGCGATGCCGCAGACTCCATCGACGACCGGATGTAGCGCAACGTCGCAGCGGCGTGCGAGTCGAGCTGGACCGTATTGGCGGCGTGCATCGTCTTCTTCCGTGGTGTGCCCACGTGGCGACGCTACGGCCGATCGCCATGCCATGTCAAGTACTCTCCATTGCAGAGTGAACGCAGAAAATGGCGAACCATGACGATCTTGCAATCCCATTGTCGCGAACGCGAAGTCGGCGGATACTTCCGGGGCCCGGAGGGTTGTCTGCTCAGAAGTCGTCGCCGCCTGATCGTTCATCTGCTGTCGCTGGCGTTGCTATTAGCCCAGCTCGGCATGCAGGCGCACGCCTATTCCCACCTGAAATCCGACCCCGACGGCGACGGTCTCCCCGGCACCACGACCCAGCTCTGCGGTCAGTGCGCTTCGTCCGCCCCGCTGCTGAGCATGGCGAGCGGCTCGCTCTGCATCCGCGTGCCCCATGTATCGCAGGTGGACGGGATCGCGCCCACCAGCGTCGACTCGACGGTTCCCCGCCTCCCCCACCCCGCATTTCGTTCACGCGCACCGCCGCACCTCCTGTGAATCAGTGATCGCACGACGGCGCTTGCGCCGCTCGTGTCCATTCGCTCACACAGGAGGAAGTTTCCATGATGAGTTGCAAAGCCCTTGCGGCGCTGCTGGCGCTTGCGGGGATGACTCTGCCCGTACTCGGCCACGCGGCTGACGACGTTGCGAGTCTGCGCGCCGAATTGCAGGCACTGAAGAACGACTACAAGACACGCGTCGATGCGCTCGAGCAGCGCATCACGCAGCTCGAAAGCGCACCGGTCGGCGCGTTGGCCGAGGCGACGCCTGAGCCCCAGCCGATGCCCGCGCAGGCCCCCTCGGGCGGCATGGGCGGCACAGGCACTGCCTTCAATCCGGCGGTTTCGCTGATCCTGGCCGGTGGCTACACCCACACTTCGCAGGACCCGCAGACGTGGCAGATCGGTGGGTTCATCCCGAGCGGCGGCGAAGTCGGACCCGGCGAGCGCAGCTTCAACCTCGGCGAGTCCGAGCTGACGCTGAGCGCGAACGTCGATCCGTACTTTTCCGCGCAGATGACTGCGGCGTTCACGCCGGAGAACGAAGTCGAAGTCGAGGAAGCGTTCTTCCGCACGCTCGCATTGCCGAGCGGCTTCACGGCGAAAGGCGGCCGCTTCTTCTCGGGCTTCGGCTATCTGAACGAAGTCCACGCGCACGCGTGGGACTTCGTCGATCAGCCGCTCGCCTACCAGGCGTTCTTCGGTGGACAGTTCAAGCAGGAAGGCGTGCAGGTGAAGTGGCTGGCGCCCACGGAGCTGTTCGTCGAGCTTGGCGCCGAAACCGGCAACGGCAGCGAATTCCCGGCCACGCGGCGCAATCGCAACGGCTTCAATGGCGCAACGCTGTTCGCACATGTCGGCGGCGACGTGAGCGATGCGACGAGCTGGCGCGCCGGTGCCGCCTATCTCGATCAGCGCGCCGACGATCGCGCGTTCGAGACCGTCGATGAGTTCGGCTTGCCGCTGACGAATGCCTTCACAGGCAAGTCGCGCACCTGGGTCGTGGACGCGGTCCTCAAGTGGACGCCGCTCGGCGATCCGAATCGCCGCCAGCTCAAGCTGCAGGGCGAATACATGCAGCGCGATGAAACCGGTCTGCTCGCGTTCGATGCCGAAGGCTCGGACCTGGCCGGCGACTATCGCAGCTCGCAGTCGGGCTGGTACGTGCAAGGCGTGTATCAGTTCCTGCCGCGCTGGCGCGCCGGCCTGCGCTACGACTCGCTCGACGACGGCAGCAAGCGTATCGCGCTGGTCGACTCGGGCGAGCTGCCGCTGAGCGCATTCCCGGCGTTGCTGCCGGCGGATCCGGATCGCATCTCGATCATGCTCGACTGGAATCCGAGCGAGTTCTCGCGCCTGCGCGCCCAGTGGGACTGGGACGATGCGCGCGGCAACGACGATCGCGACCGCGCCTTCCGCCTGCAATACATCTACGGCATCGGCGCGCATGGCGCGCACAAGTATTAGGAGCCTGGGTCATGTGTCGTTTCATTCGCAGCACCCTCGCGGTGCTCATCCTTGCGGCGGCGCTGCCAGCGCACGCCGCGCTCAAAGTTCTCGCCACCACCAGCGACTGGGGCGCGCTCGTCAAAGAAATTGGCGGCGACCAGGTCAACGTATACGTCGCGACCAGCGCGCTGCAGGACGTGCATCGCGTCGATGCCAAGCCGAGCCTGGTTGCACGGGCGCGCACTGCCGACCTCGTCGTTGCGACGGGCGCGGAGCTGGAAATCGGCTGGTTGCCGGTGCTGATCCAGGAATCCGGCAACAGCCGCATTCAGCCCGGTGGCCCCGGTTACTTCGAGGCGGCGTCCGTGCTGACGCTCGTGGAGAAGCCCGAGCGGTTCGATCGCTCGCTCGGCGACATCCATCCGCAGGGCAACCCGCACGTCCAGCTCGATCCGCGCAACATCGCTCGCGTCGCGAAGGCGCTGACGGAGCGCCTGTCGCAACTCGACGGCGCGCACGCCCAGGAGTACCAGCAACGCGCCAAGGACTTCGATACGCGTTGGCAAGCAGCGATCCAGCGTTGGGAGAGCGAGGCTGCGCGGCTCAAAGGCGTGCCGGTCGTCGTCATGCATCGCGACCAGACGTATCTGTGCAGCTGGCTCGGATTGAATCAGGTCGCGGCGATCGAGCCGAAGCCCGGCATGCCGCCGACGGCCGGCTATCTCGGTCAGCTCGTCACCAAGCTCAGCGCGTCACCGCCGCGCTTGATCATGCTGAACGCTTACAACGATCCCAAGGCCGCGAACTGGTTGTCCGATCGCGTGCACGCGCCGACTGTCGTGCTGCCGTTCTCGGTCGGCGGCACGCCCGAGGCGAAGGACCTGTTCGGACTGTTCGACGACACGATCAATCGACTCCTGGCGGTGCTGAAATGAGCCTCTTCTCCACTGACTTGAGCATCCTGTGGCCGGCGTTGATCGCCGGCCTGCTCGTGGTGATCTCGCACGTGCCGCTGGGACAGCAAGTCCTCGCGCGCGGCATCGTGTTCATCGACCTTGCGATCGCACAGGTCGCAGGACTCGGAGTGATCGCTGCCAACAGCTTCGGCCTGCCGATCGAAGGCTGGGGTGCACAAGCTGCAGCGGGCGCTGCGGCGCTGGCTGGCGCGCTGTTGCTGACATGGACGGAACGCAAGCGACCGGAAGTGCAGGAAGCTCTCATCGGCATCCTGTTCGTGCTGGCGTCCACCGCGCAGATCCTGCTGCTCGCGAACGACCCGCACGGCGGCGAGAACCTCAAGGATCTGCTCGCCGGCCAGATCCTCTGGGTATCGACGGATCAGCTCGTGCGCACTGCAGTGCTGACCGCGATCTTCGCCGTCGTCTGGTTTCGCTGGCGCGCGCAGATCGGCCGCATCGGGTTCTATGTGCTGTTCGCAGTCGTCGTGACTGCTTCCGTGCAACTCGTCGGCGTGTATCTCGTGTTCACGAGCTTGATCGTGCCGGCCGTGGCAACTTACCGGCATGCCGCCAATCGACAACTCGCATTCGGATATGCGCTCGCGTTCGGCAGCTATGTTGCAGGACTCGCGATGTCGGTGGTCACCGATCTGCCCTCGAGCCCGGTTATCGTGTGGGCGATGGGAGTGATCGGCTTGCTGGTGCATCTCACCGGCAAGCGAAGCGCTGTCACGGCAGCAGCCCACCAAGCGACGCAGGGTCGACTCGCGCAGTGAGCTTGTGCTTCGGCCCGCGATACTCGTCGAACAGCGCCTGATGCGCGGCGAGGGAGAGCTCCCCGTCGCGCGTGTAGTACTCGCGGACCCACGTGAGAAGAAATTGCAGGTGCTGATCCTGGACCTGCTGCGACTCGTACTTGTGCGGCTCCCACGGGCGACTGCTGCAGTTCGCGAGGCATGCCTCGACGCCCGGCTCGAGAAACAGCAGGACCGGCGAGTACGCTAACGCCGCGCGAACGAGATTCGCGTAGCACCCTTCGACGACCCAGTTCTCGCTCGCCTCGCAAAACGTCCGGACGTCACGAACTGCTGCGTCAGGATCGCGGGCGACAGCAATCTTTCCGGGCTCCCACGCAACGGTATCCAGGTCGAGCATCGGCAGTGCATGCGCGCTCGCGAGCTGGCGCGACAGCGTCGACTTGCCGGATCCCGAGTTGCCGATCAGCGCGATGCGCATGGTGCCGGCATTCTAGCTAGACTACGGGCCACTATGCGCCGCGCCACCATCGCCGCCCTGCAGCTCGGCTCGCACGCCGACGGCACTGCTGCCACGCTCGATCGGATTCTCAGCCACTCGAGCTCGTTTCGTAACGCGGGCGCGCAACTCGTCGTGATGCCCGAGGCGCTGCTGGGCGGCTATCCGAAAGGCGCCGATTTCGGAGCACGCGTCGGCTATCGCACGCCCGCGGGACGCGAGGCATTCCTCAAGTATTGGCGCGAAGCGATCGAGGTCCCCGGACCGCAGACCGAAGCGCTCGGCGAGCTGGCGCGCAACACCGGCGCGGCGTTGGTCGTCGGCGTCATCGAGCGTGATACGACAACGCTTTACTGCACGGCCCTCTTCTTCTCCGCGCACGGCGAGCTCGCAGGCAAGCATCGCAAGCTGGTGCCCACTGCGATGGAGCGTTTGATCTGGGGCCAGGGCGACGGCTCGACGCTCTACGCGATGCAGACCGATGTCGGTCGCATCGGCGCAGCGATCTGCTGGGAAAACTACATGCCGCTGCTGCGCACCGCGATGTATGCGAAAGGCCTCGACATCTGGTGCGCGCCGACGGTCGATGAGCGCGACATCTGGCAGACGAGCATGCGGCACATCGCGTACGAAGGCCGCTTGTTCGTCGTCAGTGCTTGTCAGTACCAGCCCCCGCCTGGAGCCTCAGTACCGGACTGGCCGCTCGAGCGGCCGCTGATCCGCGGCGGCAGTGTCATCGTATCGCCGCTCGGCGAGGTGCTTGCCGGACCGGTCTACAACCGCGAGGAACTGCTGGTCGCGAGCGTCGATCTCGATGACGTCGTTCGCGGCCGCTACGACCTCGACGTCACCGGTCACTACGCGCGGCCGGACGTGTTTACGCTGACCGTCGACGAAGATCAGTAAACCAGTTCATGTATGGACCTTGCGCAAACTTGCGAGGCTGGCTCACAGTAGTCGCATGATTTTCTCCCGATCGAGACACACGCTTTGGGCGCTTGCCGCGCTGCTGGCGATAATCGCGCCCACGGTCCACGCCGGCGAGGTGTGCAACGTCGCGCGCAAGAAAGCGAATCTCAACTTCACGGTCAAGGACATTGCCGGCAAGGACGTGCGACTGAGCCAGTACAAAGGTCAGGTCGTGCTGGTCAACTTCTGGGCGACATGGTGCGTGCCGTGCAGGATCGAGATTCCGTCGCTGAACGCGCTGTATCGTGACTACAAGGAGCGCGGGTTCGTCGTGCTCGGCGTTTCCGTGGACTCGGAAGTGCCGGCGATCAAGCCGTTCGCGCGCGTCATGAAAATGAACTATCCCGTGCTGGTCGGTGCCGGTCGCGAGGATCTCAGCGACGCGTTCGGTCCGTTCGTCGGCTTTCCGACTTCGGTGCTGGTCGCGCGCGACGGGACGATGTGCGCGCGGCATGTGGGGCTGGTGAGCAAAGCGCAGATCGAGAAGCAGATTGGGGCGCTTTTGTAGAAACCTGATAGAACCTTGTCGGGCTGAAGCCCGACCTACAGCCGATAAACAAGCATCCGCGGCACGCCCACAGCAAAGTCTGCCGCACCCTGACAGCGCTACCGAAACTTTGAGTTGCCGCTCGCGAATCGCGGGCTGCGTGCCGCGCCGCTGCTCGCGCGCACGCACTCGTGCACTCCTGAAACTCTGAGTTGCACGCGCACTGCGTTCTCAGCGCCCTCTTCTCCTGCCTAGCATCCCCGCGCGCCCACGAGCTGAGCGCGGAACCTTCCACGCAGGAATCAACAATGGAGGTTTGGGGATATGAGCACCGAAGAGGATGGACTCGACCGAAGAACCGTACTCAAGACCGGCGCGCTGCTCGGCGCAGCGGCAGTCCTGACATCGAAGAAGTCGCTGGTACTCGCGCAGAGCTCGCCGCCGCTCGCGCAACCCGTGCTGTGCGGCACGACAGCGCCCGTGAGCCCGCCGACGCGGCCGTTCCTGGACGCATTGCCGGTGCCAATGCCGGCGTTGCCGCAGATCCTGAGCCCATTGCCGACAAAGGCGGCGAACACGGGCGCGGGTGAAGCAGCGCGTGATGCGCATCAGCGCTGGGAGCAGTTCCTGCCGCTGATCCAGTATCGAATGGTCGCAGCGCCCTCCCTGCATCAGCATCACACCGACCTGCTGCCGTCCTTCATGTGGACGTTCAACGGCAAGTATCCGGCGCCGACGCCGCTGAACTTCTACGGCGTGCCCTCGATCGTGCGCTTCGTGAACGATCTGCCGCCGACGCCGCCGAACACGACGTTCGGCATCAACGAGATCACGGTTCACCTGCACAACGGCCACACCGGATCGGAGAGCGATGGCTTCGCGGGCGATTTCTTCCCGACCGGGTTCTTCAAGGACAACCACTACGCCAATGCGTATGCAGGCATCGACGACTTCGGCGGCATCGGCGATGCGCGCGAAGCGATGCACACCTTCTGGTTCCACGATCATCGCGCAGCATTCACGGCCAACAACAACTACCTCGGCCTGAACGGCATGTACATCGTGTACGACAGCAAGGATCCGGG
>Ga0075419_10000273_pt1 | contig 30846 bp, 21 predicted proteins | sample SoiMetdeltSBSDD3_FD_76900 | JGI IMG/M metagenome (GOLD analysis project Ga0075419, IMG submission 76900) | Bulk soil microbial communities from a Populus tree surrounding site in Tennessee, USA - Soil MetaG P. deltoides SBSDD3 | ecosystem: Environmental > Terrestrial > Soil > Tree plantation... | reverse complement strand
TCTCGAGCTCGGCGTCCTCGAGCGTGCTCTCCCGGATCTCCACGCGGCCGCCGAAGCGCTCGCGGACGAGGTCGGCGAGCGCGCCGTCGGGCTCGATGCCGACGAGCGGGTCGGCGCCCAGCTCGAGGAGCCGTCGCGTCGCCTGGCCGGTTCCCGGCCCGATCTCGAGCACCTTGGTACCGTCGTCGAGCCCGCAGCGCTCTCGAAGCACGTCGTAAACCTCCTCGGCGTGGCCCGGGCGCCCGCGCTCGTAGGCGGCGGTGTCGAGGCCGAAGAGCCGCCGGCCCTCCTCCCGCGCGAGGCGCGCCATCAGTCCCAGGGCGGGGCGTGATGCGTCCAGCGGCCGCCGACCATCGTCGCCACGACCTCGACCGACTCCAGCTCCTCCGGCGGGCACTCGAGCGGGTCGCGCGAGAGCACGACGAGATCGGCGAGGTAGCCCGGGAGGAGCTTCCCGCGCCGCCGCTCGTCGCCCGAGAGCCAGGCGGGGCTCACGGTCGTCGCGGTCAGCGCTTCCGCGACGGTCAGGGCCTGCTCGGGATGCCAGGCCGGCCGGTCGTCGATCGTGCGCAGGACGCCTGCTCGGATCCCGGCGAGCGGGTCGAGCTCCTCGACCGGCGCGTCCGATCCGTTCGCGAGGAGGGCGCCGGAGTCGAGCAGCGACCGGAAGAGGTACGCGCCGTCGGCGCGTGCTCCCCAGAACCGCTCGGCCAGGTCGCGATCCGAGGGCGCATGGCTGAACTGGACGGAGCAGGCGACGCCGAGCGCGGCGAAGCGGGACACGTCCTCGGGGGCCAGGCACTGCGCGTGCTCGATTCGCTGACGGAGGCCGAGGGGCGCCCACACGTCCCGCGTGGCCTCGAACGCGTCGAGCGCTTCGCGGTTCGCGCGGTCTCCGATCGCATGGATGCCGACGGGCCAGCCGATCCGCGCGCCGGCGCGGATGATCTCGGCGAGCTCCTCGCCGCTCGTGATCACGACGCCGGACCCGTCCAGCATCCAGGCCGTCTGTGACCCGAGCGTCCCGTCCATGAACGCCTTCAGGTAGCCGATCCGAAAGCGGTCGTCGCCGATCCCGGACCGCAGCCCCATCCCCTCGAGCTCCGGCAGCCGCTCGTGTGGGAGCGACTGCCACACGCGCAGCGTGAGCCCATCCCCCTCGGTCAGACGCTGGAAGATGCGGTGCGCGCCGAGCCACCCGTCCTTGTCGTGGATCGCGACGACGCCTCTGGAGGCGGCGAGGCGGAGACCATCGCGCGTCGCAGCGACGAACTCGTCCTCGCGCGGCATGGCGAAGCGCGCACGGAACTGCCAGGCCGACTCCTCGCGCAGGACCCCGGTCGGGTGACCATTCTCGTCGCGCTCGACGACTCCGCCCTCGGCCTCGAGGTCGCCGTCCGCGCGGGCGAGCGCAGCCGAGTTCAGCCAGGCGGAGTGGTAGTCCTTCGACCACAGCAGCGCAGGCGTGTCGCCGGTCGCCTCGTCGAGGGCCTCCTTCGTCGGCTGCGTCTCCCAGCCGGCCGAGCGCCAGCCGGTGCCGCGAACCCAGTCACCGTGGCGCGGGTGCCGCCGGACGCGGTCGAGCGCCTCGGCGAGCCCGGAGACGCCGTCGAGCTGCACGTCTCGCTGCGAGAGCGACCAGGTGGGGAAGTGGACGTGCGAGTCCGTGAAGCCGGGGAGGACGCAGCGGCCGCCGAGATCGACGACCTCGGGTGTCGGGAGCGCGGTCTCGTGGGCACCGACGCCGCCCGCGACGCGGTCGCCGGCGATCGCGAGCGCCCGCACGGTCGGCAACGACGGGTCCATCGTCCGCACGAGCCCGTTCTCTAGGATCACCGCGCGACTGTAACGACGCCGGGAGGAGTCGAGATGGCCGAGGACACAGCCGTTCGCGGCGGCCCGAGATGACGGTCGCCCACGTCGCAGTGAACGTGACCGACTGGGAGACCGCCAAGCAGTTCTACGCGGCGGTGCTCGGCCCACTCGGGTACCGCGTCGTGTACGAGGAGGAGGGAGCGCTCGCCTACTACGCCGACGCGGGCGGCCTCGACTTCGGGGTCGGGCGCCGCCACCCTGCGGGCGGCGCGCACGTCGCCTTCGACTGCCCCGACCGGGAGACGGTCGACCGCTTCCACGCGAACGGCATCGCAGCCGGCGGACGCGACAACGGTGCGCCCGGGATCCGTGCCCACTACGACGCGAACTACTACGCGGCGTACGTCCTCGACCCCGACGGCAACAACATCGAGGCCGTCTGCCATCACGCGCCGACCTAGAATTCGGCCGTGCCCTGGGAGCCGCTGAGCGACGAGCAGCTCGAGATCCGCGACCTCGTGCGGACGATTGCGCGCGAGCGCATCGCACCGCGGGCGGCGGAGATCGACCTGTCCCACGAGTTCCCGTGGGACGTCGTCGAGCTCTTTCGCGAGCACGGGATCTTCGGCCTCCTCTTCGCCGAGGAGCACGGCGGGACGGGCACGGGGACGCTGCTCGCGCTCGTCGCCATCGAGGAGGTCTCGAAGGTGTGCGCGACGAGCGGGCTCATCCTCGCGGTGCAGGAGCTCGGGTCGCTCGGGCTCAAGCTCGCCGGCTCGGAGGAGCAGCAGCAGCGCTTCCTGCCGCGTCTCGCTGCCGGGGAGATCCTGGGTGCCTACGCGCTGACCGAGGCCGGGTCCGGCTCCGACTCGGCCGCGATGCGCACGACCGCGCGCCGCGAGGGCGACGAGTACGTCCTCGACGGCTCGAAGCGCTTCATCACCAACGCGGGCGTCGCCGACGTCTACACGGTCTTCGCGAAGACCGATGCGGACGCGAGTCATGCCGGCATCTCGGCGTTCGTCGTCGAGTCCGGGACGCCGGGCTTCGAGGTCGCGCGGCTCGAGCCGAAGATGGGCATCTCGGGGTCGACGACGGGCGAGCTGACGTTCGACGGCGCGCGTGTCCCGGCAGCGAATCTGCTGGGCGAGGAGGGCGAGGGCTTCAAGATCGCGATGCGCATCCTCGACCGCTCGCGGCCCGGCGTCGCCGCCCAGGGCCTCGGGATCGCGCAGGGCGCCACCGACTACGCGCTCGAGTACGCCCGCACGCGCGAGACGATGGGGAAGCCGATCGCGGAGCATCAGCTGATCGCGGCCAAGCTCGCGGACATGGAGACCCGGACCGAGGGCGCGCGCGGCATCCTCTACCGCTTCGGGCGGATGGTCGACGAGGGGGCGGCCGACGCGGAGCTGACGAAGGCGTCGGCGATGGCGAAGCTGGCCTGCACGGACGCGGCGATGTGGGTCACGACCGAGGCGGTGCAGGTCCTCGGCGGATACGGCTACATCAAGGAGTACCCGGTCGAGCGCATGATGCGCGACGCGAAGATCACGCAGATCTACGAGGGGACGAACGAGATCCAGCGCCTCGTCATCGCGCGCGAGATGCTGAAGGAGTCGCGCGCGTTCCTCCTCGCCGGCGTCGCGTAGTCCGAGCCCGTGGCGGGTTGCCGCGCTGCGAGCGGCTCGCCGCCGCAGTCGTCCTCACAGGCCTCGGCGTCTTCTGGGCCGCGCTCCTCGTCGCCGGAGCGGAGAGCCCCGGCTACTCCCAGACGCGCGACTACGTCAGCTCGCTGGCGGCGCACGGGGTGGAGGACGCGTGGCTGGGCATGCTCGCGATCGCCGCGGTCGGGGTCGCGGGCCTCGGCGCCGCGGTGCTCGTGTGGAGGCTGACGCGCGCGGGGGCGCTCGCCCTGGCGGGCGCGGGGATCGGCTTCGTCGTCGTCGCGCTCGTCCGCATCGACTGCTCGAACGGCGCAGCGCGCTGCGGGCTCGGCGGACGCTTCGACGTGCATGGAGCCCCGGCGATCACGCACTGGACGACGGCGGTCCTCTCCACGGTCCTCGTCCTCGTCGGGACGGCGCTCGTCGCGTACGCGCTCTATCGAAGCGGGCGACGGCTTGCGGCGCTTGCGAGCGCCGTCGCCGCTGCTGCCACGCTGGTCGCGCTCGTCGGCACGGGGGGGCAGTCGCCCGGCGTCGTCCAGCGCGTGTGGATCGCCGTGATGACGGTCTGGCTCGCCGGCGCCGCCGTGCTCGCTCTCACGCGCCCCGCGAGCTAGCGACGGCAGACCCGGACGCGCGGAGAGCGCCCGTCCCAGCGGAAGCCCTCAGCACGGGCGCGCGTCACGACGAGCGAGACGCACGCGCGACCGAGCGTGAGCCGGAGCCGCGCCTTGCCGGCCGCGCCGGTCGTACCCTGCGCGCGCGCGACGCGTCGGCCGTCGAGACGGGCGACGAGGGTCACGTTCGCCAGCGACACGGGACGGCGCGCGCCGTCGCGCGCCGCGAACGTGACCAGTGCCCCGCGTGTGGTGGCGCGAACCTCGAGCGCGCGGACACGAAGCGTGGCGGGGGTCACGACGACGGTCGCCGAGCCGACGAGCGAGCCCGCCCGGGCGGTCACGGTGCCGCTGCCCAGCACGCGCCCCGCGCGGAAGCGCACGGCGGCACCCTGAGCACGCACGAAGGTGCCGAGCGTCGCCGGCGTGACGGTCCACGAGAGCGGCGCCATGGTCGCGTTGCCGAATGCGTCCGTCGCTGCGCCGGTGAACCCGGCCTCGCCCCGGGCTCGAAGGCTGCGTGTGCCAGGCGTGACCGTGACGCGCGCGGCGACACCGGCAGCCACGTTCACCGCCCGGGTCGCCGGGCTGATGCCGGGCGCGGAGGCGGTCATGGTCGCGGTGCCGGCCCGCGTGTCGCGGTGGTAGAAGGCGGCGGGCGTGCCGGGGACGACCGGGACGGACAGGGTGCCCGTCCACGGCCCGGCCGGGCTCGTCGCGAACGCGCCTCCGGGCGAGCTCGAACGGAGCGTCACGGCCACGGGCCGCGCGACCGCCGACGAGACGGAGAGCTCGAGCGGGCCGGAGGCGATGCCTGCGACGAGGCCGATCGGCGAGCCCGGACCGAGCGAGAGGATCGACTGCGCCCAGGCGCGGAAGGACCGCCAGGCGTCGTTGTGACGCGCGTCCGCGAGGTCGACCGCGCAGAGGGACTCGTCGGCGCCGCAGGCGCCCGCGCCGGGGCTCTCCGGATCGACGACGCTCGAGTCGCGGATCGCGGCGGCGAGGCGGTCGAGCAGTGCTCCCGTCTGGGCCGCGAAGTCGCTTGCCGGAATCCCGGTCGTGTTGCTCGGCGCCCACGCGAACCCCCAGTGGTCCGCGCTCTGTCCCGCCGCGGCGCCGAAGGAGCGCAGCGCGTCGACCTGCGCCGACAGGTAGGCGGCCATCTGCTCGGCGGGCACCATCGTCCAACCCCAGGCGGTCTCGCGCGGCCAGGCGCCGTTCGCGAGCGGGCTGTAGGCCGCCCGCAGGTAGGCACGGGCGATCTCGATCTCCGGCGGCCCGGCGCCGGCCAGCACGAGCTGGTGCTGCAGGTAGTCGTTCAGGTACTCCCGGCGCACGGGAGTCGGCGAGCCGGGGACCGCATGCGCGCGCAGGTCGCCGTACACCTCCTGCGACCAGTCGGCGACGTACGTCGCCATGTCCGTCCAGAAGGCCGAGTCCGCGAGCCACGACTGGAGGGTGCTCTGGTAGACGCTGACGTTGCTCGTCCGCTGGCCGAAGCCGATGACGAGGACGGACCCCTTGGTCGGCCGCCGCCCGTCGCCCTCGTACAGGCCGCGCAGGAACTCGCGGACGTTCGCGCGCGCGTTGCCGTCCCCGCGCCGGACGGCCGAGTTCAACTCGTTCAGCATCCACGAGTCCCCGAGCGCGACGTCGTAGCCCGCCTCGGCCATCCGCTGTCGTGCGGTGACCCCGGCCGTGTGCCACGAGCTCCCGGTCGACGCGACCCAGCGGTTCCAGGTCGTGAAGTGCACCTCCGCGAGCGCATGGAAGTTCGGACCGAGCGCCCGGATGCGCCGGGCCTGGTCGCGGCGGAACGTCGTCTTGTCCGCGACGATCGGCGGCACCGAGACGTAGTACTCCGCGCACGGCGATGCGCTCGCGCGGAGCTTCGTCGCCAGGCGCAGCCAGTCGGAGGCGGCGTAGAAGACCGCGCGCAGCGGCCGGCACGCTGCCTGGGCCGCGCGTGCGCGTGGCGCCCGCGCCTCGCGCGTGAGCGCGCGCCACTCCGCGGCCGTCTTCGCCGGGTCGAGCGAGGGGACCGGCACATCGCGCGGCCTCTCCGGGGAGGTCGCGCGAGCCACGGAGCCCGTGAGCGCGAGCGCGGCGAGCAGCACGACCGTCAGCCGGAGACCCGTCATGGCGCCCGACGGTAGCGGCGGTCTGTGAGCGCGTCGTTAGGGCAGTGGGAGAGGCGCCGGGCGGCAGACACCGGCGCCTCCTCGTGCGGCGCGGAAGCGTTACCCGCGCCCGCAGTGGACGAGGGCGTTCAGGCAGCCCTCGACGAGCCGCTTCAGCGCTCCCGGCCTCCAGGCGTTGAAGAAGTCGGCGTGCGCGCTGAACTCGCCACCCGAGGCGAGCGTGAAGCCGTCGCCGCCGAGCGTCGGGTAGCGGTAGATCTGGGCGATCGCGGGGACGGCGACGGGATGCGTCGACGGGCAGGATCCGCGCACCGCGTAGGCCATGTGGCTCTTGTGGTCAGGGCTGTCGAGCCGCCTCCCGTCCCAGCAGCTCGGGAAGCGCACGTGCAGCCGGAGCGACGATCCCCGCCGCTGTGGACACGTCGGCACCTCCGCCGAGGGGGGAACCCCCGAGAGCGCCCCGCAGCTCCAGAACGTCACGCGCATACCCTGCGGGCTCGTCGCGGCCGCGTCGCCGGCGATCATCCGCAGCCCGTTCGGGAACGCCGTGATCTCGGAGGTCGTACCGCGCCGGTAGTACACCGTCGCCGCCCGCGGGAGCACGAGCGTGGCGCCCCGGTACAGCGCCGGCACCCAGTACGCGGCGGTGTCGGCGGCGCGCGCGCACGTCGTCCGGCCGGAACGGAGTGAGCCGAAGGTCGAGAACGCGTCCGTCGTCCGGTTGCCGACGAACGTGTGCTGGTGCGAGGCGCCGGGCTTCCCGGGAAAGACGATCGGGTCGTCCGCGGCCTGGTGGCTGAAGCGGCAGCTCTCGACGAAGTTCACGCCGCGCAGGTCGGCGCGGCGTACCTCGCCTCGCCGGTCGCCTGCGGGCGGCTTCGCGAGCGCCGCCGACGCCACCCCGACGACGACGAAACCTGCGAGGACGATGACGAGGACACGTGCTCTCATTGCGGCGACCTCCCCGGACGATGACTCCGAGCGAAGTCAGACACCGAGCAGTGTGATTTCCTTGAGCGGTTTGTGACGTGCCGGTAAGGATTTCGTACGGACGCCCCGCGCGGCACAAGTTTCGGGCCCGCCAGGTATCTCGACGTATGCGCCCCCCGCAGGGGGTGCCCTCTGCTGAACGAACGAAGGAGGCGGCATGACGAAGAGAACGATGCTCGTGGCCTCGCTCGCGCTCATCGGCGCCCTCGCCCTCGTGGTCGTCGGCGGCGCCGGCGCCGGCGCGGCGAAGAAGCCGCCGAAGGGCAAGCCGTCGCTCTCGGCGACGCCCGTGTTCAAGCTCCGGCTCAAGCCGAGCCAGGAGGTGCCCGCGATCAAGGGCCTCCGTGCGGACGCGGTCGGCAGCGTCACGTTCGACCTGACTCGCAACGCGTCGGGCGCGATCACCTCCGGCGAGGTGATCTTCTACTTCAACTACGCGTTCCCCGGCTCGGTGACGATCTCCGGCCTGCACGTCCACCAGGGCGCGAAGGGGGCGAACGGCGGCATCGTCGTGGATTCCGGCACGAACGAGCCCGCGGACGCGGACGGCGTGGGCAACCTGACGAAGGTCGTCGCCGGCTCGCCCGCCACGCTGCAGGCGATCCTCGACAACCCGCGCGCGTACTACGTGAACCTGCACACGACGACGCCCACGCATCCGGCGGGCGCGCTCCGCGCGCAGCTGCACAATCCGACGAAGCGCTAGCTCGGTCGGTCCGGGGCCGGGCGCGCGCCGCCCGGCCCCTCCGACCCGGGCGGGGTCGCGCGGGGATAGCGGGCACGGACCTCGTCGATGTAGGCCGCCAGGCGGCCGGAGACGCCTTCGTCTCGGATCTCGACGACGTTCTCGGCGTTCCGCTCGCCCGAGCGGGAGAGGTTGAAGCTGCCCACGAACGACGTGTCGTCCGCGACGACGACCTTCGCGTGCATGAAGTCGTGCACCGACCGCGGGGTCCACGGGACCGACCCCTTGCCGCTCCACGGTGCGCCCTCGAGCACGGTGCGCAGGAGCGGGACCTTCCACTCGCTGACCCCGTTCGTGCGCCACTGGTGGAAGACCTGGTCGACCTGCGTGTCGTCGACGACCCCCGCGAGGTCGCTGCGACCCTCCTGCACGACCTCGACGAGCGTCCCCAGGATCGGGCCCGACGTGAGGACGGGGGAGGCGATCCGGACGCGCTCCTTCGCCTTGCCGATGTGCTTCGCGATCCGGTGCGACAGCGCCTCGCCGTACTCGGGGCAGAACCAGGCGCGGACGCGAGCGCCGTCGACGTCCTGCGGCCGCGGCTCGACGTCGCCCGTGTGCTCGACAATCCCGCTGGTCCACAGCTGCTCGAAGGCGAGCGAGTACGCATAGGCGATCTCGCGCGTGTCGAGCGTGACGATGACGTTCTCCTGCCGCGACCACGAGTCGTCCGTCCAGTTCGTCGAGCCCGCCCACACCGATGCGCCGTCGCGGACGACGAACTTGTGGTGCATCAGGTCGGGGACGCCGGCGATGCCGCGGGTCTCCACCGGGAGAGCCTCGATCGCCTCGGGCGCCGTCTCCGGGGGAGGCGGCACCGGGATCGGACCGGGGTGGGCGACGTTGTAGAGGAGCCGCACGCGAACGCCGCGCTGCACCGCCGCGAGCAGAGCCGCGAGGACGAGCGCGCCGGCGTCGGTCTCGAAGCGGACGTCGTAGACCGCGATGTCGAGCGTCCGCTCGGCCTGTGCGAGGAACGCGGCGATGCCGCGCGCGACGTCGGCGGGGCGCTGGCCGCCGTCGGTCAGCGTCTCGAGCCCGATTGCGGGGAGCGCGGCGGCCCGCGTCACGCCGCAGTGGCGGCGCGCTGGGCGGCCTTGTGGGCGCGCTTCTGCGACCGGTAGGTCATCGACCGCGTATCGTCACAGATCCGGCTCGAAGGTCACTGAACAATCAAGCGGGTCGAGCGGGCCGTGTAGTCGTATTGCTCGCTCGCCCGCCTTAGACTCAGCCGGTGCCGACCTGCCCCGCCTGTGCCAGGGAGGTTCCGGGCGAGTTTCCCTTCTGCCCGTTCTGCGGCGCACCACTGACAGAGCACGTCGCGCCTTCCCGGCAGGAGGAGCGGAAGGTGGTCAGCGTCCTCTTCTGCGACCTCGTCGGCTTCACTGCTTCGTCCGAGGGAGCAGACCCTGAGGACGTGCGCTCTCGCATCCGCCCCTACCACGCGCTCCTGCGCGGGGAGATCGAGCGCTACGGCGGCACGGTCGAGAAGTTCATCGGCGACGCGGTGATGGCCGTCTTCGGCGCTCCGGTCGCCCATGAGGACGACGCCGAGCGGGCGGTGCGGGCCGGCCTTGCCATCCTCGAGGCGATGTCCGAGCTGAACGAGGACGACCCGTCTCTCTCCCTGCAGGTGCGGATGGGGATCAACACCGGCGAAGCGGTCGTCTCGCTCAATGCCCGCCCCGAGGAGGGCGAGGGCATCGTCACCGGCGACGTCGTCAACACCGCCGCGCGGCTGCAGGGCGTAGCCCCGGTCGACGGGATCGCCTGCTCGGAGCAGACCTACCGCGCGGTCCAGCGCGTGTTCGAGTGGCAGGAGCTCGCGCCGGTCGACGTGAAGGGCAAGGCAGAGCCGCTCTCGCTCTACCGACCGCTCGCAGCCCGCGCCCGCTTCGGATCGGACGTCATCCGCACCCACAGAACGCCGCTGGTGGGCCGCGAGCTCGAGAAGACGCTCCTCGTCGGCACCTTCGAGCGCGCGATGCAGCAGCGCTCGTGCCAGCTCGTCACGATCGTCGGTGAGCCGGGCGCCGGCAAGAGCCGTCTGTGCGCCGAGCTCTTCCATCATCTCGAGGCAGGACCGGGGCTCACGCGCTGGCGCCAGGGCCGATGTCTTCCGTACGGAGAGGGGATTGCGTTCTGGGCGCTCGGTGAGATCGTCAAGGCCGAGTGCGGGATTCTCGAGACCGACACTCCGGAGGAGGCGCGCGCCAAGCTCGAGCGTGCGCTCCCCCGGGGCGATAGCGACCTTGCCTGGCTCGAGGCTCGTCTCGCGCCGCTCGTCGGGGCCGGCGGCGAGCCCGCCTCCCAGGAGGAGTCGTTCGCCGCCTGGCGGCGCGTGGTGGAGGAGTGGGCGGACTCGCGGCAGACGGTGCTCGTGTTCGAGGACCTGCACTGGGCGGACGAAGCCCTTCTCTCCTTCCTCGAGCACGTCGCCGACTGGGCGCAGGGAGTGCCGCTGCTCATCCTCTGTACCGCCCGCCCGGAGCTCTTCGAGCGGCGCTCCACGTTCGGAGCGGAAGCGCGGAACGCGCAGCGAATCAACCTCGCCCCTCTCACGGACGAAGAGACCGCCCGCCTGATATCGACCCTGCTCGAACGCGCGGTCCTGCCCGCCGAGATCCAGCAGGCGCTGTTGGAGCGCGCGGGCGGGAATCCGCTGTATGCGGAGGAGTTCGTGCGACTGCTGACGGACCGCGGCATGGGTGAAGGCTCGGCTGCGGTCCCCGATTCGGTGCAGTCGCTGATCGCCGCCCGCCTGGACACGCTCGGCTCCGAGCGAAAGAGCCTGCTCCAGGACGCTGCCGTGATCGGCAAGGTCTTCTGGGCCGGCGCTCTCGCCGAGATGGGTGACCGCGACCCGCGCGACGTCGAGCAGGCGCTGCACGAGCTCGCGCGGAAGGAGCTCGTCCGTCCGAGCCGCACCAGCTCGATGCAGGGCGATGTGGAGTACGGCTTCTGGCACGTGCTGGTGAGAGACGTCTGCTACCAGCAGATCCCCCGGGCGGAGCGAGCCACCCGCCATCGACGTGCGGCGTCGTGGCTGGAGCGTCAGGCGGGAGACCGTGTCGAGGACCTGGCCGACATCCTCGCCCACCACTCACTCCAGGCACTCGAGCTCACGCGGGCCGCCGGGCATGCGGACGAACCTCCCGAGCTCGAAGCAGCTGCGCTCCGGTATCTCGTGCTCGCAGGCGAGAGGGCGCTCAACCTCGACGCCGCTGGTGCGGACGCCTCCCTGCGACGGGCGCTCGAGCTCGCGCCGGACGGGCATCCGGAGCGAGCGCGCATCCTCACCCTCCGGGCGCAGGGCGCGGAGATGAGGGGCGACGCCAGCGAGGCCGTCTCGCTCTACGAGGAGGCCGTCGCTGCACATCTGGCGGCGGGAGACGAGGCCAGCGCCGACGCGGCGAAGCTCGACCTGTCGGTCGCGCTCGCGAACGTGGGCGAGCTGGCACGTTCGGAGGCACTGCTCGACGGGATCCTCCCGCGGCTCGAGCGCGACAGACCGAGCGAACTGCTTGCGCGCGTCTACTGCTCCAAGCAGTACCACCACCAGGGCGACCTGGCGTGGGTGGAGAAGGCGCTCGTCGTCATCGAGCAGCTGGATCTGCGGTCGGTACGGGCTCGCGCGCTCAACATGCGCGGACTTGCGCGGTCCGGAACCTTCGGCGATCCGCGCGGGTTCGACGATCTCCGCGCGTCCCTGGCACTCGCCCTCGAGCAGCAGGCAACCCGGGAGGCGCATGTCGCCTACGTCAACCTGAGCGGGACCCTGGCGCTGGTGGACCCGGCAGCTGCGCTCGACGTTGCCGACGAAGGGATGGCGTTCGCGAGTGCGCGTGGCCTCGCTCCGATCGTGCGGGCAGTACGTCAGGGTGCGCTCCTCCGACTCGGACGCTGGGACGAGCTCCTCGAGATCGGGCACGAGATCGTCAGCATCGCCGAGCCTCTCGGCGACCGCTGGTCTGTCGCGGTTACGACAGCCCCGATGGCGCTCGCGCTCACCCGCAGGGGCGCACACCAGGAGGCGCTGGAACTCGCCGGAACGCCGTCGAGCGACCCCCGAATGGAGAGCTTCTTCGTGGCGCGGATCGCTGGGCATCGACTCCGTGGCGAGCTCGCAGAGGCCGAGAGCTTTCTCGACCAGGCCGCGCAGGTCTTTGTCACGGAGGGGAGGATCCCGGCATGGAACTTCGACTTCTGCGACCTCGCCCGTGAGACCGGCGCTCTCGGCCGCCCCGACGTGCTCGAGCGCCTGCTTGCGGTCCCCACCGCTGATCAGGGGGCGGCGCTCGTCACGCGGACAACCTGGCTTGCGATTGCGGCAGCGACCGCCGGACGCCATGACGAAGCGCTCGGCCTGTTTCGGGACGCAGTGGAGCGCTGGCGCGCGTGCAGCGACCCCTACGAGCGAGCGCACTCTCTCCTCGGCCAGAGCCGCTGTCTAATCGCTCTCGAGCGCGCGGGCGAGGCCGTTGGGGCGCTCGGCGAAGCCCGCGACCTGTTTGCCCAGCTCCGCGCGGTGCCGTCGCTCGAGGAGACACAGGCATTGCTCGGTGAGAGCGAAGCCGCCGCGGTGTAGGCGCGAGACGTCCAGCTATCGCCGAGGGCTCGTGCGGCTGCGGGAGCCGGCCGGTCAGCTGGGGAGTCATGCGCCTCGGCGTCGGCTCGAAGCGCGGCCTTCTGAGTCCAGCTATGCCGGGTTGTTCTGGGTCAACTGCCGCCGGGTCTCCCGATGGGCGCGCTTCTGCATGCGGTATTGCTCCGCTGGTTGGACCACGGTCTCGGCCAGAACCGTAGCTCTAACGGCCCCCGGCGTGAATTCCGATGTACTCGCGCCTAGACTCGGTCCGTGGCCATATGCCCCTCGTGCGGCAACGAGAACCCCGACGGCTTCCAGTTCTGCGGCTTCTGTACTGCACCGCTGACCGAGCAGCCGCGCTCGTCCATTCAGGAGGAGCGCAAAGTTGTCAGCGTCCTCTTCTGTGACCTCGTCGGCTTCACAGCTGCGTCCGAAGCCGCGGATCCGGAGGACGTCCGAGCTCGCATCCGCCCCTACCACGCGCGCCTGCGGCAGGAGATCGAGCGCTACGGAGGGACGGTCGAGAAGTTCATCGGGGACGCCGTGATGGCCGTCTTCGGGGCACCGGTCGCACACGAGGACGATGCTGAGCGCGCCGTCCGGACCGGCCTTCGCATCCTCGAGGCAATCGAGGAGCTGAACGACCAGGACTCGACGCTGGCGCTCCAGGTTCGCATCGGCATCAACACGGGCGAAGCGGTTGTGGCGCTCGGGGCACGACCAGAGGAGGGCGAGGGCATCGTCACCGGCGACGTCGTGAACACCGCCTCGCGCCTACAGGGCGCGGCCCCGATCAACGGGATCGCGGCTTCGGAGACGACGTACCGGGCGACCGAGCGTGTCTTCGAATACGAGGAGGTCGAGCCGGTTGCGGTCAAAGGCAAACCGGAGCCGCTCGCGCTCTTCCGTCCGCTCGCGTCGCAGGCGCGCTTCGGATCAGACGTCACCCGTACCCACGCGACGCCGCTCGTTGGGCGTGACCTCGAGAAGCCCGTCTTGATCGGCGCCTTCGAGCGGGCGATGCAGCAGCGGACGTGTCAGCTGGTGACGCTCGTCGGCGAGCCGGGCGTGGGGAAGAGCCGCCTCTGCGCCGAGCTCTTCCGCCATCTCGAAGATCAGCCGGGGCTTACGCGCTGGCGCCAGGGGCGTTGCCTGCCGTACGGAGATGGGATCGCCTTCTGGGCGCTCGGCGAGATCGTCAAGGCCGAGTGCGGGATCCTCGAGTCCGACTCCCAGGACGAGGCAGCGGCAAAGCTCGAGCAGGCACTTCCGCGTGACGATCCCGACTACGCCTGGCTCAGGGCCCGCTTCGCTCCTCTCGTCGTCGGCGGCGGTGAGCCTGCCTCCCAGGAGGAGGCGTTCAACGCCTGGCGGCACGTGCTCGAATCCTGGGCCGACACGCGCGAGACCGTCCTCGTCTTCGAGGATCTGCATTGGGGAGACGAGGCGCTGCTGTCCTTCCTCGAGCACGTCGCCGACTGGTCAGAGGGCGTCCCGCTGCTGCTCTTGTGCACGGCGAGGCCCGAACTGTACGAGCAGCATCCCGGCTTCGGACAGAACGCCAGGAACACGCAGCGGATCAACCTGTCCCCGCTGACCGACGAGGAGACCGCCCGCCTCGTCTCGAGCTTGCTCGAGCGGGCAGTTCTACCCGCCGAGACGCAACAGGCGCTGCTCGAGCGCGCCGGCGGCAACCCGCTCTACGCCGAGGAGTTCGTGCGCTTGCTCACAGATCGAGGAGCGCCGGCAGAGTTCGAGGAGGTGCCGGACTCCGTGCAGGCGCTGATCGCCGCCCGCCTCGACACCTTGAGCTCCGACCGCAAGAGCCTGCTCCAGGATGCGGCCGTGTTGGGCAAGGTCTTCTGGGCCGGCGCGCTCGCCGAAATGGGAGGGCGCGAGCTGGAAGATGTCGAGCAGGCGCTGCACGAGCTTTCGCGCAAAGAGCTCGTTCGTCTCGCTCGTACCAGCTCGATGGAAGGCGAGCGCGAGTACGGCTTCTGGCACGTGCTCGTGCGGGACGTCTGCTACGGGCAGATCCCGCGCGCCGCTCGCGCCAGCAGGCATGAGGCGGCAGCCGCCTGGATCGAGGGCAAGGTGGGCGAGCGGGCGGAAGACCTGGCCGACGTGCTCGCCCACCACTACCAGGCCGCGCTCGAGCTCAACCGCGCCGCCGGGATCGGCAAGCAGGCGGAAGAGCTGGAAGCACAGGCGCTGCACTACCTGGCTCTGGCCGGTGAACGGACGCTCTCGCTCGACCTCGAGCAGGCTGAGCGGCAACTCGCGCTCGCCCTCGAGCTCGCGCCAGCCGGCCACCCCGAACGGCCCGCGCTCCTCGAGAAGTGGGCACAGGCAGTCCATGAGCAGGGGCAGCTCCAGGAGGCGAGGCTGGCCCTCGAGGAGGCCCTCGCCCTCAATCGCGGCCGGAGCGAGCTTGTCGCCACCGGACGCGTCCTGACCCGCCTATCGCTCGTGCTCTTCCGTCTCGGTGACCGACAAGGCGATGCGATGATCGTCGAGGCAGTCGAGCTGCTCGAGGCGCAACCTCCCGGCCGGGAGCTTGCCTCTGCCCATGCCCACCTGGCCGGGCACCACGCGCTCACTGGCCACAACCGGGAGGCGGTCGTGGCGGCCGAGCGGGCACTCGCGCTCGCCGCGGAGCTCGGCCTGCCCGAGCCGGCATTCGCGCTTCACTGGCGCGGCCTCGCCCGTCTGGGCCTGGGCGAAGCGGACGGCCTCGAGGACGTGCGCCGGGCGCTCCATCTCGCGCTCGAGCAGGGCCTGGGCCGCGAAACCGCCGTCATCCACTACAACCTCGCCGGAGTCGTGGAGTCCTACGAGGGGCCACAGGCCGCACTCGACGCCTTGAGGGAAGCCGTCGCCTTCTGCGAGCGGCGCGGCACCGCTGAGTTCGCGCTCAACACGCGCGCCGCCACCCTGTACACCCTGGCCGAGCTCGGACAGACACAGCAGGCGCTCGACGGCATCGGGCTGCTCGCCGACCGCGTCCAAGCAGCAGGCGACATAGCGTTCACCGACTGGCGCGGGTTGCAGCTGCGGCTGTTCGCCGAATGCGGTAGTTCCGACCTTGCCCCCGACCCCGACGAGCTCGTCACCGCGGCCCGCGACATCGGCCTGCGATCAATGATCGCGCCCGCGTTAGCCGCTGCGGCCCAGGTTCTGCTTGCCCAGCGCCAACCCGAGCGGGCGAAGGCGCTCCTGCACGAGCTCGACGACCTGAACCCTACGCAGGCCGACCTCATCGGCTCATCGGAGTTCCCTTCGTTGCTGCGTGTCATGCTCGCCCTCGAAGACGTCCCGCTTGCCCAACGGTTCACCGGTGGCATCAATCCAGTCACGCCACTCGACGAGCACGTGCTCGCGACCAGCCGCGCCCAGATCGCCGAAGCGTCCGGCGAGCACGCCGACGCCGCTCGGCTTTACGCCGACGCGGCGACGCGGTGGCAGGGGTTCGGGAACGTGCCCGAGCGCGCCTACGCCCTGCTCGGCCAGGGCCGCTGCCTACGTAGGCTCGGCGAGCCGGAAGCGGAGGCACCCCTGCGCGAGGCGCGCGAGCTCTTCGAGTCGATGGGGTATACGCCCGCGCTCGCGGAGACGGAGGCGCTGCTCGGCGAGAGCGAGGCCGCTGCTGTGTAGGACGCGCAACGCGCGGCGCCTCGGATCACGGTTTCGGGCGGAGTCGTGACTCAGCGACGCGCCCGAGTGCACCTCCCGGACGGCTGAGCCCACCCTGCCGAACTGGCGGGGCGTCGGCGATCCCGTGCGGGCACCTTGGGGCGTGTGGTGGAGGAACTTGAGGCCAGCTAGGCCGCGTTGTTCTCGCTCAACTGCCGCTGGTTCGCCCGATGAGCGCGCTTCGCAGCCTGGTACTCCGCAAGCGCCTGGGGTGAATCGACGCCGCCGAGACAGGGGTGCGCGGGAACGAGCTCCGCGGCGGCCTCGACGCCGAAGCGCAGCGCCAGCACCGAGCCGAGCCCGGTGATCTTCATCTCGCCGAAGCCGGGGAGCGAGCCGATCCGCTTCCGCAGGTCGGCGGCGTCGGTCGCCTCCGTCCAGATCCGCTCGGCCCGGCCCCCGTGCTCCTCGCTGACGAGCGCGCACAGCTCCTGCACGCGCCGCGCCATCGCTCCCGGGAAGCGGTGGATCGCCGGTTTCTGCCGGAACGCCTCCTCGAGCGCGGCGGGGTCCATCGCCGTGATCCGGCCGGCGTCGAGCTCGCCGATTCGCTGCTGCAGCTTCAGCGGGCCGGAGAACGCGGTCGGCACGGGCACCTGCTGGTCGAGCGCGAACCCGATGAGGAGCGCGAGCGGCTCGCGCGCGATGAGCTCGTTCGCCTCCCGCGACTCCGTGAAGTAGAGCGCCTCGGGCATGCCTCGATACTAGACCGAGAACGTCTTCAGAAGCCGGCGGCGACCTTCTCCGCGATCGCGGCCGTCGTCAGGTTCGTGTTCGCTCGTGGGATCGTCGGCATGAACGAGGCGTCGGCGACGTACAGCCCCTCGGTGCCGAAGACGCGCCCGTGGGCATCGACGACCGCTCCGAGGGGGCAGGTCCCGGCGGGGTGGAAGTAGTTGCGGATCGTCGTGCGCAGGTATTCCTCCGGACCGGCAGCGCCCGGCCCGACCTCCGTGTCGAGGAGACCGCGCAGCGGCTCCTGCACCGCGATCGCGCGGGCGAGCTCGATCCCCTCCAGGAGCGGGACGAGATCCTCCTCGCGCGAGAGGAAGCCCCGCTCGACGAGCGGGGGCATCGTCGGGTCGGTCGAGGCGAGACGAACGGAGCCCCACGAGAGCGGCTTCATGTGGAACACGATCACGTAGGCGCGGAACCTGCCGTTCTCGAGGCGCGAGATCCACGGGACGAGGTGGAGGTCCCAGCTCCCCGGCGGGCAGGTCGCGCTCGCGACCTTGGCGACGACGTGCGAGGCAAAGACGCCGCGCTCGGCATCCTCTGCCTCGGTCTCCGACTGCAGCGCCGGGGACACGTCGAAGGCGACGTCCGTCCCGCAGTGGTCGAGCAGGCGCTCGCCGACGGGGAGTGCCTGGACGACCGGGATGCCGAGCCGCCGGAGCTCGGCCTCCGGCCCGATGCCGCTCCGGAGCAGCATCGCCGGCGTGAAGTAGGCGCCGGCCGCCAGCAGGACGTGGTCGGCCTCGATCGCGGTCCCGTCCGCGGCGGCGACGCCGGTGGCGCGCGAGCCGTCGAAGAGGACGCGGTCGACGAGCGTCTCCCCCAGGATCGAGAGGTTCGTTCGGCCGCGAGCCGGGTCGAGATAGGCGAACGCCGCATTCCAGCGTCTCCCGTCGACGACGTTCGCCGGATACGGCCCGACGCCGACCGGCTCCGCGGGGTCGTCCGGGTCGACGGGCGGGAGACCTCCTGCCTGCGCGGCCGCGAGGAAGGCACGCTGGTACGCGGTCGGCTCGTCGGTGTTCGCGGGCGCCGTGCGGAGCTCGCCTCGCGCGCGGTCGAGGAACGGGCGGAGGTCGGCGTAGGACCACCCGGGCCCCCACTCGTCGTAGTCCGCCGCAGTGCCGGCGACGACCATGCATGCGTTCACCGACGAGGAGCCGCCGAGCACGCGCCCTCCGAGCACGCGCCCGTCCTCGCCGCCGGCAGCCCAGAGATGCGACCGCACGAGGTCCCGGGGGTCGAGGAGGTCCGCCGGCCACCGTCCCTCGGCGAGCGGGCCGTAGTCCGGCCCTGCCTCGACCAGGCAAACCTGCCGGTCCGGGCTCTCGCTGAGCCGCGCGGCGAGGACGCAACCGGCGGTCCCGCCGCCCACGACGACGACGTCGTAGCGCACGCGCGCAGCCTACGACTGCGGAGGTACCCTCGCTCGGTGGAGCCGCTCGACGTCTTCTCCGCTGCGACGAGGGAGTGGTTCGAGCGCGCCTTCGCCGGGCCGACCCCGGCCCAGGAGCTCGGGTGGCCTGCGATCGCGCGAGGCGGACACGTCCTCATCCAGGCGCCGACCGGCTCGGGCAAGACGCTCGCGGCCTTCCTCATCGGGATCGACCGGCTGAACAAGAGCCCCGGCGCCGGTCTCCGGCTCCTCTACGTCTCGCCGCTCAAGGCCCTCAACTACGACATCGAGCGCAACCTGCGCAGCCCGCTCTCCGGCCTGCGCTCGGAGCTCTCGGTCGCGGTGCGGACGGGCGACACGCCGGCCGAGGAGCGCCGGCGCATGCTGCGCACGCCCCCGGACGTCCTCATCACCACGCCCGAGTCGCTCTTCCTGCTCCTCACCTCGCAGGCACGGGAGACGCTGCGCGGGATCGAGGCCGTGATCCTCGACGAGGTGCATGCGGTCGCGGGGACGAAGCGCGGCGCCCATCTCGCGCTCTCGCTCGAGCGACTGGAGCGGGTCGTCGAGCAGCCGTTCCAGCGGATCGGGCTCTCCGCGACCCAGCGCCCGCTGGCCGAGATCGGCCGCTTCGTCGCGGGCACCGGCCGGGACATCGAGCTCGTCGACGCCGGGATCCGCAAGGAGCTCGACCTCGAGGTCGTCGTGCCGCTCGAGGACATGCGCGAGCTCGGGTCGACCGCCCACCTCTCGGTCCCGCCGCTCGCGGACGGGGTCGAGCTGGGGCCGGGCGTCGAGTCGTCCAGCCGGTCGATCTGGCCGTCGATCTACCCGGCGATCCTCGAGCTCGTGCGCGAGCACCGCTCGACGATCGTGTTCGTCAACAACCGCCGCCTCGCCGAACGGCTCGCTCTCCGTCTGAACGAGCTCGCCGAGGAGGAGCTCGCGCGGGCGCACCACGGCTCGCTCGCTCGCGAGCAGCGGATGCGGGTGGAGGAGCTCCTGAAGGCCGGCGAGATCCCCTGCCTCGTCGCGACGTCGTCGCTCGAGCTCGGCATCGACATGGGCGCAGTCGACCTCGTCGTCCAGGTCGAGAGCCCGAAGTCGGTGGCGAGAGGGCTGCAGCGCGTCGGCCGCGCAGGGCACGAGCTGCACTCCGTCTCGAAGGGCCGGATCTTCCCGAAGTTCCGCGCCGACCTGCTCGAGTCCGCAGTCGTCGCGCGTGCGATGCGGGAGGGGGCGATCGAGGAGACGCGCATCCCCCGTAACCCGATCGACGTGCTCGCGCAGCAGGTCGTCGCCGTGTGCGCCGACGAGGAGATCGCCGTCGAGGAGCTCCACGAGCTCGTCCGCCGCGCGTACCCCTTTTCCGACCTCTCACGCGCACAGCTCGAGAACGTCCTCGACATGCTCGCCGGGCGCTACCCCTCCGACGAGTTCGCCGAGCTCCGCCCGCGGATCGTCTGGGACCGCACCGCCGGGGCCGTGCGCGGCCGCACCGGCGCTCGCCGGCTCGCGGTCACGAACGCCGGGACGATCCCCGACCGTGGCCTCTTCGGGGTGTACCTCGTCGACGGGGGCGGCCGGGTCGGCGAGCTCGACGAGGAGATGGTGTACGAGGCGCGCGAGGGCCAGACCTTCGTCCTCGGCGCCTCGACCTGGCGCATCGAGGACATCACGCGCGACCGGGTGCTCGTGTCGCCGGCTCCCGGAGTCCCGGGCGTGGCGCCGTTCTGGAAGGGAGAGGGCATCGGTCGCCCGGCGGAGCTGGGGGAGAAGATCGGCGCGGCGACGCGGGAGCTCGTCGCGCTCGACGACGGCGACGCGGCGAAGCGTCTCGGCGGTGACTACGGCCTCGACGAGCGGGCCGCACGCAACCTCGTCACCTTCCTCCGCGAGCAGGAGGCGTCGACCGGCGTCGTCCCTTCCGACCGGGCCGTCGTCGTCGAGCGCTTCCGCGACGAGATCGGCGACTGGCGCGTGTGCGTGCTCACGCCGTTCGGCGGACGGGTGCACGCTCCGTGGGGCATGGCGCTCGCGGCGAGGCTCCGCGACACGCTCGACGTCCATGCGCAGTCGCTCTGGTCGGACGACGGCATCGCGCTCCACTTCCCCGACTCGGACGCGCCTCCGCCGCTCGCCGACCTCCAGCTCGACCCGGGGGAGATCGAGGAGCTCGTCCTCGCCGAGCTCGGCCGATCGGCGCTCTTCGGCTCCCGCTTCCGCGAGAACGCCGCCCGCGCGCTGCTCATCCCGCGGCGCCGCCCCGGCCAGCGCACGCCCCTCTGGCAGCAGCGGCTGAAGGCGCAGAGCCTGCTCGAGGTCGCGCGACGGTACCCGCAGTTCCCGATCGTCCTCGAGACCTACCGCGAGTGCCTGCAGGACGTCTTCGACCTCCCGGCCCTGCGGCGCATCCTGCGCGGGATCCAGACCCGCGAGCTCGACCTCGTCGAGGTCGAGACGGCGTCCGCTTCCCCGTTCGCCTCCTCGCTGCTCTTCGACTACGTCGCCACGTACATGTACGAGGACGACACGCCTCCCGAGGAGCGGCGCGCGCAGGCCCTCTCGCTCGACCGCGATCTCCTGCGCGAGCTGATGGGGGTGGAGGAGCTCCGCGAGCTGCTCGACGCCGGCGCCATCGAGCAGGTCGACGCGTCCCTGCGCCCCGTCCCGCGAAACGCCGACGAGCTCCACGACCTGCTGCGCCGGGCGGGGCCGCTGCTCGAAGGAGAGTTCGATCAGGGGTTTGCCGAGACGCTCGTACGCGAGCGGCGCGCGTTCCGGGCGCGGGTCGGAGGCGGTGAGATGCTCGCGGCGGTCGAGGACGCCGGCCTCCTCCGCGACGCGTTCGGCGTCGTGCCGCCGGGCGGCGTCCCGAACGTCTTCCTCGAGCCGGTTCCCGATGCTCGTGCCCTTGTCCTGCGGCGGTTTGCGCGGACCCGCGGCCCCTTCACGACCGACGAGGTCGCCGTCCGGTTCGGGCTCCCGGCCGCCGAGGTCGAGCAGGAGCTACGGGCGCTCGAGGTCGCCGACGCGCTCGTCCGCGGGGAGATCCGTCCGGGCGGGACCGAGCGCGAGTGGTGCGATCCCGACGTCCTGCGGCGGATCCGCCGTGCGACGCTTGCCGTGCTGCGGCGCGAGGTCGAGCCGGCCGAGCAGGCGGCGTTCGGCCGCTTCCTCCCCTCGTGGCACGGGATCGGCAGGCGCCAGACGCTGCGCGAGGCACTCGTCCCGCTGCAAGGCGTTGCTCTGCCGGTGTCGCTGTGGGAGAGCGACGTGCTCCCTCGGCGCGTGCCCGGGTACCGGCCGGCGGACCTCGACGCGCTGTGCGCCTCCGGCGACGTCGTCTGGGTCGGGGCCGGGCTCGACCGCGTCGCCGTCTACTTCCGCGAGGACGCTCCGCTGCTCGGCGCCCCGCCCGCCGAGGCACCCCCGGAGGGACCGGGTCACGTTGCGCTGCGGGTCGCGCTCGGTCGCGGCGCGCTGTTCTGGGCCGATCTCCTCGCGGCTACGGAGCTCGACGCCTCTGATGTCCTTTCCGCTCTCTGGGACCTCGTCTGGGCAGGCGAGGTGACGAACGACGCGTGGGCGCCGCTGCGTGCCTCGCGCCGCTACGAGTCGCCGCGGCCCGAGCGGCGTCCGCGTCGCTTCTCGCGCGCGCGCGTCACGCTGCCCTCGCCCACGCAGGGCCGCTGGTCGGCGGCCGCGCCGCTCTTCGGCGACGCCACTCCGGACCGCCGCGCGCTCGCGGAGCTCCTCCTCGAGCGTCACGGCATCGTCACGCGCGACGGCGTCCGCGGGGAGGGGATCCGCGGCGGCTACGGCGCCGTGTACGCGGAGCTCCGGGCGCTGGAGACGCTCGGCACCTGCCGGCGCGGCTACTTCGTCGAGGGGCTCGGCGGCGCACAGTTCGCGTTGCCGGGGGCGGTCGAGCGGCTGCGCGAGCGGCATCCGGAGGACGAGCCGCAGCTGCTCGTGCTCGCTGCTGCCGACCCCGCGCAGCCGTACGGCGCGGCATTGCCGTGGCCGCGCCGCGCGGGCGCGCGGGCCGCCCGCGTGGCGGGCGCCTGGGTCGTGCTCCGCGACGGGGAGGCCGTGCTCTTCGTCGAGCGTGGTGGGCGCTCGCTCGTCCCCCTGCGCGAGCCGGACCCGGAGTGGCTCCGCCCGGCCTTCGGAGCCCTCGTCGCGCACGTGCGGGCGGGAGGAGCGAAGCGGCTCGCGGTCGAGCGCTTCGACGGCGAGCCGGTCGCGGAGTCCGACGCGATGCCGCTCCTCGTCGACGCCGGCTTCCTCGCCGGCCCGCGCCGCGCCGTGCTACGCCCGTGAGGTCGGCGGCCTGCGCAGCCGCGATCGCGGTTGCGGCTCTTGCTGCGCCTGGCTGCGTGGGCGGGCAGGACGTCGATCGCGACGCGTACGTCGCCGAGAACGTGGCGATCCTCGACGCGCTGCCGGCCTTCCCGGGCTCGACGATGCTCGAAGAGGTGTCGACGGTCTACCGCGAGACCGAGATCGGGGCCGTCGTCGGCTATGTGACGAGACGCGACCTCTCCCTCCCGGTCGACGTCTCCGGGGACGCCGTCACGGCGTACTACGAGGAGCAGTTCGTCCCGGAGTGGGAGGTGGTCGAGAGACTCGACGGACCGGTGCTCAACCTTCGGCGAGAAGGCGCGTCGGTTTCGATCAACGCGGAGAGCTGGCGTGCGCACGTGCTCGAGATCGCCGTCGATCACGCGGCCTTCGACGAGCCCGGGTAGAGGAGAGCGCCGCCCCGGCGCGTACTGCAAGGCATGGGCGTGCGCGCGCCTCATCTCTACCCGCTCCTCCGCGGGTTCGTTCTCGGCTCGTTCGTCGTGCTCGGGCGCGAGCTCGAGGAGGGTGCGGACCTTCCGTTCGCGTTCGAGGAGCACGTCCAGCGCGGAGGCCCCGCCCTGTACGAGCTCCACCCGCTCGTCCGCGCCTTCGTCGAGCAGCGCGAGCCGGTGCTCCGCGCGCGGGAGGACGCGCGCCTCGCCGTCGAGGAGCTGCTGCGCGAGCCGGCCGCCGCGATCTTCGCGCGCGCTCACGCCGGTCCGCGGGCGAGCGAGGAGGAGGCGCTCTTCCGAACGGTGCTCTTCGGCCTGCTCGTCGCGACCGCGGAAGCATGCGGCGGCTTCGACTGGGACGACGAGGCATTCGAGCGAGCGTACGCCGAGCTCGAGCACTCGCTCTTCGACGAGACGCGGAGCTACGCCGCGATCGCGCCGCTTCTCGGTCTCACGCTCTCGAAGCCGGTGGAGCTCGCCGACGGGCTCCTCGTGCGCGCGTTCGTGTCCGGCGAGCTCGCGGAGCACTGGCCCGAGGCCAGGGGCCTGCTCCCGGACGGGTTCGGTCGGGAGCTCGACCGCTCGTGCGTGCTCGAGCTGCGACGTTCTCTCGGCCCGGGGGAAGATCCCCCGGACGCTCCCGCAGAGATGGCCGACGCGGTGAGCGCGATCCGCCTCACGACGGCCGCTGCGCTGGCGGCAGGCCCCGTCCTGTTCGAGGTGCTGGACGGCCGCCCGTTCGGCATCCGCCCCGTTCTCCCGATCGCCGCGACGCAGCCGGCCGGCCAGTCCTCCCGGCTCGACGCGTTCCGCGCGCCGATCGCGGTCGCGGTGCTCGCCGCCCTCGGCAAGGCGGACGGAGATCCCGAGCTCGCGGAGGCGCTCGACCGCTGGGAGCTCTCGCTCTTCCAGAACGAGCCGTTCCGCTCGGAGCAGATCCGCGTCGCACTCGCGGGGCTCTTCGGCGAGACCTGGCCGCTGCGCTGCTCGGTCCTCCTCGCCGACGAGGAAGGCGGGAGGGAGGAGCTGTACGCGCACCTGACCGCGCTCGCAGGCGGGGACGCCGCGGGGGCTCCCGCCCTCGACGCCGCCCGCAGAGCCGTTGTCGCCGTGTTGCAGGCGCGCGACCGCGACGAGCTCGTGCACGACCTCGATCGCGAGCTTCTCGGGCTCCGCCGGCGCGAGGCACAGCGAGCAGTCGCCGTCTGACACGGTTCCGGCACGAAGGCGTGTCCCATCCGTACGCCGCGCGGGGCTACGGTGGCTCGATGGACGAGGCGCAACCGGTTCTCGAGCGGCTCGAGCGGATCCGTGCGCTCGACGGAGCCGGGGCCTCGGCCCGCGAGCTGCTCGACGAGCTGCGCGCGCTGCTCGCGGAGGCGGAGGCCTGGGCGGGAGCGGAAGGAGGTGAGGCCGGAGAGGACGCCGTCGCGCGACTACGGGAGTCGCTGACGCATGACATGATCGCCGTGTGAGCTCGCGCGGTGGGATCTCGCACTGGGACGAGGCGCGGACCTGGCGCGGCGAGCGCGGCCACATCGCCGGGACCTGGAGCAGTCTCACCGGCCGCTCGTCCGAGACGGTGGGCGTCAAACGCATCCAGGTCGATCCCGGGATGTGGTCGACGCCGCTCCATCTCGAGGGGGCGGAGGAGGAGATCTTCTACGTCCTCGGAGGCTCGGGCGTGTCCGTGCAGTGGGAGGGCGAGGACACGCTGGCGCACGAGGTGCGGACCGGCGACTGCATCGTCCACCTCCCGCTCGAGAACGCGCACACCCTCCGCGCGGGCGACGACGGGCTGGACGTGCTCGCGTTCGGGCAGCGAACCCTTGCGCCGGGGGCGACCTGGCTCCCCCGCACCGGGGTGGCGTGGCTGGGCGAGACGTGGACCCGCGTCGGCGACGAGGACGACCATCCCTGGACGCGCGAGGCCGCGGAAGGACCGGCGGAGATCGGGGAGATCGCCGAGCGGCCCGCGAACATCGTCAACGTCGACGACGTCGAGGCGGTCGAGCGAAACGGCGCGACGGTCGGCCGGCGCGTCCGGGACCTCGGGCGCGCAGCCGGCTCCAGGCGCACGGGCCTGCGCCACGCGGACGTGCTGCCGGGCAAGCTCAACGCGCCGCCCCACTGCCACTCGTCCGAGGAGGAGATCTTCGTCGTCCTCGAGGGTGAGGGCACCCTCCTGCTCTGGCAGAAGGAGACCGTTGCGGCCGCCTGGGAGGTGACCGAGCACCCGGTCCGGGCCGGATCCGTCGTCGCGCGCCCCGCGGGCACGAGCGTCGCGCACGCCTTCCGCGGCGGCGACGACGGGCTCACGCTGCTGCTCTACGGCACCCGCGAGCACGACGACGTCTGCTTCTACCCGCGCTCGGGGAAGGTGTACTTCGTCGGGCTGGGCCTCGTCGTGCGGCTCGGCGAGCCCGTCGACTACTGGGACGGCGAGGAGTAGGGAGGACGGAGCAGTCCGCCTCCTCGGCTACGGTGACGGGCGATCGGGCGCTTGAAGGAGTTTCCGCGAGTGACGGGAAGGTGAGTCGCACATGGGACTCTCACGCATCCTCCCGCGGTCCCAGCCGCGGTCCGAGCAGGTCGAAGACGACGTCCCCGCCGCGGTCGCTTCGCCGCAGCAGCCACTCGAGCAGCGCCTCGAGCAGCCCGCGGACGCCGAGCCGCGCCTGCGCGCGGTCCCCGCGGCCACACCGTCCCTCGCCCCCGGTGAGCAGGTGATGGCGAAGGTCATCGCGTTCGCGAACCAGAAGGGCGGCGTGGCGAAGACGACGACGACGCTGAACCTCGGCGTGGCGCTCGGCGAGCTGGGGCACCGCGTGCTCCTGATCGACCTCGACCCGCAGGGCAACCTGACGATGAGCCAGGGCATGAACCCCGACGCGATCGAGCGCTCAATGTTCGACGTGCTCGTCCACCGCGTCCCGATCTCGGACGTCATCCACACGGTCGAGGTCGACATCGCGGTCGCCTCGATCGACCTCGCGGGCGCGGAGCTCGCCCTCTCGGCCATGATCGGTCGCGAGCGGGCGCTCGAGAAGGCGCTCGTCGAGATCCGCGACCGCTACGACTTCGTCCTCATCGACACGCCGCCCTCGCTCGGCCTGCTGACGATCAACGCCTTCGTCGCGGCCGAGAGCGTCATCGTTCCCGTGCAGTGCGAGTACCTGTCGCTACGTGGCCTCGTCCAGCTCGAGAACACGCTGGCGATGGTGAGGGAGAACCTGAACCCGCGCGTCCGCGTCGAGGGGATCGTCCCGACGATGTACGACCGCCGCACGCTACACGCGCGCGAGGCGATCGAGATCCTGGAGGAGCACTTCGGAGAGCTCGTCTACGACACGCGGATCCGGAAGACCGTTCGCTACGCGGAGGCGCCGGTGAAGGGCAGCTCCGTGCTCCGCTACGACCCGTCCGGGCCGGCGGCCCAGGCATACCGCGACCTGGCGAAGGAGGTGCTCGATGGCGCGGAAGCGCGCGAGCATGCGTGAGGGCCCGCTGGCCGAGCTCTTCCGCAAGACGGAGGCGGCCCAGCGCGCCGAGGGCGTGCCGGCCGAAGAGGCGGCGCCCGAGCCGGAGGAGGAAGGCCTCGACCCGGAGCGCCGGGCGCAGGTCGCGCTCGAGGCGACGGTCGAGCACGTCCACGACTTCGTCGAGACCCCGGCTGACCCGCCGGCGGCCGAGCCCCAGCGCACGCCCATTTCCGAGCCGGCGCACGCGGAGCCCCCGTCCGAGGCCGCTGCCTCGCGCGCGGCCGCGCGCTACTTCCAGACGATGCTCGAGCCGGCTCCCCGGCTCCACCGGGTCCCGCCGCCGAAAGGCGCCGCCTACATCGCGGTCATCCGGGTCGTCGGCGTCGGGGGCGCGGGTCTCAACGCGCTCCATCGAATGATCGACGCGGGCATCGCGCAGGTCGACTTCGTCGCGGTCAACACCGATCTGCAGGCGCTCGCCGTCTCGGACGCCCCCACGAAGATCGCGATCGGCGAGGAGGTGACGCAGGGGCTCGGCTCCGGCGCCGATCCCACGGTCGGGCGCGCAGCCGCGGAGCACGCGGTCGACCAGCTCCGCGCGGCGCTGCGCGGGTCGGACATGGTGTTCGTCACGGCCGGTGAAGGCGGCGGGACGGGGACGGGTGCGGCCCCCGTCGTCGCGCGGGTCGCACGCGAGCTCGGTGCGCTCACGGTCGGCATCGTGACGACTCCGTTCCGTTTCGAGGGCACGCGCCGGCGCACCGCGGCCGAGCGCGGCGTCGAGGAGCTGCGCGCCGCCTGCGACACGGTCATCGTCATCCCCAACGACCGTCTGCTCGAGGTCCTCGACCGCTCCACGTCGATGGTCGATGCCTTCAAGATCGCGGACGACGTCCTCCGCCAGGGAGTCCAGGGGATCACCGACCTGATCACGACACCCGGCCTCATCAACCTCGACTTCGCCGACGTCCGCACGGTGATGCAGGACGCCGGCTCGGCGCTGATGGGCATCGGCTACGCAACCGGCCAGAACCGCGCCCGCGAGGCGGCGGAGCGCGCCCTCGGCTCGCCGCTGATCGACGCCGAGATCGTTCACGCCCGCGGCATCCTCCTCTCGATCGCCGGCGGCGACGACCTCTCGCTGTACGAGGTCAACGAGGCGGCCGAGGTCGTGCGCCAGACCGCGACGGACGAGACGAACATCATCTTCGGCGCCACCGTCGACCCGCGGCTGACGGGCCAGGTCTGGGTCACGGTCGTCGCGACCGGCCTCGGCGGCGTCCGCCGGCGCGCGGCCCGTCCGACGTTCGACGAGCATCCGCGCTCGGACGACTCGTCCGAGCTGCCCTCGTTCCTGAGCTCGACGTAGGTCGAAAACGGGTGACTGCCACCGTGCGGTGACGGTCCCCGGCTTCTCTGGCGGTGACAGTCACGGGATTCTCGCCCGGACGGCAGTACGCTCCGGCGCATGGGCGGGGCGATCGCAGCAGGCCACCCTCTGACCGCGCAGGCAGGCGCCGACGTTCTCGCCGCGGGCGGGAACGCGGTCGACGCCTGCGTCGCCGCGGCGTTCGTGGCCGCGGTCGCCGAGGGGCCGCTGACCGGGCCCGCGGGGGGCGGGTTTCTCATGGTCGCCGAGCCAGGGGGCGACGCGGTGGTCCTCGACTGCTTCTTCGCCGTCCCCGAACGCCCGCTCGGCGAGATGGAGGAGGCGATCGTCGACTTCGCGGACGCGGGAACGCAGGTCTTCCACGTGGGCGAGGGCTCGGTGGCCGTGCCCGGTCTCGTGGCCGGGCTCGAGGAGGGGCACCGCCGCTTCGGGAGCCGGCCGTGGGCCGAGCTCGTGGAGCCCGCGATCGCCCTGTCCCTCGAAGGCGTCGTCCGGGACGAGCCGCGGGCGTTCCTCCACCGCATCCTGAGCGGGATCCTCCTTCGCACCGAGGCCGGCGCCCGGATCTACGGGGATCCCGAGCGTGTCGTCACGGAGGGCTTCGCGCCGACGCTACGCGCGATCGGCGAGGAAGGCGCGGCGGCGGTCGGCGATCTTCTGCCCGAGCTCGCGGAGGACCTCGCTGCCTACCGCGTCGTGGCGCACGCGCCGCTCGAGAGCGAGATCCTCGGCCGCCGCGTGCTCGTGACTCCCGTGCCCTCCCGCGGTGGCGAGATCGTGCTCGAGATCCTCGCGGGCCTCGAGGCGCTCGAGCCGTGGTCGCTGCACGGAGAGGCGCGCGCGGTCGCCCTCGCCTACGAGCGCTCGTGGCCGGGGAGCCTCTCCGGCACCACGCACATCTCCGTCGTCGACGGAGAAGGCCGCGCCGCCGCGCTCTCGTCGACCCTCGGCTCCGGGTCCGGACTCTTTCGCGGCGGCACCCAGCTGAACAACATGCTCGGGGAGCTCGACGTCATCGGCGCAGCGCCGAGAGCCGCGGGCGAGCGCCTCCCGAGCATGATGACCCCGACGCTCGCGCTCGACGGCGACCGGCCGGGGCTCGTCCTCGGGAGCGCGGGCTCGGTGCGGCTCGCCGGGGCGATCGCCCAGGTCGTGTGGCGGATCCTCCAGGGGAGAGACGCCGCGGGCGCCATCGAGGCGCCCCGGCTCCACGCCGAGGGGTCGACGCTCCATCTCGAAGGGGGCTGGCCCAGGGCAGATGCGGCCTCGCTCCCCGACTCGTGGGACGTCGTCCGCTGGGAGGGCCTCAATCTCTTCTTCGGAGGCGTACAGGCAGTGGCCCGACGAGCCGACGGGACGCTCGAGGCTGCCGGCGACCCGAGGCGCGGCGGCGCCGGGATGGTCGTCCCGTGATCCGGGTGCGCAGGGCAGCGCCCGCGGACGCCGCCGCGCTGGTCGCGCTCGCGGGGGCGGTCGCGCGCGAGGACGGCCGCTGGATCCTGGCGACGGAGAGCTGGCGCTCGGTCCGGGACGAGCGCCGCTACCTGAAGGCGGCCCAGACCCACCGGGACGCCGCGGTCTTCGTCGCCGAGGAGGACGGCCTCGTGCTCGGGCGGCTCTCGCTCGCCCGCGACCCGCATCCGGCGAGCAGGCACGTCGCCGACCTCGGCCTGATGGTCGCCGCCGGCGCGCGCCGCCGCGGGATCGGGCGCATGCTCCTGACCGAGGGTATGGAGTGGGCGCGCACCCACGGGGTGCGCAAGCTCGAGCTCCACGTCTTCCCCTGGAACGAGCCCGCGCTGCGGCTGTACGAGTCGTTCGGCTTCGAGCGCGAGGGGTACCGGAAGCGCCACTACGAGCGCGACGGCGAGGACGTCGATGCGATCCTGATGGCGCTCGCGGTTGAAGCGGAGGTCTAGCGGCGCGTGGCGAGGACGAGCGTGACCAGCAGCCGGTACGTAAGCCGGCCGCGCGCCCACGAGCGCGGGCCGAGGCGGAGCAGGATGTCGTCGAGCAGCCGCATGACTCGAGTGATTGCCCGCTCGGGCCGGCGCTAACCCTTCTCTCCGCGAATGGACACGACCTGGGCCTGCTCGGGCTCGACGTGGCTGCCGGAGGGCTTGGCCGCGAGCTCGAGCAGCTCGATCCGCGTGCGCGCGTTCTCGATGAGCAGGCGGAGCTCCGCGACGAGGTCGTCCGAGGCGGAGCCCGACGCCTCTCCGAGCTGCGCCGTGAGCGACTGCTGGTCCCGCTCGAGCGCGTCCAGGCGGAGCAGCACCTTGCCGAGCATCAGGTCGGTCTCCTTGCTGGCCGCGCGCGACTCGACCGCCGCGGTGAGCGCCTCGACCCGCCGCACGAGCTCGTCGTAGCGGTCGTCGGTGGCGCTGTTTCCGTGCGAGACCGCGCTCCCCAGATCGTCCAGGCGGCCCGCGAGGACGTCGACGACGCCCCGCAGGCCGGCCAGCTCCCGCTCGGCGCTCGCGATGCTCGCGCTCGCGTCCGAGACCGTGGCGGCCTGGGCCTCCATCGCCTGTGCGAGCACCTCGACACGTGTCGCCTGGGCGGGGTCGACGGCGGGAACGGTCTCCACCGCCGCGCGTAGCTCCGCGACGAGGGCGTCGACCTGGCCCCGGTCGACGTCGATCCGTCCGCCGAGCGACTCCAGCGCCTCGCCCAGCCCGCTGACCCGCTCCTCGAGCAGGCGCGAGCCGGCGGCGAGCGTCTCCCGCTCCTCGGCGGAGGCCGCGAGCGCGCCCTCGAGCTCGGACTGCGAGGAGGCGCG
>Ga0075419_10000269_pt1 | contig 31100 bp, 26 predicted proteins | sample SoiMetdeltSBSDD3_FD_76900 | JGI IMG/M metagenome (GOLD analysis project Ga0075419, IMG submission 76900) | Bulk soil microbial communities from a Populus tree surrounding site in Tennessee, USA - Soil MetaG P. deltoides SBSDD3 | ecosystem: Environmental > Terrestrial > Soil > Tree plantation... | reverse complement strand
TGGCGATCTTCAACGCGTGGTGCGACCGCGTGCCGATGCTCATCCTGGGCGCGACCGGGCCGTGGGACGCGGCGCGCCGCCGGCCGTGGATCGACTGGATCCATACCGCCTCCGACCAGGGCGCGCTGGTGCGCGACTACACCAAGTGGGACAACCAGCCGGCCTCGGTGCCCGCCGCCTACGAAGCGCTGCTGCGCGCGGCGCAGATGGCGAACACCGCGCCGCGCGGCCCGACGTACATCAACCTCGACGCCGCGCTCCAGGAGGCGAAGATCGGTCCACTGCCCGCGCTGCCGGACGTGTCGCGCTTTTCTCCTCCTCCACCGGTCAGGCCGAACGAGGCAGCCCTGAAGGAAGCCGCGCAGCTGCTCTCGCACGCCAAGAATCCGACGATGCTGATCGGACGAGTGAACCGCGACCTCGATGCATGGAAGGCGCGCGTCGCGCTGGCCGAAAAGCTGCAGGCGAAAGTGTTCACCGACATCAAGACGCCCGCCGCGTTCCCGACCGACCATCCGCTGCACGCCGCGCCTCCCGCGACCTTTCCCGACGGTGCACTATTGAAAGAAGCGGATGTGGTGCTGTCGCTCGACTGGGTCGACACCGCGGGCACGCTGAAGGCGGCGTGGGGCGACGCGCCGATCGGGGCCAAAGTGATCCGCGTCTCGGTCGACGCTCATGTCCATCGCGGCTGGAGCTCCGATTACCAGGGGTTGCCGCCGTCGGACGCTTACCTGATGTGCGAGCCCGACGTCGCGGTGCCGCTTCTCCTCGAGGCGGTCCGGGCGAGGCCGGCCGCCGTGCCATCCCGGACAGAACCCAAATTCGAGAAAGACGAAGCAGTGACCATCCGCGCGCTGGCGCGAGTCTTCAACGAGCTCACCCAGGGCATGGAGGTGTGCCTCTCCAAGCTGCCGCTTGGCTGGAACGGCGCCTACCGGCACTTCAGGCATCCGCTCGATTACCTCGGCGCCGACGGCGGCGGCGGCGTGGGGGCGGGGCCCGGGCTCACGGTCGGCGCGGCGCTGGCGCTCAAGGGCAGCGGCCGCATGGTGGTCGGCATCGTCGGCGACGGCGACTTCCTCATGGGCAACACCGCGCTCTGGACCGCGACGCACTACAGGCTGCCGTGCCTCTTCCTCGTCGCCAACAACCGCTCCTTCTACAACGACGAGCTGCACCAGGAGCGCGTGGCGAAGACCCGCGGCCGTCCGGTCGAGAACAAGTGGATCGGACAGCGCATCGACGAGCCCGACATCGACCTCGCGATGATGGCGCGCGCGCAAGGTGCGGTGGGCATCGGGCCGGTCAGGGAACTCTCGCAGCTTCGCTCCGCAGTGGAGGAGGGCATCGCGAAGGTCAAGGCTGGAGACGTGTGCGTCATCGATGTGCGCGTCATGCCGGGCTACGACAGCGCCGCACATCCGACCCCCGCCGCGGCGTCGCGGCGATGAAAACCAAAAAATCCGGTTCGCCGCGCCCCGCCGCCAGCGCGGCGCTGATCGAGGACCTCATCGCGGGAAGCCGGATCCTCGCGAACGAAGGGGTGCTCGACGCCTATGGCCACATCAGCGCGCGCAGCGACAAGCGGCCCGAGCGCTTCATCATGTCGCGCTCGCGCGCGCCGGCGCTCGTCACGGCAGCCGACCTGATGGAGCTCGACGCCGACAGCGAGGCCGTGGGCGGCGACCAGCGCAAGGGCTTCATCGAGCGCTACATCCACGGCGAGATCTACCGCAAGCGCCCCGAGGTCATGGCAGTGGTGCACAGCCACGCGCCTTCGGTGATCCCGTTCGGCGTCACCAAGACGCGCCTGCGGCCCATCTACCACATGGGGTCGTTCCTCTGGTCGGGCGCGCCGGTGTGGGACATCCGCAAGGTGCGCGACGACAACGACATCCTGGTGCGCGACCGCCCGCTCGGCGCATCGCTTGCCGAGGCGCTCGGGACCTGCAACTGCGTGCTGATGCGCGGCCACGGCATGACCGTGATCGGCGAGAGCGTCCAGGAAGCGGTGTTCCGCGCGATCTACACGGAGATGAACGCGCGCCTGCAGCTTCAGGCCGAGACGCTCGAGGGACCGATCCAGTTCCTGAGCGATACCGAGGGCAAGCGCTCGAGCACCGCCAACCGCGGCACGCTCGAGCGGCCGTGGGAACTCTGGAAGCAGAGGGCGACGCGCCGATGAACGCGAGCCGTCTGCTATCCGTCAGTTCCTATCCGTTCATGCCGATGCAGCGGTGGCGGTGATGAGCCAGCCCATCACCGGCCGGCCGGTTTCCATGCGCAGCCGCTCGTGCTCCAAGACCGCTCCCGCGAAGCCGGCCGCGGCGAGCGCCTCGCGCAGGTAGGCCTGGTGGTGCGCGTAGCGTCCGTTGGACTGCAGCCGGTGCGGCTGGCGGGCGTCGTCGGGTAGCGCCTCGACCGTGAAGACGAGCCAGCCGCCAGGCCGCAGGCACTGGCGGGCGGCGGCGAAGACGGTCTCCAGCGGGCCGAAGTAGCACAGCGTGTCGGCCGAGACGACGGCATCGAATGCAGCGGGCTGGGTGGCGAGGTAGTAGGTGAGCTCGGCCTGGTGCAGGGCATGGTAGAGCGCGCGCCCCTTGGCGCGCTGGAGCATGCCTTCGGAGAGGTCGCACCCGGCGAGGCGGCGCGCGAAGGGCTTCAGCCCCGGCCCGCACAGTCCGGTGCCGCATCACGCGTCGACGATGTCGAGGCGGCCTGCGGGGGTACCGGCGGCGCGCTGCAATGCCCGCACCGTCAGTTCGGGCGCTCGGTAATGCAGCGTCTCGAGCTTGGAATCGAACGAGGCCGCAAAGCCGTCGAACACCTGCTGCACGTAGCCGTCGCTGGCGCGCTCGGGTACGGCATCACCTTCCTTGGCCTCGCAGGCGGCGAGCATGTGCTCGGCGACCGCGTTGCCCGGGTCGCTGGCGAGCCATTCGCGCAGCAGCTTGGCGGCGCGCTCTCGTTCGTCCAGCACGAGCAGCGCGCGGATCACCTCCTGGCGCGACTGCACTTCCTCGGGCCACAGCGCAACCGCCTTGCTGTGCGCGACCACACCCTCATTGATGCGGCCCTGCTTGATGAGCGTGACCGACAGGTTGTACCAGCCGTCGGCGAAGGCGTCGTCGCGCTGCAGCGCGCGGCGCAGCGCGAGCTCGCTGTCGCCCAGCTGCCCGAGCTTGCGGCGCAGTACACCCAGGTTGTTGAGCGCGCGCACGGCGTCGCCAGGTGCGCCTCCGCCATGGTCGATCGCCTTCTCGTAGGCCACGGTCGCCTCTTCGCCGCGGCCGGCAAGCAGCAGCACGTTGCCGAGGTTGTTCCATGCTCCGGCGTTGTCCGGCACCTGCGCAAGCGCGCCGCGGATGAGGGCGACTGCCTCGTCGATCCTGCCTTGCGTGTGGCGCAGCACGCCGAGGAAGTGCAGCGCATCGGGCTGCTCGGGCCAGCGCGCGAGGATGTCCAGCAGCGCCGGCTCGGCCTGCTCGATGCGCTCGTTGCGCAGGTGGTCGATCGCGCCCGCGAGCGCCTGCGCCAGCGGCGAGCCCTCGACGACCGGCGTGCCCGCGGCCTTCGGCGCGGGCGCGGCCGGCGAGGTCACAAGAGGCTCACGCTCTTGTCCGGCAGCTGGCGCGCCGGGATGTAGCGGCGCGACAGGCGCACCGCCGCCTCCAGCCCCGATCTCAGGTGATCTGGGTGGTCTTCACGTTCCAGCCGAACTTCACCTCGCCGCCGAGGGTGCCCTTCTCGTCCTGCGGCTTGTAGGCGAAGTCGATCGACTGATAGCTCATCGACACCGATTCCATGATGTCGCCGCCGGAGCTGCCGCTCGGCTGCACCGAGGTGATGAAGACTTCCTTCATCGTGACTTTGAGGAAGTCCTTCTGGCCCTCGCCGGCCTTGCGCGAGGTCATGGTGACGGTGGGGAAGTGCACGCCCTGAGCGCACTTCTTGGCCAGCACCGGGCTCGCCTTGTCGTAATGGTGCGTGAAGTGCAGGTCGCCCGGATTGGCCTTGCCCTTCCCGCTGCCGGTGCCCGAGGCCAGGCTGGTGTTGGAGACGCCCCAGTTCCAGGACAGGATCTCGACCTCGCCCTTGTGGTCCTTGTGGGTGGATTCGCCTTCGACGCCGTCGAACTTGATGTGACTGTCAATAGCCATGTTGCGTGAGCTCCTTGTGTGATGGCGGATTCAGTATGCGTGCGTGTCGCCGGGAAGGCTACGACACCACCGCCGCCGGTCTCTCCTTCGCACGAGTGCCGCGAAATGCGGCCGGTATGGTCGCCTTCCGAGCCGCGATCGCGCCCGACAAGAGCGCAACCACCAAACTCAGAATGCCGATCTGATCAATTTAGCCCCCCCGTTTTGACAACTTAACAGACTTTTCGCAGGAAGTGAATGGACTCGATATCGACGGCGGTAGCGCGAATCCTCGCTGACGGACAACGCATCCGGTCCCGTCCGGTGAGGCCGGAACACATACGGGGGCTTGATGATCGGACCCGCGGCCGAGTAGGGGGCCGCGGTCCAATCCCTGCGACGGAATCCGCCGATCACCACAATCTCGTAACCGTTCAGGAAGCGGTGTTCCGCGCGATCTACACGGAGATGACGCGCGCCTGCAGCTCGTAATAGGGCGCAGTGGAACCCGCAGTTAGAACCCGCAGTTAGAACCCGCAGTTAGAACCTTAAGGAAGCTGACGCAAGCTGAAGGTGCGTTTGCGCACCCGTCCGGCGAGTTCGCCGAATACGCGAGGCCATTGCTATGGGAGAGTGGGCGTACGTGAAATCACCGGCCGTTTGCGCCCTTTATGCATCGGAGCTACAGTGGATTAGTCTGTGAAATGTCCCCGCTGCAGCGCGGAGAGCCCTCCCGCAAGCAAATATTGTGGAGCGTGCGGTACGCTCCTCAGAGCAGCGCCCGAGGCCGACAAGTTCAGCTCCGCGGAGAGCTACACGCCGCGGCATCTCGCCGAAAAGATCCTGACGTCCCGCGCGGCGCTCGAGGGAGAGCGCAAGCACGTCACGGTGCTCTTCGCCGACATGAAAGGCTCGCTCGAGCTGCTTGCCGACCGGGATCCGGAGGAAGCGCGCATGCTGCTCGATCCGGTGATCGAGCGGATGATGGAGGCGGTCCACCGCTACGAAGGCACCGTGAACCAGGTGATGGGCGACGGCATCATGGCGATTTTCGGCGCCCCGGTGTCGCACGAGGATCATGCGGTGCGGGCCTGTTACGCCGCGTTGCGCATGCGCGAAACGATCACCGAGCTCTCGTCGGAGCTGCGCCGCACCCAGGGAATCTCGATCCAGATCAGGATCGGCCTCAACTCCGGCGAGGTGGTCGTGCGGTCGATCGGCAACGACCTGCGCATGGATTACAGCGCCGTCGGCCAGACCACGCACCTTGCCGCGCGCCTGGAGCAGCTCGCGGCGCCCGGCTCCATCCTGATCGCCGCCGACAGCCTGCGCCTGGCGGAAGGCTTCGTCGAAGCGAACTCGCTCGGGCCGATCGCGCTCAAGGGAACGCTCGCGCCCGCCGTGGTGCACGAGCTCGTCGCCGCGGCACCGGTGCGCTCGCGTTTGCAGGCTGCCGCCGCACGCGGTCTGACGCCGTTCGTCGGGCGCCGCGCTGAGATGGAGTCACTTCACGAGAGCCTGCGGCTCGCCCGCGAGGGTAAGGGCCAGGTCTTTGCGGTCGTCGGGCACGCCGGCGCCGGCAAGTCGCGCCTGATCCACGAGTTCATCCACTCTCCCCACACGCGCGGCTGGCTGGTGCTGGAATCGAGGTCCATCTCGTACGGCCGCGCGACGCCCTACCTGCCTCTCATCGAGTTCCTGAAGGGCTATTTCAAGATTCAGGAGCGCGACGACACGCGGACGATGCGCGAGAAAGTGGCGGGCAAGGAAATCCTGCTGGATCAGGCCTTGCAGGACTCGATCCCGCCCGTGCTCGACCTGTTCGGGGCGCTTGCCGAAGACCACCCGTTCCGGATGCTGGAGCCGGTCCAGCGCCAGGAACGGATCGCCCGGGCCGTGACCCAGCTCATGCTGAGCGAGAGCCGGATCCAGCCGGTGATCATGGTGTTCGAAGACCTGCATTGGAACGACACGCAGACGCTTGGCGTGCTGAGGACCGTCATCGGCAGCATCCGCGAAGCGCGTGTGCTGCTGATCGCGAGCTACCGGCCAACGGAGCGCGACGCCCCGCCGGAGAATGGGAACTCCTACGGCAAGTGGAAGGAGCAGCCGCACTACCGTGAGGCCGTGCTGCAACCGCTTCCGGAGGACAGCCTGGAGTACCTGCTGCGGATCCTCCTGGGCAGCGAATCCGGGCTGGCGCCGGTCAAGCGGTTCCTGGTCGAGCGCTCGGGCGGAAACCCGTTCTTCATCGAGGAGATCGTGCGCACGCTGGTCGAATCGAAAGTGCTCACCGGAGCGCGGGGCCAATACCGCCTGGCGCAGCCGTTCGAGAGCGTGCGCGTGCCTGCAACCGTGCACGCGGTCCTTGCCGCACGGATCGATCGCCTGGCGCCGGAGCAGAAGCGCCTGCTGCAGGAAGCGGCGGTGATCGGCAAGGACGTGCCGTTCCTTCTGCTGCAGGCGACGACCGGCCTGCCGGAGCAGGAGCTGCGTGCGCGCCTGCAGCAGCTTCAAGCGGCCGAATTCCTGTACGAAAGCCGGCTCTTCCCGGAGCTCGAGTACACGTTCAAGCATGCGTTGACGCGAGAAGTGGCTTATTCCAATCTGCTGCGCGAGCAGGCGAGGGTTCTGCACGCGGAGGTCGCCGCAGCCCTGACGCGGCTGGCCGGCGAGCGGGTCGACGAATACGTCGAGCACATCGCCGAGCACGCCGAGCGGGGCCAGCTTTGGAGCACGGCGGTCGAATTCCTCGAGCGCTCGGCCAAGAAAGCGTTCGACCTCGACGGCAACGAGGAGGCGGAGAAGTACTTTCGGCGCGCGATCGCCGCGCTGCGACAGGTGCCGCGAAGCGGCAAGACGCTGGAGCTCGCGGTCGACCTGCGCTTCAAGCTGCGCAATACGTTGATCGTCCTCTGCAAGCTCAAGGAAATCGAGCAGTGCCTGGGCGAGGCGACTCCGATCATCGCCGAGCTCGGCGACAAGAGCCGCGGCGCGCGCCACGCGTCCTTCATGGCCAATCACTACTTCCTGGCGGCCGAGCCGGGCCGCGCGATCGAAGCGGGGGAACAGGGCTTGCGCCTCGCGCGCGAAATCGGCGACCGGGTCGCCGAAGCGGAGCTCCTCTACCGGCTCGGACTGGCGCACCACCTGCGCGGAGAGCATCGCCAGGCGATCTCGCTGATCGAGGCGAGCCTGCGGCACGGTCTCGAGCGGCGTGGGCGCGACCGTTTCGAGCTGGCCTTCGTCCCGGAGGTGGCCTTTCGCACCTGGCTGGTGAGCATCCTTGCCGAGTGCGGCGATTTCACGGCCGGCATGACGCACGCCAGGAACGCGGTCGCGACCGCCTCGGAAACCCGACACCCTCTCAGCGAGGTGCTCGGATGGCTGGCCGTGGGTCACCTCGCGCTGCGCAAGAGCGACCTGGATGACGCGATCGACGCGTTCGAGCGCGGCGTGGCGCTCGCCGATCGCTATTCCCTGCCGCTCTGGCGCGCGCGGCTGGTGTCCACGCTCGGCGTGTCGCTCGCCTATCGCGGCCGCAGCGACGAGGCTCTGAAACTTACGGCAGAAGCCCTGGCGAGCGCCGAGGCCATGGGCCTGATCGTCGACCAGCCCCTTCTGCATGTGCACCTTGGTGAAGCGCTCCTGCTGGGAGGCCGGCCGGCTGACGCCGCCGTTCACGCGCAGTGGGCGCTGGAGCTCGCGCTGGCGCACGGGAACAAGCGCGACGAACCTTGGGCGAGGATGCTGCTCGCCCGCAGCCTCGCCTTTTCCCAGAACGGGGGCGACGAGCCGGTGAAGCAACTCGAACTGGCGCTCGGCCTGGCCGTCGAGTGCGGGGCGCGGCCGCTCGAGGCGCATTGCCGCAGGATGCTCGGCTTCATCCTGAAGCTGCGTGGCGAGAGCGCCAGAGGGCAGCAGCTTGCCGCGGAAGCGAAAGAGGCCTACGAGGCGCTCGGCATGAAGCCCATGCCGCTGCCGGCGGCGGACCGCCTTCCGGCTACTTGATCTTCTCGAGACGTTGACCGACCGCAGCCTGCCGCACGGTCATGGCCACGGATGTTCGAGCGCCGGACAGCCGGCGCCGGGAGGGGGTTGATGCGGAAAGCACGTCTGCGCCACGCGCTTGGGAATGTTGTTCGGGATGAGCATCGTGCCGCCCCAGCCGTCCTTGTGGGTATTCATGCGGAAAACCTGGCCGAGCGTAAGCCTGTTGCGCGGGCCGGTGCCGGTGCTGACGTCGGTCGACATCATGTTGTCGGGGAAATCGGGCCCGCTGGTGTGGCCTCCGCAGCTCTGCGGACGCAAGCCGTATGCGTGGCCCAATTCGTGCGCCAAGGTGGTCGGGTTGGCTTGGGCGCCTATGAACGTGATGTTGGCATCGGCGCGCGTGAATTCACCGGCGGCGGACGTAGGACACTCCCCGAAGTCGAGGTTCTTGAGGGCGCAGTTCCTGCCGGTAAACGGCCTGCCCACGTAATAGACGTTCAGCGTTTTGGCAACGTAGAACGGCTGCTTCCGGATGGCGCGCAACTGCGAACATTCGAGGAAGTTGTCATCGACGAGGCCGGAATTGACGATTTGGATCGCATCGCTCGGCGCCCCAGGGACATCGGAGAGCTTTTGCACTTTCGGGACGAGCCGCACGCCGACGCGGTTGTCGAGGAAGATCTTCTGCGCCATTTGGGCATGTTGCTCCGCCAGAAGCCTGTCCGCATCGTTCGTGACCCAGATATTCAAAGCGGCGTCGATCAGGGGGTCCAGCTTGATCGTGCGTACGTCTCCGGGCTGGTCGGTCCAATTGAGCGACTGCCACTTCATCGCGTGTTTCTTTGAGAACACCGCAACTGCGTGTGAGCGGCATCTCCCCTTGGAAAGCATGTTTCCGAGCAACAGCTCGCCGGTAGTCGAAAACGTCGTTCTCGCGGGGTCCGAGGTGCCGTTCAGGCATCCCGCGCTCGTGCGGCCGAAAAGCATGACTACGACCTCCTCGCCGGGAGCGATGCCTTCGATCTTGAGCTTGTCCTGCGAGGCGGCGAGCGCCGGGTAGAGCGCCAGGAGGGCGAGCAGCAGGCTCTTCATGCGCTCACGCCTCGACGTCTTCGAGAAGCTCGTCCTTGCCGAGGACCGCCGGCAGTGTGTCGACGGACCGCACGAGGTAATAGCCTTCCGCGTAGTCGTATGCATGCGGGATCTCCACCTTCTTGCCGAGCGCCAGGCGGACATAGGTCAGCGCCATGTTGTGCTTGCCCGCCAGGTCGTGGATGTTGGTCATCGTCGCGAAGCGCCCGGCATTGATCTCGGTGATGCACGGATCGCCCTTCTCGCTCTCCTTGAGGTCGACGAACAGCACACCCGACGCGTTGTCGTCCACCGCCCGAATGGCCCTCGCGCACACGTCGATCACGTAGGGATCGTGCGCCGTCTTGGCGAGCGCCGGCATGGAGGAGCGGCCGCTCGGGCTGCCGGTGTCCAGATAGGTAATGCGCTGCGCCATCTTCGCCAGTACGAGCCTGCCCTTGTGCCAAAGGCATTGCACGCAGTAGTCGCGCCCCGGCAGATATTCGGAGAGCGTGAAAGCGCCGCGCGGCACCCCGCGCATGCCTTCCCAGAACGCGATCCAGCCGCGAACCTGCTCCGGGGTGCGCACCGGAATGGCGCCGTACGAGCCCGAGCCTGAGCGCACGCGGCACCAGAGCCGCTCAGGCGCTCCGAAGCGCCGGAAAATGCTGCGGATCTGGCGCGGATCCTCGATGGCGTGCGTCTCGGGCGCCGGGATTCCGCGGCTGCGCAAGTACAGGCTCAGCGCGTACTTGTCCCGGCAGCGCTCGAGCAGCTTCTTGCCTGGGAGGAGCGTGCGGCAGCCGAGCTTGCCGCGCAGCCGGACGAGCCTGGCGACGTCGCCGTCGTTCGTCGGGATGACGAGGTCGACGCGCTCCGCCTGGATGATGGTCCGCAGCGCGGAGGAAAAATCTTCCGTCGAAACCGGCAGAAGGTAGTTGCGATGCGCTTCCGATTTCTTGAGAAAGAACCGGCTGGTGTTGCAGCCGATGACCGTGAGCGACGCCGCGCCTGCGCGGAGGCTCCGAATCAGGTTGTTGCCCGGCGCCGAACCGGCTTCCAGGACGAGCACCCGGGCTCTCATGGAAAAAGCTCCGTCGGCTGCGCCGCGCTCAGCGAGCGCGCTTCTTTTTCCTCGGCAGGAGCTTCAGCACCTTGATCGGTTTCTTGACGTTCCTCAACCTCACGGCGATCCTCCCGCCGAAGGGGGCGACACACTCCTTCATGCACTGGAAAAACTCGGCCCACTCGTTCTTCGTGAGCTCGCCGATGACCTCGATCTTGGATTGCGAAAGCGCATCGGTACGAGCGATCTGCCCGATGATCGGTCTGTCAACCATTTGTCCCCTCCCCGAATTGAGTACTGCAGGAGGCGCAGTATACGCCCCCTAACCTTGAGCAGAAGGGGCCGGATGCGACCGCATCCGGCCCCTGCCCGGACCCGCATTACAGCGCAGGGGCGATGAAGTTGTAGTCCTTCGCCCACGGCGACTCGGTCGCCTCCGAAGACGCGTCGACCCGGGTGCCGCGGTCGGCTTCCGCGTACTGCGTGGCTTTCTCCGGCAGGTTCGGCGGCATGCGGTCGACCGTCACCTGCTCGTACGGCGCGTTGGAACCCGCGACGTAGGGCGCGACGGAGCCGAACTCGATCTGCGGCAGGGCGCGGTCGAGCTCGGTCTGCTCGAAGGGTTTGCCGTTGTCGGCGAGAGCCGCGGTGGAGATGGCGATGCTGGCTGCGAGGATCAGGCGTTTCATGTTCAAGTTTCCCTTAGGTTGGTTAGGTTTGGTTCACCTTGATGGTGCAGGTGGCACCTTAAGGAAGCCGACGCCCGCTGGAAGTGCGTTTGCGCACCCGGACGACGAGATAAGCGAATCGCGCTACGCCGGAAGGAGGGCGGCGCGGCGCGGCGCACGCCGCAAGAGCAGCAGCGCGATCGCCAGGTTGAGGAGGTTCCAGGCGATGCTGTTCACGAAGGCGGCGCGGTAGGAGCCGGTGAGGTCGAAGATCGCGCCCGACATCCAGCCGCCGAGCGCCATGCCGAAAAGCGTCGCCATGATGACGATGCCCACGCGGAGTCCCGCCTCGGTGGGCGCGAAGTACTCGCGGATGATGATCGCGTAGGCCGGTACCAGCCCACCCTGGAACAGGCCGAACAGCGCCGACACCACGAACAGCGAGGAAAGGTCGGAGAAAGGCAGGAACAGCACGAGCGCGACGCCTTGCAGGACCGATCCGGTCAGGAGCGTGCGGATGCCGCCGATGCGATCCGAGACCAACCCGAAGATGAGGCGGCTCACCACCCCGGCGCCGAGCATCACGGCGAGCATCTGCGAGCCGCGGGCGGCGCCGTACCCGAGGTCGCTGCAGTACGCGACGATATGGACCTGCGGCATCGCCATCGCCACGCAGCACGCCACGCCGGCGACCGAAAGCAGCGCGGTCAGGGCGTTGGGGGAGAAGCCGAGCGGCCTCGCCTGCAGCGCTCTCGCTTCATGAATGCCACCCGCGAGAACCGGCAGCGGCGCGCGGCGGCGCATGAGCGCGCTGAGCGGCAGCGCCACCGCGAGGGCGAAGATGCCCACGCCGATGTAGGTGGCGCGCCAGCCGGCGGCGTCGAAGAAATGATTCAGCAGCGGCGGCCAGACCGCGCCGGCCAGATAGTTGCCGCTCGCGCACACGGCCACCGCGATGCCGCGGTGACGCGTGAACCACATCGAGATGTCGGCTACCAGCGGCGCGAAGGTGCCCGAGCAGCCCAGCCCGATCAGGAGGCCGTGCGCCAGCGCGAAAGCAGGGAGATTCGGAGCGAGGCCGGCGCAAATGAAGCCCAGGCCGAGGCAACCCGCCCCGAGAAGGACCGGAACGACGACGCCGAAGCGGTCGGAGAGCCTCCCCATCACGATCCCGCCGAGGCCGAAGCCCACCATGGTGAGCGTGTAGGGAAGCGTCGCCGCGGCCCGATCGACGCCGAACTCCGCCTGGATCGACGACAGCGCGACCGCCATGGAATACATGCCCACGCCGCCGACGGTCATGAGCGCGAGCGCCGCCGCGAGACGCAGGCAGGCGTAAGGGGAGTCTTGCAGATTGGGCTGCAACGGGGTGCTAGGTTACCGTGAAAAACGGGGCCGGATGCCTTCGCATCCGGCCCCTTCCCCCCAACAACCCCCCTCGACTATTTACGGTGCCCGAGCAACAAGCTGGTGTTCGTTTTCAAGCAGTGCGACGTTTTCCGGCACGCCGGGCGCCACGCGGTCGAGATTGATCGGCCGCGAGGCGTCGCTTGCGCCGGTCAGGGCACAGAAGATCAGCACTGTCAGGACCACTAGAGCTTCCATGTTCCGCTCCCTCCGGATCGACCGGTCTATGGGAGCGAACTCTAGAAAAGCCGCTCGCGGTTGAAAGTGCGTTTGCGCACTGGCCCGCGAGAGAAGTTCGCGTAGCGTGGTCGGCACGTTCGGGACTTTTGCGTAGGGGGAACGATGGACCGGATCCGTTCGCCGGATGAATTGACCGCGCCGCACGACGCAACCCACCTGATCGAGCTCAAGCGCGGCAGCACGCTCAGGCTGGAGCATGCGGCCGGCGCGACGCTGTGCCTGCTGCACGGCGAGGCGTGGCTGACCGCCTGCCGCGGGGGCGAGCGCCTGCGACCCGCGGCGCTCGCGGTGCTGAACGGCCGCGGCACGATCCTGGTCTACGCGCTCGCCGACTCGTCGCTGCGCCTGGAAGGCGTGGCGCATTGCGAGATGGAGCTGCGGCGGCGCGGCGAAGTCGAATAACAGGAGATTTCTCCTTCCGCGCCGCAGGCGTAGGCGGTACCGTAGGCGCCGCCATGAAGATCCTCGGAATCCTCGTCCTGTGCTTCGCCGCGCTGCAGCCTGCGTGGGCGCAGGAGCAGGGCCCCGAGCAGCTCATCCAGCGGATTACCGACGAGGTGATGGCCGCGATCCAGTCGGACGAGAAGCTCGCCGCCGGCGACAAGGCCAGGACGCTGCAGCTCGCCGAGCAGAAGGTGCTGCCGCACGTCGACTTCGAGGAAGCGACGCGCCTCGCCGTGTCGCGCGCCTGGTCGCGGGCCAGCGCGGAGCAGCAGAAGGCGCTCATCACGGAATTCCGCGCGATGCTGCTGCGGACCTACACCAACGCGATCGGCACGTATACGGGAACGCAGGCGAAGCTGCTGCCGACGCGCGGCAGGCCCGAGGGCGAGGCGCGCGGCAGCGAGGCGACCGTGCGCTACCAGTTCTCGCGCTCGGGCGGCAAGCCGGTGCTGGTCGCCTACGAGCTGCGCAAGACCGGCGCGGGCTGGAAGATCTACGACATCAGCGTCGAGGGAATGAGCCTGGTGCTCACCTACCGCACCGAGTTCGACGGCATCCTCAAGCAGGAAGGCATCGACGGCCTGATCAAGCGGCTCGCGCAGAAGAACACGCCGCAGAAGCTCGGCGTGTAGTACTGCACGGCCCATCGGCCGAGCGTGACGCCGTTCATCGCCCGTGCCGTTATCGCGTACTAACCTGCGCGCTGCGGAGGTTCCAATGAGAAGCGAAACCGGAAGAATGATATCGGCCATCGTGCTCTCGCTTGCATTGAGTCCGGCGTGGGCCGACAGCACCGCGAAGACCGCGGTGGGCGGTGCGCTCGGCGGCGCGGGCGGCGCGCTGATCGGCAATGAAATCGGCGGCAAGACCGGCGCCGTGGTCGGCGGCGCAGCCGGCGGCGCGGTCGGCGCGGCGGCGAGCACCACCGGCAAGGGGCGAACCGGCGCGATCGTGGGCGGCGCGGTGGGAGGAGGCGCGGGTGCCGCGATCGGACAGGAAGTCGGCGGTACCAAGGGCGCGGTGGTCGGCGCCGGTGCGGGCGGCGCGGCGGGCGCCGCGATCGGCCGCGACCTGAACGGCGGCGGCAAGACGAAGCCGGGCGGGGTGGCCGCAACGACCACCACGGCGGCCGCAGCGGCGAGCGCCGGCGCGGCCCCGGCGCACCAGCGCCATGAGCATCATCACGACGGCGGCGAAGAGCATTGCAAGCACAAGCACGGTCACGGCAAGGGGTGGGCGAAGGGGCACGATAAGCACGGCTGCTAGACCTGCCTCGCGCGGCGCGAAAACGGCCGGCCTGCAGGCCGTTTTCGTTTTTGCCGCCGTGCTAGAGTTTTCTCCACCCGCAAATTCCGGAGAAAACATGGCTGCGCCTTCCACCATCGGGCAGGTCCGCGACGTCTTTCCGAAGCTCGGCGAGCTCACCGACCAGGTCGTGTTCGGCGACGTCTGGGCGCGTCCCGGCCTTTCCAAGCGCGACCGGAGCCTGGTCACCGTGGCCGCGCTGACCGCGCTCTACCGGCCCGACCAGATCCGCGGCCACATCTGGCGCGCGCTCGACAACGGCGTGACGCGCGAGGAGATCGTCGAGCTGATCACGCACCTCGCGATCTACGCCGGCTGGCCCAACGCCGGCACCGCGGCGCTGATCGCCAAGCAGGTGTTCGAGGAGCGGGGCGCATGAGGATCGGCTTCATCGGCCTCGGCGCCATGGGCCGCCACATGGCCGCGAACCTGCAGCGCGCGGGGCACGAGGTGCAGGCGCACGACCTGCGCCGGGTGGACGGATTTCCGAACTGGAAAACGAGCGCCGCCGAAGCCGCGCGCGGCTGCGATGTTGTCTTCACCTCGCTTCCCGGCCCCAAGGAAGTCCAGGCACTCGCTCCCGAGATCAGTTCTGCTCTTGTAAAAGATGCAAGCTGGTTCGACCTCAGCACCAACTCGCCCGAAGTGGTGCGTCGGCTGCATCGCGAGCTGCCGAAGATCCATTTTCTGGATGCGCCGGTGAGCGGCGGTCCGAGCGGCGCCGAAAGCGGCAAGCTCGCGATCTGGGTCGGCGGCGATGAAGAGATTTTCAAGAGATTCAAACCCGTTCTCGAAGACATCGGAGATCAACCCCTCTACATCGGCCCGATCGGCGCCGGCACCGTGGCGAAGCTCGCGCACAATTGCGCCAGCTTCGCGATCCAGGCGGTGCTCGCCGAGATCTTCACCCTCGGGGTGAAGGGCGGCGTCGAGCCGCTCGCGCTGTTTCAGGCGCTGCGCCAGGGCGCCTCGGGCCGCAAGCGCACCTTCGATCGACTGGCCGATTTCTACCTTCCGGGCCGTTTCGATCCTGCGGCGTTCTCGCTCAAGCTCGCGCACAAGGACGCGACGCTCGCGCTCGAGCTCGCCGAAGCGATCGGCGTGCCGATGCGCATCGGCCGGATCGCCCTCGAAGAGCTCGCCGAGGGCATGCGGCGCGGATGGGCCGAGCGCGACTGCCGCGCCGCGATGCTGTTGCAGGAAGAGCGCGCCGGCGTCGCCGCGCGGGTCTCGCCCGAGCGCATGCCGGACGCACTAAAGGACTAATACAACTCAGGATAAGGCCGTGCTAGCATCCTCCCCACTACCCGGGGGGGAGGTTGCAGCACTAGCGTCCATTCTGGAGCTGGGCTCAAGGGCAGCGCGACATGTCTCAGCACAACCGCGTCGTTTGGGCGGAAGGACTGTTCCTTCGGCCGCAGCATTTCCAGCAGGCGGAGCGCTATTTCGAGCGGCTGATGAGCCAGCGGCTCGAGTCGCTCGCTCCCTATGCGGCCGGGTTCACTCGCCTGCAGATCGACCAGGAGCTGCTGAAGATCGGCAAGGTCGGGCTGGTCGCCGCCGAGGGCGTGTTTCCCGACGGCACGCCGTTCAACCTCCCGGTCGAGGCCGACATCCCCGAGCCCTTCGATGTCCCCGCCGACGTCAAGGACCGGCTGGTCCTGGTCACGCTGCCGCTGCGGCGCGCGGGCATGGCCGAGCTCGCGTTCGAGCGCTCGGGCGATTCCTCGCTCGTGCGCTACATCGCCGCGGACCACGAGATCCGCGACGCGGTGCTCGAGATGGACAGCTCGGCGCAGCTCAAGATCGGCCGCCTCAACGTGAGGCTGCAGCTCGACGGCGAGACCACGTCGGCGCACACCGCGCTCGGCATGGTGCGCGTGGTGGAGAAGCGGGCCGACGGGCGCGTGGTGCTCGACGACACCTACGTCCCGCCGTGCCTCGACTGCCGGGTCAGCGGACGGCTGCAGGACTACGTGAAGGAGCTGCACGGCCTCGTGCGGCACCGGATCCAGGCGCTCGCCGACCGCGTGTCGAGCCCGGGCGCCAAGGGCGTCGCGGACGTCTCGGATTTCCTGCTGCTCCAGCTCTGCAACCGCTACGAGCCGCTGCTCGCGCATCTCCTCACCCGCTCGTCGCTGCACCCGGAGCTCTTCTACCGCTACTGCCTCGAGCTCGCCGGCGAGATCGCCACCTACGCGCGCCGCGAGCGCATGCCGGTGAGCTTTTCCACCTACCGCCAGGACGACCTCCAGCACAGCTTCGCGCCGGTGATCGAGGAGATCCGCCGCGGGCTCACCGCGGTGATCGAGCAGAACGCGGTCGCCATCCCGGTGATGGACCGCGGCCGCGGCGTATTCGCCGGAACGGTGCCCGACGTCGAGCTCCTGCGCAGCGCGGTGTTCGTGCTCGCCGTGGGCGCCAACGTCCCGCCGGAGACGCTGCGCATGCACTTCCCGACCCAGGTCAAGATCGGGCCGCCCGAGCGGATCCGCGACCTGGTGGTGTCGCACCTGCCCGGGATCCAGACCGTGCCGCTGCCGGTCGCGCCGCGGCAGATTCCCTATCACGCCGGATACAGCTACTTCGAGCTCGACCGCAAGAACGACTTCTGGAAGGCGCTCGAAGCTTCGCGCGTCATCGCGATGCACGTGGCGGGCGACTTTCCGGGGCTTTCGCTCGAGCTCTGGGCGATCCGGGATTGAGATGCATTAGGAGAACGCCATGTCCAGTGTGCCGCCGCAGCCCGTCGATCCGGACGCAACCATCATGGTGCCGACGCCCGGCCGGCGCCGCGCCGCGGCGGCGCCCGGGCCTGCCCCCGCCGTCGGCGACGCGCCGAGGCGCGTCGCCGACGCCGCGCTGAGCGCGGATCTCGGCGGGCTCTCGGGATTGAATCCGCTGGTGGCGCTGGCGAACCCCCTGCTCGCGCTGGTGCCGCAGATCCGCTCCTCCGTGTCGCACCCGGATCCGGCGGGCTTCCGCCAGACGCTGCTCGAGCAGCTCAGCGCCTTCGAGCAGGCCGCGCAGAAGCGCGGCATCAAGCCCGAGACGGTGCTGGTGGCGCGCTACGCGCTGTGCACGCTCCTCGACGAGGCGGTGTCGTCCACGCCCTGGGGCGGAAGCGCGCAGTGGATGAAGCAGAGCCTGCTGGTCACCTTCTACCGCGAGACCGGCGGCGGCGAGAAGTTCTTCCTGCTCCTGAACAAGATGGGCGAGCAGCCGGGCGCCAACATCGATCTCCTCGAGTTCTTCTACGCCTGCCTCGCGCTCGGCTTCGAGGGGCGCTTCCGCGTGATCGAGGGCGGAAAAGCGCAGCTCGAGCAGACGCGCGAGCGCCTCTACGAGCTCATCCGGCGCCAGCGCCAGAACGAGGAAAGCGATCTCTCGGCGCGCTGGAAGGGGATCGAGACCAAGCCGCGGCGGCTGTCGGGCGCGTTGGTCCTCTGGCTGACCGTCTCGGCGTGCGGCGTGCTCCTCGCGGCGGTGTACCTCGGATACCTGTTCTCGCTCTCCGGCCAGTCCAGCCCGGTCAAGTCGGAGCTCGCGCAGATGAAGGTCAAGGTGGCGCTCGAGCGAAGAACGCCGGTGAAGGCGGTGGCGCCGAGGCTGTCGCGGTTCCTCGCCGACGAGATCGCGCGGGGCGTGGTCGCGGTCTACGAGGACGAGCTCGTCAGCGTGGTCACCATTCCCGGCGACGGCCTGTTCGCCTCGGGCAGCGCCACGGCCGAGCGGCGCTTCGAGCCGACGTTCGCGCGCGTGGCGCAGGCGTTGAACAGCGTCCCGGGTCCGGTCGTGATCACCGGCCACACCGACAACAAGCCGATCCGCACCGCGCGCTTCCCGTCCAACTGGGAGCTCTCGACCGAGCGGGCCAAGTCGGTCATGAAGGTGATGGCGGCCTCGATGCAGGACCCGGCGCGCCTGCGCGCCGAGGGCATGGCCGATTCCGACCCGGTCGCGGCCAACGATTCCGAGGACAACCGCCGGAAAAACCGCCGCGTGATGGTGATCCTGAAGGTAGCGGGGTAGGCGAGCCATGAAAAAGATCCGCGAGCTTCTCTTCAACCGCTGGGTCCTCGGCGGCCTGGTGGTCCTGCTCCTGTCCCTCGTCGTCCTGCTGGTCGGCGACGCGATCGCGTTCTTCGACTGGCGCCCGCTCGAGACGCTGCTCTCGCGCTGGCTGGCCGTCCTTGTCCTCTTGCTGATTTGGGTTACCTGGGAGCTTGTTCGAGCCTGGCGCATCCGGCGCGCCAACCAGTCGATGCTGCAGGGCATCGCCGGCGCCGACGCGGAGGCCGAGTCCTCGGCGCGCTCGGCGCAGGAGATCGCCACCCTTCAGGCGCGCTTCAAGGAAGCGGTCACGGTGCTGCGCAAGGCGCGCTTCAAGGGGCGCGGCGGCGAGCGGCAGTACCTCTACCAGCTGCCCTGGTACGTGATCGTCGGCGCGCCCGGCTCCGGCAAGACCACCGCGCTGGTCAACTCGGGGCTCAAGTTCCCGCTGGAGGAGGCGGGGACGAGCCAGTCGATCAAGGGCGTGGGCGGGACGCGCAACTGCGACTGGTGGTTCACCGACGAGGCGGTGCTGCTCGACACCGCCGGCCGCTACGTCACCCAGGACAGCGAGCAGAAGGTGGATGCGAGCGCCTGGCTCGGCTTCCTCGAGCTGCTCAAGCGCTTCCGCCCGCGCCAGCCGCTGAACGGCGCGATCGTCACCGTGAGCATCTCCGACCTCCTGTACCAGACCGACGCGCAGCGCGAGCGCTACGCGCGCGACGTGAGGAGCCGGGTGCAGGAGCTCCACGAGCGCCTCGGGCTGCGCTTCCCGGTGTACGTGATGGTCACCAAGACCGACCTGCTGGCCGGCTTCATGGAGTTCTTCGGCGACATGTCGCGCGAGGAGCGCGCGCAGGTCTGGGGCATGACCTTCGACCTGAACGCCCCGGGCAGCGCGGTCAACTACGCCGGGCAGTTCGGCGCCGACTTCGAGGGGCTCGAGCGCAGGCTCCACGCGCGCGTGCTGAAGCGGCTGCAGGACGAGCGCGACCTGCAGCGGCGCTGCGCCATCTACAGCTTCCCGCAGCAGTTCAGCGCGCTGCGGCCGCTGCTGTCGGAATTCATGGAGAAGGCCTTCGGCGGCTCGCGCTACGGCGAGCAGCCGCTGGTGCGCGGGGTGTACTTCACCAGCGGCACCCAGGAGGGCAGCCCGATCGACCGCGTGCTCGGCACGCTCTCGCGCACCTTCAACCTTGAGCGCAAGATCCTGCCGCCCTCGGCCTCGAGCGGCAAGAGCTTCTTCATCAACCGCCTGCTGCACGACGTGATCTTCACGGAGGCGGGCCTGGTCGGCGGCAACGAGAAGAAGGAGCGCCAGCGCCGCGCGCTCACCCTCGGCGCGCTCGCGGGCAGCGCCGCGCTCACGGTGGGGCTGCTCGCGGCATGGACGCTCAGCTACTTCAACAACGGCAGGCTGGTCGAGGACGCCACCCAGAAGGTCGCGGCCACGAAAGGCAGCGTGGAAGGCGTGCCGCCGGCGCAAGCGGGCGATATCGCGAAGGTCCTGCCGGTGCTGAACGCGCTGCGCGACCTGCCCTCGGGCTACGCGAGCCGCGACGCCTCGGTCCCGGTCGCCTACCGCTTCGGCCTCTACCAGGGCGACGGCATCGGCGAGCGCTCGGTCGCCGCCTACCGGCGCGCGCTCGGCGACGTGCTGCTCACGCGGGTGTCGCTGCGGCTCGAGGAGATCCTCGCGCGGCCGCAGAACCAGGAGCAGCTCTATGTCGCGCTGCGCGGCTACCTCATGCTGCACCAGGACAAGTACCTCGACCCGGCCGATCTCTCGCGCCTGATGCTCTTCATATGGAGCCCCGCGCTGCCGCGCGACTCGCTCGAGCTGATGGTCGACCTCGAAGGCCATCTCAAGGCGGCGCTCGAGGCGCGTCCGGTGCAGACGCTCGCGCCGCGCAACGACGCGCTGGTGAACGAGGCGCGCCGCGGCCTCGCCTCCATGCCGGTCGCCGACCGCGTTTATGCGCGGCTCAGGAACGAGCTCGCCGCCGACGCCAGCGTGCCGCCGTTCCGCGTGAGCGAGGCGGCGGGGCCGAACGCGGCGCAGGTGCTCACGCGCGCGAGCGGCCAGCCGCTCACCGCGGGGATCGAGGGCCTGTTCACCCGCGACGGGTACCTGAAGCTGTTCCGCGCGAAGGCCGAGAAGCTCGCCGCCGAGCTTTCGAAGGAGGAGTCCTGGGTGCTGGGCGATTCCGGCGCGAGCGCGCAGAAGGTCGATCCCGCCAGGGTGTTCGCCCAGGTGCGCGAGCGCTACGCCCAGGATTACGAGAAGCAGTGGAGCGCGCTGCTCTCCGACATCCGCCTCGCGCGCTCGAGCGGGCTCGCGCAGACGATCGAGCTGGCGAAGGTCCTGTCCGCGCCGGACTCGCCCCTGAAGCGCCTCGTGGTTGCCGCTTCGAAGGAGCTTTCGCTTGCCACCACGGAGGACGCTGCGAAGCAGAAGGCGGGGAAGGAAGCGGAAGAAGCCATGAAGTCCAACCGGTATGGAAACCTGTTCGCGCAGGCAGGGGCGGGCGCCAAGCTCTCGCAGCCGCGTCCCGAGGACGCGGTCGACGTGCGCTTCGCTCCGCTCAGGAACCTGGTCGCGCAGCAGGGCCAGGCGGGCGCCGCGCCGATCGACGCCGTGATGCAGTCGATGAGCGAGTTCTACACGCAGCTGCGCGCGGCGGAGGAGTCGCTCTCCCGCGGCCAGGTGAGCACGGCGCTGTCCGCGAGCGGCTCCAAGATGCGGGCCGACGCCGACCGCTACCCCGAGCCGGTGCGCACGGTGCTGCGCGATCTCGCCCAGACCAGCAGCGGGCAGGCGGCGGGCGCGGCGCAGGAGAACATCAAGCGCGCGGTCAGCGGCTCGGCCTCGTTCTGCGCCAAGGCGATCGACGGCAAGTATCCGTTCGCGAGAGCGGGGGGCGACGTGCTGCTCGACGATTTCAACAAGGTATTCTCCCCCGGCGGGCAGCTCGACGCGTTCTTCGCCGGCAATCTCGCGCAGTTCGTCGACACGCCGACCGGGCGCGACTGGAGCGTGCGTCCGGGGATGGAAGCGTCCGCGCCTTCGCCCGCGACCATCCGCCAGTACCAGCGCGCTGCGGTGATCCGCGACAGCTTCTTCAAGGCCGGCGCGGCGCAGGCGCAGGTCACCGTCGACGTGCGGCTGGTCGCGGTGTCGGGCGCGAGCGATGTCACATTCGAGCATGACGGCAAGGCGAACAAGATGACGCCCGGAACCGTGGTGCGGGTGCAGTGGCCGGCCGTGACCCCGGGCGCGGGTACCAAGCTCACCGTGGCGGGCGCGCCGGCGATCGGCTTCGAGGGTCCGTGGGCGCTGTTCCGCGTGCTCGAGAAGGGCGCGCCGCAGCCCGGCGCGCAGTCCGGCCTGGTGCGGCTCGCGTTTGCGGCCGACGCCAAGCGCAACGCCACGCTCGAGCTCCTGCCGACGAGCGTGACCAACCCGTTCCAGAGCCGCGAGCTGTACCAATTTCAGTGTCCGGGACAGAAGTAGGCCTGTACGGGAAGTTGCCGGCGCGCGGCGACTTCCTCAGCCGCCGGCTCGACGCGGAGTTCATCGCCGGCTGGGACGAGTGGCTCCAGCGCGTGATTGGCGAAAGCCGCGAGGCGCTCGCCGGCCGCTGGCTCGAATGCTTTCTTTCGGCGCCGGTGTGGCGCTTCGTGCTGCCGACCGGGATGTACTCGAAGCCCGGCTGGATCGGGCTCATGCTGCCGAGCGTGGACCGCGTCGGGCGCTATTTTCCGCTCACCGTCGCCGCGCCGCTGCACGGTGACGCCATCGATCTGCCGGCGACGCTCGCGAAGGCGCTGCCCTGGCTCGATGCGCTCGAGGCGCTCGCGCTCGAAGCGCTCGCACCCGAGCTCGACTTCGACGCGTTCGACCAGCGGCTTGCCGCGCTCGCCTTGCCCGGCGGCGTCCCGGCGGCGGCGGCGCCGAGCGACGATACCGTGCCGCTCGGCGCGGCCGCGCCCAACTTCCAGGTCTGGACGTTCGAGAACGGCGACAGCGTTACGCGTGTACTAGCCGAACCGTCGCGTGCGTTGCGCGCCGCTTCCACGCTTTGGCTCACCCTCGGCGGGGACACGCTGCCGCCGTGCGTCGCGGCATGCGCGGGCGCGATCTCCGCAGAGCGCTTCTGCGCCTTGCTCGACGGGCGCTGGGCCGAGCATTCCTGGACCCTCGCGAGCGCTACCTCGTTGATACCAAATAGCCAATCCGGCGCTACAGAGAGCGTGATGTATTGCAGCCCCCAAAACCCGGGCGTAGACTTAATTCACGGTCAGGGCAGGGGGCAGGGAGAAGCAGCGCCGCTGACCGCACCTCCAGGCAGCGCAAACGGTGCAGGGACATGAACACGGGTTGGGGGAAGTAGTCTCCGCGATGAGCGCCTACGCGTCATGGGAATGACCGACCTCGAGGCGCTGCTGCGTCCGGTCAGCGACGACGCCCGCTGCGGGCCGGACCTCGATGCCGCGGGCGACCCAGCGTACGTCGAGTTCGGCGTGGCCGCCGAATGGAAGGAAGCCAAGTACGTCGGCGACCAGGAAGTCTCGCCCGCGCAGGCGCCCGACTGGCGCAAGCTCAAGGAAACCGGCGCTGCGCTGCTCGCGGTCTCGAAGGATCTGCGCATCGCCAAGCATTACGTCGCCGCGCTCGCCCATACCGACGGCCTGCCGGGATTCGCCGCGGGCGTGCGCCTGCTGCGCGACCTGCTCGACCGCTACTGGGAGGCGCTGCACCCGGTGCTCGAGGGGCCGAACGACGATTGGCGCAAGAACCTCGTCATGGACCTGAACGACGAGCGCGGCGCGCTCGCCGGCCTGCGCGCGGCGTTCATCGCCGAGTCGAGAAAGGTCGGGCGCTTCGCGGTGCGCGACATCGAGGTGCTCGACGGCACGCTGCCGCCGGCGCCCGGCGCGACTGCGCCCACGGCGGAGCTGCTGCGCGAGGCCATCCGCGACAGCGAGCTCGCCAGCGAGAACCTGAGGCTCGATTCCTGCCGCGAGGCGCTCGCCGACCTCGCCGCGATCCAGAATACTTTCCGCCAGCACCAGTCGACCCTGTATCCGGAGTTTCCGGTCGCCGAGAAGCTGCTCGCGCGCGCGCAGGCGCTGCTCGGCGAGGCGCTCGGCTTCGAGTCGCACGCCGAGGGCGCGCAGGCGCCCGCCGCCGAGGCCGAGGGCAGCGGCGAGGGCGCGCCCGGCAAGCTGAAGACCCGCGCCGACGCGCGGCGCATGCTCGAGTCGGTGTGCGATTTTCTCGAGCGCACCGAGCCCGCGCATCCGGCGCCGATCCTGATCCGCCGGGCGGCGCGGCTGTTGGATCTGAGCTTCGTCGACATCATCCGGGACCTGGCCCCGGAGGCTGCCGGCACGATCGAAAACCTCGGCGGCATACGACGCGAGCCGACGTAAACGCCGAATCTACTTTTCAAAGGGGAGGACAGACCGTGGCAAGCAAACCGAGTTCGCAGAAGTTCATCGCGCGCAACCGCGCGCCGCGCGTGCAGATCGAATACGATGTCGAGCTCTACGGCTCCAAGAAGAAAGTGCAGCTGCCCTTCGTCATGGGCGTGCTGTCGGACCTGTCGGGCAAGCCCGCGGAGCCGCTCGCCGCGGTGGCGGACCGCAAGTTCACCGACGTCGACGTCGACAATTTCGACTCCTTCCTGAAGTCGCAGAAGCCGCGGGTGGCCTTCCAGGTGCCCAACACGCTGACCGGCGAGGGCAACATCAACCTCGACATCACGTTCGAGAGTATGGACGACTTCTCGCCCGCGGCGATCGCGCGCAAGGTCGATGCGCTGAACAAGCTGCTCGAGGCGCGTAGCCAGCTCGCCAACCTGCTGACCTACATGGACGGCAAGACCGGGGCCGAGAACCTGATCCAGAAGGTGCTGCAGGATCCGGAGCTGCTGAAGTCGCTGGGCCAGGCGCCCAAGCCGGACGCTCAATAAAGGGGACATGACCATGGCGAACGAAACCCAGGCAGCGGGCCAGCAGGCCCCTGCGCTCGCGGAGCTGGACGAGTTTTCCGCGCTGCTCAAGCGCGAATTCAAGCCGAAATCGGAGGAGGCGAACGAGGCCGTGCAGCGTGCCGTGCGCACGCTGGCGCAGCAGGCGCTCGCCGACACCAGCGTCGTCGCCGACGACGCCATCAAGACGATCGAGAAGATCATCGCCGAGATCGACAAGAAGCTGACCGAGCAGATCAACAAGATCCTGCACCACGAGGACTACCAGAAGCTGGAAAGCGCCTGGCGCGGCCTGCACTACCTCGTGAACAACACCGAGACCGACGAGATGCTGAAGATCCGCGTCATGAACGTCTCGAAGGCCGACCTCGGCCGCACCTTGAAGCGCTACAAGGGCACGGCGTGGGACCAGAGCCCGATCTTCAAGAAGATCTACGAGGCCGAGTACGGCCAGCTCGGCGGCGAGCCGTTCGGCGCCCTCGTCGGCGACTACTACTTCGACCAGAGCCCGCCCGACGTCGAGCTGCTCGGCGAGCTGTCGAAGAACGCCGCCGCGGCGCACTGCCCGTTCATCAGCGGCACGTCGCCTTCGCTGTTCCAGATGGACTCGTGGCAGGAGCTCGCCAACCCGCGCGACCTGACCAAGATCTTCCAGACGCCGGAGTACGCGGCGTGGCGCTCGCTGCGCGAATCCGACGACGCCAAGTACGTCGGCCTCGCGATGCCGCGCTTCCTCGCCCGGCTGCCCTACGGCGCCAAGACCAACCCGGTCGAGGAGTTCAACTTCGAGGAAGAGACCGACAGCGGCACGCACAACCGCTACAACTGGGCGAACGCCGCCTACGCGATGAGCGTCAACATCACCCGGGCGTTCAAGCTCTACGGCTGGTGCACGACCATCCGCGGGGTCGAGTCCGGCGGCGCGGTGCCGAACCTGCCGGTGCACGCCTTCCCCACGGACGACGGCGCCATCGACTCGAAGTGCCCAACCGAGATCGCGATCAGCGACCGGCGCGAGGCGGAGCTCGCCAAGAACGGCCTGATGCCGCTGGTGCACCGCAAGAACAGCGATTTCGCCGCCTTCATCGGCGCGCAGTCGCTCTACAAGCCCTCCGAGTACCAGGACGCCGACGCCACCGCGAACGAGAACCTCGGCGCGCGGCTGCCGTACATGTTCGCCGTATGCCGCTTTGCCCACTTCCTGAAATGCATGGTGCGCGACAAGATCGGCTCGTTCGCCGACGCCGGCTCGATGCAGAAGGAGCTGCAGCAGTGGATCTACCAGTACGTGGACGGCGACCCGGCGAATTCCTCCGAAGCGACCAAGGCGCAGAAGCCGCTGGCGGCCGCCGAGATCGTGATCGAGGACCTGCCCGGCAACCCGGGGTACTACACGTCGAAGTTCTTCCTCAAGCCGCATTACCAGCTCGAGGGGCTGTCGGTATCGCTGCGGCTCACCTCGAAGCTTCCCTCTGCGAAGGCGGCGTAGTGTGAGGCCGGGCGAGTGAGCGCCACCCTGAAACTGACCGAGCTGGCGAAAGGCTCGAGCCGGCTCGCCGACCTCCTCGCCGAAGGGCAGAGCTCGGTGCGCAGCGACCCGGCGAACGCCAAGCGCCGGGTGATGCTGTTCCAGCTCATGGTGCTCAGCGGCCAGTGGGACCGCGCGCTCACTCAGCTCTACGTCATCAAGGAGATGGACCGGGAGACGGAAGACTTCGTGCGCACCTACCGCGAGGTCGTCCGCTGCGAGCTCTTCCGCAAGGAGGTGTTCGGCGGCGGCAAGACGCCGCTGGTGCTCGGCGAGCCGCAGGAGTGGATGGCGAAGCTCTCCGAGGCCGCCCGGCTGCTCGGGCAAGGCAAGATCCACGAGGCGGCCGAGCTGCGCGGCGCCGCGTTCGAGGCGGCGCCGGCGGTCAGCGGGTCGCTGAACGGACAGCCGTTCGAATGGATCGCGGATGCCGACGTGCGCCTGGGGCCGGTTTGCGAGGCCATCCTCAACGGCAAGTACTACTGGATCCCGTTCGAGCGCCTCTCCCGGATCGAGATCGAGGCGCCGAGCGACCTGCGCGATCTCATCTGGGCGCCGGCGAAGCTGACCTTCCAGAACGGGGGCGAGCAGGTGGCGTTCCTGCCGGCGCGGTACCCCGGCAGCGAGGCGGCGGAGGACGACGAGATCCGGCTCAGCCGCAAGACGGAGTGGCGCGACCTCGGGGCCGACACCCACGTCGGCCTGGGCCAGCGCATGTTCGCAACCGACGTGGGCGAGACCGCGCTCCTGGAGGCCCGAACGATCGAGCTGAAGAGGTAGTCCGCGGCCATGGCGGAATCGAATCGCGACCGGATCAATCCCTCGCTTCTCGACCGCCTGACCGACGAGGCGCCGGGCGCGGCGGGCGGCCGGGGCGGATCGACCTCGCTGTCGGAGCTGCGCAAGAGCGTGCTGCGCGACCTCGCGTGGCTCTTCAACACCACCCAGGTCCTCGACGCCGAGACGGCGCAAGCCTGGCCCCAGGTCAGGAACTCGGTGCTCAACTACGGCCTGCCGCCGCTCGCCGGGACGCACGCGTCGTCGATCGACTTTCCGCGGCTGGAGCGCGCGCTGCGCCAGGCGATCATCGACTTCGAGCCGCGCATCCTGGCCGACAGCGTGTCGGTGAAGGCCCAGCTCGAGCGCGACTCGCTCGACCACCACAACGTGATTTCGCTGAACATCGCGGGACTGCTCTGGGCACAGCCGATACCGATCGAGCTGCTGCTGCGCACCCAGCTCGACCTGGAGTCGGGCCAGAACCGGGTCGACGAGACCGTGGCAGGGCGCAAGTAATGGATCCGCGGCTGCTCGAGTACTACAACAGCGAGCTCCTGCACGTGCGGGAGACCGCCGCCGAGTTCGCCAAGGAGTTTCCCAAGATCGCCGGGCGCCTCGCGCTCGAGGGCTCGGCCGAGTGCGCCGATCCCTACGTCGAGCGCCTGCTCGAGGGCTTCGCCTTCCTCGCCGCCCGCATCCAGCTCAAGATCGACGCCGAGTTCCCCACCTTCACGCAGCATCTCCTGGAGATGGTATTTCCCGGCTTCCTCTCGCCGCTGCCCGCCATGGCGATGGTGCGCTTCGAGCCCGATCTCGCCGAGGCGGGGCTCGCCGAAGGCCTGGAGCTGCCGCGCGGCGCGCTGCTGCGGGCCCGGCCCTCGAGCATGCCGGGCGCCACGACGGCGTGCACCTTTCGAACCGCCCACGGCGTGAAGCTCTGGCCGCTCGAGCTGGTCGAGGCCAAGTACCTCGCCTACGCCCCGGCGCTGCCGCGCGAGCTGCAGCTCGCCCAGAAGGTCCAGGCCGTGCTGCGCCTGAGGCTGCGCGCCACCGCGGGGCTGTCGTTCGATCAGATCGCGCTCGATCGGCTGCCGGTGCACTTCACCGGCAACCCGGGCGTGGCGTCGCGCCTGCACGAGGCGGTGCTTTCGTCGCCGCTCGGCGTGCTGGTGATGCCGGCGAACCCGAAGGCGCGCTGGTTTCATTTCGCAGACGCCAGCGAAGTCCGGCGCCTGGGCTACTCCGACGACGAGGCGCTGCTGCCGCCGCCGGCGCGCTCGTTCCGGGGCTATCGGCTGCTGCGGGAGTACTTCGCCTTTCCGTCGCGCTACCACTTCGCCGAGATCGGCGGGCTGCGCAAGGGCCTGGCGAAGTGCAAGGACGCGGAGCTCGATGTCCTCGTCCTCCTCGGACGCGCCGACACGACGCTCGAAAATCTGGTCGACGCGGGCAACATGGCGCTCTATTGCACTCCGGCGATCAACCTGTTTCCGAAGCGCGCCGACCGGATCCACATCTCGCACCGGGTGCACGAGCACCACGTCGTCCCGGACCGTACCCGGCCGATGGACTTCGAGGTCTTCGGCGTGACCGAGGTGACGGGCTACGGCGCGGACAGCGACGACGAGCAGCGCTTCCGGCCGCTCTACGCCTCGGTCGACCAGACCGGCGCCACCGCCGACGGCTTCTACACCCTGCGGCGCGCCCCGCGCATGGAGTCGGCGAAGCAGAAGCGCGCCGGAACGAGGACCAACTACGTGGGCACCGAGGTGTTCATGTCGCTGGTCGATCCCGCGGCGGCGCCGCACGCCGCGGACCTGGCACAGCTCTCGGTGGGCACGCTGTGCACCAACCGCGACCTGCCGCTCGTCATGCCCACCGGCGGGCAGAGCGACTTTGTCCTCGATGCCGCGGCGCCGGTGCGCGCGGTGCGCTGCCTGGGCGTGCCCTCGCGCCCGCTGGAGCCGATCCTGGACGGATCCCTCGCCTGGCGCTGCATCAGCCACCTTTCGCTCAACTACCTGTCGCTCTCCGACCTGAACGAGCAGGAAGGGGCGGCGGCGCTGCGCGAGATGCTGCACCTCTATGCGCGCGACAAGGAGTCGGTGGTGCGCCGCCACCTCGAGGGCGTGCGCTCGGTGAGGGTGCAGCCGATCACGCGGCGCATGCCCGGGCGCGGCCCGGTGACGTTCGGGCGCGGCATGGAGGTGCGGCTCGCCTGCGACGAGCGCACCTTCGAGGGCGCCGGCGCGTTCCTGCTCGGGTCGGTCCTGGAGGAGTTCTTCGCCCGGCACGCTTCTCTCAACTCCTTCACTGAAACGGTGCTCGACGTGGTCGGTCGGGGCGAGGTGATGCGGTGGCCAACACGGTTCGGTCAGCGCCCCCTGGTGTAGCCCGCCGCGCCGCCGACCCTGCGTGGGTCAGCCGCAGGCTCGGCGAGGCGCCGTGGGAGTTCGACCTGTTCCAGGCGATGCGCCTGGTGGAGGCCGCGTACCCCGGGCGCGCCCGCATCGGCGAGGCGCGCCGCCCGGTCGATGAGCCGGTGCGCTTCGCCCAGGAGCCTTCGCTCGCGTTCGCGCCCTCCGCGGTTGCGGCGTTCGAAACCGGGTCCGCCACGGCGCCGCGGCTGGTGCAGCGCGTGTTCGGGCTGTTCGGACCCAACGGCGCCCTGCCGATCCACCTGACCGACTGGGCGCGCGACCGGGCGCGCAACTCAGGCGACGCCGCGTTCGTGCGCTTTCTCGACGTGTTCCACCACCGCATGCTGTCGCTCTTCTACCGCGCTTGGGCGCAGGCACAGGCCGCGGTCAGCATGGACCGGCCGCGGCAGGATTTCTTCGGCCGGCGCCTCGCCGCGCTGTGCGGCCTCGGCGCGCCGTCGCTGCGCGATCGCGACTCGGTGCCCGATACGGTGAAGCTCGCGCACGCAGGCGTGTTCGGCCGCCAGGTGCGCAGCGCCGAGTGCCTGCAGACCGTGCTCGCCGACTATTTCGGCGTGCCGGTGCAGATCGAGGAGTTCGTCGGCCACTGGCTGCCGATCGCGCCGGAGCAGCGCTCGCGCCTGGGAGGGGGCGGCGGCTTCAACCGCCTGGGCGAGGATGCCGTGATCGGCGAGCGGACCTGGCATGCGCAAAGCCGCTTCCGGGTCGTGCTCGGGCCGCTCTCGTTCAGCGACTACGAGCGCTTCCTGCCGCGCGGGCGCAGCTCGCGCCCGCTGCACGACCTGGTCAAGCTTTACGTGGGCTTCGAGCATTCCTGGGAAGTGAAGCTGGTGCTGAAGAAGGATGAGGTGCCGCTCGCCTGGCTCGGCAACTCGGTCTGGGTGGGATGGTCGTCCTGGCTCGGCGCGCGGCTGACCGACCGGGACGCCGCGGACTATTCGAACACGCAAGGCCGGCCGCTGCCGCACTGGGAGCTGCAGACGCGGCCGCAGGCGCGCCTGGACGAGGAGGCGTCGGAACCTGAGCGGGAGCCGCAGCCGCGCGCCCAAGTGGTGCAATGAGGGTGCAATGAGGGTGCAATGAGGGTGCAATAAACAAATTGGTGAACAGCAAAGGGGAGGCAGGGAGTCATGTCCGAGATTAGCAGGGCCGCTCTGTTCGGCAAGTTGAATTCGCTCGGCTACAAGGCCATCGAGGCCGCGACGGTGTTCTGCAAGCTGCGCGGCAACCCGCACGTCGAGATGGCGCACTGGCTGTTCCAGATCCTGCAGAACCAGGACAGCGACTTCCACCGCATCATCCGCCACTACGAGGTCGATCCGGCGCGCCTCGCCTCGGACCTCACGCGCTCGCTGGACTCGCTGCCGCGCGGCGCGACCTCGATCTCGGATTTCTCGCCGCACATCGACGACGCGGTCGAGCGCGGCTGGGTCTACGGCACGCTGCTGTTCAAGGAGAGCGCGGTGCGCACCGGGCACCTCGTGGTCGGCATGCTGAAGACCAACAGCCTGCGCAACATGCTGCTCGCGATCTCGCCGGAGTTCAAGAAGCTCAAGAGCGAGGCGCTGGCCGAGGATTTTTCGCGCATCACTTCCGGATCCCCGGAAGAGAAGCTGGCGTCGAAGGACGGCGCGCAGGTCGGCGGCGGCATCGCGCCGGGCGAAGCGAGCGGCGCGATGGCGCCGGCGCAGATGGGCAAGCAGGAGGCGCTGAAGAAGTTCGCGGTCGACCTCACGGCGCGCGCGCGCGAAGGCAAGATCGACCCGGTGCTCGGCCGCGACGAGGAGATCCGCCAGATCGTCGACATCCTGATGCGCCGGCGGCAGAACAACCCGATCCTCACCGGCGAGGCCGGCGTCGGCAAGACGGCGGTCGTCGAGGGTTTCGCGCAGCGGCTGGTCCGCGGCGATGTGCCGCCGGCGCTCAAGGACGTGTCGCTGCTGACGCTGGACATCGGCCTGCTGCA
>Ga0075419_10000268_pt1 | contig 31101 bp, 26 predicted proteins | sample SoiMetdeltSBSDD3_FD_76900 | JGI IMG/M metagenome (GOLD analysis project Ga0075419, IMG submission 76900) | Bulk soil microbial communities from a Populus tree surrounding site in Tennessee, USA - Soil MetaG P. deltoides SBSDD3 | ecosystem: Environmental > Terrestrial > Soil > Tree plantation... | reverse complement strand
TGCGCCCGTACGTCGTCCAGCAGCTGCTTGCGGTCCGACTCGGCCAGACCGCCGCGCTGGTCGGCCTGGATCAGCAGGTCCAGGTTGGTCCGCACACTGGTTAGCGGGGTGCGCAGCTCGTGCCCGGCGTCGCCGACCAGCCGGCGCTGTCGTTCCTGCGACTGCGCGAGCGCGCCCAGCATGGCGTTGAAGGCCAGCGACAACCGGGCGATCTCGTCGTTCCCGGATACCGGGATCGGCTCCAGCCGGCCGGTCCGGGCGATGTTCTCCGCCGCGTGGGTCAGATCGGCGATCGGGCGCAGACCGGACCGGGCGACCGCGTTGCCGGCCATGGCGGCGCCGAACACACCGAGTCCGCCGATCAGCCACAGCACGACGCCGAGGTTGTGCAGCGTCCGGTTCGTCGGTGCCAGCGACTGCGCCAGCACCAGCGCCCGCCCGTCGCCGGTCGGAACCGCGACGACGCGGTAGGACTTGCCCGAGCGCGGGTCGACGGCAGTACGGGCAGACTCCGTGCTGCGTCCGAGAGCGACCCCGAGCTCCTGGTCGCCGGCTGGCGGTGTGGTCGCCTGCTCGAAGACGTAGAGGCGCTCGGACTGCGGATCCAGCAGGCCGATCAGGAGGTCGCCGGCGACCAGGACCGCGTTCGAGTTCTGCACGATCTCGGTCGGGTCGCGCAGCTCCGGTGCCGTGACGGCGCTCCTCGCCCGGTCGTACAGGTCGGAGTCGAGGTTGTGGTAGATCTGCTGACGGACCGTCAGGTACGCGGCCAGGCTGACCAGCCCGACCGCGAGCCCGACGGCGACGGCGGCGAGCAGGGTGACGCGGGCGTGCAGGCTGAGCTTCTCGCTCAGCCAGCTGCGCGGCAGCCGGACGGTACGGCTGAACCGTCCGGCGGCCGAGGGGTCGGTCACGGCGGTGTGTCCCTCAGCACGTATCCGATGCCGCGCACCGTGTGGATCAGCCGGGGCAGACCGTCGAACTCGGTCTTGCGGCGCAGGTAGCCGATGTAGACCTCGAGCGAGTTCGCCGTGGTCGGGAAGTCGTATCCCCACACCGCGTCCAGGATCACGGCCCGCTCGAGTACCCGGCGCGGGTTGCGGAGCAGCAGCTCGAGCAGCGAGAACTCGGTCCGGGTGAGCGTGATCGGCGCCGCCCCGCGGCGTACCTCGTGGGCGTCGACGTCCATCACCAGGTCGGCGTACTGGAGCACTTCGCCGCGGTGGTCGTTGTCGCCGCCCAGGGTGGTACGCCGCAGCAGCGCGCGCAGCCGGGCGAGCAGCTCCTCCAGGGCGAACGGCTTGGTCAGGTAGTCGTCGGCACCGGCGTCCAGGCCGTCGACACGCTCCGCGACCGCGTCCCGGGCGGTGAGCACCAGGATCGGCACGTTGTTGCCCGCTGCACGCAACGACCGGGTCGCCTCCAGGCCGTCCAGTCGGGGCATCATCACGTCCATCACGACCGCGTCCGGGCCGACGTTGCCGATCACCGCCAGTGCCTCCGCGCCGTCGGACGCGGTCACCACCTCGAAGTCGTTGAACTCCAGGGAACGGCGCAGCGAGTCCCGAACCGCCCGGTCGTCGTCCACCACCAGTACACGCATCTCACCACTCCAATCCCCGCAGTACTCCTTGCATGAGGTTAGGACGCGCGACCAAGAGGATGCTGAGAACCGGGTACCGACCAGACAGTCCGGTGGTCTGCGTCATTAGGCTGAGGCCGTCGAACCAGCTGCCCGGAAGGACGCGTCCGATGACTGTTCGCAAGGTTGCGCTGCTCACTGCCGGCGGACTCGCTCCGTGCCTGTCGTCCTCCGTAGGCGGGTTGATCGAGCGCTACACCGAGGTGGCGCCGGACGTCGAGATCGTCGCGTACCGGAACGGCTACCACGGGCTGCTCACCGGGAGCACGCTCGCGGTCACGCCGGAGGTGCGCAGCAAGGCGCACCTGCTGCACCGGTTCGGCGGCAGCCCGATCGGGAACAGCCGGGTCAAGCTGACCAACACCGCGGACCTGGTCAAGCGCGGCCTGATCGCCGAGGGACAGGACGCGCTCAAGGTGGCCGCGGACAGGCTGGTCGCCGACGGCGTCGACGTGCTGCACACGATCGGCGGTGACGACACCAACACCACCGCCGCGGACCTGGCGCGGTACCTGCACGAGAACGACTACGACCTGACCGTGGTCGGGCTGCCGAAGACGATCGACAACGACGTGGTCCCGATCAAGCAGAGCCTGGGCGCCTGGACCGCGGCCGAGCAGGGCTCGATCTTCGCTCGCAACATCGTCGCGGAGCAGAGCTCGAACCCGCGGATGCTGGTGATCCACGAGGTGATGGGCCGCAACTGCGGCTGGCTGACCGCGGCCACCGCGCAGGAGTACCGCGCCTGGCTGAAAGCGCAGGAGTGGAACCCCGGGATCGGGCTGGACAGCCGGCGCTGGGACGTGCACGCCGTCTACGTCCCCGAGCTCGAGCTGGACATCGACGCCGAGGCCGAGCGGCTCAAGGCGGTGATGGACGAGGTCGACTGCGTGAACATCTTCCTGTCCGAGGGCGCCGGCGTGGACTCGATCGTGGCGGAGCTGGAGTCCCGCGGCGAGGAGGTCGAGCGGGACCCGTTCGGGCACGTCGCCCTGGACAGCATCAACCCGGGGCAGTGGTTCGCGCGTCAGTTCGCGGACCGGCTGGGCGCGGAGAAGAAGATGGTGCAGAAGAGCGGCTACTTCAGCCGGTCGGCGGCGGCGAACCAGCGCGACCTGGAGCTGATCAAGCGCTGCACCGACCTGGCCGTCGACGTCGCGCTGCGCGGCGAGAGCGGTGTGGTCGGCGAGGACGAGGAGCGCGGCGGCGAGCTGCGCGCGATCGAGTTCCCGCGGATCGCCGGCGGCAAGGCATTCGATCCGTCGGTGTCGTGGTTCACCGAGCTGCTCAGCGAGATCGGCCAGGCCCGCTGAGCCGCTGCACCAGTACGTCGGCGGCCTTCTCGATCTGGGTCAGTACGGCGTCGAAGTCGCTGTCGTCGCCGTAGTACGGGTCCGCGACGTCGGCTGTGTCATAGGCGTCCACCACGTCGTACGACGGAAGGCCTGCGACGGCGCGGCGCGCGAGCACGCTGACGTGGCCGGAGTCCATCCCGAGCACCAGGTCGCGGTCGCCGAACCAGTGGTCGTCCCACTGCCGGGCCACGTGCGCGCTGCCGTCGTACCCGCGACGCCGCAGAGCGGCCGCGGCCCGGTCGTCCATCGGGCCGCCGACGTGCCACGCCCCGATCCCGGAGCTGGTCACCTCGACATCGCCGACCCCGGCCGCGGCGAGCTTCGCGCGCAGCACCACCTCGGCCATCGGCGACCGGCAGATGTTGCCGGTGCAAACGACCTCGATGTGCCTGCGCCCTGTCACGGCTCCGTCACGATTTCTTCGGGTCCAGGCTGTCCGGCAGAACGACGCTCAGCAGCCAGCTGACCAGCGTGATCACCAGGGCGCCCAGCAGTGCGTCGACGAAGCCGTCGACGTGGAAGGTGACGTCCAGCTGACCGCTGATCCACGACGTCAGCATCAGCATCAGCGCGTTGATCACGAAGATCAGCAGGCCGAGCGTGAGGATGATGAACGGCAGCGACAGCAGCTTCGCGATCGGCTTCACCACCGCGTTCACCAGGCCGAAGATCGCCGCGACGATCAGCAGGGTGAGTACCTGGCGGGCCGTCGACGGGCCTTGCAGCGTGATGCCACTGACCACCCAGGTGGCGACGCCGAGGGCAATCGCGTTGGCCAGCAGCCGGATCAGCAGATTCTTCATGCCGTCGATCCTGCCACCTAGTGGTGTCCGATGGCCTCGAGCAACGATTCCTCGGCGCCTTCGAGGTGGCGGCGCAGCTCGGCGACCGCTTCGTCCAGCTCGCCGCGTTCGAGTAGCCGGACCAGCTTGCGGTGCGACGTGATCTGCTGCTTGGCGTCCTGCCGGAGCCGGTCCACCCGGGCCAGCGCCAGCCGGGCCTCGCCGGTGATCGCGACCGCGGTCGAGGTCAGCCGGTCGCTCCCGGTCAGCGCGACGTAGCTGCGGTGGATCGCCAGGTGTGCCTCGCTCATCGCCTGCGGGTCGGGTCCGTCTGTGCTGCTTCCAGTGCTGCTTCCGGTGCTGCTTCCGGTGCCGCTTCGTTGCGCGACCGCCGCGAACTCCTTCATCGCGGCGCGGACCCGTTCGCGCGCCGCTTCGTCGGCCTCGAACCAGCCGCGCATCCCGGCCGACTCCAGCACGAACCGGGCCCGGCAGAGGTCCGCGACCTCGGCCGGACGCAGGCTTGCGACACTGACGCCCTTGTTCGGCTCGCGCACGGCCAGGCCCTCGGTGACGAGCAGCGCCATCGCCTCGCGGATCGTGCTCCGGGCCACCCCCAGGGCGGCGGCCAGCGGCTGCTCGCGCAGCGGCGTGCCGGGCTCGAGCTCGCCCGCGAAGAGCGCCGAGCGGAGCGCGTCGACCACCCGGTCGACGGTGCTCGACCGGTCCACGCGCAGTTGCTCGTACATGTGCCGATTCTTCTCCACTGCCGCTCCGATGTCGCGGACCGGTCCGGAACCGCGTGTACCGGTGGCCCGTCAGGGCCTGTGCACAAGCTGTGCACAAGCCGCGGTTCGGTGAGCCGACCGTGCGGCATCCTGTACGACGACCGCCCGGGTACGAGTCGTGTCCGCGGGCGCACGCGGAGCCGACGAGGGAGGCGGGGCGACCGGATGAGCCGGATCATGCAGGTCGTGAGCGGCTTCGCCCTCGTCATCTTCCTGCCCATCATCCTGGTGATCGCGCTGCTGTTCGCGTCGCTCAGCGCCCTCGAGGAGGCCGCGGCCTGTATACCGCCGGACCCGGATGCCGGCTACGACTTCCCGGTCTCGGCCCACGAGCCGGTGGTCAGGTTCAGCGAGTTCCCGCCGCACTTCGGGGTCGACTTCCCCGCGAGGGACAACCAGGAGGGCGAGCCCGTCAAGGCGATCAAGGCCGGCCGGGTGATCGAGGCCGGTGCCGGGACCGTGAAGATCCAGCACCAGAGCAAGGACAGCCCGCAGGACGAGCAACCGAAGGACGACGTCCAGTCCTGGTATCTGAACCTGCGGAACATCACCGTCCACGAGGGCGACACGGTGACCAAGGGCCAGCAGATCGCCGAGATCGGCCCGAACAACGAAGGCACCGCGGGCACCGGTGGTTCCGGCGCGACCGGTCCGCACCTGCACCTGGAGATCCGCCTCAACGACCCGGGTGAGGACGAGCGCAGCCTCCGGGACCCGATGGAGTTCCTCGAGTCGATCGACACCGGCGGCGGCGGTGTGTGCAGCTGCGGCAGCGCCACCGGCACGCTCGAGGGCTCGGACAACCAGCAGAAGGTCTTCAACTTCTTCGTGAGCAAGGGCTACACCAAGGAGCAGGCCGCCGGGATCGTCGGCAACATGATGGCCGAGTCCGGCGTGAACCCGAGGGCACAGTTCCCGAGCACCACCGCCTCCGCGCAGACCGCGTCCGGGATGCCGAACCGCGCCTGGGGCATCGTGCAGTGGCTGCCGCCGACCAAGATGATCGACCCGTCCCGCGCGGCGGGGGCGAGCTGGGAGACTATAGAGAGCCTCGAGCACCAGGTCGGCTTCCTGTGGAAGCAGCTGGAGGGCACGGGTCCGGCGTCCGAGGAGTCGGCCGGCGACGCGCTGAAGGCGACGACCACGGTCGAGGACGCAGCCTTCACCTTCGGCTTCGAGTTCGAACGGTTCACCACGGACCCGAACCACCCCGAGTTCGACACACGCAGGGACAATGCCCGCGGGGTGTTCCAGCGCTACGCAGACTCGGCGCCCGACCCCCCGGCGAACCCCGGCGAGGGCGACGCAGGCGACGGCTGCACCGGCACGGTGATCAGCATCAACGGCACCGACTACGGCTTCCCGCTCGCGCTGCCGAAGTCCGACGTGAACAACGGCTACAGCTGGCCGTGCCCGAGCATCTGCCACCATGACGGGACGCCGGCGTTCGACCTGGCCAGGAGACCCCTGGACGACAGCTCGGCCGGGACGTCAGTGGTCGCCATCACCAACGGCAAGATCCAGAGCTTCAACAACTTCTACGCCGACATCGAGGGTTGTCAGTCCTTCCAGTTGGTCGGGGACGACGGCTGGTGGTACTGGTACGGCCACGTGCAGCAGACCTCCGTACGGGACGGGCAGACGGTCACCGCCGGCCAGCCGATCGCCGTGATCGGTGAGCGGGCCTGTACCGGCAACGGCTCGTACCCGCACCTGCACATCGACCGCGGATCCCCCAAGGGTCACTCCGGTGGCAACGACTGCTGCCGCGACAACGGGTTCGTGGACCTGATCAACCAGCTCTACAACGCCTTGCCCGCGTGATCTGAAGGAGTTCCAGTGCGGGACACCAGCTTCTCCGACAGCCTGCGTGACTTCATCTGGTCACGCCGGCCGATCTTCTGGGTCGCCTGCGCGGTGGGCGGCGTCCTGCTGGTCTTCGCGGCGCTGCTCTGGACCCGGTACGGGCTGGTCCGGATCGACTACGCGCTGTCCGCGCCGCTGAAGGCCGGCACCGCGACCGCCCGGGAGTACTCGTACGAAGGCGGCGTCGACCGGAAGTCGTCGTTCCGGACGGTCTTCGGGGTCACGCTGGTGCCGCGCGGCACCGACTACATCCTCGCCACCAGCGGCAACGCCGAGACCGTGGTCCCGATGACCAGGCTGCCGAAGATCGGGATGACCGATATGGAGGTGCGGATCGATCCCCAGCAGGCGGTCGACAAGCTCGGCGCGTCGGTGAAGTCGTGCAACTTCAGCACCGACGCCGGGACCTTCAACTATGACTGCGACGACCCGCACGCGATCTTCAAGTACGTCCGCCCGCGGCGGGAGTACTGGCGCAACGAACTGGTCCAGACGTTCTTCCTGGGCACCACCACCAAGGTCCGGCCGTACCGCGCCGGTCTGCTGGGGATCGTCGCCGCCCGGGGCGCGACGCCGTCGGCGCGGCTGTTCTACCTGGTGCCGGGCCAGAAGGAGCCGAGTAGCTTCCCGGTGCCGGCGGACATGCTGACCGGCGGCAGTGCCTACCTAAACCTCGGCGTGGACCCGGTCGATGCGGGCGGCGAGGGGTTCATGCTCTACAACACCCGCTCGGGCAAGGTGCGTTACTACACCAAGTTCTCCGAGAAGGCCGAGCCGCGAGAGATGGTCCGGCGGCGCGCGTACGACCCGACGATCGACGCGACGCAGTGTGTGCTCCGGTCGGTGTACATCTACTGCTACACCGGAGTGCGCGGCGGATCCTCGGACAGCCACCACGAGAGCGAGGCCCGGGAGCAGCGGGCGCATCCCGGCGTGCTCGAGGTGTTCCCGATCTCTGGTGACCCCGGTCGCCTCTACGAGGCCACCGAGACCTTCGGCGTCGAGCGCCTGTTCGTCACAACCAGCGGCGCGGTCTACCTCCAGTCCAACAGCCAGCTGTACAGCGCGGATCTCGCGAACGGCCAGCTGCGGGTCACCAGGATCAGCCCGCGGGTCGGTTCGGTGGTGGCCGGCGACCAGCTGTACTGGACTACCGAATGGGGGATCTTCGCGTACGACGCGGGCGAGCGCAGTACCCGGCTGCTGTTCACCGGCGCGAAGCTGCGGATGTCGGACCTGTCGCTCGACGACCGCTTGCTGACCTTCAACGCGTTCGCGAAGGACGACCCGCAGAGCCAGCTGCACAGCTACCGGCTGAGCACCGACCCGCTGGAGGGGCCGCGGCTCGAGGACAAGCTCCCGTACACGTCGTCGGACCTCCCGATCGTGCTGATGGACTACACACGCGACACGCTGTTCGTCCAGCTCAGGGTGCTGGTGGACCGCTCCGAGCCGGGCAAGGCGGTGCTGGACCAGCAGTCGTTCGACGACGCGAAGGCCGCGGTTCTGGACAGGCTCCGCAAGGACGGGATCGACCCGGACTCGGTGACCCAGGTATTCATCTACTGACCGACTTGACGATGGTCCCTCGCAGCCTGACACTTTGACTGATTGTCGGACAATCAGGGGATCAGGAGATCTCCGCGTCGAGTGTGAGGTGGTTCGTGGGTCAGTCGCTGCGCTGGGGTCGTACGTACCTGATGGTGCGCCCCGAGCACTTCCGGGTCGAGTACGTGATCAATCCGTACATGTCGGTCACCGACCAGCCCGACCCCGATCGGACGATGCGCCAGTGGGAGGCGCTGCGGGACGCGATCATCGCGGCCGGCGGTGCGGTCGAGGTGCTCAACCAGCGACCCGACTCGCCGGACATGGTGTACGCGATGAACCTCGGGCTGGCCGACCGGCGCGGCCGGGTGATGCTGTCCCACATGCGGTTCGCGCCGCGCCGTCGGGAGGCGCTCAGCTCGGCGCCGTGGTTCAGCGGGCACGGGTTCGAGATCGCCCGGACCGGCTCCGACGGGATCGGGCCGCACTTCGAGTCCGGTGACGCCTTCGTCTTCGGTGACAGCCTGGTGGTCGGGTACGGCCCGCGGACCGACGCCGACGCACTCAAGCACATCGCGACCGAGTGGGACGTCCGGGTCCGCGGCCTGCGGATCGTGCACGAGGGCATGTACCACCTCGACCTGCCGTTCTGCCCGGTCGACGCCAGCCACGCGATGGTCTACCCGGCCGCATTCGACGCGGCCAGCCGGGTCGAGCTGGAGCGGATCGTGCCGGAGCCGATCGTGCTCACCGACGAGGAGGCGTTCTCGTTCAGCGCGAACTCGATCGTCGTGGGCAGCACGATCATCATGCCGTCGTGCTCGCTGCGGCTGCAGCGGATCCTGACCACGCTCGGCCTGCACGTCGTCGTACTGGACCTGTCGGAGTTCCACAAGGCCGGCGGTTCGGTGCGGTGCCTGACCAACCCGCTCGACTTCGACCTGTCAGCCGCCTACGCGCCGGGTGGCGAGGTCCAGCTGCCCGCGTAAAGTGCGCCGTATGACACAGACGCCGGACGCGCAGGCCACCTCGTCACAGCTGCGGTTCCGCAGCGCGCTGGACTCCCTGCCGGCGTACCTGCCGGGCAAGCCGGCGGAGCGGACCGACGGCCGGCCGGCGTACAAGCTGTCCAGCAACGAGAACCCGTACCCGCCGCTGCCCGGCGTGCTCGAGGCGGCGGTCGCCGCCGCCGGTGCGATGAACCGGTACCCGGACATGGGATCGGTCGCGCTGCTGGAGGCGCTGTCGGAACGGTTCGCGGTGCCGGTGAACGACCTCGCGGTCGGCACCGGGTCGGTGGCGATGCTGTACCACCTGCTGCAGGCGACCTGTGAGCGCGGCGACGAGGTGGTGTACGCGTGGCGCTCGTTCGAGGCGTACCCGATCGCGCTCGCGCTCACCGGTGCCACCTCCGTAAGGGTGCCGCTGACCGCCGAGGCCCGGCACGACCTTGACGCGATGGCGGCCGCGATCACCGACCGGACCCGGGTCGTGATCGTCTGCACGCCGAACAACCCGACCGGGCCGGCGGTCCGCGAGGACGAGCTGCGCCGGTTCGTGCAGGCGGTGCCGGACCACGTGCTGGTCGTGGTCGACGAGGCGTACCGCGAGTTCATCCGCGACCCGGGAACGATGGACGCGGTCGAGCTGTACCGCGAGCGCTCCAACGTCGTGGTACTGCGGACGTTCTCCAAGGCGTACGGCCTGGCCGGGCTGCGGGTGGGGCTGGCGATCGCGCCCGAGCCGGTCACCTCGGCGATCCGCAAGTGCGCGCTGCCGTTCGGGGTCAACCAGATCGCCCAGCACGCCGCGGTCGCGTCGCTGCGGGCGGAGGCCGCTCTGCTGGAGCGGGTCGAGGCGCTGGTCGCCGAGCGCACCCGCGTCGTCGAGGGCCTTCGGGACGCCGGCTGGGACGTGCCGGACGCGCAGGGCAACTTCGTGTGGCTGGCGCTGGGTGACGACACCGTCCCGTTCGCCGCAGCGGCCGAGGCCGAGGGCGTCACGGTCCGGCCGTTCGCCGGCGAGGGAGCCCGGGTCACGATCGGCGAGACCGCGGCGAACGACCTGCTGCTCGACGTCGTACGACGCTGGGGACCGCAACCGTCGCGATGACGCTGGTCTGGATCTCCGGTGCGTCGAGCGGGATCGGTGCCGCGTTGGTGGCGACCGTCCCGTACGACGACGCGGTGCTGGTCGACATCTCCCGCCGCGGGGGTACCCCGGGCACCCAGCACCTCGCGGCCGATCTTGCGGACCCGGCGTCCTGGCCGCTGGTGGAGCGCGACTTCCTGCGCAGGCTGGACGGGTTCGACGGCGACCGGGTGGTGTTCGTGCACAGCGCCGCAACGCTGACGCCGATCGGTCCGGCCGGATCGGTGCCGACCCCGGCGTACACACGCAACGTGCTGCTGAACTCGGCCGCGGCCCAGGTGCTCGGCCACGCGTTCCTGCGCGCGGTGGCGGACCTGCGGTGCGAACAGCACCTGGTGATGCTGTCCTCGGGCGCCGCGCGGAGTCCGTACGAGGGCTGGTCGAGCTACGGCGCCGGCAAGGCCGCGGTGAACCAGTGGGTGCGGAGCGTCGGTCTGGAGCAGCGGCGGCGTTCGCCGGGGTGCCGGGTGATCGCCGTGGCGCCGGGGGTGGTGGACACCGAGATGCAGAGCGCGATCCGGTCCACCGACGAGGGCGAGTTCCCACGGGCCGAGCGGTTCCGCGAACTACAGCGCTCCGGCGAGCTGTCCGAGCCCGAGGACGCGGCGCGGGCGATCTGGTCGCTGCTGGGCCGCGACCTCGAGAACGGTGCCGTGGTCGACCTCCGCGATCTGAGCTGACTTCGCTGCGCTCCCGACGCACCCTAGGGAGCAGGCGTCTCCGCGGGCTTACGGACCGGCCGCCGTTCGGCGGTCACCACCAGGCCGACCCCGAGTACGACGATCGCGCCGCCGAGCACGATCGCGGAGGTGACCGGCTCGCTGAGGATCAGCCAGCCGAGGAACACCGCGACGACCGGGTTCACATACGCGTAGGTGCCGACGAGCGAGATCGGCGCGTTCGCCAGCAAGTACACGTAGGCGCTGTATGCGAGCAGTGAGCCGAACCCGACCAGGTAGGCCAGCGCCAGCCAGCCGCTGGTGTCCACCGAGGCGAGGTGCACGTCCGCGGTCTCGCCGCGCAGCAACCCGATCAGCACCATCGAGATGCCGCCGATGAGCATCTCGTACACGCTCGCGACCAGCGGATCCTTCGGCAGTCCGAGCCGGGGTGAGAATCGGGACCCGGTCGCCCAGCACACCGTGCCGAACACCAGGATCGCGACCGACAGCGGCTGCGCGCTCGTCTCGCCACCGGACAGCGCGAGCAACGCGACTCCGCTGAAACCGCCGAGCACGCCGGCCCAGGTCAGCAGCCGCGGCCGCTCGCCGCCGAACACCCGGAGCAGGATCAGCCACAGCGGCACCGCCGCGACGAGCAGGGCCGCGAGCCCGGATGGCACCGTTTCCTCCGCGACCGCGACACCGCCGTTGCCGCCCGCGAGCAGCAGCAGCCCGACCACGCCGGACCCGACCAGCTCGCGCCGCGTTACCCGCAGCCGTCGTACCCCGGACCGCAGGGCCAGCGCGCCGGCCAGCAGCGTTCCGGCCAGCAGGAAGCGGCTCGCCATCCCGAGCATCGGCGGGATCCCGGCGTCGACTACGACCCGGATCGCCAGGTACGTGGAGCCCCAGATGATGTAGACGACCACGAGCGCGCCCCAGATCGCCGCCGCCGTCGCCGTTCGCACCTCGGGCTGGTACCCAACCGGCGCCCGCTCCGTCACCGCCACCGCTCCACCCCCTCGACTGCCATCCACCATCAAGATCCTGTCAGCACCGTTCTTATCGAACGCCCCTGACTCTACCCTGCCCCACCGACCACTTCCACCTTGTTCGATCGTTCGTCGGTCCCGCCCCGGCGTGTCGTCGATCACTCGTCAGTCCAGCCCACGGGCTCGCCGTACGACGAGTAGGAGCGCGCCGCCTCGGCGCATGTCAAAAGACTGATGCGGGGCTGTGACAGTTGGTGGGGTGGTGGGGGTACGGGTGTCACACTGGAGGGAGATCGGCGCGGGGAGCGGCGCCGGGTTGACCAGTGGGTGGACAGGTGTCTCATCGCGGTGGACGGAGGTGTGTACGGGCGTATCGGCGTGCTGTCAGCGAATTCGCCCTGCCCCTGGTTGATCGGTACGGTGTGCGGCAAGAGGGCCGTGAGCCGACTCGCACCCTCTCCCTTGGAAGCGTGGTCTTGACCTCGAGCCGTACCCGGCTGACCGTGAAGTCGGGACCCGTGAAACGTCGGCGCGCGGCGATCCCGCGCCCGCCACACGAGGAGTGCATGTGACCGAGACTGTGACATCAGGAGGGCCGCCGGACCAGAACCCGGCGGAGTCCACCACTCCGGGACTGGCCCCGGAAACCTTCGCGCCGGCCCAGGCGCCGAGTCCAGAGCAGCCCTCCGAGGAGGTCGAGTTCGTCCAGCTGCTGACGCCCGAAGGAGAGCGCGTCGAGCATCCGGACTACTCGTTCGACCTCGACGACGACGCGATCAAGGGCTTCTACCGCGACATGGTGATGGTCCGCCGGATCGACACCGAAGCGACCGCGCTGCAGCGGCAGGGTGAGCTGGGCATCTGGGCCTCGCTGCTCGGCCAGGAGGCCGCACAGATCGGGTCCGGCCGGGCGCTGAACGAGCGCGACATGGTCTTCCCGACCTACCGCGAGCACGGCGTGGCCTGGTGCCAGGGTGTCGACCCGCTGAACCTGCTCGGCCTGTTCCGCGGCGTCGACCAGGGCGCCTGGGACCCGCGGGACAACAACTTCCACCTGTACACGATCGTGATCGGCGCGCAGACGCTGCACGCGACCGGGTACGCGATGGGCCAGCAGCGCGACGGCGTGATCGGCGACCCTGAGAACGGCGAGGCAACGATCGCGTACTTCGGCGACGGCGCCTCCAGCCAGGGCGACGTGAACGAGGCCTTCATCTACGCCTCGGTGTTCAACGCGCCGGTGGTCTTCTTCTGCCAGAACAACCAGTGGGCGATCTCGGAGCCGATCGACCGGCAGACCCGGATCCCGCTCTACCAGCGCGCCGCCGGCTTCGGCTTCCCCGGTGTGCGGGTCGACGGCAACGACGTGCTCGCGACGTACGCCGTCACGCAGGCCGCGCTGCGCCGGGCCCGGGAGGGCAGCGGCCCGACCCTGGTCGAGGCGTACACGTACCGGATGGGCGCGCACACCACCTCGGACGACCCGACCAAGTACCGGCTCACCGAGGAGCTGGAGCACTGGAAGCTCAAGGACCCGATCGAGCGGGTGAAGGCGTACCTGATCCGTACCGGTGCCTCCGACAACGACTTCTTCGACTCCGTCGAGCAGGAGGCGGACGGGATCGCCGCGAATCTGCGGCAGGGCTGCCTGAGCATGCCGGACCCGGAGCTGACCGAGATGTTCGACCGGGTGTACGTCGAGCAGACGCCGCAGCTGGTCCAGCAGAAGCAGGAGTTCGCCGCGTACGCAGCCTCTTTCAGCGTCGGTGCAGAGGGGAGCCACTGAGATGACGAAGATCAGTCTTGGCAAGGGCATCAACCTCGGTCTGCGCCGCGCGATGGAGAACGACCCGAAGGTCCTCGTGATGGGTGAGGACATCGGCAAGCTGGGCGGTGTCTTCCGGGTCACCGACGGGCTGCAGAAGGACTTCGGCGAGGACCGGGTGATCGACACCCCGCTGGCCGAGTCCGGCATCGTCGGTACCGCGGTCGGCCTGGCGCTGCGCGGCTACCGGCCGGTGTGCGAGATCCAGTTCGACGGGTTCGTGTTCCCGGCCTACGACCAGATCATCAACCAGGTCGCGAAGATGCACTTCCGGTCGATGGGCAAGCTGCGCATGCCGATCGTGATCCGGATCCCGTTCGGCGGCGGCATCGGCGCGGTCGAGCACCACTCGGAGTCGCCGGAGGCGCTGTTCGCGCACGTAGCCGGGCTCAAGGTGGTGTCCTGCGGCGACCCGGTGGACGCGTACTGGATGATCCAGCAGGCGATCGCCTCCGACGACCCGGTGATCTTCTTCGAGCCGAAGCGCCGGTACCACGAGAAGGCCGAGCTGGACGAGACCGCCGAGACCGCGCCGGCCCCGCTGCACCAGGCGGCGGTACGCCGGGAGGGCACAGACGCGACGCTGTTCTGCTACGGCCCGATGGTGAAGACCTGTCTGCAGGCGGCCGAGGCCGCGCTCGAGGACGGCCACAGCCTCGAGGTGGTCGACCTGCGGACGATCTCACCGCTGGACCTGCCGACCATCTTCGCGTCGGTCAAGAAGACCCGGCGCGCGGTCGTCGTGCACGAGGCGCCGCTGTCGCTCGGGCCGGCAGCGGAGCTGGCCGCCCGGGTCACCGAGGAGTGCTTCTACCACCTGGAGGCACCGGTGCTGCGGGTCGCGGGCTTCGACACTCCGTACCCGCCGTCCCGGGTGGAGGAGGAGTACCTGCCCGACCTGGACCGGGTGCTGGACGGTGTCGACAAGGTGATGGGGTACTGATGGCCGTGCAGGAGTTCCGCCTCCCCGACGTGGGTGAGGGCCTGGTCGAGGCCGAGATCGTGTCCTGGAAGGTCAAGCCCGGCGACACGGTGAAGCTGAACGACACGATCGTCGAGATCGAGACCGCGAAGTCGTTGGTCGAGCTGCCGGTGCCGTTCGCCGGCGTGATCGCCGAGCTGCTGGTCCCCGAGGGCGAGACCGTCCCCGTCGGTACGCCGATCATCTCGGTCAACACCGGTGGGTCCGACGGGGCCGACCTGACCCCGCCGGTCACCGAGGGCGCTCCCAAGGAGGACCTGGTCCCCGAGATCCAGACCCCGGGTGACGAGGAGTGGGTCGAGCCCGGCCTGATCGGCGGGCCCGCTCCCGGCGGTCGTACCGCCGTCCTGGTGGGTTACGGCCCCAAGACCACCGAGGCCAAGCGCCGGCCCCGCAAGACCTCTGCCCAGGCGCCGGTCCAGGCGGAGCCGGCCGCCGTACCCGAGCCGGTCGCCGTACCTGAGCCGGTGGCCGTGGCGGCGCCGGCCGAGGCCCCGGCGGTGCCGGGAAGCGAGGCGAGGGTGCTGGCGAAGCCGCCGGTCCGCAAGCTCGCCAAGGACCTGGGCATCGACCTCGGCACGGTGACGCCGACCGGCCCGGGCGGTGTGATCACCCGCGCCGACGTCGAGTCCTTCACGTCCGCAGAGGCGGCAACGGCCGTCGCGCCGGTGCAGGCAGAACCGGTGCAGCCGGTACCGGGCCAGGCCGAAACCCGGATCCCGATCAAGGGCGTCCGCAAGGTCACCGCGCAGGCGATGGTGAACAGCGCGTTCACTGCTCCGCACGTCACCGAGTGGATCACCGTCGACGTCACCGCGACGATGGACCTGGTCAAGCGGCTGAAGGGATCCCGCGAGTTCGACGGCATCAAGGTCTCGCCGCTGCTCATCGTGGCCAAGGCCTGCCTGCTGGCCGCCCGTCGTACGCCGGAGATCAACGCGGCGTGGGACGAGCCGGCGCAGGAGATCGTGATCAAGCACTCGGTGAACCTCGGCATTGCCGCGGCCACCCCGCGCGGGCTGATCGTGCCGAACATCAAGGCCGCCGACACGCTGTCCCTGCCCGACCTCGGCCGCGCGCTCAACGAGCTCACCGCGGTGGCGCGCGAGGGCAAGACCCAGCCGGCTGACCAGGCCGGTGGCTCGTTCACGATCACCAACGTAGGCGTGTTCGGGGTGGACGCCGGTACGCCGATCCTCAACCCGGGCGAGGTCGGCATCCTCGCCTTCGGCGCCGTGCGCAAGCAGCCGTGGGTGGTGGACGACGAGATCGTACCACGCTGGATCACCACGCTGGCGCTGTCCTTCGACCACCGGGTGGTGGACGGCGAGCAGGGGTCCCGGTTCCTGGCCGACGTGGCGGGCATTCTCGAGGACCCGGCCCGCGCGTTGATGTTCTGACCTCTGGTACGGCGAGGGCCCGGGTGGTCGCCCGGGCCCTCCGCACATCCGCCGTCTCGAGTGTGTTCACGAATCGCCATGTGAGAGCGCTTGCGCATGGCGATTCGTGAACACACAAGGACCGGTCAGCCGGCGGCGCGGGTGATGCGGGCGCCGAGCATGCGCAGGTACTCGACCAGCTCGGGCGGTTCGTGCACCTCGAAGTCGCAGCCGAGCAGCACCAGCCGGAGCGCGATCCACTCGAGCGTGTCGGTATGGCTGTGCAGCCGGCAGCTGTGCTCGTCGATCGCCTCCAGGTCGCCGGGCCCGTCCCCGAACCGGCCCGCGACCTGGTCCAGCGGCAGCCGGATCGTGGCGACGGCGCGGTACGTCGGGGCTCGCGAGAACATCGTCTCCCGCACGTACGACGCGGCGTCCGCGGCCGGTAGCTCGCGCGTGACGACCCGCGCACCGGTCGGTACCGGGGACGAGATCCGGTCCACCCGGAATATCCGCCAGTCGTCGCGGTCGTTGTCGTAGGCAACCAGGTACCAGCGCCGGCCGGAGGCGACCAGCCGATGCGGGTCGACGTGCCGCCGGGTCTCGATCCCGTCGTGCGTGCGGTAGCCGAACCGGACCCGCTCGCGGTTGGTGGCCGCCGCGCCCAGCACCGTGAGGTGCTCGGGATTCACCGGGGCCGCGGCGGACAGCGCGGGTGGCAGTACCAGCGGGACGGTGGCGCCGCCGAGCGCGCCGACCCGGTACCGCAGCCGGGACGGCAGCACCTGCTCGAGCTTGGTGAGCGCCCGCACCGACGCCTCCTCGATGCCCGCGACCGCCTGACCGGCCGCCGTACGCAGGCCGACCGCGATCGCGACGGCTTCCTCGTCGTCGAGCAGCAGCGGCGGCATCGCCGAGCCGGCGACCAGCCGGTACCCGCCCGCGGCGCCCATCGTGGCCTCGACCGGGTAGCCGAGCTCGCGCAACCGGTCGACGTCACGGCGGATCGTCCGCGCGCTCACCGCGAGCCGCTCCGCCAGCTCACTGCCCGGCCACTCACGCGGGGTCTGCAACAACGAGAGCAGCTGCAGCAGCCGTCCAGGGGTGTCGGTCATGGATCCAAGATTCGCAGACAACTAGGACAGGACCAGACCTAGATGCTATCTACAGTCGTAGCCAACCGGATAGAAGGAGCGCACGATGCACCACATCCCCGAGGGCTATCACTCCGTCACGCCGTGGATGATCGGCAAGGACACCGCCGGGCTGATGAACTTTCTCACCGCCGCGTTCGATGCCGAGGACCTGGGCCGGATGGCTGATGAGAACGGCGTCATCGGGCATGCCGAGATGCGGATCGGCGACTCGGTCGTGATGATGTTCGACAAGCCGGACTGGCCGCCGACGCCGGCGTTCCTGCGCTTCTACGTCGAGGACGTCCACGCGACGCTCGAGAAGGCGGTCACCGCCGGCGCGACCGTGGTCACCGAGCCGACGCACCTGTTCTGGGGCGACCTGGTGGCGCGGATGCACGACCCGTTCGGCAACCTGTACTGGCTGCAGACCCGGATCGAGGAGGTGGACCCGGCCGAGATGGAGCGACGGATGGCGGACCCGGAGTTCACGGCCGCGATGGAGTACGTGCAGAGCGGGCTGTTCATGCCGGAGACCCGGTGACCCGCCGACTGACCTGGGCGCAGGTATCGGCGCGGCGGCTGCGCCGGCAAGGGCTCGCCGCGCCGATGGTGGACGCCGCCGGCATCGTACGGGCGATGTGTGGTGCGCACGCGCAGGTGCTGTCCGCGGCCGAGCTGTCGATCGGGCTGCGACTGGACGGTGCGGACCGGGACGACGTGCAGCGGGCCCTATGGCAGCACCGCACGCTGGTCAAGACCCGCGGGCCGCGGGGTACCGTGCACCTGCTGCCGACCGAGGATCTGCCGATGTGGACTGGTGCGCTCGCGGCCGTGCCGGGACCGGCCTACGCGCAGGCGCACGCCGGCCATATCACGCCGGCCCAGGTGGACGCTGTGGTGGCCGCGATCCGGGAGGCGCTCGAGGACGCCGAGCTGACCGGCGAGGAGCTGACCGGCGAGGTGGTGAAGCGGGCCGGGCCGTGGGCGGGCGACCGGGTGATGGAGGCGTTCCAGGATCGCTGGCCGAGGTGGATGATCGCGATGGACGTCGCGGTACGGCGCGGCGCGATGTGCTTCGGGCCCAACCGCGGCCGGAAGGTCACCTACACCAGCCCGGCCCGCTGGGTGCCCGGGTTCGCGCCGGCCGACCCGGCGACAGCGGTGCCCGAGCTGACCCGGCACTACCTGGCGGCGTACGGCCCGGCCACGCCGCAGCACTACGCGAAGTGGCTGAACGCGCCGGTCGGCTGGACCGCCGAGGTGTTCGCCGGGCTGGATCTCGAGCAGGTGGATCTGGAGGGCAAGACGGCGTGGCAGCTGCCGGGGGAGGAGCCGGCCGGTGACGTGGCGGACGGCGTGCGGCTGCTGCCGTACTTCGACGCGTACGCGGTGGCCGGCCAGCCGCGCGAGCTGCTGTTCCCGGGTCGCGCCTGGGAGCGGGCGCTGGCCGGCGGGCAGGCCGGGAACTTCCCGGTGCTGCTGGTCGACGGCGTGGTCGGCGGCGTGTGGCACCTGAAGCGGTCGGGTCGCCGCTGCGAGATCACGGTGGAGCCGCTGGGCCGGCTGAACGCCGCCCGGCGCCGGGTGGTGGAAGCCGAGGCCGAGCGGGTCGGGGCGTTCTTCGGCGGGAGCGCGACCGTTGCCTTCGACACCGTCGCTGTCGGCGCACACGCCTGATCAACACCGGGCGCTGCGTCCGCCGAAGGCGAGCCAGGATAGCTCGCCCTCGGCGGACGCAAGGAAGGAATCAGCGGGTGACGGCGTCGAGGGCGTCGGTGATGCCCTCGCCGTAGAACGCGTTGTCGTCCGCGGTGCCGACGCAGCGCGCGTCGGTCGTCGGGCAGGCGTGATCGTCGGCCTGCGAGTGCAGTGCCTGCGTGACCATCGCCGGCGTGTACGTCGGATGCGCCGACTTCACCAGTGCGGCGACACCGGCGACGTGCGGCGAGGCCATCGACGTACCCGACTTGAGCCCGTACCTGCCGCCCAGCACGGTCGACAGGATCGCGCGGCCCGGCGCCGCGACGTCGATCACCTCGAGGCCGAAGTTCGAGAAGCTCGACTTCGCCCCGCCCCGGTCGAGGCTGGACACCGTGATCACGCCCGGCAGCTCGGTCGGCATGTCGAGGCAGTCGTTGTTGATCGTCCGGGGCGCCGGCGTGGTGTCGTTCGGGCTGCTGCTGTCGGTGGTCTTGTTGGCCAGGTCGTAGTTGGAGTTGCCGGCCGCGGCGACGGCGAGTGAGCCCTTGCCGGTGGCGTACGCGACGGCGCGCCGGACCGAGGTCTGCACCGCGCCCTGGTCGGCGTCGTCATCACACCAGAACAGCCACGGGTCGATGAAGTAGCTGTGGTTGGTGACCGCCATCCCGTGCTCCGCGGCCCAGATGAAGCCGCAGATCGAGTACTCCGGGTAGATGAAGCCGTCGTCGTTCACGACCTTCACCGAGGCGATCCGCACGTTCGGCGCGACACCAACGATGCCGACGCCGTTGCGGGCGGCGGCGACGGTGCCGGCGACATGTTGGCCGTGGTCGCTGGTGGTGGGCCGCCACGCTCCGGGCGTGGTGTTCGGCACGCCGTTGTCGATGCAGTTGACCGAGTTGGCCGCGTCGAAGTTCGGGGCCAGGTCAGGGTGCGTCTCGTCGATACCGCTGTCGTTGATGCCGACCAGCACCGACCGCGATCCGTCGGTGATCTCGTGCGCGAGGTTCGCCTTGATCTCCTGCATGTCCCACTGCTCGGACTCGCGCGGGTCGGGGACCACGGCGGTCTCCGCCTCGATGCTCTGGGTCGAGGCCTCGGCCGGGCCTTCGGACACGGCGGCGGTCCGGGTGGCTCCCACGGACTGGATGGTCTGCGCGGGCGCGGCATTCCTGACATCGGCCTTGAAGTCGGCGTCGGTCGACTGCGCGACGACGACACCGATCTGCGGCCAGGACTGCACCACGGTCCCGCCGACGGCCTTGATCGCGGCCTCGACGTCCGATGTCGAGCCCTTGTTGGTGGCGTTGACGACGTAGTTCATCAGGGGGCCGGGTTCGGCGGCCGGCTGAGCCTGTGCGGTCGCGGCGGTACCGGCGACGGTCAGGGTGAGTGCTGTCGCTGCGAGGCCGGCCAGGGTACGGCGACCGCGCGAGCGGGGGGTCAGAGACATGGTCTCTCCTCCGGGGCGGGGACGGATCGGGAGCACTGTAGACCGGATCCGCCCGGATGTGGTCGGTCAAGCGGCGTGCCTGGGGATAACCCGCACACTGGTCGCCCACCCCTTCGCACACCCCTCCGAACCCCGCGAGGGGACGGTGGTAAGATAGATACAAGAGAGATACACAACGCATGGATCGCAGTTCTGAAGGGTAGAAGGTTGTCAGACAGGAGATCGCCGAAGCCGGACTCGCTGGCGCTCGGCGACGAGACGACGGAGATCGCGCGCATCGTCGCGGAGGACGCACCCGAGGTGGAGCGCATCCCGGCGGCCGAGCGGGTGTATGCGTACGTCAAGACCGCGATCCTGGACCGGGTCTACCCCGGCGGCATGCTGCTCACCGAGGGAGAGCTGGCCGAGGCCGTCGGGGTGTCCCGGACGCCGGTCCGTGAGGCGCTGCTGCGGCTCGAGGCTGCCGGTCTGGTCAAGCTGTACCCGAAGAAGGGCGCGCTGGTGCTGCCGGTGCTGCCGCAGGAGATCAACGACGTGCTCGAGGCGCGCGAGCTGATCGAGACGCACGCGGCGGCGAAGGTATGGCCGCGGCGCAAGGCGCTGGTGGCGGAGCTGGAGCCGGTGCTGCAGCGGATGCGCGCGCACAAGCGGGCCGGTGACGCGAAGAGCTTCCTGGAGGCGGACCGGGCCTTCCACGAGGCGATCGTGACCGCGGCCGGCAACGAGATCCTCACCAACCTGTACCTGAGCCTGCGCGACCGCCAGGTCCGGATGGGGGTGGCGTCGATCCAGGTCGCGCCGTCCCGGATGGAGAAGTCGATCGCGGACCACGTCGAGCTGGTCGCCGCGCTGGGCGGCAACAGCGGCAAGCGGTTCCGCGAGCTGGTCGCCGGTCACATCCACGCCGCCGCGGAGAGCCTGCGGGGCATGCAGTGACCGATACGCTCCACCCGCTCGGCGGCCGGCGCGCCTGGGCCATCTGGGGCACCGCCATCGCCGTCTACATCCTCACCGTGATGCACCGCTCCTCGATGAGCGTCGCGGGCCTGAATGCCACCGAACGGTTCGGCATCTCCGCGTCCGCGCTGGCCAGCTTCACCGTCGTCCAGCTGCTCGTGTACGCCGCGATGCAGGTCCCGGTCGGCGTTCTGCTGGACCGGTACGGCTCCAAGCGGCTGCTGGTCACCGCGTCCCTGCTGCTGTTCGCCGCGCAGACCGCGTTCAGCCTGGTCGCGTCGTACCCGGCCGCGCTGGCCGCCCGGGCGCTGCTCGGTGTCGGCGACGCGCTGGTCTTCATCAGCGTGCTGCGGGTGCTGATGCTGTGGTTCCCGGCACTGCGGCAGCCGGTGATGTCCCAGCTCACCGGGTTGCTCGGCGGGCTGGGCGCGATCGTCGCCACCGTACCGATGGCGGCCGCACTGCGCTCGCTCGGCTGGACCCCCACGTTCGCCGCCGCCGGTCTGCTCAGCCTGGTGACCGGCGTCGCGGTGCTCATGTTCCTCAGGGACAGCCCGTACGACGAGCCGTTGCACCGGACCAAGCAGTCGCTCGGCGAGATCCGGCTCAACCTGCGCCGGGCCTGGACGGAGCCGGGCACCCGGCTCGGGCTCTGGACGCACTTCACCACCATCTTCTCCGCCGGCACCTTCGGGCTGCTCTGGGGCTACCCGTTCCTGGTCCGCGGCCAGGGCATCTCCTCGACCACGGCGGCCAGCCTGCTGGTGCTGCCGGTGCTGGCCAGCATGGCGCTCGGTCCGCTGGTCGGCCGGTACGCTGCGCGGTACCCGTTCTACCGGTCCTGGATCGTGCTCGCGGTGATCGGCAGCACAGTGACGATGTGGACGGTGGTGTTGCTCTGGCCGGGCCAGGCGCCGCTGCCGGTACTGGTGATGCTGATCGTCGTACTCGCGGCCGGCGGCCCGGGCAGCATGCTCGGACTGGACTACGCGCGGACCTTCAACCCGGCCACCCGGTTCGGCGCCGCGAACGGGATCGTGAACACCGGCGGCTTCATCGCCACGCTGATCTGCATCGCCGCGGTCGGGGTGATGCTGGACCTGTCCGCGCACGAGCTGACCCGGACCGTCGGTGGCTTCAACAACATCTCCGACTTCAAGTGGGCCCTCTCCGTGCAGTACCTGCTGTGGTCGGTCGGCACCGTGCAGATCCTGCGCTACCGCCGCCGCGCCCGCGCGACGCTGGCCCGGTACAACCCCGAGATCTACGAGGCGCTGCGCGCCAACAAGGTCGTCCCGCTGACCTGACGCCGGGGTGCCAGCGTGATGCCAGGGGCCGCCAGCGCCGTACCAGCGTCCTGCCAGTGGGCCGGTGGACGGTGGGTTCGTCACAACACGAACCCACTGCATGGGAGGACGAGATGTCCACTACGGCCATCGCGGCCGAGGGTCTGGTCAAGCACTTCGGGACCACGAAGGCGCTCGACGGCGTCGATCTCGAGGTCGGCCGCGGTCGGGTGCTCGGCGTACTCGGGCCGAACGGCGCCGGCAAGACCACCGCGGTCCGGATCCTCGGCACGCTGCTGCGCCCGGACGCCGGGCGGGCGACGGTCGGCGGGTACGACGTGGTGCGGGACCCGGCCAGGGTTCGTGAGCTGATCGGCCTGACCGGGCAGTACGCGAGCGTCGACGAGGACCTGTCCGGCCGCCGCAACCTGGTCATGCTCGGCCGGCTGCTCGGGATGCCCCGGGTCGCTGCCCGGGAGCGCGCCGCCGAGCTGCTCGACCGGTTCGAGCTGACCGACGCCGCGGACCGGATCGCGAAGACGTACTCCGGCGGGATGCGCCGCCGGCTCGACCTGGCCGCGAGCCTGGTCGGCCGCCCGAGCATCCTCTACCTGGACGAGCCCACCACCGGCCTGGACCCGCACAGCCGTAACGACGTGTGGGCGACGATCCGCCGGCTGGTCGCCGAGGGCGCGACAGTGCTGCTGACCACGCAGTACCTGGAGGAGGCCGACGCACTGGCCGACTCGATCGTGGTGTTCGACCACGGCCGGATCGTGGCCGAGGGCACGCCGGCGGCGCTGAAGGCGCAGACCGGCCGGCAGTCGCTCGACGTACGCCCGGCCGACCCGGCCGACCTGGACAAGGTCGAGTCGATCCTGGCCCAGGTGGTCGGCACCGCGCCGAGCACCGACGCGGACCGTGGGCTGGTCAGCGTCGCCGTGACCGGCGGTACGGCGATGCCGGCCGTGGTTCGCCGGCTGGAGGACGCCGGCATCACCGTCACCGAGCTGTCACTGCGGCTGCCGAGCCTGGACGAGGTCTTCCTCGGCCTCACCGGCCACGCGGCTGTCACCCCGGACACCGAAGGAGCACTCGTATGAGCGCGATGGCACCGACCGTGCGCAGGACACCTTGGAGCTGGGTCGAGCAGAGCCTCACCCTGGCCTGGCGCAACATCGTCCGGATCCGGCAGAACCCCGAGGCGCTCGCGGACGTGACGTTCCAGCCGATCATCTTCACGGTGCTGTTCGTGTTCGTGTTCGGCGGCGCGATCGCCGGCGCGGGCGGCTGGCAGGACTACCTGCAGTTCGTGCTGCCGGGGCTGCTGGTGCAGAGCGTGGTATTCGCCACGATGGGTACCGGTGTCGGGTTGAACGACGACTTCGCCAAGGGCGTGTTCGACCGGTTCCGCAGCCTGCCGATCTCCCGGTCGGCACCGCTGGTCGGCGCCGTGCTCGGGGACGCGGTCCGGTACACGGTGTCGATCGTGATCCTGCTGACGTTCTCGATGATCCTCGGCTTCCGGTTCCACAACGGGGTCGGGAACGGGCTGCTGGCCTGCCTGCTGGTGCTCGCGTTCGCGCTCTCGCTGTGCTGGGCCTGGGTGTGGATCGGGTTGAAGCTGAAGACCGCGCAGGGTGTGCAGGGCGTGGCGTTCCTGGTGATGTTCCCGCTGACGTTCGGCAGCAACGTGTTCGTACCGCCCGACACGTTGCCGGGCTGGATGCAGGCGTTCGTGAACGTGAACCCGGTCAAGCACCTGGTCGACACGATGCGCGGGCTGATGCTCGGCGGGCCGGTCCAGGGACCACTGCTCTGGACGGTGTTCTGGATGGCGGCCTTCGTCGCGGTGTTCGCACCACTCGCGATCCGCGCCTACCGCCAGCGCACCTAGGGGGTGTCTGATGGATCGTTGATCTGCTGCGCGGCACTCGGTGGGGCGTCTCGCCGCGTTGTCGTCGTCGCGCGATGCGCCGCATCGCTCTCCTCCTCCGCCTTGCGATACACCCCACCGAGCACCTGCTCGCGACGATCACGATCCATCAGACACCCCCTCGTCAGTGCCCCGAGATCTGTAGGGCGAACGGGTCGGCGGGGAGGTCGAGCTCGGTGTACGCGGCGGCGCGGGTGAGGGAGGCGCCGCCGTCGTACTCCGCCTGGTACGCCGTGTCGCCGAGCGCCTCCCGGGCCTGCTCGGCGGTGCGGCGTACGTCCTGGCCCGGCAGCGACCGCATCCCGCGGAGCGCGGCGGCGACACCGAGCAGCCGGGCGGACCGTTGCGCGTCTCCGGCGGCGAGCTCGACCGCGGCACTGGCCTCGACCACGGCGGACAGCACCGGCATGTCCTCGGCCGCGGCGCCGAGCTCGACCGCACGACGGCACAGCCGCCCGGCCAGGTCCAGGTCGCCGTCGTCGAGCGCCACTGCGGCGCGCATCGCGTGCATCATCGCCAGCGCCTGCGGCGCGAACCGTTCGGACACTGCGCCGAGCTGGTCCAGCGCCCGGTCGGTCAGCTCGCGGGCCGAATCCAGGTCGCCGGCACGTCGCTCGAGAACGCCCAGCGCGGCGTTCGCGAACGCCTCGTTGCCGGGGCTGGCGTCCCGGATCGCCTGCTCCCGGGCCTGCAGCAGATCCGCCCGGGCGCCGTCGGTGTCGCCAAGCTCGGCCCTGCTCTGGCTGCGCTGGACCAACAGCATCGGAACCCCTTCCCGGGTGCCGAGCTCGTCCAGCAGTCGCAACGCCTCGGTCAGCGCCGGGACCGCCCGGGCATGGTCGCCGGCCTGCATCGCGTGACTGGCCAGGCCGCGCTGCGCGAGCGACATGCCCCAGCGGTCGCCGAGGGACCGGAACCCGGCGAGCGCCTCGGTGAGGTCGGCGTACATCTGCTCGACGTCGCCCTCGTTCTCGGCGAGCATCGCGCGCATCATCCGGGTCAGCGACCGGTTCCACGGGTCCGGGTCGTCCTGGGCCTTCTCGATCTGCACCAGCGCAGCCGAGCGGTCCCGCCGGATCATCGCCCAGATCCCGTCCGCGATGAGCGCCTCCATCCAGCCGTCCTCGCGGCGGTGCCGCCGGTGCAGCAGCCGGATCTCGGCCAGCGCCCGCAGTGACCGGCGCATCGCCAGGTCGGTGCGTTCGGTGCCCTCGGTGGCGATGTTGCCGAGCGCGTACAGGAACAGCGTGACGCTGCGCTGCCGGACCGGAGCCTGACCTGGTACGTCGAGCGCGGAGCGCAGCCAGGTCATCGACTCGGCCGGCCGGCCGCGCAGGTTCCAGTACTCGCCGAGCACTGCGACCAGCCGGATCGCCAGGTCGGCGTCGCCGGTGTCGATCGCGAGCCGTAATGCGCCGAGCAGGTTGTCGTGGTCGGCGTCCAGCCGGGCGATCCAGACCAGCTGCTCGCCGGTACGCAGCTTCGGCTCGGCCAGCTCGACCAGCTCGCGGAAGTGCTCGGCGTGCGTGCGTCGTACCGCGTCGGTCTCACCGGCCTCGGCCAGCCGTTCCGCGCTGAACGCCTTGACCGTCTCCAGCATCCGGTACCGTACCGAGCCGCCGCTGTCAGTTGCCTCCAGCAACGACTTGTCGACCAGCGACGCCAGCACCGGCAGTACGTCGTCGGCGGGTACGCCGTCGCCGGCACAGACCCGCTCGGCCGCCTCCAGGGTGGCGCCGCCGGCGAACACGGAGAGCCGCCGGGCCACCGCGCGCTCGGCGTCGTCCAGCAGGTCCCAGCTCCACTCGACCACGGCGCGCAGCGTCTGGTGCCGCGGCAGCGCGGTCCGCGAACCGCTGGTCAGCAGCCGGAAGCGGTCCGACAGTCGCGCGACGATCTGCTCCGGGCTCATCGACCGCAGCCGTGCCGCCGCCAGCTCGATCGCGAGCGGCATCCCGTCCAGCCGGCGGCAGATCTCACCGACCGCGGGCCCGTTCTGCGCGGTGAGCGTGAAGCCCGGGCTGACCGCGGTGGCGCGGTCCGCGAACAGCTGCACCGCCGCGCCGGTGCTCTCGTCCCGGGCCGGCAGCTCCAGGGGCCCGACCGGGTACAGCTGCTCGCCGTCGATCCCGAGCGGCTCCCGGCTGGTCGCCAGCACCCGTAGCGACGGGCACCGGGTGAGCAGCGCGTCGGCCAGGTCCGCGACCCCGGCGACCAGGTGCTCGCAGTTGTCCAGCAGCAGGGTGACCCGGCGTTCGGCCAGCACCTCCAGCAGCCGGTCCCGGGCCGCCCGGACCGCGGGGATCCGGCCGGGCGCGATGGTGCCGCGGATTCCGTCGACGTACTCGCTGACACCCAGGGCGGACAGGATCGCCGGTGCCACGTCCGCGGGGTCGGCCAGCGGAGCGAGCTCGACGAACCAGATCCCGTCCGGCGAGTACGGCGCCAGCGTCGGCGCTGTCTCGGTCGCGAGCCGGGTCTTGCCGGCACCGCCCGGGCCGACCAGGGTGAGCAGCCGCGCGGTGCCGAGCAGGTGGCCGATCGCCTCGACATCCCCGGACCTGCCGACGAAGCTGGTCAGCCTTGCACGCAGGTTGTTCGGCACTGCGTTGTCCGGCACTGCGGTCTTCGGCATTGCGTTGTCCGGCGTCTTGGTATCGGTTGGCCGTCGTACCGGGTCGACGTCGTGGCCGCGCAGCACCGCGACATGGAGGTCGCGCAGCCGGGGCGACGGGTCGACGCCGAGCTCGTCCGCGAGCCGGGTCCGCAGATCGTCGTACGTGGTGACCGCGTCGGTCTGCCGCCCGGACGCGTGCAACGCCCGGATCAGCAGTTCGTGGGTACGTTCCCGCAGTGGATGCGCGGCGGCCAGCGGGCGCAGGACGGCGACCGCATCGCCGGCCCGGCCGAGCCTGACCAGTGCGGCCGCGCGGTCCTCGGCGGCGGCCAGCCGCAGGTCGTCCAGCCGGGCCGCCGGCGCGTCGGCGAAGGGCACATCGCGTACGTCGGCCAGCGCCTCGCCGCGCCACAGTTGCTCGGCCTCGGTGAGCAGGTCGACAGTCTTGTCCGGGTCGGTCGCGGCGCGGGCGTCGGACACCAGCCGCTCGAACTCGAGTGCGTCGACGCGAGCGCCGGTCAGCGTGTACCCGGCCGGCCCGGACCGCACCGCGTCCGGCGAACCGAGCGTCGTCCGCAGCCTCGACACCAGTGACTGCAATGCGTTCGCCACGGCAGCCGGTGGCTCGTCCCCCCACAGGGCGTCCACCAAGGTGGTCGTACCTACCGGCCGGCCTGCGTCCAGCGCCAGCCGCACCAGCAGGGCCCGCAACCGCCCGCCGCGAACCTCCACCGGCGACCCGTCACCGGCCCGCACCTCCAGCGGCCCCAGCACTCCAACCCGCACCCAGCCACTCTCGCACAGCCTCATGACGTTCCTGTCGTCGATCATCCGTCACTCCGGCCCGTCGGCGTACGCTCAGCCGCATGACTGCCCTCACCGCCCGGACGAGTGCCGCCCTCACCCGGATCGTCGCCGAGCGCCAGTCGAAGCACCGGGTGCCCGGCATCACCGCCGCTGTGGCCCGCAAGGGCGAGGTGATCTGGACCGGCTCGGCGGGTGTCGCCTCGCTGGACGGCCCGGAGCCGCCCGGTCCGGACACGCAGTTCCTGATCGCGTCGATCAGCAAGACGTTCACCGCGGTGCTGGTGATGGGCCTGCGGGATGCCGGCAAGCTGTCGCTGGACGACACCGTCGACACGCTGATCCCGGAGAGCAAGCACGGCGGCATCACCGTCCGGCAGCTGCTCAGCCATGTCAGCGGCATGCAGCGCGAGCCGGTCGGCGATGTGTGGGAGGTGTTCCGGTTCCCGGACCGCGAGGCGCTGGTGGCCGGATGGAACGATGCAGAGCGGATCGGCAGGCCGCACCACCGCTGGCACTACTCCAACCTCGCGTACTCGATCCTCGGTGAGATCGTGGCCCGCAGCTACGGCGAGTCGTGGTACGACGTGTTGCGGGCCCGGGTACTGGAGCCGCTCGGCCTCCGTCGTACGACGCTGGGCCTCAGCGGCACCGCCGCCACCGGGTACTACGTGCCGCCGTTCAGCGACGTGCCGGTGGTCGAGCCGGTGCTGGACATCGCCGCGATGGCGTCCGCGGGAGCGCTGGCCAGTACCACGACCGACCTCGCCGCCTGGTCCCAGTTCCTTGCCGAGGGCAACGACGAGGTGTTGGTCAAGGACACGCTGGACGAGATGAGCCAGCCGCAGATCATGGCCGACCTGGAGTCGTGGCAGCTGGCCTGGGGGCTCGGGTTCATGCTGGTCCGGGTCGGTGACCGGGTCTTCGCCGGACACACCGGCGGGATGCCGGGCCACATCACCGGAGTATTCGTGCACCGCGCGTCGAGCACCGCCGGCATCGGGCTGATGAACGCGACCTCGGCACCGGACCCGGCGGCCCTGGCGACCGACCTCGCCGTCGAGGTGCTCGACAACGACCCGCTGCTGCCCGAGCCGTGGGTTGCGGGCACGGCGGTGCCGGACGAGTTCGCCGGGCTGCTCGGCACTTGGTTCTCCGAGGGCCAGGGCTTCACCTTCTCGGTCCGGCAGGGTGTGCTCGAGGCGCGGCAGGCGAAGGCGCCGGAGAGCAAGCCGCCGTCGGTGTTCAGCAGGATCGGTGCGGACCTGTACCGCACCGACTCGGGCGGCGAGGCGGGCGAGCTGCTCCGGGTCACCCGGGACGAGTCCGGCGTACCGGTGAAGCTGAACTGGGCGACGTACCTGTTCACCCGCGAGCCGTACGCGTTCGGCGAGTGGCTGGACTGATCCCACCGGAGGCCGAGGTCTTCCGGGCCCGGCTGCCGGAAGTCGTCGGCCTGTACGCCGGCGGGTCGCTGGCGCTCGGCGACTACCGGCCTGGCGTGAGCGACCTCGACCTGGTCGCGGTGGTGCCGTCCGTGCTGGACGCCGGGCGGCAGCGGGACCTGGAGCGGCTGCACCAGCAGCTCGTCGCGGATGTGCCGGCGGCGGTCAGGCTGCACTGTGTCTACGTCGCGCGGCCGCTGGTCGAGCAGGTCGAGCGGGAGCATCCGACCTGGGCGAGCGGTGAGCTGTATCCGCGGCCGCTCGGCGGCATCGCCCGCGCCGAGCTGCACCGGCACGGCCTGATACTGGCCGGGCCGCCGGTCGCCGCGGTGTTCCCGCCGGTGACCTCCGCCGACCTGCGCACAGCGGTGCGGCTGGAGCTGAGCGGGTACTGGGCGCGAGCGGTCGGCCGGCGCAAGGCCTGGTTGCAGGACGTCTACGTCGACCTGGGCCCGCTCGTCCTCGCCCGGGCCGAGGTGGCCCTGACCGAGGACCGGCTGATCACCAAAACGGAGGCCCTCACCCGGCTCGACCGGTTCGGCGTACCGCCACGGCTGGTGGACGAGATGACCCGGCGCCGTGCGGGTGAGGTGGTGCGGATCTCGCCGCTCTATCGCGTGCGCCGAGCCAGGCAAGTCCGAGACTGGTTGCCGAGGGCATCGAGATACTTCTTGCGGGTCGGCCCCACTGAACGTTACGAGCAGATAGCGACTGGATCCCCCAGCCGGTGGTGCTGCTAACCACGATCGATCTGCTCGGAACGTGGTGCTCAACTAACGACTTTCAGACGTTGGACCATCATCAGGTCGTTGGTGTCAGCGTCCCGGAACCCGGCGAGCTGCGCGATCTCCGTTGTCGAGAGCCCTCGGGACCGCAACTGATCGAAGACGGCCTGCGTCAGTTCAGGTGCCTCCCGCGTTAGCTCGTCGCTGAACGGCTCACGCGTCCGCCATCCTCTGGCGCTTAGCTGCTTGTAGAGGCTCGTCCGCTTCGCGCTGGTGATGACGCGCAGATCATGCGCGCGCTCGATCAGCGCCTGCATTGACACAGACCACTCGCGCTTTAGATCGGCCAGTTTGCCGAGCGTCAGGTTTCTCAGCTGGGGTCTGACGATGACCTCGGGCATGAGGAACTCAGCAGCGAACCTATTGGCCTGTGCTTCGAGATCACCCGGCACGTCATGGCCGTGGAGACAGAGGTGACCCAGCTCGTGGGCGAGTGTCAGCCTGAGTCTGTCCGTTGGTGACTGAACATTGAGCATGATGACGGGGTAGTCGGATGCCCACTGGGATAGGCCGTCGACGCGGGATGTGCCAAAGTCCTCGCGCACGATGACGCATCCGGCCGCCTCCAACCATCGCGTCAGGGAACGGACCGGCCCGATTGGCATGCGCCACTGCATACGGGTCAGACGAGCCGCCTCAGCTGGGTCTGTGGCGAGCGGATCGAAGGTGGGCACGATCAGACGCGCTCGTATGGCGATCTCTTCGCCGAGCTGCTCCGCATGCATGCGAAGCATGTTCAGGCGCGCCTCAAGGTGACGCCACGTTGTCGCCCGTGCGGTCGCTCGGCGTCGCATATGTGCATCTACCGCAATCGCGGCAAAGGGGTCTCGTGCACGTTCCATGAAGCGCTGCGTCACTCCGAGCGCGTCAGCGATTCGCGGGAGAACGTCAGGCTCCGGAACACGAAGGTCCTTCTCATACCGAGAGAGCGCAGCCTGCGAAACATCAATCGCCGTGGCAAGTTCCTCTTGGGTCAGACCTCGTGCTCGGCGCGCTGTCTGGATGACCT
>Ga0075419_10000266_pt1 | contig 31162 bp, 34 predicted proteins | sample SoiMetdeltSBSDD3_FD_76900 | JGI IMG/M metagenome (GOLD analysis project Ga0075419, IMG submission 76900) | Bulk soil microbial communities from a Populus tree surrounding site in Tennessee, USA - Soil MetaG P. deltoides SBSDD3 | ecosystem: Environmental > Terrestrial > Soil > Tree plantation... | reverse complement strand
GCCGAGTATCGACCAGATCACGGCCACCGTCGTGCTCAGCGAGGCGCGGCGGCTGAACTTCCCCGGCTCGGTCGTGCAGGTCCAGCCACGTGGCAAGACGCTGGTCAACCTGGCCACGAACGTATACGCGACGCCGCGCAAGATCGACCGCACGCTCACCGTGCTGACGTGGCCGGTGCGGATCCTGGCGACGCCGACGTACACCTGGAAGTTCGGCGACGGGACGAGCATCACCACCACGACGCCGGGCGCGCCGCATCCGCACGCAGAGGTGACGCACAAGTACCTCGCGCGCGGCAAGGTCGTCGTCAGCGTGACGCTGAACTACGACACCTGGTACCAGGTGCCCGGTGGTGACCTGCTGAACGCTGGCGTCGTGAACATCGCCAGTCCTGGTACGCCGATAGAGGTCTGCGAGGCGCGACCGGTGCTCATCGACCCGGACAACGACGCGCCGCCGACGCCGACCCCGGCGGCGGCAACCGGCTGCCGCTGACCGACGGCTCATTCGACGCGCTCGGCCACCACCGGTACGGCACGGGTCATCGCCGTCACGATCGCGACGGGGATGAGCAGCAGGCCGCAGAGTATGGCGAGCCAGTGGAAGCCGAAGCTGTCCAGGACCGGTCCGGCCGCCGTACCGGCGATGGACGCCAGCACACCCATGGTCAGGTCCGACATGCCCTGCGCGGAGGTCCGGATGTCGGCCGGTACCGACTGGGACAGCAGGGCCGAGCCGGCCACCAGACAGGCCGACCAGCCGAGCCCGAGCATGACCAGGGCGGTCGCGGTCAGGCCGTGGGCGTTGTCCGGGGCGACTGCCGCGACCACCATCGCAAGTGCGAGCACGGTCAGGCCGATCGCGATCGTGCGGACCCGGCCGTGGCGGTCCGCGAGCCAGCCCATCACCGGCGACAGCGCGAACATGCCCGCGACGTGGCCGCTGATCACGAAGCCGACCACGGTGAGCGAGGCGCCGTGGTGACGCAGGTGAACCGCGGTCATCGACATCACCCCGACCATCACGGCATGCGCGACCGCGATCGAGAGCAGCCCGAGCCGGGCGTGCGGGATCGCCATCACCACCCGGAACGTGGCCGGCAGCGGCTGTCGCTCGGGGCGCGATCCGGTGACCGGCCGGGCGCGCTGCAACCGGAGCAAACCGAAGGACACCACCGCCAGTGCGAGAGCGAACGCGACCACCGAGAACAGATAGGGGCCGGCGAGCGCGTCAATGCCCAGCGCCGTACCCAGCGCTCCACCGACACCGGTCAGGTTCGGGCCGAGCACGACGCCGATCGTGGTCGCCCACACCACCAGCGAGAGCGACCGGGCGATGTGGCGCGGGTCGGCGGCGTCGGTCGCGGCGTACCGGGCCTGCAGGTTCGCGGCCGTGCCGCTGCCGAACATGCAGCCTCCGAGCAACAGCAGGACCAGTGAGTCGACCTGCGCGGCGACGATGCTGAGCACCGCGCCGCCGAAGCCGATCGCGTAACCGGTGCTGAGCGAGATCCGGCGTCCGCGAGCGCGGGCCAGGCCGGCCAGCGGTACGGCGAGGGTGGCCGCGCCGAGCGTCATCGAGGTCGCGGCCAGGCCGGCCAGCGAGGTCGACCCGGAGATGACCTCGGCCAGCAGGCCGGCGACTGCGATCCCGCTCGCCATCGCGATCCCGCCGAGCACGTTGCTGACCACCAAGACCCGGATCGTGATGCGCTGCAGATCGGCGGCGGTGCTGGCGGCGGTGTCTGTCACGGCCTGACTCTTTCACGAGGACCCGACAGATCCCTACGATCGGCCTTCTGATGAACGCGATGCGCATGGTCGGCGACCTGGCGTTGTCGACCGTCCGGCTCTGGTGGCGCTGCCTGGTGCCGTTGCTGGCCTGCATGCTGGCCGGGTACCTGGCCTTCGAGGCGCTGTTCAGCGCGTCATGGCGGCTCGGCGCGCGGGACGAGCGGGTCGGGCTCCCGGTGCTGGCGGTCGCGCAGCTGTGCGAGCTGGCGGCGTGGGTGGCGATGTTCCTCGTGGCCGGTCGCCGGCTGCGGCTCCCGCCGGCGGACGCGAGGCAAGGCACGGAGCGAGTACTCGACACCGTGCTGCTGACGCTCACACCGTTCCTCGCGTTCTACGCGCTGTGGGGTCTGCTGAAGCCGCTGATCGCGGACCACACCTATCTGGCGGTGAGCTACGAGGAGCGCGCCGGGGACACCCCGACGCTGGTCGGTGCCGCCGGCTGGAAGCTGTACCTGCCGGTCGCGGTCGCCGCGTGGTTGCTCAAGTCCGTGCTGGTGCGGCTCCGGCGGGACCGCGGCACGCTGCTCACCGCCGCGCTGGCCGTGCTGGAGGCGGTCTGGTTGTTCCTCGCCTTCTGGGCGCTGACCGAGGCCGCACAGGCCGCGACGGGCTGGCTCGGCGACCGCGCGGTCTGGCACTGGATCACCGGTGCCTGGAACGGCGTCACGGCGTGGCTGGGGCAGTTCACGCTGCCGTTCGCGCTGACGGTGCCGGAGATCGTCGCGGCGTTGTGGGACGGGTGGCGCGAGATCGTCTGGCCGGGCCTGAAGGACGCCGTCGCGCAGCCGCTGGTCTGGCTCGCGATCGCCGCACTCGTGTACCGCCGCGGCGGCCCGGCGCCGGGTGAGACCGTCGACCGCAGGATCGGGCGGCTGCGCCGGGATCGCCGGTTCGCGGTCGACCTGCTCACCCGCGACTACCGGGACAAGTACCTGCCGATGGTCGAGGCGCTGCGAATGGTGCTGCGGCTCGGGCTCGGCTTCCTGGCCGCGCTCTGCCTGCTGTACGTCGCGTCCGAGGCGCTGGCCGACTGGTCGTACGTCGGGGCGGTGGCGCTGCTGGACCGCGCCGTGGAGTACCCGGGCTTCCTGGAGGGGACCCTCGACCTCGGCCACCAGATCCTGGTTCAGCCGCTGCAGGTCTGCCTGCTCGCGGTCGCGTACGACCGGGTGGTCAGCCGAACTCGAGCGCTCTCGGCAGCTCGGCCCGGATCGTGACGCGTGGTCGCAACCGCTGCGCGTCCCGCGGTACCAGCGCCGCCACCACGAAGCTGAAGTCCTTGCCGGCCGTGGGTCGCTGCATGGCCGGGCCGTTCTGGTCCCCGTCACACCGCGAGGTCCGCCCGTCGATCGTGGTACCGAACTCCGGGTCGAACCGCCGTCCGTCCTCGTCCACGAACGCCACCTCGCACCACCCGTCTCCGGGCAGCGCCCTGTCCGCGCGGTACGTGATCCGCGCCAGCACCCAGCGCCCCGTGCCGGGCGCCGGCGCGACCCACTCGGCCGTACGCAGGTCGTCGGCGCTGCGCTGCCAGTCCAGCCGCCAGGTCGCCGGCCCGTACGACGCGCTCGTGCCGGCGGCGACGTACACGACGTCCGTCGGGTAGCTGCGCCGGTGCTCGTCCAGCTCTCCGCGCAGGCTCACGTACACCGACACCGGCGCGAGGACCAGCAACGCCAGCGGACCGATCAGCGCGCGGGTCCTCACCGGTAGCTCCGCTCCACCGCGGCCTCGTCCACCCGCGGGGTCAGCTCGAGCGCCGCGGCCGTATCGAGCTGGGCCGTGACCTCGTCGGCGTCCAGGCCGAGCGGTACCTCGACGTACAGCGGCAGCCCGAGGGTGGTGTGGTCGCTGACCCGCAGCACCGCGCCGGGGATCGCGTCGCGCGGCAGCTCGAAGACCAGCGCGCCGCGCTGCGGGAAGCCGGTGGTCAGCGAGCCGACGACCGGTGTGCCGGCGATCCGGGTGCTCGGCTCGTAGAGCCGGTCGCCGGTGACCAGCCGGGCGGTGACACTGGCCGGCTTCCTCAGCGCCTCGGCGGTGACGTCGAGGACCACGAAGACACCGGGCGAGGCAAGCTCCCGCCCGTCCACGAGCGCGGAGCGGGCGACCCGGACCGCGTGCACCTCGAGCCGCAGCTCCTCGCCGCTCACCGCCGCGCCGGTGCGGCCGTCGACGATCCGCTCGTGAGCACGATCCCGCAGCGGCGTCGTCAGCAGCAGGACGGTGGCGAGTGCGAGGCAGGCCAGGGCCGCGGCGAGCTCGGTGACCCGGCGGCTCATCGCCGCACCGGCGCTGGCTCGGGACCGAGCGGTACGTCGACGTACCGGGCCGGGTCGTGCACCCAGACCCGGTCGACCAGCAGGTTGCTCTCGTCCAGGGTGAAGTCGTCGAGCTGGAGCCGGACCCGGTCCCGCAGCGTGACACCGACTGGGAGGGGCAGCTGCAGCACCAGCCGTTCCGGCACGTCGGGGTGGATCATGCCGCGGAGCTCGTAGCTGCCGGCGTCGTACGAGGCCTTGAAGACGGCCGGCTCGCCGCTGCCGAGGACGGCCAGTGGTGCCGGTCCGGCACCGAAGCCGTCACCTCCGGTCGGGCTCTCGGACCGGTAGCCGCGGTTCACGATCTCCACCTCGGCGAACAGCCGGCGCTCCCGCTTGGTGTACTTGCGGTTCTCGTCCGGGCGGAAGTCCGACACCCACGCCCGGTGCACCGTCACGTCGGCCCGGTCCGTCCGGTAGGTCTCGCCGACGCCGATCGAGGTCAGCGAGTCCGACGCGTCCGCGAACCCGCCGGCCAGCGCGAGCGCGCCGGTCGCGACCACGACGCCGGCACCGGCGGCGATCCAGCGGCGGGACCACATGCCGGTCAGGATAGGGTCGCCGCGGTGCATACCGGTGGGTTCTGGACCGCACCTGGCAGCGCGGCTGACGCTGCGGGTAGGGTCGCGGCCGACCCGTCCACCGTTGTCGCCGTCCGTTGGAGCATGCCCTGATGTCCGAGCAGATCGCGATCGTCCCGGCCCCGCGCGAGCTGGTCCGCACCGCCGGGTACTGGCATGCCGCGGACCCGGTCGCCGAGGCTGTGCGCACCGTGGTCGAAAACCTGCCGGAAGCCGAGTACCGGGTGGACGTGACACACGAGGGCGCCCGGCTGTCCGGCGGCTCCGAGGACGCCCTGCGGCACGCGGAGCAGACGTTCCGGCAGCTGCTGTCGTCGGCCGGCGACGACGGCGTGCCGTGCGTCCGGATCGCGGATGCGCCTGCGTTCGGATGGCGCGGCGTGATGCTGGACGTGGCTCGGCACTTCATGCCGAAGGACTTCATCCTCCGGCTGGTCGACGCGCTCGAGCTGCACCGGATGAACGTGCTGCACCTGCACCTGACCGACGACCAGGGCTGGCGGGTGCAGATCGACGCGTACCCGAAGCTCACCGAGGTCGGCGCCTGGCGACCGCGCAGCATGGTCGGCCGGATGACCCAGGAGCAGCAGCGTGGCGAGGAGCCGATCCGGTACGACGACGTGCGGCACGGCGGGTTCTACACCAAGGACGACCTGCGCGAGATCGTCGCGTACGCCGCCGAGCGCGGCGTCACCGTGGTCCCCGAGATCGACCTGCCCGGGCACATGCAGGCGGCGGTCGCGGCGTACCCGGAGCTGGGCAACAATTCGGACCAGCCGATCGGTGTCCGCGAGGTCTGGGGCATCAGTGACGACGTGCTGAACGTGAACGACGAGACCGTCGAGTTCGTCCGGACCGTGCTGGACGAGGTGCTGGACGTCTTCGACTCGCCATTCATCCATCTGGGTGGCGACGAGTGCCCGACCGAGCAGTGGGCGGCCTCGGACCAGGTCCGCGAGCGGATGGTTGCCGAGGGCATCGACGATGTGCACCAGGTGCAGGGCTGGTTCACCAAGCAGGTCGGCACCGTGCTGGCCGAGGCAGGCCGACGGCTGGTCGGCTGGGACGAGCTGCAGTACGCCGACCCGCCGGTGGACACGATGATCATGGCCTGGCGCAGCGCGCAGGAGGGCGAGGTGGCCGCCAAGGCCGGGCACGAGGTGGTGATGGCGCCCACCTCGCACACGTACTTCGACTACTACCAGGCCGACCCGTCGGCCGAGCCGCTGGCGATCGGCGGCCTGACGCCGCTGCAGAAGGTGTACGAGTTCGAGGTCGTCCCGCCCGGTCTCACCGAGGAGGAGCAGGCCCGGATCGTCGGTACTCAGTGCCAGGTGTGGACCGAGTACCTGGCCGGCCCGCGCGAGGTCGGATACATGCTGTTCCCGCGCCTGTGCGCGTTCGCCGAGCGGGCCTGGGGATCACCGCGTACGTCGTACGACGACTTCATGGCCCGGCTCCGCCCGCACCTGGACCGGATCGATGCCCTGGGCATCAACTACCGCCGGCTCGACTGACCTCAGCGCCCGCTGACCGCCAGCGGGAACCAGCGGTTGCCGATCACCCGGATCCGGCCCTTGCCCTTCGGCGGAACGTAGGCGACCACCTCGTTGCGTTCCAGCCGGTCCATACGCTGCTTGATAGTGGACGGGAGGCCGAAGGCGTGGTGCAGGTCGCCGTACTGGTCGGTCTGCCAGGTCATGCCGGTGCTCCGACCGGTCTGGCGGTACGTGTGCCGGGAGTCGATGGCGAACCAGACGAGCGCGCCACCGGACTTGGTCCGCACCGCGTACACGGGTGTGCGCGCGGCCACCGCCTTGCTGCTGCCGGACCATCCATTGCCGGTGAAGGCGTCGCGGTTGTCTAGCAGGGAGGCTCGCGAGGAGCTCACGAACCGACCGTTCTCCACCCGCGCTGTGAACACGCTCTTCGAGCCGCGCGTGATCACGTCCGCGACCACGGCCGCGACCTTGCCCGGCGGCGCCGCCAGTCGGGCGTCGTCCGCGGGTACCAGGTCCGGGAAGTCCGCGACGTCCACGCCGGGCGACAGCGGACCGGTGGCGGTTCGCGAGAACGGCGCGTACGCGACCCGCCAGGCCGCTCCCTTCTGCTGTTGAACGAACACCAGCAGGTCCCGGGTAGCGGGCTCGGCACCCTTGTCGGTGGCCGCGACGAGGAACCAGCGCGGGTACCCGGTCACCTTCGGCGCGGCCGCCAAGGTCTCGGTGTACCTGATCTTCCAGTACCGCATGTCGTTGCGCTGGAACGCCTTGTACTGCGCCGTGTTCACCGCGAGCGCGGAACCGGTCTGCACCTTCGCGGCCAGGGCACGGTCGAGCGCCTTGTTGGCCTTGCTGATACCTGTGAAGTAGCGCACCAGTGCCGTGCGGGCTGCGCGTTCACTGATCGCCGGCGTGGGCTTCGGCGGTGGCGCGGCGACCGGCGCGACCTCGTTCGGCGCATCGTCGGAGTCGCTGCAGGCGGAGGCGGTCAGCGTGGCGTGGTATCCCGCGGACCACCGGTGCGGACCGTACGCGCTGCCATCGCGTCATCGTCTCCGATCGGCCGGCAACCACACAATCAGGTGCTTAGGGCAACGATGGTCAGACCCGGACCTCGCCCTGCGGTGTCTCGAACACCGCGGCCACCACGCCGGGGGTCCCGTTCGGCCCCACGAACCGCACGTCGACGTCGTCCATCAGGTGGTCCGCCGGATGCCCGACCCAGTCCGCGACCCGCTCCGGGTCGCCCGCGATCTCCAGGCAGGTCAGGCGAACCCCGCGGCCGCCGTTCGACGGGTGCTGCGACTCGTCGTCCCACTGGACGAAGAACGGCAGCTGCGGGTCGGCCATCGTGCCCTTCACGCCGATCTGCCGCCAGGTCAGGTTCACACCGTCCGGCCGGTGCCGGTTGCCGGGCACCGCCTCGCGTCCGAGCCGGTGCTCGATCGGGGTCAGGTCGTCGACCGCGACCACCCAGCCGAGCCAGCCGCCGCCCATCTCGGACCGCGCCCGCACGGCCTGGCCGAACGGCGCCTTGTCCGACGCCGGGTGGTCCAGCACGCCGACGACCTCGACGTACCGGCCGCCCTCGAGCGGAAGGATCTGGTTCACGGTCCCGAACCGCGGGTGCACGCCTCCGTCGACGAACCCGACGCCGAGCACCTCCGACAACCGCGCAACCGTTCCGAGGAAGCCGTCCGGTCCCGCTGCATACGAAAGGTGGTCGAGGCGCATGCCAGTCATTCTGACCGAGCACCTAACGCGACAGCGACCTGGGGGTGCGTCCCGCCGGACCGAACCGGAAGGCTTAGGATTGTGGGTCTGTCGCCGGATGGACCAGCAGCGGTTCCTTCGCATCCAGGTGCTGACGACACAGGTCCGCCAGTACGTCGTACGCGGCTTGGCCCATCAGCGTGATCAGCTCGACCCGGCTGGACTCGAACACCGCCTCGACGCCGATGTGTGCCTCGGTGTTGCCGGTGCAGTACCAGTCCAGGTCGTGACCGCCGGCACCCCAGCCGCGCCGGTCGTACTCGCCGATCCCGATCTCGGTGTACGACGTCCCGTCCGGCCGCTCGACGGTGCGGAACGTGCGCCGGATCGGCAGCTGCCAGCACACGTCCGGCTTGGTCTCGACGAAGTGCACGCCGGTCCGCAACGCCAGCCCGTGCAGGGCGCAGCCGGCACCGCCGGAGAAGCCCGGGCGGTTCAGGAAGATGCATGCACCGTCGACGACCCGGGTCTTCCGCTCGCCCTCGTCGTCGGTCTCGATCCAGCCGTTCCGCTTGGCCTCCTTGCGGTACTGCCAGTCGTTCTTGGTCAGCCGCTTGACCTGTTTCTTCACCCGCTGCTCGTCGTCGGCGTCGGAGAAGTGCGCGCCGAGCGTGCAACAGCCGTCGTTCGGCCTGCCCTTGTAGATGCCCTGGCAGCCGCCGCCGAAGATGCAGGTCCAGCGGGACGCCAGCCAGGTCAGGTCGCAGCGGAACACCTGGTCGGCATCGGCCGGATCGGTGAACTCCACATACGCACGGGGAAAGTCGAGAGAAACCTCAGGCACTGGTCAAGCCTACGCCGTGCTGGCGCGGCCTCGAGCAGGGCCGCTGCATCGCCGCTGCCGTCGCCGCGGTGCCCTTCCTCCGCTGAGATGGCAGCGCAGCAGACACCGTTGGTCGTTCGACCGCGCGGGCCCTCGGTCACGCGGTAGCGTTGCTGCATGCGACTCGGTGTGCTCGACGTGGGGTCCAACACGGTGCATCTGCTCGTGGTCGATGCGCATCGTGGTGCCGCGCCGTTGCCGGCGTCCTCGCACAAGGTCGAGCTGCGACTGGCCGAGCACCTGGACAAGGACGGCAACATCGACGACAAGGGTGCCGACGGCCTGGTGTCGTTCGTCTCCGAGGCGGTCGAGCTGGCCGAGGACAAAGGCTGCGAGTCGGTGCTGGCGTTCGCCACCTCGGCGCTGCGCGAGGCGCCGAACGGTGAGCAGGTGCTGGAGCGGGTCGCGCAGGAGACCGGGGTCGACCTGAACGTTCTGACCGGCGAGGACGAGTCGCGACTGACGTTCCTCGCCGTGCGCCGGTGGTTCGGCTGGTCGTCCGGGCGGTTGGCCGTGTTCGACATCGGCGGCGGCTCGCTGGAGATGGCGGTCGGCTCGGACGAGCAGGCGACGGTCGCGCTGTCCGTCCCGCTCGGTGCCGGCCGGCTGACCCGGGAGGGGCTGTCCGGTGACCCGCCGAACAAGGACGACGTGAAGAAGCTGCGCAAGCGGATCCGGCAGGAGATGGCCGTGGTGGCGGGCACGGTGCTGCGCGCGGGACGCCCGCAACGATCGGTGGCGACCAGCAAGACGTTCCGCTCGCTGGCCAGGATCTGTGGCGCGGCGCCGTCCGACGACGGACCGTACGTGCCGCGGGCATTGCGCGCGGAGGACCTGGCCGAGCAGATACCGAAGCTCGCGAAGATGACCGCGAAGGACCGGTCCGAGCTGCCCGGGGTGTCGGCGGGCCGCGCGCCGCAGCTGCTGGCGGGTGCGCTGGTCGCCGAGGCGGTGATGGACATCTTCGACGTACCGGAGCTGGAGATCTGTCCGTGGGCGCTGCGCGAGGGCGTCATCCTCGCCCGGCTGGACCAGCTGTGACCCGACGCACGACGCCGAAGATCGGCCTGTCCAGCGCATCGGTCTACCCGGAGTCCACCGCGAGCGGCTTCGAGCTGGCCTCGCGACTCGGGTACGACGGGGTCGAGATCATGGTCGGCATCGACGCGCTCAGTACCCAGGTGGATGCGGTGCAGCGGCTCGTCGAGTACCACCAGCTTCCCGTGCTCGCGATCCACGCGCCGTGCCTGCTGATCACGCAGCGAGTCTGGGGCACCGAACCGTGGGGCAAGCTCGAACGCAGTGCTGAGGCCGCCGTGGCGCTCGGGGCGGACGTGGTCGTGGCGCATCCGCCGTTCCGCTGGCAGCGCGAGTACGCACGCGGCTTCGTCGAGGGGATCGCCCGGCTGGAGGCCGAGACCGGGGTGATCTTCGCGGTCGAGAACATGTACCCGTGGCGGGCCCGCGGCAGCGTCGCGGTGCAGGCGTACGCGCCCAGCTGGGACCTGATGGAGGTCGAGTACGCGCACACCACTCTGGACCTGTCGCACTCGTCCACCGCGGGGCAGGACTGCGTGGAGCTGGCCGAGAAGCTCGGCGATCGGCTCACCCACATCCACCTCACCGACGGCACCGGGTCGGCCAAGGACGAGCACCTCGTGCCGGGCCGCGGCACCCAGCGCGGTGCGGACCTGCTCAGGCACCTGAGCGGCGCCGGCTTCGACGGCCACGTGATCATCGAGATCAACACTCGCCGCGCGCTCACCCGGGCCGAGCGCGAGACCGACCTGGTCGAGTCGCTCGAGTTCACCCGCAAGCACCTCGGCAAGCCGCGCTCGGCGTCGTACGCCGTCACCAGCGACGGCGAGGTGTCGGAGCTGTCGTCGTGACCGTGCGCCGTACACCGGGACGCCGCCCGGGCGGGCCCGACACCCGCGGCGAGATCCTGGACGCGGCGCGGGAGACCTTCGCCGCCAAGGGTTTCGAGGGTACGTCGCTGCGTGCCGTGGCCCGCGCGGCGGGCGTGGACGCCGCGCTCGTGCATCACTACTTCGACGGCAAGGAGAGCCTGTTCGTCGAGGCGATGGCGCTGCCGATCGACCCGCGCGTCGTCGCCGAGCGTGTGCTGGACGGACCGGTCGAGGGTATCGGCGACCGGATCATCGGCACCTTCCTCGCGGTCTGGGAGGCGCCGGAGTCGCGGGTCCGGATGAAGGCGATGCTGCGGGCGGCGATCAGCAGCGAGGACTACGCGCACCTGATCCGGGACGCGATCACCCGGCTGATCCTCGGCCCGGTGTCGAGCGTGCTGGACGTGCCGGACGCACAGTTGCGGGTGTCGCTGGTCGCCTCACAGTTGATGGGCGTCGTCCTGGTCCGGTACATCATCGAGCTGGATCCGCTGGCGAGCGCGACGCCGGACGAGGTCGTCGCCCGGATCGCGCCCACCATCCAGCGCTACCTCACGGAGTAGCGGCGACCAGACGTCGGCTGCCGGACGGACCCATCGTCGACGCGATCGTGAGGATCTCGGTCAGTAGGGAATCGACGCCCACTTCTCGTTCTTGCCGACCGTGTCGTCGCCCTCGATCTCGCGGGGTACGTCGCGCACCGTGAGCCCGGATCGCTTGGCCTCGGCCAGCGCGTCCTCGTCGTACACCGACTTCCGCCAGATGTTGCAGATGTAGGTCCGGCTCTTCAGGTACTCGGTGTACCGGTCGTGGTGCGCGTCGTTCAGGCCGAGCGCGGCGAACACCGCCATCCGGTCGCCGGGCGACGGCGCGACCTTCCACCAGAACGGGTGCTGTCCCATCCGCCGGGTCGGCTTCGGGTCGCCGCCCCAGGTCGGGAACGTGCGCAGGTCGCCGTTGCCGCTGTGCGTCATCCGCAGGCTCCACACCGCGAGGTCGCCGAGCCGGTTCCGGACGTACACGTTCTTGCCGGTCTTCAGTGACGCCTGCTCGTGCGAGCCGACCCGCAGGTTCAGTCCGCCGGTGTACTTCTCGTGGTCCTGCAGGTAGATCCCGAACCGCAGGATCGTGTAGCGGCTCTGCCAGTCCGGTGCTGCTCCGTCGCTCCGGTCCGCGTTGTCCTTGTGGTAGCCGTGCTGCTTGCTGTTGATCGTGAACGAGCTGTCGCCGGCGTACACGATCTCGTCGCTGCCGAGCAGCCTGCGCGCGACGTCGACCATCCGGCCGTCGGTCAGTGCCCGGCGCATCCGCGGGTTCGACAGCAGGTCGCCGCCGTGCGATCGCGATGCCTTGGCGTCCTCCCGGAACGCCTCGATCTCCTCGGCCGTGTAGACGTCCCGCACGATCTGGTACCCATCCCGCCAGAACGCCTCAACGTCCACGGTGTCGCCCGCGCCCATCGTCTGTCCTTCCCTCGGTCGTCGTTTCGTAGAGATGCACCGTACTGCGGAACGCCGCGACATGTTGCCAGCGTCCGGCGACTGCGCTAGATTTCATCACATGATGAAAAACTCTGCGGAGTCATCCCTGGGGTCAGCAACCGCGGCGGTCCGCTGCCGCGACGTCGTCGTGGTCCGGGGTGAGCGCGAGGTCCTGCACGGGATCGACTTCGACCTGCACGCCGGCAGCGTCACCGGGCTGCTGGGCCCGTCCGGGTGCGGCAAGACGACGCTGATCCGGGCGATCGTCGGACTGCAGGCCAAGGTGACCGGGACGGTCGAGGTACTGGACCTGCCCGCCGGTACGGCCGCGCTCCGCGGCCGGATCGGATACGTCACGCAGGAGCCGAGCGTGTACCGCGACCTGACCGTGACGGAGAACCTGCGCTTCTTCGCGGCCGTGCTCGGCGTACCGTCGTCCGACGTCGACCGGGTGATCGCCGAGGTCGACCTGACCGACCACGCCGACGCGCTGGTCGACCGGCTGTCCGGCGGGCAGCAGTCCCGGGCGTCGCTCGCCGCCGCGCTGCTCGGCCGGCCCGAGCTGCTGGTGCTGGACGAGCCGACCGTCGGCCTGGACCCGGTGCTGCGCCGCGACCTGTGGAACCTCTTCCACCGGCTCGCCGAGGACGGCGCCACACTGCTGGTCTCCAGTCACGTGATGGACGAGGCGAGCCGGTGCGACCGGCTGCTGCTGATGCGCGATGGCCTGCTGCTCGCCGACGACACCCCGCAGGCGCTGCTGGAGAAGTCCGGCGCGGACGACATCGAACAGGCGTTCCTGACCCTCATCGACGCCGAAGGAGGTCCGCGATGAACCCGCGGATCACGCTCGCCGTGGCCGGCCGGGTGCTCGCCCAGCTGCGCCGCGACCACCGCACCGTTGCGCTGATGATCGTGCTGCCGTGCCTGCTGATCACGTTGATGTGGTGGATGTTCATCGACTCGCCGAACACCTTCGACCGGGTCGGCGGGGCGCTGCTCGCGGTGTTCCCGTCCATCATCATGTTCGTGGTCACCTCGGTGGCGACGCTGCGGGAGCGGTCCGGCGGCACCCTGTCGCGGCTGTTCACGATGCCGATGGCCAAGCTCGACTTTCTGCTCGGCTACGCACTCGCGTTCGCGCTGATCGCGGTCGTGCAGGCCGTCGTGGTGGTGACAATCTCGCTGTACGCGCTGGACCTCGACATCCGCGGCGACCCCTGGCAGCTGGTGGTGGTCGCGATGCTGGACGGTGTGCTCGGTGCAGCGCTCGGACTTTTCGCCAGCGCGTTCGCGTCGACCGAGTTCCAGGCCGTGCAGATGATGCCGGCGGTAATGATCCCGCAGATCCTGCTGTGCGGCCTGCTGATCCCGCGTGACCAGCTACCGGACGTGCTGCATGCGATCAGCAACGTGCTGCCGCTCTCGTACGCCGTCGACGCCGTGCAGGGCGTGATGGCCGACCAGGGGTTCGGCGCCGGTGCGGGACTGGACGTCCTGGTGGTGGCCGGGTTCATCCTGGCCGCCATCGCGCTCGGTGCCGCCACGCTCCGGCGTCGTACCCCCTAACGCAGCGGTACGCCCGGCGGATAGGGTCCGGCCGCCGGCCGGAACACGGCCAGGGTCGTGCCGGGGAAGCGCAGGTCGTTCAGCGGTGTCAGCACGGCGGTGCCGTCGGAGACGACCAGGCCCTGCGGACTCGTCGGCTGCCAGACCCGACCAGCGGCGCGCCACTCGGGGCTGACCGTGACGACCCGTTCGCCGGGGTTCGGGCCGCGCGCCGGGACGGCGTACACGAGCACGCGCAGGTCGGCGGGCAGCACGGCGGCGAAGTCGGCCGCGCTCGATCCCTCGCTCGGCAGCTCGACCAGCACGGCCTGCTGCCGGGTGCCCTTGTGCGTCTCCTGCACGGACACCCGGAGCAGCACCGTGCTGCGCGGAGGTAGGTCGAGCTCGGGGTCGCCGATCGATCGTCCCTCGCTCACTCCGGCGATCGTGCCCTCGACGACGAGCGCCGACCGCGCTGCGAGCCCACGCGTCGTCCGCTGTGGTTCGTAGTCGATCCCGGTGCTCGCGACGAGGGCGTACACGGCGTTCAGTGACCGTTCGGGAGCGGGGGGGTCGCCGGCGCCGCAGGCCGTCATCATCAACACGGCCAGTCCGGCGGCCGCCATCGTCATCGAACGGTGCATGGTGGTCTTCCTCGACAGGTCAGAGCGGCTGGTTGAGGTGCCAGACGTGGTGGTCGTTGTAGTGCTGGTGGCCCGACGTGATGTGGCCGCTGACCATGCAGTCGCCGTACGGTGGGTCATGGTGCACCAACCGGCCGTAGTGACCGACCTCGTGGCACGCGGTCTTGTTCCGGTTCAGGTCGTTGGCCAGGTTGTCCGGGTTCATCCAGATGTTGGCCTGCTGGCAGCGACCCGCGTCGGTGACCCGGACGCACTGGTACGCGCCGCGCAGCCCCGGATCGTTTGTGACCCGGAAGACGATGTCGGTGTTCGAGGTGCAGTCGGCCATGAAGTTGCGGGTGAAGCTCGTCTGTCCCTGCAGGTTCTGCATCGCGTAGTGGGCGGCATCCTTCAGTCCCGGACGGTCGGCGAACGCGTTGCCCCAGCAGTACGTCACCTCACGGTTGTCCGGACCCGGCGTGTTGAGCCAGGGATCCGCGCTCGCCGGCGCCGCGTTGACCGCGGCCGCCGCCGCGACGATCACGGCCAGTGCCGGGATCCCGCGGAGTACTCGTCTGGTGGACATGGTGGTCTCCTCTCTGACCGGTCAGCCGGGTGTGGCACCGGGTGCTGGATAGAATCCCGGCGCCGGTCAGCGTGGTCGCGGAACTCGATCAAGATCGATCAGCTGGGAGGTGGGTGCGGGTGCCAGCGGAGCTTTCCGGACGCAGCGGAGAGCCGCCCGGTCCGGCGGGGGCGCGGAGTGTCGACGAGCTGAGCTCACGGTTGCGTGCGCTGCAGGCCTGGGCCGGACTGCCGTATCGCGAGGTGCATCGCCAGGTGGTCAGGTCCCGGCGGCGCCGCGGCGTGGTCGAGCTACCGTCGTTCAACACCGTGTACCGCTGCCTGCAACCCGGCCGCAGCCGGCTGGACTGCGAGCTGGTCGCGGACATCGCCCGGGTGCTGCTCGGCGACGAGCAGCGGGCGGTGGAGTGGCTGCAGGCTTACCAGATCGTCACCGGCCGGGCGATCGACGCCTCACTGGTCACCGTCGCCGACGTGCTGCCGGCGGTACCGGCGGACTTCGGCGGACGCGATGCCGAGCTTGGCGTGCTGTCCGCGACGGTCCGCGACGGTGTCGGCGTGGTCGCGGTGGACGGCATGGCCGGGGTCGGCAAGACCGCGCTGGTGCATGCGTTCGCGCACCGGCCGCCGCGTGCCGACGTGTGCCTGGCGGTCAACCTGCGCGGCTACGACCCGGACCGACCGCCGGCCGATCCGGCCGCGGTGCTGGACGGCTTCCTGCGCCGGCTCGGCGTACCCGGTGCGCAGATCCACGGCCTGGATCTGCCCGGGCGGGTCACCCGGTTCCGGCAGCTGCTGACCGGCCGGCAGGCGCTGATCGTGCTGGACAACGCGGCATCGGAGGATCAGGTCCGGCCACTGCTGCCCGGTACCGACGGCTGCGTGGTGCTGGTGACCAGCAGGCAGCGGCTCGAGCTGCCCGGCAGCCGTGAGCTCCAGCTCACCGTGCTGTCCGCCGACGAGTCGGCCGAGCTGCTGCGGCGGATCGCCGGACCGGCCCTGATCGACCCGTGCACACCGGAGACCGCCAGGATCGTCGAGCTGGCCGGCCGGCTGCCGCTCGCGCTGTCGTTGGTCGGGCGCCGGATCCGGGCCAGCAGCGGCTGGTCACTGGCCGACCACGTCGAGCGGCTCGACGACCAGCGCCGCAACCTGCGGCTGGATGCCGGCGTCGAGCTCGCGCTGGTCACCTCGTACGACGCGGTGCCGCCCGAGCACCGCCGGACCGTCCGGCTGCTCGGACTGGTCCCGGGCCGGTCGTTCGACGCGTACCCGGTCGCCGCGCTCACCGGCAGCTCGGTCGATGCGGTGCGCACGGTGCTCGCCGAGCTCGCGGCAGCGAGCCTGGTCGAGGAGCCGATGCCGGGCCGGTACGAGCTGCACGACCTGGTCCGGATCTTCGCCGCCGCCCGCGCCCACGACGAGGACGCCCCGGCCGGGCGTCGGGCCGCGCTGACCAGGTTGTTCGACCACTACCGGGCGGCCGCCGCGGCGGCGATGGACAGCTACGCCCCGCACGAGGCGCACCGCCGCCCGGACCTCGGTGCGCCGGCGTCGGAGCTGCCGGCGTTCGCCGAGCGGGACGATGCCAGGTCCTGGCTGGACACCGAGCGCGCGAACCTGCTCGCGGTGGCGTCGTACTGTGGCCGGCACGGCTCGCCCGACCACACCGCGCACCTGTCGATCATCCTGTTCCGCTATCTCGACGTGGCCGGGCACTACCAGGACTCGCTGGCACTGCACGGCCTGGCGAGCGAGGTCGCGGACCGGCCGCTGCGTGGGCGCGCGCTGTACTACCTGAGCATCGCGCGGATCACGCTCGGCCAGTACGGCCCGGCCGCCGAGGGGCTCGAGGAGGCGGAGCTGATCTTCCGCGAGAACGATGACCGGACCAGCGAGGCCGCCACCCTCACCACGATGGCCGGGCTGCACTGGCGGACCGGGCGGTTCGCCGACTCGATCGAGGCCTACGACCGTGCGATGGTGACGATCCAGGAGACCGGCGATCAGAGCGCTGCCGGGCATGCGCTGTCCAACCTCGGGCTGGTCAACTGCCTGCTCGGCCGGTACCCGCGGGCGCTGGAGGTGCTGCGCGAGGCCCTCGAGATCGTGCGGCGGTCCGGCGACCAGGTGGCCGCCGCGCACACCCTGACCGCGATCGGCGGCGTGTACGAGCGGCTGGGCGAGCTGGACCGTGCCGAGACCGCGATCACCGAGTCGCTGGACACGGTCCGGGCGGCCGGCTACCGGCTCGGCGAGGCGGACGCGCTCAGCCACCTCGGCGCGGTCCGGTTCGCGCAGCGCCGGCTGGACGAGGCGCTGGAGTGCTTCCGGCAGGCGCTCGACCTGGTCCGTGCCGACGGTGTCCGCGAGCTGGAGGTGCAGACCCTGAACCGGTCCGGTCCGGCACTGCGCGCCGCGGGCCGGATCGGCACCGCCGCCCGGTACCACCGCCGGGCGCTGCGGCTCGCGACCGCGATCGACGACCGCTACGAGCGGGCCCGCGCGCACGACGGGCTCGGCTGGTCGCTGGTGGAGGCCGGCAAGCACGCGGCGGGGATGGAGCACTGGCGGCGTGCGCTGGAGGTGTTCGACGAGCTGGGAACACCGGAGGCCGGCGAGGTCCGCGCGGTGCTCGACGAGCACACGCTCGGCGCCGCGGGCGACCTCCGGCACTGATCCCGGCTCAGCAGTCGCGCTGCCGGGTGTACGTCGCCGGGCCCGGGTACCGAGGCGCTGGTCTTCACCGGCTTGCCGAGGTCGTCTGCGTGGTCAGCGTCGCCGTGGCGGCCGGCAGTACGGCAAGCGCAGCGCCGGCCTCCCTCCGGGCGGTGATCGGATGATCACGTACCAGAGTCGCGGCCTGCCGGTCCGGTCGCCTGGTTCTCGATCGAAGTCGATCACCGCGGCATACCGAGGTAAGGTCCTGTGCCGGACAGCCTCGGGGAGCGCCGACAGGGAGGTGCTGTGCGCAGGTTCAACACGCCACCGGGATGGCCACCACCGCCGAACGTGCGCTGGCGCCCGCCGCGGGGATGGGCGCCGCACGAGTCCTGGCCGGCGGCACCGGCCGGCTGGGCGTTCTGGATCAACGAGCACGGCCGCCGGGTCGCCGGTCCGCTCGGCCGGTTCGGCGGGCCGAGCCTTGCCTGGCCGGTGGCCGGCGTGGGCGTCCTCGTCGCACTGCTGGTGTTCGCGTCCTGCGGGCCGCTCGGCTCCGACGGCGATCCTGTCGCCGGCAGCGGGTCGGCGACACCCGGCGTGTCCGCGTCCGACGACCCGACCGGGGGCTCGACGCCATCGGCCTCACCGGACGAGAGCGAGTCGTCGACGCCGTCCCCGACCACGTCGATCCCGACCGACGCCGCGACGTCGAGTCCGTCGCCTACGCCCACACCGGGCAGTCCGAGCACGACGCCGACCCCGACGACGACCTCGGAGACGCCCGGCCGTTCAACGCCGGCGCCGACCCCGTCGGCGGTGTACTACAAGAACTGCGGCGCGGTCCGGGCCGCCGGTGCGGACCCGCTGCACCGCGGTGAGCCCGGTTACTCGCCGCGGCTGGACCCGGACGGGGACGGCGTCGCCTGTGCCCGCGGCGGCTAGCTGGCAGCTGTCTGGTCAGGCGGCGCAGCGGAAGCCGCGGTTGCCGGCCGAGGAATCCGGGATGTTGTGCGACCTGGCGGCGACCCGGTAGCGATCGCAGTACCAGTCGTGGCAGAGGTACGAGCCGCCGCGCATCACCCGGCCTTCGCCGTACAACCGCACCATGCTCGTGGCGTGTGCGGCACCCCCTAGTCTGAGGCCATGGCTGCGAACCGTCGGATCGCGATCCTCGGTGCTGGTGTGATGGGGGAGATGCTGCTGTCCGGGCTGTTGCGCTCGGGCCGCGGCCCCGAGGACGTGCTGGTCGCGGAACGTCGTGAGGAGCGCGCCGACGAGGTGCGTCAGCGGTACGGCGTCGAGGTGGTCGGCAACGCCGATGCGGCGGCGAAGGCGGACATCCTGCTGCTGGTGGTGAAGCCGCAGGACATGGCGGCACTGCTCGCCGAGATCGCGGACGCGGTGCGGACCGACCAGCTGGTGGTGTCGCTGGCCGCCGGTGTCACCACCGCGTTCGTCGAGTCCCGGCTGCCGGACGGCGTACCGGTGGTCCGGGTGATGCCGAACACGCCCGCGCTGGTGAACGAGGGGATGGCCGCGATCTCCCCGGGCACGCACTGCGACGACAGCCGGCTGGACCTTGCCGAGGAGCTGCTCGGCGTCACCGGGAAGGTGGTCCGGGTCCCGGAGAAGCAGCAGGATGCGGTGACCGCGATCTCCGGCTCAGGCCCGGCGTACCTGTTCCTGGTGGTCGAGGCGATGATCGAGGCCGGCGTGCACCTCGGCCTGCCGCGCCCGACCGCGACCGAGCTCGTCGTGCAGACCCTGGTGGGTTCCGGCGCGCTGCTGCGCGAGACCGGGGAGCACCCGACCCTGCTGCGCGAGCGGGTCACCTCGCCGGGCGGTACGACCGCGGCCGCGCTCCGCCGGCTCGAGGACCACGGCGTCCGGGCCGCGTTCCTGGCCGCGCTGGAGGCCGCCCGCGACCGTTCCCGCGAGCTGGCCGCCGAGTCGTAGCAAGGCTTCAGTCGAGACGCAGGTCGGCGGCGACCGGCCAGTGGTCGCTGGGCAGCAGGCCGCCGGGCCGGTCGAAGCTGACCCAGGCCCGGTCCGCGGTCCAGTCCGGCCCATGCAGGATGTGGTCGATCCGGTCCCGGTCGGTCGCGCCGGTGAAGTCGTGCCAGGTGCCACCGCTTGCCTCCGGCAACGGATCCTGCCAGCCCGCCTCCAGCAGGGCCGTCAGCGGTGGCGAACCTGGCACGTTGTTCAGGTCGCCGAGCAATACCCAGGCCCGGTCCGGTTCGTCGGACAGCCACCGATGCAACAGCTGTGCTGACTCCAGCTGGGCCCGCTTGCCGGCATGGTCGAAGTGCGCATTCGCGACGCCCGCCAGCTGCCCGGTCTCGTGGCGGAGGCGGACCAGCGTGACGATCCGCGGCAGGTCCGCGTCCCAGCCGACCGACCCCGGCGTGTCCGGTTCGTCGGATAGCCACCGGGTCTCCTCCGACTCCACCGTCCACGCGCCCGGCCGGACCAGCACGGTGGAGTGCTCACCGGTGCCCGAGCGGTCCCGCCCGACCCCGAGCACCCGGTACGAGCGGAACGCCGAGCGCAGGAAGGCGAGCTGGTCCGGCAGCACCTCCTGCAAGCCGATCACGTCGGCGTCCAGGGCGTTGATCGCGGCAACCGTCACGTACCGGCGCATCGGCCAGGCGTACTGGCCATCCGGCGCCGACGAGTTCCGGATGTTGAAGGTTGCCACTCGCAACGAGACAGCCACATCGACCTCCTCACGGTACGGCAGCCATCATGTCGTGTTCAGCCGAGTCCGCAACCCGGCCGTGTCCCAAACCCATCGCCGCGGCGGCCCGTTCTAGCGTCGGCGTGGCTGCCACGACCGCCCGGTCCCGCCCGGCGGCGAACAGCGCGTCCAGCATGGCCGGGTCGCCCGCGAGCTCGGCGTACCGGCGCTGCAGCGGCTCCAGCACCGCGACCACGGCGTCCGCGACGTCCCGCTTGAGCTCGCCGTACGACGAGTATGCGGTGGCCAGCCTGACCGGGTCGTCGTCGGTACAGGCGGCCAGGATCTCCAGCAGGTTGGTGACGCCGGGCTTGGCCGCCGCGTCGTGCCGGACCTCGCTGCCGGAGTCGGTCACCGCGCGCATGACCTGCCGGCGGACCACGTCGACGGGGTCGAGCAGCCGGATCACCCCGGTCGCATCGTCGACGTCGGACTTGCTCATTTTCGTCGTCGGCTGCTGCAGGTCCTTGATCCGCGCCGCCAGTGCCGCCTTGTCCAGCCGCGGCACCACGAATGTCTCGCCGTACTCGCGGTTGAACCGGACCGCGACGTCCCGTGCCAGCTCGACGTGCTGGTCCTGGTCGCCGCCGACCGGCACCCGTTCGGCGCCGTACAGCAGGATGTCTGCGGCCATCAGGCACGGATAGGTGAACAGCGAGGCGCGGGTCATCGGCCGGCCGCGGCCCTTCTCCTTGTACTGGATCATCCGGGACAGCTCACCGACGTACGCTGTGCACTCCAGCAGGTAACCGAGCTGGGCGTGCGCCGGCACGGCCGACTGGATGAAGACCGTTGCCTCCGGCAACCCCGCGGCGAGCATCAGGGTGGCCGTCTCCCGGGTGAGGGCTCTGAGCCGGCGCGGGTCGTGTTTGGTCGTCATCGCGTGCAGGTCGGCGACGAAGAAGAAGTCGCGGGAGCTGTCGCCACGGGACGCGAACCGGCGCAGGGCGCCGAGGTGGTTGCCGAGCGTCAGCCGCCCGGACGGCGTGATGCCTGAGACCGAGACCATGATCTGGTTCCTTCCTGGTGCTGAGGTGGTGCTGCCTCGGCCGAGGAAGGATGCCAACACATGACGAAGGCCGCCTCGGCGAGGCGGCCTGGTGGATGCGTGTGCGAACGCGCCGGAGGGACCGCCGTCAGGCGGCCCACCACTGGGTACGACGCGTACCGGTCACAGCTCCAGCGTAGAGGATCCGAGTCGGGACTGTTACAAACCGCGCCAACAAATATGCGGCACGGCTCGTCTACTGCCTCGAACCGGACCTGAGGGGGGTCCACAACCACGGTGAGGGGACCGATATGAATGGAAGGAAGCTGCTTGCGCGGGTCGCCGCGCTGGCGGTGTTCGGCGCCGGACTGACCGGCGTCGGGATGGTCACCGGCGCGACGCCTGCGATGGCCTGCGACTCGGGCGACAACTCGCACCAGTTCGCGCGCAGTCTGCCGCAGGTGCGGTACGGCCAGAAGGGCACCTATGTGCTGGCACTGCAGCTCGATCTGCGGGACCACGGGTACAAGCTGCGGGGCACCGGCTACTACGGCGGCAGGACGCTGGCGGCGGTGAAGGACTACCAGCGCAAGCACCGGATCAGGGCCAGCGGCATCGTCGGCCCGAAGACCTGGGACTCGCTGATCGGCAGCAAGTCCACAGCCCTGACGGGGCCACAAATGGTCAGGCACCTGCCCGACTACCAGGTCCGGCCCGGCGACCGGGACCCGCGGCGCACCTGGATGGTGTACGAGGTGGTCTCCCGGACCGCGACGAACTACGACCGGGTCGCAAAGGCCTGGGACGGCCGGACCTACGGACCCGCGATGCAGCAGCTGGTCAAGGAGTTCCAGCGCAAGGTCGGGATCAAGGCCAGCGGCATCATCGGCCCGAAGACCTGGTTGGCCTACTACCGGGTTGTCTCGGCCACCGGTGGGTGGGGCTGCTGAAACCCATGTGACAGACCGCAGAGCGCACGCGACTATGCGGTCATGACATCGACGGTACGCAGGCTGGGCGTCGCCGACTGGGAACAGTTGCGCGACGTCCGGCTGCGTGCGTTGCAGGACTCGCCGTCGGCGTTCCTCAAGTCGTACGAGGAGGAGTCGGAGTACGGCGCGGACCGCTGGCGGACCTGGTTCTCCGATCGGACCGCCGTGTTCGCCGCCGAGCGTGACGGCAGCGCCATCGGGATGATCTGCGGCATCCCGGCCGGCGAGGACGAACGCGACCCGGACGCCGCGATGATGGTCGCGATGTGGGCCGACCCTGCGGTGCGAGGCTCCGGCGTCGCGGTCGCGCTCACAGACGAGCTGGTTGCCTGGGCCAAGGAGTCCGGCTACCTCCGGCTGGTGCTCTGGGTGTACGACGTGAACCCGCGGGCGGCGGCGTTCTACCGCCGCTACGGCTTCGTCCCGACCGGTCGCGCCGAGACCCTCCACGACGACCCGCGAGTGCTCCGCCTGCTGACCCTGGACCTCTGACTCGCGGCGCGGGCCCCCGAGACCTAGGGTCAGACATATGAGCGGTGACGGACGGCTGGTGTACGACGAGGAGCTCACGGCGTACGACTTCGGCCACGGCCATCCGATGAGCCCGATCCGGGTCGACCTGACGATCCGGCTGGCCCGCGAGCTCGGCGTACTGGATCTGCTCGACGTGGTCCCGGCGCCCGTCGCGGACGATGCGCTGCTCGGCACCGTGCACACACCCGAGTACATCGCCGCGGTGAAGCGCGCCGGTGCGGATCCGGACCGGCCCGACCTCGAGCACGGACTGGGCACCGAGGACACGTTCTGCTTCCCGCACATGCACGAGGCGTCCGCGCACGTGGTCGGCGCGAGCGTCGAGGCAGCCCGGGCGGTGTGGGAGGGCGACGCCCTGCACGCCGCGAACATCGCCGGCGGGCTGCACCATGCGATGCCGTCCGCGGCCAGCGGGTTCTGCGTCTACAACGACCCCGCGATCGCGATCCAGTGGCTGCTCGACCACGGTGCCGAACGGGTCGCGTACGTGGACGTCGACGTGCACCACGGCGACGGCGTACAGGCGGTGTTCTACGACGAGCCGCGGGTACTGACGGTGAGCCTGCACGAGTCCCCGACCACGCTGTTCCCCGGCACCGGCTCTGCGAGCGAGACCGGCGGCCTTCACGCGGAGGGGTACGCGGTGAACCTGCCGCTGCCGCCCGGGACCGGCGATGCGGGCTGGCTGCGCGGCTTCCACGCCGTGGTGCCCGATGTGGTCAAGGCGTTCGAGCCATCCGTGCTGGTCACACAGCACGGCTGCGACTCGCACCTGGAGGACCCGCTGGCCCACCTGACCAAGTCGGTCGACGGCCAGCGCGCGGCGTACCTCGCGTTACACGACCTCGCGCACGAAGTGTGCGACGGCCGCTGGGTCGCGACCGGCGGCGGCGGCTACGCGATCATCGACGTGGTGCCGCGGACCTGGACGCACCTGCTCGCGATCGTGGCCGGCAAGCCGATCGAGGTGTCGACCGCGGTGCCCGAGAGCTGGCGCGAGGATGTTCGGATCCGGTTCGGCCGGGTCGGCCCGTCCCGGATGACCGACGGCCGGGACACTACGTACGCCGAGTGGTCCACCGGGTACAACCCCGGCAGTTGGCTGGACCAGGCGATCAAGGCGACCCGGGACACCTGTTTCCCGCTGCTCGGGCTGGACCCGTCGTACTGAAGCCTCTTCCGGGCCGCAACTTCGGCACCCCCTTTCCCACAGGTACCAGCAGCCACTACCCTCGGCTTGTACGCGCGAGCGGAGGTGCCGGAGGGGAAGCCGGCGCACGACTCGCGCTGGAAGTGCGGTGTGTGATGGCGAAGAAGCCGAGTGAGCAGCCGCTCGCTGAGGTGAAGTTCTTGACCGTGGCCGAGGTGGCCACGGCGATGCGCGTGTCCAAGATGACCGTGTACCGGCTGGTGCACTCCGGCGAGCTGCCCGCGGTGCGCGTCGGCCGCTCGTTCCGGGTCTCCGAGGATGCTGTGCACGACTACCTCAAGGGCGCCTTCTTCCAGGCCGGCTGACGACAAGCGGTACGCCGAGGCGGCCGGGCCCGATCCGGACCCGGCCGCCTCGCCGTCCCGCCCCGTCCCTGCCTCCCGTGTGGTCCTCGTGTGCTCTCGGTTCGTGTGTGCGCGAATCGCCGAGAAGTCGGCCGGATCGCTGGCGAGCCGTGAACACTGTCGGCCGACCTGGCGATCTGCGCACACGGTCAGGCCGCAGACCGGAACCACGCCGGCGGCGTCCAGCCGACCGGCGGATCGCACCGCCATCTGTCCCGGCCGCGGTCCCGTGACACCCCGTCCCGGTATGCGGCTCGCAACCGCCGCACCGTCTCCGCGCGCAGCGCGAACAGGTCCCGCGCCCCGGCCCGTACGACGATCAGCCCGGCCCGTTCGAACGACTCCTCGCGGGCGTTGTCGCTGGACTGCTGGTCGGGATCGCGATGGTGCGCGCCGTCGTACTCGGCGACAACACCGGCCGCCGGGGCGAACAGGTGGGATAGCCGAGCAGCCTGCCGTCGCGATCGAAGATCGGCACGTTGCACTCCGGCCGCGGCAGACCGGCATCGAGCATCCACAGCATGCGCAGCCGGGACTCGTACAGGCTCAACGACCGCCGATCCGTCAGGCCGACCGCGTCGAGAACCTGACGGCGCCCGAGCCACCGGCGCCGCTCGGCCGCGTACGCCGCGACGTCCGCAACGTCGAGGTCCGTGGCGTGCGCGACGGCGTCCAGCACGCCGACGGCATCCGCCCGGCCGGATGCGCGGCGGGCCAGGTCGAACGCGGTCCGCAGCAGGGAGGTCACCGGCAGCCCGCCGAAGCTGGTGACGTCGCCCGGATGCAGCGCGCTGCGAAAGTCGTCGATCCCCGCCCGGCGTACCTGCTGCTCTCGGGCGATGCACACGGTGACGTCCAGCGGGGTCCCGTCCCAATGGATGCCGGCGAGGGACTCGACACCGTGCAGGTACGCCGCCGCCCAGCCGCCGATCGCCCCACCCGGCGGCAGCACGACGGACGCGTCCACGATGCGCTGCAGCGGGTCGGTGATGTCCGGCGGATCGTCGGACCAGTAGCCGTGGTGCGGCGATCGCCACGGCAGCGAGTTGAGCAGCCGGTTGCGCAGCGCCATCGCCGCGAGCCGGGAGGAGGGGACAGGAGGCGCGGGTAGCTCGTCAGAGGTCGTCATGCCTGAGAACATGCGGCTGTTGCCCACCCGGCCGGGGTTATCCACAAGAGACCGCGCTGGTCGCCCCCGACGCGAGTGCACGAATCGCCAACACGCGCCCGTGTGTGCACGAATCGCCACGTCGAGCCAGCGTGTGCGTGAATCGCCAACAATCAGGCCCGATCGTTGGCGATTCGCGCACACACGACCCGTGCGGGCTGGCGATTCGCGCACACGCCGGGCACTGCTGGCGATTTGCGCACACGGAACGGGCCCGGCAGGCGCAGGACAGCACCGTCGCGCCTGCCGGAATCGGTCTCGGCTTTATGCGCAACTGACCCGAACCGGTAGGCTTGGCCGACGCTCTCTTTCTATTGGAAGGTCCACTGTGGGTTCGGTCATCAAGAAGCGCCGCAAGCGCATGGCGAAGAAGAAGCACCGCAAGCTGCTCAAGAAGACGCGGGTGCAGCGGCGCAAGCTCGGCAAGTGACGACGCCTCGGCGGGCTTCACGCCGCTGACCGTCAACTGACAGGTGGACGTGGGCGACATGACGCGTGTGGTGATGGTGACGGGAGTGTCCCGTGACGCCGGAGCCCGGTGCGCACGTGAGCTGGCGGCCGACCCGGCGATCGACACCGTGATCGGTGTCGACGTCGTGCCGCCGCGCGCCGACCTCGGCGGTGTCCGGTTCGTCCGGGCCGACATCCGCAACCCGGTGATCGCCAAGGTGATCGCCGGTGAGGGCGTCGACACCGTCGTCCACACCGGCGTCGTCGCCACCCCCGGCTCGGCCGGCGGCCGCTCGTCGATGAAAGAGATCAACGTCATCGGCACGATGCAGCTGCTGGCCGCGTGCCAGAAGGCGCCGGGCGTCGCGAAGCTGGTGGTGAAGTCGTCGACGACCGTGTACGGCGCGGGCCCGCGCGACCCGGCGATGTTCACCGAGGAGATGGCGCCCCGGGCGATCTCGCAGACCGGGCTGAGCAAGGATGCGGTCGAGGTCGAGGGCTACGTGCGCGGCTTCGCCCGCCGCCGCCCGGACGTGATCGTTACCACGCTGCGGATGGCGAACTGGATCGGCCCGCAGACCAACTCGCCGATCACCCGGTACTTCGCGATGCCGTTGATCCCGACCGTGCTCGGGTACGACGCCCGGCTGCAGTTCCTGCACGAGTCCGACGGCGTCGCCGTGATCCGGCACGCCACCGTGCACGACATCCCCGGCACCTTCAACGTCGCCGGCGACGGTGTGCTGTTGCTGTCCCAGGCGATCCGCCGGCTCGGCCGTCCCGCGCTGCCGTTCCCGTCGTTCACCGCCGGCACCACCGGCATGCTGGTACGCCGGGCCCGGATGGCGGACTTCTCGCCGGACCAGATCTCGTTCCTCACGTATGGACGCGGGGTGGACACCGCCCGGATGCGCGACGAGCTCGGCTTCGAGCCGTCGTACACGACGGCCTCGGCCTTCGCGGACTTCGCCACCTCGCTGCGCACCGGTGCGCTGACCGCTGCCTCCCGGCTGGTCACCGGCGGCGTGCGCCGGGCTGCGGAAACGGTACGGCGATGACGGACGCACAGGTGATCCCGATCGGCTCGGGCGGTCGGCCAGGCCGCGGAACCGGACGTCGTACGACGCCGTCGGCCGCGGCACGTTCACTGGCCGGGTCCGGCCGGACCAAGCGCAAGCCCGAGCCCGAACCGGCGGTCGAGGCCGAGCAGCCGCGGACCGATCGGGAAGAGCCCGCCGAGCAGGTCGCGGCGGCCGCGGAGAGCCAGTTCGCGGCCCTTGAGAAGGCGATCCGGGACACCTTCGGCGACGACGCCGAGCGGAAGGTGGCGGAGCTGCTGGCATTCCTGCGCCGTCGGCTGACCGGCCGGTACGAGATCGACGAGTTCGGCTTCGACGCCGAGCTCACCGACCAGGTGCTGCTGCCGATGCTGCGTCCGCTGGCGGAGAAGTGGTTCCGGGTCGAGGTCCGCGGCGTGGAGAACATCCCGTCCGACGGCGGCGCCCTGATCGTCGCCAACCACTCCGGCACGATGCCGCTCGACGGCCTGGTCACCGGCCTGGTGGTCAAGGACCACACCGGCCGGGCGATGCGCACCCTCGGCGCTGACCTGGTCTTCAAGACGCCGTTCGTCGGCGAGCTTGCGCGCAAGGGCGGCGCCACCCTGGCCAGCAACGACGACGCCGAGCGGCTGCTCGGCCGCGGCGAGCTCGTCGGGGTCTGGCCGGAGGGGTTCAAGGGGATCGGCAAACCGTTCAGCGAGCGGTACAAGTTGCAGCGGTTCGGCCGCGGCGGGTTCGTCAGCGCCGCGATGCGCACCGGCGTACCGATCGTGCCCTGTTCGATCGTCGGCGCCGAGGAGATCTACCCGCTGGTGGGCAACGTCCCGTCGCTGGCACGGCTGCTCGGCGTGCCGTACATCCCGATCACGCCGTTCTTCCCGCTACTCGGCGTACTGGGACTCGTCCCGCTGCCGTCGAAGTGGCTGATCGAGTTCGGCGAGCCGATCCGGACCGACGAGTTCGCCGCCGGGGCGGCCGACGACCCGATGCTGGTCTTCAACGTGACCGATCAGGTCCGCGAGACCATCCAGCAGACCCTGTACGCGCTCCTGATGCAGCGCCGCAGCGTCTTCTTCTGACCTTCCCCGCCGAGCGGCGTTCCTCCTGCTCGATAACAGCCAGGAGGAACACTCGAGCGGCCGGATGTCTAGTTCTCCGGCAGCAACGGCAGTGATGGCAGCACTGGCTGCAACGACGGCAGCGTGATCGTCGGGAGCGGCAGGCTGATCGACGGCAGGATCGGCGGCAGCGACGGCTCGAGCGTCGGCTCGGTCGTGCCGGGCGGTACAGACGACTTGCTCGTCACCGGCACCGACGGCTTGGTGAGCGTCGGAACCGGGGTGTTGGCGGGCCGGGACGGCCCCATGGTCGGCACCTGCGTCGGCTGCCCGGTCGGCAGCGCGGAGGGCTCGCTCGGGGTCTGCTGCTCGGTGGTCGCATCGATGCTCGGCTCGACCGTGCTCGTCGTCTTCGGCGAGATGCAGGCCGGGCAGGTCTCGTGCGCGCGCAACGCCAGCTCGTTGACCAGGGCGAGCGCCCCGGCGTGGGCCGGCTTCGCGCCCTCGGGCACCTTCGCCGAGAGCGCGGTGAGCCGTGCCCTGGCCTCGTCGGTGAAGACGTAGATGCTCTCCACCGAGGACGCCTCGTTGTCCGTCTCGAACGAGGCCAGCAGGTAGCTCGCGCCATCGCGCGCCTGGGTGCTGAAGTCGTCCAGCGTCTTGCTCACCGGCGCCGCCTGGGCCCTGTCGTCGACCAGGCGCTCGGCCTCGGTCAGCCGGTTGAGCGCGTGCGACAGCTCGCGCCGGCCGCGTGAGTCGTCGGACACGCTGACCTTGGTGGCGACGGCCTCCAGGCTGCGCTTCAGGGGGTACAGCGTGTCGCCCTGGACCGACTCCTGGGCCGCGGCCGCGGAGCCGATGCCTCCGCCCAACACGACGAACGCAGCCGCGCTCGCGATCAGCCGGCCACGGCGGCGCCGCGACCCGGAAACAATCGCTGCGGTCGCCGACTCGGACTGCTCGGGGTCGGCATCATCCGAGGGCTCCTGCGTATCGGCCGGCAAGGCGGTGACCCGGCCGGCCGCCGCGTCGACGAGGCGTTGACGGAGCGTGGTGGTGAACTCCGGCGACGGGTGCACGGCGCCAGCCGAGCGGAGCTGGGAGACCAGTGCGAGAGCGTCGGCGAACTCGGGGTCCTCGGCTGCGGACGGAACGTGCTGGGTGCCGTCGTCGAGCAGGCGTGCGAACTCGTCAGCACGCCTGCGCACACGGTTGAGGTCACCCATGGTTGTTGCTTCTCCTCACATACCGGGCCGGGTTACCGCTCGATCTCACCAGGGCAACGACGCAGGGTAGCGCCGGGTTACGTGGCGACAGCGTTGTCAGCTCCGCTGTGCGAGCGATTGCAGTCGCCGTCATCTCAGGTCCTTGGGGATGACCTTCGCGAGCTGTCGTACGGCGCGGAGCTGGAGCTGTTTGACCGCGCCCTCCGACTTGTCCAGCGCCCTTGCGGTCTCGGCGATCGACATGCCGGCGAAGAACCGCATCGTCAGGCAGTCGCGCTGATCGTCGGGCAGGTCGGACACCGCGCGCCGCAGTACGTCGGCCGTCACGGCGGTCAGTACGTCGGCCTCGGGCCCCTGGGTCGCGCTGTCGTGGGTCTCGATCTCGTCGGTCGGCGACTCCAGCCGGACCCGCCCGGACTTGAAGTGGTCGGTGATCAGGTTCCGCGCGATCGTGACCAGCCAGGCGCCGAAGTCCCTGCCCTGCCAGCGGAACGAGTCCAGCGCCCGCAGCGCCCGCACGAACGTCTCGCTGGTCAGGTCCTCGGCGAGCACGGGTGAGCTCACCCGGGCGTAGATGTAGCGGTACACCGACAGCGAGTACTCGTCGTACAGCAGGCCGAACGCCTCGGAGTCGCCGGCCTGGGCCCGGTTCACCAGGGCCGCCCGCCGGCCCGCGTCCGGGTGCTGGCCGCTCTGCTCCGGGCTTGCCCTCACCGGCTGCGCCACGTCAACGGCCTTCTCAACGGACATGTCGGCGGATCGCCACCGCGGCGGACACAGCGCCCACCACTGCCCCTGATGCGCCAGCGGCCAGTAGGCCCACCCGGGCCGCCTTCCGTCCGGTGCGGTAGTCGCGGATCCGCCAGCCGTTCGCCTCGGCGTGCCGGCGCAGGGCACGCTCGGGGTTGACCGCGCACGGGTGGCCGACCAGCTCCAGCATGGGTAGGTCGTTGGCAGAGTCGGAGTATGCGGCACAGCGAGACAGGTCCAGGTCCTCCCGTTGAGCAAGGGCACGGACCGCTTCCGCCTTCGCAGGTCCGTGCAGGATGTCACCGACCAGCTGACCGGTGTACACACCGTCAACCTGCTCGGCCACCGTGCCGAGTGCGCCGGTCAGGCCCAGCCGGCGCGCCAACAACTGCGCAACTTCGACGGGCGCGGCCGTCACCAGCCATACCCGTTCACCGGCGTCCAGATGCATCTGAGCGAGAGCCTTCGTGCCGGGCCAGATCCGTTCGGCCATCAGCTCGTCGAAGATCTCCTCCATCAGGATCTCCACCTCGCTGACCCGGTGGCCCGCGATGAACGTGAGTGCCGATGCCCGGGCGTTCGCTACCGAGTCCGGCGTCTCGCCCCGGATCCGGAACCGGATCTGGTCGACGGCCTTGGACGCGATCTCGCGGGTGGTGAAGAACTTGCGCCGGTACAGACCTCGGGCGAGGTGGAACACCGACGCTCCCTGCAGCATCGTGTTGTCGACGTCGAAGAACGCAGCACTGTGTACGTCGGGCGGTGTCGCGAGGGCAGCTTCCAGCTCGGCGGCAGCCGCGGATGCCTCCCCCGCGAGAACCGACCGAGCACGCAGGTCGCGCGTCGACGGGCGGGTCATGGGCTGAGCCTAGGCCCTGACCGCCGGATCTGGGCACCCGGGATTTCACTCTGTGTCTGTGCACCACTACGGGGCGTCCTCGATCCGGGGCACCCGTGATCGCCGTCGACCGCGTGACATACTCGTCGTGTGAACGCCAATTTCGCCGACCTCGTTCGTGCCACCGCGCGACGTTAT
>Ga0075419_10000263_pt1 | contig 31206 bp, 26 predicted proteins | sample SoiMetdeltSBSDD3_FD_76900 | JGI IMG/M metagenome (GOLD analysis project Ga0075419, IMG submission 76900) | Bulk soil microbial communities from a Populus tree surrounding site in Tennessee, USA - Soil MetaG P. deltoides SBSDD3 | ecosystem: Environmental > Terrestrial > Soil > Tree plantation... | reverse complement strand
TCAAGCCACCCACCATCGCCAGCCCGCCGGACGACGCCCGGGCGGTGCCGGTCTACTGGCTCGGCTCCGTGGTCGGTCGGCCCGAGCTGCCGCCACGGCTGTACCGTACGTTCGTCCGGATCGCCGACGAGGACCCCGCGGCCGGCGCGATCCGGGTGATGGCGACCGGACAGGCCGGCGACCCGGACTACCGCTCGCCGTGGGCGGGCGCACAGGTGCGGGCGGTGACCCGACAGGGCGGTGTGATCACGGCCGACTTCGACACGCTGCCGGAGGTCCGGCTGAGCCGTGCGGAGGCGACTACCGCGGTACAGGAGCTCGTCTACACCGTGCAGGGCGCGCTGCAGTCCACCAACCCGGTCCGGGTCACCCTGGACGGCGAGCCGGCCGGTGCACTGTTCGGGCAGGTCGACGCGCGAAGCCCGATCCGCCGTGCCGCTCCGATCGACGTCCAGGCGTTCGTCTGGATCACGTCACCGGCAGAGAACGGCACGGCGGGCAGCCCGCTCGCCGTGGCCGGTATCGCCTCGACGTTCGAGGCGACCGTGAACTGGCGGGTCCGGGACGCCGCGACGAACGCCGTCGTCCGCGAGGGCTACACGACTGCGACCAGGGGCACCGGCGAGTTCGGCGACTTCCGCTTCTCCGTGGCTCTGCCCGCGGGCAAGTACGTGGTCGAGTGCTTCGAGATCTCGGCCGAGGACGGCCGCGAGACCAACACGGATTCCAAGACCGTCACAGTCCGGTAGCCACGCAACGTCGAGGGCGTCTGGCGACTGTCTTCTGGTGAAGCAGTCAATACGACCGACGGAGGGCCCCGATGAACGAACCGGCACGAACCACGCGAAGCTGGACCACGCTACTGGTATCCGCCGCCGCGGTCGGAGCCGTGGCGGCAGGCGCGGCGCTCGTCGCCGACGCGGTCGGCGACTCGCCGGACCCGCGGCAGTCCCGCGCGACACCGCCACCGGTGACCCAGGCAACAGCGCCGACGCCGTCCGGCGAGCAGCTGCGAAAGGCCCGCGACCTGCTCGCCCGCTGGGAACGGACGGTCGGCGACGCCGTCTACGTGCCGCTGCGGCCGCCGCTCGCACAGGGCGATCCGGAACTGACCGGTCGCTTCGAGATCCACCAGACCGGGGCGTGGAGCCGCGGCCAGGCCGCGTACCAGCGGGGGCTCGCGCAGCGGCGTATCCAGGTCCGCACCGCGGTGCCGGACGTGCCGCCGGCAGCCGGAGTCGTCACCTGGCGGAACGGCTTGTCCGTGCCGACCTCGGTCGTCTCCGCGAAGGAGGCCTACGACCGCCTGCTGGCCGGCGCGATGCGCTGCAGCAACTGTCCCGCCGACGGATCGGCGGACGGCATCACGCCGAAACCGGTGACGCTCACCGCGGTGACGCTGACCACCCTGGTCGTGGAGACGACCCGCGGCGACGCCACGGTCCCGGCCTGGCGGTTCACGTTCGCGGAGAGCCGGGTGCAACTCCTGGTCGCGGCCGCCGAGGCCGCCCAGGTCTCGCCTGCACCGCTCGATCAGGCGGCGGGCATGCCGATCATGGACGCCTCGATCGCTCCCGACGGACGAACGCTGACCGCCCGGCTCATCGGTTCCGGCGGTTCGTCAAAGGCGCCCTGCGGCGCCGACTACTTCGGGTACGTCGTCGAGTCGGCCAACGCCGTCGGTGTCGTGATCGTCGGCAGGAGTTACCCGGGACGAGTGGTCTGCACGATGGAAGGGCATATGCGTGAGGTCACGGTACGGCTCGCCGCGCCGCTCGGGGGCCGGTCCGTGCTGGAGCTGGAGCGCGGCACAGCGGTCCCCCTCACCTGACGAAGGTGAACAGGCGCTCTCCCGGCACGGCGGGCCGCGGGTCGGCGGTGAGCTGGTCGGCACCCACCGACCAGGTGGCGTCGTCGGGTGCCTCGAAGGCCTTCTCGGCGAACCCGGCCTGGTCGAACCAGCGGCGGATCGAGGCCACGACGTTCGGCGCCCAGCGGCCGCGGGTCCAGATCACGGTGGCGCCGGGTGCGCAGAACTGCGGCAGCGCCTTGATGGTGCGCTCGATGTCGGCGTCGCTGATGTTGCCGAACACGCCGCAGAACAGCACCAGGTCCGCGGGTACCGCACCGGCATAGCTGTCCACCGCACCAGCGTCGGCCTGCACCACATCGACCGCGGTCAGGCCGTTCGCGGCCGCCGCGGCCCGCGCGATCCGGACGTTGCGAGGGTCGAGCTCGACCAGCCGGGCGCTGACCCGGTCCCGGGCCGGATGGATGGCGAGTACCTCGAGCAGGTCGCGGCCCTGACCCGCGCACGCGCTCACCACCCGCAGGGTCCGGTCCGGCGCGGCGTCGAGTACCGCGCGGATCTGCCGCTGCACCGCGGCCAGCCGCTGCGACAGCGACGAGCCGGCGTCGTCGTACGGCGCGTGCCACTCCAGCCAGTCGGTCGAGGACATGAGCTCATCCTGTCGTGCCACGGCGCGCTCCACCTCCTTCCGACCGTCAGCCGGACAGCCGTACGCTGATCGGCAACCGCCGCACGGAGGGGACCGCGATGGTGCAGCCGAGGATCCGGATCATCACGCCAGGGGTGCGCGCACCGGTGCCGTCACCGGTCGACATCAGCGGCGTCGCGCAGACGTTCGAGGGCGCGGTCGCGTACCGGGTCCGGGACGCCGCGACGAACGCGGTCGTGGCGCAGGGGCACCTGACCGCCACAGTCGGCGCGCCCGACTTCGGCGACTTCCAGGTCGCGGTCCCGCTGCCTGCGGGCAGCTACCGGGTCGAGTGCCTGGAGCTGTCGGTGGTCGACGGCAGCGAGGTGCACATGGACAGCAGGCCCTTCACAGTCCAGTAGCTCAGCGCCACCGGGACCGCCCGAGCAGCAGCGCGGCCGCCGCCACGCCGGCGGTCGAGGTCCGCAGCACCGTGTCGCCGAGCCGCACCGGTGCCGCCCCGAACCCGTCCAGCTCGCGCGCGGTCAGACCGCCCTCGGGCCCGACCACGACCACCACCTCGCCGGACCCCGGTACGGTCACCGACGCCAGCGGTTCGGTCGCCTCCTCATGCAGTACGACGGCCAGTCCGGCGCGTCGTATCAGCTCGGCCACGTCCGTGGTCGAGGCCAGCTCGGCCACCTCGCAGAACCAGGACCGGCGCGACTGCTTGCTCGCCTCGAACGCCCACGCCCGCCACTTCGCCACCGTCTTCGCGGTCCGCTCCGGGTTGGCCCGGAACTGGCTGCGCTCGGCGTTCCACGGCACCACCAGGTCGACCCCGACCTCGGTCAGCATCTCCACCGCGAGCTCGGCCCGCTCCCCCTTCGGCACCGCCTGGACGACCACCAGCCGCGGTTCCGGCGCAGGCACCTTCTCGCGGACATCGACGGCGACCGTGAGCCCGGCCTTGGACGCCGCCAGAACCGGGCCCTCGACGTACGACCCGCGCCCGTCCGTCAGCCGGACCCGCTCCCCCGTCCCGATCCGCCGCACCACCCCCGCATGCCGCCCCTCGGCCCCGCCCAGCGTGATCTCGTCCCCCTCGAGCTCCGCCGAGTAGAACACCGCGACACCCATCAGCACCGCACCCCCGCGGAACCCTGCAGGCCGGCGCCCACCCCCACCCTGCGATCATCGGTCGGTTTGCGACGAGCTGTGGATAACGCGTCCACCTGACCGCCGGCGCACACACGACTGGTTATCCACAGCTCGTCGCAAACCGACCGATGATCGCGGGGGAGGTGAGGGTGCATCGGGACCGGGGGCGGCGGGGCTAGTGGGCGTTGCCGAAGGCGTTGCGGAGGCGGCCGAAGACCGAGCGCGGAGCGGTGGCCTGGACCTGACCCTCAGGCTGCTCCTCGCCACGCAGGCCGGCCAGCTGGCGGAGCAGCTCGGCCTGCTGCTCGTCGATCCGGGCCGGCGTCTCCACCACCACGCGCAGCACCAGCGCGCCACGTCCGCTGTGCCGCAGCTGCGGTACGCCGCGGCCGTTGATCACGATCTCGGTGCCGGACTGGGTACCCGGCCGGATGTCGACCGGCACGGTCTCGCCCTCCAGCGTCGGCAGGTCGATCTGGGTGCCGAGCGCGGCCGCGGTCATCGGCAGCGTGACGGTGCAGTGCAGGTCGTCGCCGGACCGGGTGAAGACCTCGTGCGGCTCCACCTCGAGCTCGACGAACAGGTCGCCGGCCGGGCCACCGCCCGGACCGACCTCGCCCTGGCCCGACAGCTGGACCCGGATGCCGGTGTCCATGCCGGACGGGATCTTCACGGTGACGGTACGGCGGGCGCGGACCCGGCCGTCGCCGGAGCACTCGGTGCACGGGCTCGGGATCGTCGTACCGAACCCGCGGCAGCTCGGGCACGGCCGCATCGTCCGGACCTCGCCCAGGAACGACCGCTGGGTGTGCGTCACCTCACCGCGGCCGTGACAGATGACGCAGGTGACCGGCTTGGAGCCGGCCGCGGCACCGGAGCCGGTACAGGTCGGGCACACCACCGCGGTGTCGACCTTGATCTCGCGAGTGGTGCCGAACGCGGCCTCCGCGAGCGTGATCCGCAGCGGGATCAGCGCGTCCTGTCCGCGGCGTACCCGCGGACGCGGGCCGCGCGTGGTCGGCCCGGTCTGGCCGAAGAACGCGTCCATGATGTCGGTGAAGCTGAACGCCTGGCCGAAGCCGCCGCCCGGCCCGGCACCGCCGCCGGTGGCCAGCGGGTCACCGCCGAGGTCGTAGATCTGCCGCTTCTGCGGGTCGCTCAGCACCTGGAACGCGCGACCGATCTCCTTGAACTTCTCGTGCGCGTCGTCGGAGTCGTTCACATCCGGGTGGTACTGGCGTGCGAGCTTGCGGTAGGCCTTCTTGATGTCCTCGGCGGACGCGTCACGGCGTACGCCGAGGATCTCGTAGTAGTCGCTCATACTCCCTCTATGACTCAGCCAGGATCTGGCTGACGTAGCGGGCGATCGCGCGGACCGCCCCCATCGTGCTCGGGTAGTCCATGTGGGTCGGGCCGACGATGCCCAGCGTGGCCAGCGACTCGGTCTTCGAGCCGTAGCCGGTGGACACCACCGAGGTGGTGGACAGCTCCTCGTACGGGTTCTCGTGTCCGATCCGCACCGTCAGCGTCTGCGGGTGGGTCGCCTCGCCCAGCAGCCGCAGCAGGATGACGTGCTCCTCGAGCGCCTCCAGCACCGGCTTGACGTCGCGCTCGAAGTCGTCGCCGTAGCGGGTCAGGTTGGCCGCGCCGCCGACCGCGATCCGCTGCTCGCCGTTGTTCGCGAGGGTCTCCAGCAACGTGGTCACCACCGCCGCGGCCAGCGGCCGGTGCTCGTGGGGGAACAGGTCCGGCACCCCGGCCAGAGTGGTCGCGGCCTCGGACATCCGCTGCCCGGCCAGCGCCTCGTTCAGCCGCGCCCGCAGGTCCCCGACCAGCTGCTCGGACACCTCGCCGGACGCCTCGACGATGCGCTGCTCGATCCGGCCGGTACTGGTGATCAGCACCAGCAGCACCCGGTGCGGCGACAGCGTCACCACCTCGATGTGCCGGACCGTCGACCGGGTCAGGGTCGGGTACTGCACGATCGCGACCTGCCGGGTGACCTGCGCAAGCAGCCGGACGGTGCGTCGTACCACGTCGTCGAGGTCGACCGCGCCGGCAAGGAACGTCGAGATCGCGCGCTTCTCCGCGGCGGTGAGCGGCTTGACCGTGCTGAGCTTGTCGACGAACAACCGGTACCCGGCGTCGGTAGGGATCCGGCCGGCACTGGTGTGCGGCTGGGTGATGTACCCCTCCTCCTCCAGCGCGGCCATGTCGTTGCGGACCGTCGCCGGCGACACACCGAGGTTGTGCCGGTCGACCAGCGTCTTCGAGCCCACCGGCTCGTGGGTCGCGACATAGTCCTCGACGATGGCACGCAGCACGTCAAGCTTGCGGTCGTCGAGCATGCACGTCACCTTCCCTCGCTGTCCGGGCCTCACGTCCGGAGCCGCCGGCTCGCCTACTGGCACTCCGTCGGACCGAGTGCCAGTCTACCGACCTGAGTCCCCGGACCCGGACCCGTCGGCGGGCCGACCGCCCGATCCAGGCTGCGGTTAGGGTCGACGCGTGGAACTGGCAGAGTCAGACAGCGAGCGGATGACATGAGCTGGACCGAGGTCGGTGAGCGCTGCTGGGTGGGGCGCTACCGCGAGTGGGACGTCAACGTCGGCGTGGTGGCCGGGTCCGACGGCCTGCTGGTGATCGACACCCGCGGCACGCTGCAACAGGGCCAGGAACTGCTCGACGACGTACGACGGCTGAGCCCGGCACCGATCCGGTACGTCGCGAACACCCACCTGCACTTCGACCACACCTTCGGCAACAAGGCCTTCGCGGACGCCGGCAGCACCATCCACGCGCATGAGAACGCGGTCGCGGGGATGCTCGAGCGCGGCGAGTGGATCAAGCAGCTGTGCCGGGACAACCCCGAGGGCGACCTGGACGGGGTGCTCACCGAGCAGGTGCTGCGCGACGTGGTGGACACCCCGCTGGTACCGGCGAGCGAGACCTTCGCCGTCGCCCGGGTACTCGATCTCGGCGACCGCCCGGTCGAGCTGTTGCACCTCGGCAGCGGCCACACCGACGGGGACGTGGTCGCGGTGGTCGCGGACGCCGGCGTCGTGTTCGCCGGGGACATGATCGAGGAGTCGGCCCATCCGGCGTACGGGAACGACTGCTTCCCGCTGGACTGGCCGGACACCGCCGACCGGCTGGCCGGACTGCTCGGCGACGCCACCCGCGTCGTACCGGGGCACGGTGACGTCGTAGGCCAGGGGTTCGTGGAGTCGCAGAAGGCCGATCTCGGCACCGTCGCGAACACCATCGCCGGCCTGCACCACAACGGCGTCTCGCTGGACGACGCGCTGCGCCACACCGACGACTGGCCCTACCCCGCCCAGGACCTGGCCAACGCGATCCGCCGCGGCTACGACCAGCTCGGCAGCACCCGCAGGACGCTTCCGCTGATCGGTCCCTGACCGGCGGGTCGTCCGCAGGCGCCCGCCGAGTCGACAACACGCGCCGGTCACGTCCGTGGCCACCGGCGCTCCGGTCGTTACCGTTGCCCGGTGACTGATCGCTACGTCTCGGACGTACTCGCGGGCGACTGGAACAAGCCGAAGAACGGTCGCACGGTCGACCTGGAGATCTCCTACGGCCTGGTGGTCGAGGAGCCGACGTCCGGCTTCGTCGGCGCCGTGGTGCGCTGGGAGCACGGCGTGGTCGACCTGGAGGACCGGCACGGGACGGTGCGGTCGTATCCGATGGGCCCGGGCTTCTGGGTCGACGGAAAGCCGGTGGCGCTGAAGGCTCCGGCGCGCTCAGCCCCGGCCAAGCCGTCGCGGACCGCGTCCGGTTCGGTGGCGGTGCACGGCGCGAAGGCCCGGGTGGCGCGGGCCGGGCGGATCTACGTCGAGGGCCGGCACGACGCGGAGCTGGTCGAGAAGGTCTGGGGTGACGACCTGCGGATCGAGGGCGTCGTGGTCGAGTACCTGGAAGGCGTCGACGACCTGCCGGCAATCGTCGCCGAGTTCGCGCCGGGCCCGGACCGGCGGCTCGGCGTACTCGTCGACCATCTGGTGCCCGGGTCCAAGGAGTCGCGGATCGCGGCGCAGATCACCGGCGACCACATACTGGTGGTCGGTCACCCGTTCATCGACATCTGGGAGGCGGTGAAGCCGTCGTCGCTCGGCATCGCGGCGTGGCCTCGGATCCCGCACGGGAAGCCTTGGAAAGAAGGGATCCTGGAGGCCTTCGGGTGGCCGTCGTCCAGCCAGGCCGACGTCGCTGCCGCCTGGCGCCACATCCTGTCCAAGGTCAGCTCGTACGCCGACCTGGAACCCGCCCTGCTCGGCCGGGTCGAAGAGCTCATCGACCACGTCACCGCACCGTCGTAGCCGACCCGCAGCACGCGGGCCCCGACCACTGGCAGCGTCAGGGCAGCAGGTCGCGGACGACGGCGTCGGCGAGCAGGCGGCCGCGGCGGGTGAGGACGAGACGGCTGCGGTGCTCCTCGAGCAGATCGCGACCAATGGCGTCCTTGGCCGCGGTCCGGCCGGCCTCGTCCAGGACCTCCACCGGGAGGCCGTCCCGCAGCCGGATCTCGAGCAGCACCCGCTCGACCCGGCGGGTCTCGGCGTCGAGCTGCTCGCGAGCGTGGGCCGGACTGGCGCCGGCGGCCAGCCGGTCGCCGTACGCGGTGGGGTGCTTGACGTTCCACCAGCGGACGCCGCCGACGTGGCTGTGCGCGCCGGGCCCGATCCCCCACCAGGTGTCGCCACGCCAGTACAGCTCGTTGTGCCGGCAGCGGGCCGCGGCACCGGTGGCCCAGTTGGACACCTCGTACCAGTCCAGGCCGGCCGCGCCGAGCAGGTCGTCGGCCAGCAGGTACTTGTCGGCCAGGTCGTCGTCGTCCGGGGCGGCCAGCTCGCCGCGGCGGATCCGGCGGGCCAGCTGGGTGCCGTCCTCGATGATCAGCGCGTAGGCGCTGACATGGTCGGGCTCCGCGCTCAGCGCCTGTTCCAGTGAGGCGCGCCAGTCGTCAAGCGACTCCCCGGGCGTGCCGTAGATCAGGTCCAGGTTGACGTGCTCGAAACCGGCGGCCTTCGCCTCCGCGACCGCGGCCAGCGCCCGGCCGGGCGTGTGCTGCCGGTCCAGCATCTTCAGTACGTGCGAGGCCGCGCTCTGCATCCCGAAGGACATCCGAGTGAAGCCGGCCTCGCGCAGCGCGGCCAGCGCCCGCGGGTCCACCGACTCCGGGTTCGCCTCGGTGGTCACCTCCGCGTCCGCTGCCAGCCCGAACCGGTCCCGGACCGCGTGCAGCATCGCGGCCAGGTCGCCCGCGGGCAGCAGGGTCGGCGTACCGCCGCCGAAGAACACCGTGTCGACCGGCCGGTCCAGCCCGGCCAGCACCCGCCGGGCGAGGTCGATCTCCGCGATCGCGGTCTGCGCGTACGACGCCTGCGAGGCACCGCCGCCCAGCTCGGTCGCGGTATAGGTGTTGAAGTCGCAGTACCCGCACCGGGTCGCGCAGTACGGCACGTGCAGGTAGAACCCGAACGGCCGCTCGGCCGCCTCCGCGATGGACGCCTCGGGCAACGACCCGTCGGTGGGCGGGACGTCACCGTCAGGAAGCTGCGAAGGCACGCCCCCATGGTACGAACCGGATCAGCACGCATCGGCGACCGCCGTCACCAGCCTCGCATTCGGGTCCAGCGGTCGCCGACACGCCTTGGCGTTCGGGTCCAGTCGGCGTTCAGTCGTCGTACATCGAGTTGAGCGCATCGCGGTAGGACTCCTCGACGACCTTCCGCTTGAGCTTCATGCTCGGCGTCATCTCACCGCCCTCGATGGTGAGGTCGCGGTCCAGGATGGTGAACTTCTTGATCGTCTCCCAGCGGTTCAGGCCGGCGTTCAGCTGGTCGACGTAGCCCTGCACCATGGCGCGGGCGGCGTCGGAGGTGACGATGTCGGCGTACTTCTTGCCGCCCAGGCCGTTCTGCTCGGCCCAGCCCTGGATCGCGTCCGGGTCGAGCGTGACCAGTGCGCTGACGAAGTTCCGCTCGTTGCCGTGCACAACGAACTGGCTGGCGTACGGGCAGATCGTCTTGAACTTGCCCTCGATCACCTGGGGCGCGACGTACTTCCCGCCGGAGGTCTTGAACAGGTCCTTCTTCCGGTCGGTGATCACGAGGAACTCGTCGTCCAGGTGGCCGATGTCGCCGGTGTGCAGCCAGCCGTCCTCGGTCAGCACCTCGGCGGTCTCGTCCGGACGGTTGTGGTAGCCGTTCATCACCCCCGGGCCCTTGATCAGGATCTCGCCGTCCTCGGCGATCTTGACCTGGGTCGCCGGGAACGCCGGGCCGACGGTGCCGAGCCGGTACTGGTTCGGGCGGTTGACGAACGAGCCGGCCGCGGTCTCGGTCAGGCCGTAGCCCTCGAGGATCAGCAGCCCGGCGGCGTGGAACCACTCCGCGAGCTCCTTGTTCAGCGCCGCGGACCCGGACACGAAGAACCGGATCCGGCCGCCGAACCGGGCCCGGATCTTGGACAGCACCAGCTTGTCCGCGAGCTTGAACTGCGCGGCCAGCATGCCGCCGGGCTCCTTGCCCTCGCGGCGCAGCGCGGCGACCTGTTGACCGACCCCGAACGCCCAGTGGAACAGCTTCGCCTTCGGACCGCCCTCGGACTCGATCATGGTGACGATCCGGCCGTGCGCCTTCTCGAAGATCCGCGGCGCGGCACCCATGAAGGTCGGCTGGACCACGGCCAGGTTGTCGACGATCTTGTCCACCCGGCCGTCGATCGCGGTCGGGAAACCGATCTGCAGCTGGACCGCGAGCAGCACCTGGCCGAACGAGTGCGCCAGCGGCAGCCAGAGGAACTGCAGGTCGTCGGCGCCGATGAGCCGGGTGCCCTCGATCGCGGCGCCCTCGTAGGTCCAGGCCGAGTGCGGCAGTCGGACACCCTTGGGCCGACCGGTGGTGCCGGAGGTGTAGATCAGTGTGCAGAGGTGCTCCGGCTCGATCTGCGCGATCCGGTCGTCGACCGCGGTCGGGTTGCTCGCCAGGTGGTCGTCACCGAGCTTGTCCAGGTCGGCGAGGGTGATCACCCAGTCGCCGTCCTTCTCGTCCGGCGTGCCGTCGATCAGGATGACCTTGCTGACGCTGGGGATCTCGCTGCGGTGCGCGCGCAGCTTGTCGACCTGGCTGGCGTCCTCGGCGAACACCACCCGGACCTCGGCGTCGGCGACGATGAACGCCACGTCGGTGGCCATCGTGGTCGGGTAGATCGTGGTGGTGGCGGCCGCCGCCTCGACGATCGCCAGGTAGCAGAGCACCCAGTCGACCCGGGTGTTCGACGCGATGGCGATCCGCTGCTCGGGCTCGACCCCGAGTGCGACCAGGCCCGCGGCGCGGCGGCGTACCTCGGTGCCGACCTCGCGCCAGGTCATGGACTTCCACTCCGACCCGACCGGGTGCCGGTACGCCTCACGGTCCGGTGTCGCGGCGACGCGGTCCAGGAGCAGCTGCGCGATATGCGGCTTACGGGCGGTCAGAACGGCGAGGTGGCCGCCGTCGGCTACCTGGTCGATGTCGTCTGGCATGGCTGCCCTCCTAGGTAAGTAACCGAACGGTAGCCGGTGCCAGAACGCTGCGCCACGGTCGAAATGCAGCCGCGCGTCCGAATCACGTCACGTTCTGGCAACGCGCCGGAACAGGGTGGAACCGGTCCCTCACGGGGTGAAGTTCCTGGCCAGCGACAAGAGGGGGGCGTGTGGCTACAGTGATCGAAAGGGTTGGGGCCCGAGCTGCGCACCCGGCCGTTGTCTCAGCCGGCATGCGGCGCTCGGCATCGGAAGGAGCGCCTGATGGTGCGGTTCAGCTATTTACAGCTTCCCGACTACCCGCTCGCGGACTGCATCGACATGATCAAGACCGCGGACGAGCTCGGTTTCTACGCCGCGTACAGCGTGGACGAGACCTGGCACAAGGACATGTGGCTGCTGTTCGCGGCGGCCGCCGACAAGACCAAGAACATCCGGCTGGGGCCGAACGTCACGCACGTGATCCTGCGCGAACCGACGCACATCTGCCAGATGCTCGCCACCCTCGACGAGCTGTCCGGCGGCCGGGCTGAGGCGGTCGTGAGCTTCGGCAACCTCGGACTGCTGTCGCAGTACAACATCGACTGGCAGACGCAGAAGCCGCTCGCCAGGCTCAGGGAGGGCATGGAGGTGATGCGGCGCTTCCTCGCGGACGGCGCGATCACCTACGACGGCGAGTTCTTCTCCTACTCCGGGCTGTACACGTTCGCCCGCCCGGTGCAGGAGCGGGTCCCGCTGAAGATCGGCGCGATGGGCGGGCCGAGGTCGTTCCAGCTAGCGGGCGAGATCGCGGACGGCATGCATCAGGCGCTCGGCTACTCGCGGGAGAACTACGAGTACGTCGCCGAGAACGTCAAGGCCGGTCTGGACAAGGCCGGCAAGAGCCTGGACGACTACGACTTCGGCGCCTGGGTGTGCTGGGCGGTCGGCGAGGACTCCGAGGCGGCCAAGCATGCGGCGCGGATCATGGTCGCGTTCTACATCTCGTCGATGCCGGCCAGCCTGCTCGCACGGCACGGCATCGACCGGGCCGACCTGCAGCCGATCATCGACGCGCTCGGCGCGGGCGAGATCGACAAGGCGATCGAGCTCACCTCGCCAGAGCTGGCCGCGACGCTGTCGGTCTCGGGTACGCCGGACGAGTGTGTGGCGAAGCTGAAGTCCGACATCCTGCCGAGCGGCGTCAACCACATCATCGCCGCGGTCACCGACCCATACCTGGTGAAGCTGTTCAGCGGCAAGGAAGTCACCGGCGTGCCCGACGTACACGGGCAGCTGCGCCTGATCCACGACAAGGTGATGCCCGAGGTCATGTGATGACTTTGGACGCCGACAACGACGCTGAGAACACAGCGGAGCTCAGTCGCGAGTTCGCCGAGCAGTGGCGGGACCCGGCGTACGGCTGTTTCAGCTCGGGGCACAAGTTCTGCCGCAACGTGTGCCCGGTGATGGGCGTGACGCAGAACGAGAACCACTCCCCCACGGCGTTCCACGCCAACGTGGTGGCGATGGGCCAGGGCGACCTGACCGTCGAGGACGTCGCCGCGGACTACGTGCACTGCACCCAGTGCGGGGCGTGCGAGCTGCGCTGCCCGAACACGCTGATGGCCGGCGACTTCTACCGGGCCCGGACCCGCACCGTCGACGTGGTCAAGGCGATGCGGGCGCTCGCGGTGCAGTCCGGGGTTGAGCAGCCACGCTGGAAACGCTGGGTCGAGGCCACCGTCGACCGGCGGAACGAGCCGGTGCTGGACGTGCCGGTGTCGCAGGACAACGTCGGCCGCTGGGCGGACGGGCTCGGGCTTCCGGTCGGCGGCGAGACGTTGCTGTTCGTGGACTGCGAGGCGGCGTTCTACCGGACGGCGCTGCCACGGGCGGTCGCGCTGGTGCTGCAGGCGGGTGGGGTCGAGTTCGGGCTGATGCGGGAGCAGTGGTGCTGCGGAGGACCGGCGCTGGAGATGGGGTACGTCGAGCAGTCGCGCGAGTTCGCCGAGCACAACGTGGCGGACTGGCGCGCGGTCGGCGCCCGGCGGATCATCACGCTCGACCCGCACGACTACATCAGCTTCACCGAGGACTACCCGCGCTACTTCGGTGACGAGTACGAGTTCGAGATCGTACACATCACCGAGCTGGTAGCCGAGCTGGTGCGGGAAGGGAAGCTGACCTTCACGGTGCCGGTCGAGCGGGTCGCGACGTACCACGACCCGTGCCGGCTGAACAAGCGCAAGGGCATCCACCAGTCACCGCGGGAGATCCTGCGCGCCATCCCGGGACTGGACTTCCGCGACGTGGACCACGTCACGCAGTGGGCGTACTGCTCCGGCGCCGGCGGCGGCCTCGCGATCGAGAAGCCCGAGCTGACCGCGGCGATCAGCGCGCAACGGCTCGACCGGGCCGCGCAGCTGGAGGTGGACCTGCTGGTCAGCGCCTGTGTCTGGTCCGAGCGGCCGCTGGCGGCTGCCGGCGAGGAGCGCAACATCGAGGTGCGCGACCTGATGGAGCTGGTCGCGGAGTCGGCCGGGATCGAGGTGACGACGTGACCACGACGGCGATCTCGGACGCCCTGTACGACGAGCTGGTCGGCATCCTCGGCCCGGACGGCGTGCTGGTCGACAAGCCGGCCCGCTGGAACCGGACCCGGACGCCGGCGCCGTTCCCGGTACACCGATGGCGCGAGCTGGTCCCGGACGTCGTGGTGCTGCCGCGCACCACCGATCAGGTCGCCGAGATCGTCAGGCTGGCGAACCGGACCCGCACACCGGTGGTACCGCGCGCGGCGGGAACCGGCCTGACCGACGGGGCCACGCCGATGCGCGGCGGGATCCTGCTGGACGTCAAGCGGATGAACCAGATCCGCGAGATCGACCTTGTCGACCGGACCGTCACGGTGCAGCCGGGCATCAACATGCTGAAGCTGAACGAGGTGCTGCAGCCGCACGGCGTGATGTTCCCCGACGACCCGGCCAGCTACCCCTGCTCGATGGTGGGCGGCCGGATCGGCACCAGCGGCTGGTCGCTGATCGGCGCCCGGTACGGTCACACCCGCGACCTGGTCTGCTCGATGGAGGTGGTGCTGCCGACCGGCGACGTGATCCGGGTCGGCGAGGGCGGCGGCCGGAAGCTGCGGAAGGCGTCCACCGGGTACACCCTCAAGCCGCTGTTCATCGGCCACGAGGGCACCCTCGGCGTGGTCACCGAGGCGACGCTCGAGCTGGTGCCGCGGCCCCAGGTCGAGTTCGCCGCGTTCTTCGGGTACCACGACTACCAGACCGCATGGACCAGCACCGGTGCGCTGGCGAAGTCGGGGTTCGCGACGCTGGCAGGGGTGGTGCTGTTCGACGAGTGGAAGCTCGCCTACCTGCGCCGCGACGACGAGGCGTACATCGAGCAGCCGGACTGGCTGAAGAGTGTCGTCGCGGTGGCGATGTACGGCAACGAGGCCGAGGTGGTTCCGGCGGCGCGGGAGATCATGCGGATCGGCCGCGAGTCCGGCGGCACGTACCTCGGCGACGAGGTCAGCCAGGGCGACTGGGCGGCCCGGCACGACCGGTACGCGATCCCGCTGCACGGCCGGCTGCGCAGCGGCGAGGTGGTGCCGATGTCGTGGCACTGCGAGGACGCGGCGCTGAACTACAGCGTGCTGCCGCAGGTCCGCGAGGAGTGGCACGCGATCGCCGACCGGTACATCCGCGAGTACGGCATCTTCGACGACTGGGGCATGTTCGCCTACACGAACGGGGCGTACAAGCCGTGGGGCGACTACCTGGTCGAGATCGACATCGGGATCTGGGAGCAGAAGCTGGACGACACCAACTGGGAGGCCTGGCTGGCCTGCAAGCGTGAGATCACCGAGGTGACGCTGAAGCACGGCGGCTCGATCAGCGCCTGCCACGGTGCCAGCCGGGAGGGCGATGTGGAGTTCGTCCCGACCGAGCTCGGCGGCGGCTTCGAGGTGATGAAGAAGGTCAAGCGGGCACTGGACCCGAACAACGTGATGAACCCGGGCAAGTATCTGCTCGACCGGGCCTACCAGGGGGACCAAGAGGAGGACTGAGACGTGTTCGGCTTCCGGCTGTCGGCGCAGCGTCCGCCCGAGCCTCGGCGGATCAAGGACGACGTGGTGATGCGGTTCGACCACGTCTACGAGGTGTCCCCGGACAAGATGACGGTGTTCCGGCAGCAGGACCTCCCGGCCTGGGACACCGAGCGGATCGTCGGCAGCCGCTGGGACCACCTGGACTGGATGCACCGGCACTTCGCAGACAAGGTGCTCGGGATGTCCGACCTGGGTCTGCGGGAGGACGGTACGCCGGCCGAGTGATGCGATCCGTGGCAGCGCTGGTCGTGCTGGTTCTCGCCGGCACGACCGGATGCGACGACGAGCAAGGGGAGCCCGAGATGACGACACCGGTGACGATCGCCGTGACCAGCCCGGCGTTCGCCGACGGGCAGCCGGTCCCGGTCCGGTATACCTGCGACGGCGACAACGTCTCGCCGCCGCTGTCCTGGCAGAACCTGCCGGCCGGGACCCGGGCCGTCGCACTGGTCGTCGACGACCCGGACGCGCCGCGCGGCACCTTCGTGCACTGGGTGCTGCTCGATCTGCCGGCCGGCACCACGTCACTCAGCGAGGGTGCGGTGCCGGCCGGTGCGGTGCAGGCGAACAACTCGGCCGGCAAGGCGGCGTACACCGGGCCGTGCCCGCCGAGCGGGACGCACCACTACCGGTTCACCGTGCACGCGCTGTCCGAGCCGACGCGGCTGCGGGACGGCGCGAAGCTGGACCAGGCCCTGCAGGCGATCGCCACGTCCGGGATCGCCCGCGGCCGGCTGGTCGGCACCTACGCGCGCTGAGCCTGCCGGCGCTGCAGCTCCTCCGCGATCTGGACCGCGTTCAGCGCCGCACCCTTGCGCAGGTTGTCGTTCGACACGAACAGCACCAGCCCGCGGCCGCCCGGGACCGACCGGTCGGCACGGATCCGTCCGACGTACGACGGGTCCTGGCCGGCCGCGGCCAGCGGCGTCGGCACGTCCGTGACCGCCACGCCCGGGGCCAGGCCGAGCAGCTCCGTGGCCCGCGCGGGCGACAGCGGCTCGGCGAACTCCGCGTGGATCGACAGCGAGTGGCCGGTGAACACCGGCACCCGGACGCAGGTACCGGCGACCGGAAGGTCCGGGATGTGCAGGATCTTGCGGCTCTCGTTGCGGAGCTTCTGCTCCTCGTCGGTCTCGCCGCTGCCGTCGTCGACGATCGAGCCGGCCAGCGGCAGCACGTTGTACGCGATCGGCGCGGCGTACAACGCCGGCTCGGGCAGGGTCACGCCCGCGGTGCCGTGAGTGAGCGAGGGCGCGGCGTCGACCAGGTCGCGCACCTGGGTGTCGAGCTCGGCCACGCCCGCGCCACCGGAGCCCGAGACCGCCTGGTACGTCGCGACCACCAGCCGGGTCAGCCGCGCCTCGGCGTGCAGCGGCGCCAGCACCGGCATCGCGGCCATCGTGGTGCAGTTCGGGTTCGCGACGATGCCCTTCGGGATGTCGTCCAGGTCGCCGGGATTGACCTCGGAGACGACCAGCGGCACCTCGGGGTCCATCCGCCACGCCGAGGAGTTGTCCACCACCACGGCACCCGCGGCGGCAACCTTCGGGGCCAGCTCGCGGGACGCGGTCTTGCCGTTCGAGAACAGCGCCAGGTCGAGACCGGCGAAGTCAGCTTTGGCCGAGTCCTCCACCACCACCTTGTCGTCGTCCCACGGCAGGTGGCTGCCCGCCGACCGGGCCGAGGCGAAGAACCGCACCTCGTCGACCGGGAAGTTCCGCTCCGCCAGCAGCCGGCGCATCACGCTGCCGACCTGGCCCGTCGCTCCGAAGACTCCTACACGCATGCGCACGAGGCTATCCGACCTCGCGGTCGCGGCCCGCCGAGCGTTCGGCATACGAGCGCATCTCGGAGTCCAGGTCGATGCCGGAGGCAAGCATTCCGGCCATCCGGACCGGGTCGGGATCGAACAGGGCGTGCCCGATGCTGACGTCGTGATCGGGCCGGAACAGCACGGTCACGGGATCGCCCGCGCCGACCGTGCCGGTGCGCAGCACCTTCAGGTAGGCACCGGGCCGGCGCTCGCGTGTGAACCTCTTGATCCAGCCCGGGATGCCCATCCGGTGCTGGAACGTGATGCACGGCATCCGCGGCGAGCGCACCTCGACCTCGATCTCGCCGATCTCCCAGCGCTCGCCGATCAACGCGTTGCTGACGTCCAGGCCGACGGTGTCCAGGTTCTCGCCGAACAGGCCGTCGGGGATGTTCCGGCCCAGCTCCGCCGCCCACCAGTCGGCGTCCTCGCGGGCGTACAGGTACAGCGCCTGGTCCGGGCCGCCGTGGTGCTTGGTGTCGCACTGGGTGTCGCCGGCCAGCCCGAGCTCGCCGACCGGCACCCGGCCGGTCCGCGGCCGCTTGTCGATCGCTGTCAGCCCGGTGTCCTTCGGACCCGGGATCAGCGCGTGTACGACGTTCACGGCGACCAGCTGCGGCATGGACACATCTTCGCCGGCACGATCCACGGGCGCGAACGGTTTAGCGGGCGGCGCTTCGCCCGGCGGCCCGGTGCAGCTCCTCGGACAGCTCGATGCCGGACTCCAGCAAGGCCCGCATGACCTCCGGCGTACCGCGCGGGAACACGTCGCCGATGGTCACCGCGTGGTCCGGCCGATGCACGACCCGGATCGGGTCGCCGGCCTCGACTGCGCCGGTGTGCAGCACCCTGAGGTACGCGCCGGGCCAGCCACGTTCGGTGAACCGCTTGACCCAGTGGGGTTCCTTCATCCGCGCGCTGAAGTTCCCGCACGGGATGCGCGGCTCGCGGACCTCGACCACGACGTCCCGGCCGATCCGCCACCGCTCGCCGACCAGTGCGCCGGTGACGTCGAGTCCGGCCGTCGTGAGGTTCTCGCCGAACAGACCGGGCGGGATCTCGCGACCCAGCTCGCCGGCCCACCAGTCCGCGTCCTCGGCGGCGTTGACGTACAGCGCCCGGTCCGGTCCGCCGTGTGACGTCAGCGTCTGGACGTCGCCTGCGAGGCCGAGGTACCCCACGGCGACTGGCCCGTCGACCGGTCGCTTGTCGATGCCGGAGGATCGCCGCGGCCCGCGGACCAGCTCGTGCACGACGTTGACCGAGAGCAGTCGCGGCCGCGCGGACGTCGTCATGCCCCGATTGTGCGCGGTCAGGCCGACTGTTCGCTTGATCGTTCTTGCGACTCTCAGTCCTGCACGGCCTTGGCGATCGCCAGCGCGGTGGTGATCCAGTCCTGCGTCTCGGGGTCCACGAGACGGCCGCCGAGATCCTCGATCGCCCAGCCGATGTTGCACAGCTCGCGTACGACCACCCAGTCGCGGGCCCGGTCCTCGTCCAGCCCGGCAGCGTCGACCGCGGCGTGGAACCGGCGCCGTACCGCGGCCCGGACGTCGCCGGTCGCGGTGATCGCGTCCCAGCGGTTCCACAGCAGCGGCGCGACCTCGTAGTGCGGGTCGCCGGACAGCGGCTTCGGGTCGATCACCAGCCACGGCTCGCGATCCGCGGCCAGCACGTTGAAGTAGTGCAGGTCGGTGTGGATCAGCCGGCCGTCGCAGTCCGGGTCGGCGGCCAGGTCGCGCGCCAGCGAGACCGCCTGCTCGACGTACCGGCGTGGCACCGGCGCACCCGACGGCAGCGCGGCCAGCCCGTCGGCCCACCGGGTCACCTCGACCGAGAGCCGGCGGTACTGCGGGCCGGCCGGCACATGCAGTCGCCGGTATGTCGCCGCAACCAGCTCGGTCGCCTCGATCTCCTCCACCGTGGTGAGGTCACGCGGGTGCACCCGTTCCAGCAGCAGCGCGAACTGGTGCGGGTCGGCACGCAGCAGCCGGACCGAGCCGGCACCGTCCCAGTCGCGCAGTGCCAGGTGCTCGTACTCGGCCTCCCAGTGCGGCCAGCTCACTTTGAGCACCGCCGGCACCCCGTCGGCCGTGCGCACCGGTACGACGAGCGCGCACTCACCGTGCACCGCGGCGCCGTCGGCCGTCAGGTCCCACTCCCCGAGCAGGTCACCGACGAGCCGCGGCAGCCGGTCCAGCCACCTCGCCCACTCCTCGCCGCGGTCGGCGAAGCCGCGGAACCGCTCCGGAACGACTACCGGCACTACTTCTTGGCCTTGTCCGCGGAGGTGTCGGTGGTGCGCAGAGCGGCGATGAACGCGTCCTGCGGGACCTCGACCCGGCCCACCATCTTCATCCGCTTCTTGCCTTCCTTCTGCTTCTCCAGCAGTTTGCGCTTCCGGGTGATGTCACCGCCGTAGCACTTCGCCAGCACGTCCTTGCGGATCGCCCGGATCGTCTCCCGGGCGATCACCCGGGACCCGATCGCGGCCTGGATCGGCACCTCGAACTGCTGCCGCGGGATCAGCTCTTTGAGCTTGCCGGCCAGCGCGACGCCGTAGTTGTAGGCGTAGTCGCGGTGCACGATCGCGGAGAATGCGTCGACCGTGTCTCCGTGCAGCAGGATGTCCACCTTCACCAGCTCCGCGGACTGCTCGCCGGTCGGCTCGTAGTCCAGCGACGCGTACCCCTTGGTCCGCGACTTCAGCTGGTCGAAGAAGTCGAACACGATCTCGGCCAGCGGCAGCGTGTAGCGCAGCTCGACCCGGTCCTCGGACAGGTAGTCCATGCCCTGCAGCGCGCCGCGCTTGTTCTGGCAGAGCTCCATGATCACGCCGATGTAGTCGCTCGGGCTGAGGATCGTCGCCTTCACGACCGGCTCGAACACCTCCTCGACCTTGCCCTCGGGGAACTCGCTGGGGTTGGTCACGGTGTGCTCGGTGCCATCCTCCATCACGACGCGGTACACCACATTCGGCGCGGTCGAGATCAGGTCCAGGTTGAACTCGCGCTCCAGTCGCTCCCGGACGATCTCCATGTGCAGCAGCCCGAGGAACCCGCAGCGGAAGCCGAAGCCGAGCGCCCCGGAGGTCTCCGGCTCGTACTGCAGTGCGGCGTCGTTCAGCTGCAGCCGGTCCAGCGCGTCCCGCAGCGTCGGGTAGTCGTCGCCGTCGATCGGGAACAGCCCGGCGTACACCATCGGCAGCGGGTGCTTGTACCCGCCGAGCGCCTCGGTCGCGCCGTGCACGTTCGAGGTCACCGTGTCGCCGACCCGGGACTGCCGGACGTCCTTCACGCCGGTGATCAGGTAGCCGACCTCGCCGACGCCAATGCTCTGGGTCTTCACCGGCTCCGGCGAGATCACCCCGACCTCGAGCATCTCGTGAACCGCGCCGGTCGACATCATCTTGATCCGGTCCCGGTGGGTCAGCTCACCGTCGACCACCCGGACGTAGGTGACCACCCCGCGGTACGTGTCGTACACCGAGTCGAAGATCAGCGCCCGCGGTGGCGCATCCGCGTCACCGACCGGAGGGTTGACCTGGGCAACGATCTCGCGGAGCAGCTCCTCGACGCCCTCACCGGTCTTCGCCGACACCTGGAGCACGTCGGAGGGGTCGCAGCCGATGATGTGCGCGAGCTCGGCGGAGTACTTCTCCGGCTGCGCGCTGGGCAGGTCGATCTTGTTCAGCACCGGGATGACATGCAGGTCCGCGTTCAGCGCCAGGTACAGGTTCGCCAGCGTCTGCGCCTCGATCCCCTGCGCCGCGTCCACCAGCAGTACGGCACCCTCGCACGCCTCCAGCGAGCGGGACACCTCGTAGGTGAAGTCGACGTGCCCCGGCGTGTCGATCATGTTCAGGATGTACGACGTCCCGTCGGCCGCCGTGAACGGGAGCCGGACGGCCTGCGACTTGATCGTGATGCCGCGCTCGCGCTCGATGTCCATCCGGTCCAGGTACTGCGCACGCATCGACCGGTCGTCGACGACGCCGGTGATCTGCAGCATCCGGTCGGCCAGCGTCGACTTGCCGTGGTCGATGTGGGCGATGATGCAGAAGTTGCGGATCAGCGACGGGTCGGTGCGACCGGGTTGCGGTACGACGACACCGGGGCGAGCTGCAGGCGGCACTGACTATCCATCTCTGGTGAGCAGGGGCTGGGTGATGCTGAGCGGCCCATTCTCCCACGCCCGCCCACACGCCGGGTCGACGGCCGAACTGGTCGGCGCAGCGTCGCACTCGGCGTGGTGAACCCGCTGACAGGCGGGTCTGCCCCGGTTGTGCGCCGGGCGAACCCGCATTTGGCCGGGTCAACCACGCGAGCTGCGCCGCGCGGTCTACCAGGCGTACTACCAGGCGTAGTCCTCCGGGGCGGTCTTGTGGCCCGGGAAGATCTCGTCGAGCCGCGCCAGCGTCTTGTCGTCGAGGGTGACGTCGAGTGCGCGGAGCCCGGAGTCGAGCTGGTCCATCGTGCGCGGGCCGATGATCGGCGCGGTGACCGCGGGCTGCGCGAGGAGCCAGGCGAGCGCCACCTCGCCGGGCTCGTGGCCGAGCTCGGCGACCAGGTCCTCGTACGCCTCGAGCTGCGGCCGCAGGCGTTCCAGGGTGCTGGCGGCGCGGCCCTCGAGCCGGCGCTTGCCCTCGTTCTGCTTCCTGATCACACCGCCGAGCAGACCGCCCTGCAGCGGCGACCACGGGATGACGCCGACGCCGTACTCGAGCGCGGCCGGCAGTACCTCGAGCTCGACCGCCCGGACGATCAGGTTGTAGATCGACTGCTCGCTGACCAGGCCGGTGAAGTTCCGCCGCTCCGCGGCCGCCTGGGCCTGGGCGATGTGCCAGCCGGCGAAGTTGCTGCTGCCGGCGTACAGGATCTTGCCCTGGGCAACGGCCACCTCGATCGCCTGCCAGATCTCGTCCCACGGCGTGGAGCGATCGACGTGGTGGAACTGGTACAGGTCGATGTAGTCGGTCTGCAGGCGCTTCAGGCTGGCATCCAGCGCCCGGCGGATGTTCAGCGCGGACAGCCTGCCCTCGTTCGGCCAGTCGCCCATGTCGCCGTACAGCTTGGTGGCCAGCACGGTCCGCTCCCGCCGGCCGCCGCCCTGGGCGAACCAGCTGCCGACGATGGTCTCGGTCCGGCCGCGGTCCCCTGCGCCGCCGTACACGTTCGCGGTGTCGAAGAAGTTGATGCCCCGGTCGTGTGCGGCGTCCATGATCGCGAACGAGTCGGGCTCGGACGTCTCCGGGCCGAAGTTCATGGTGCCGAGGCAGAGGCGGCTGACGGTGAGGCCGGTACGGCCGAGATGGGTGTAGTCCATGCCTTCCACTCTTGCCAGAGCCCGGCGACATTTCCAACAGGAGAATTCGCTGGATTCCAGAAGGTAGGGTTCTAAGTCATGGAGCTTCGCCATCTCGAGCACTTCGTCGCAGTCGCCGAGCAACGGCATTTCACCCGCGCCGCTGAGGTGATGTCGATCTCGCAGTCCGGGCTGTCCGCGTCGATCCGGTCGCTGGAGCGCGAGCTGCGCGCGCCGCTGTTCGTCCGGAACACCCGCAGCGTGGAGCTCACCGAGGCAGGCCGGGCACTGCTCGCGGAGAGCCGCCGGACCCTGGCCAGCGCCGCCGCGGCGCGGGACGCTGTGGCAGCGGTGCAGGGCCTGCTGCGCGGCACGCTCTCGGTCGGGCTGGAACAGTGCCTGGGCGCGATCGACGTACCCGCGTTGCTGGCCCGGTTCCGCGAGGCGCACCCGGGTGTCGACCTATCGGTGCGGCAGGGCGGGTCGACCGGGCTGCTGGACGAGCTCGCGGCCGGCCGACTGGACGTCGCGTTCGTCGCCACCGCCGGCCATCCGGTGGACGGGGTCGAGCTGCGGCCGCTGTCGGTCGAGGACATGGTGCTGGTCTGCCACCCGGAGCACCGGCTGGCGACCGCCGGCCCGGTGACACTGGCCGAGCTCGCCGGGGAGTCATTCGTGGACTTGGACCCGACCTGGGGCGCTCGGGCGATCACCGACCGGGCGTTCGCCGACGCCGGCATCGCCCATCCGGTGACGCTCGAGGTCAGCGATGTACACACGCTGCTGGACCTGGTCCGGCACGGTCTCGGCGTCGCGCTGGTGCCGGAGCGGATCTCGACCAAGAAGGGGTTCGGCCACGCCGTCGTACCGCTGGAGAACGGCGCCGCGGAACGGTCTCAGGTATCGGTGGCACTGCCGAACGGGCACCGGTCCGCAGGCCTCGCCGCGGAGGCGCTGATCCGGTTGCTTCCCTCAGCCTGACTGCGCTCTTATGCGTGAAACCGGCTAGTTTCAAGCACTGGCATCGACGACTCATCGGGCACGAAGCCTTGCGGAGAGTGCAGGCGGCGTCTAGGGTCATCCCATCACTCCGCCGCCCAGGAGATACCGATGCTGCGCAGAATCACCTTCTGCACCACAGTTCTTGCACTATTCATCGGATCTCTAGGCATGCCCCCAGGCTCCGCGCAGGGCCTGGAGGAGCCCGCCCCGGCACCGCAGACGGTTCCCCGGCTCACGGACTGGACGCCGGCGCCGGGGCGGGCCTGGCTGACCGATCGATCACGGATTCTGGTCGACCCCGGATCGCGGGACCGGACGGACACGGCCGCCGGACGGGCCGAGCTGCCCGGACCGGCCCGGCAGACCACGGAGCGTCTGGCCGAGGCGCTCCGGTCCGACCTGGCCGCGGCGACCGGACCGTGGCTACCGGTCGCGAGCGACGTCCACCACGCCCGGGAAGGCGACCTGGTGCTGCGGCTGGCCGGGGACCCCACCCTCGGCGCCGAGGGCTACCGGCTGGACAGCACCGGTCCGGTCGCCCTCTACGACAGCTACGGCACTCGATGAACCCGCCCACACCGAGGAGAACCGCCGTGAGAACCACTCGGAGATCCCGCGCCGTCGGACTGGCCGCCGCCGCGCTACTGGCCGCCACCGCCGCGCTCGCCTCACCCGGCACAGCCGCCGGCGAACCGCTTGCTGAAGGCAACAACACACCCGACTACCAGCCGACGCCGGCGTCGCTGAACTCGCACCCGGTGCCGGAGTGGTTCTCCAACGCGAAGTTCGGCATCTTCATCCACTGGGGCGCGTACTCGGTGCCGGCCTGGGGACCGCGCGGCTCGTACGCCGAGTGGTACTGGAACTACATGAACTCGGCCGGCTCGCCGACGTACAACCATCACCGGGACACCTACGGCGAGGACGTGCCGTACGACGCGTTCATCGGGCAGTGGAAGGCGGAGAAGTACAACCCGAAGGACTGGGTGAAGCTGTTCAACGACGCCGGCGCGAAGTACTTCGTGCTGACCTCGAAGCACCACGAGGGCATGTCGCTGTGGAACAGCCAGGTCAGCGGCCGGGACGCCGTCGACCTCGGCCCGAAGCGCGACCTCGCCGGTGACCTGTTCAAGGCCGCGCGCGATGACGGCAAGCTCAAGGCAGGCTTCTACTACTCGCTCTACGAGTGGTACAACCCGTCGTACACCGGCAGGCCGGTGACCAACCCGTACACCGGTGCGCCGGTGCCGTACACGGGTGCGCCGGCGGTGCAGGACTACGTCGGCGACTACATGCTGCCGCAGATGCAGGAGCTGATCGACGGCTACGACCCGGACATCTTGTGGTGCGACGGCCAGTGGGAGAAGCCCGCGTCGTACTGGAAGACCGCCGGGGTACTGGCCGAGTACTACAACAAGGCGAAGAACCGGCCGCAGCCGAAGGAGGTCGCGGTCGCCAACCGGTGCAAGATCGAGACCGGCAGCCTGGACTCGACCGAGCTGGATTTCCAGACTCCCGAGTACACGGTCAAACCGGACATCGACCCGGACAAGTGGGAGGCCAGCCGCGGTATCGCGCACTCCTACGGGTACAACCAGAACGAGCCCGAGGAGGACTACCTGACCTCGGACGAGCTGGTCGACTCACTGGCCGACATCGTCAGCAAGAACGGCAACCTGCTGCTCGACATCGGCCCGCGCGGCGACGGCAGCATCCCGGAGCTGATGCAGCAGCGGCTGCGCGACATCGGCGCCTGGCTGAGGATCAACGGCGAGGCGATCTACGGCACCACGTACTGGAACCACGCCGAGCAGCCCGGCAGCAACGCCCGGATCCGCTACACCACCAAGAACGGCGCACTGTACGCGACCGCGCTGGACTGGCCGGGCGACGAGCTGGTGCTGGGCGCGGACCTGCCGGTGGCACCCGACAGCCGGATCACGCTGCTGGGCTCGGACGGGCCGCCGCTGCGCTGGCACCGTGACGACACCGGCCGCGTCGTCGTCAGCACTCCCGCCCAGTCGGCGACGAAGAGCAAGCACGCGTACGTGTTCAAGATCAGCACTCCCGGTGTCAGCACGCTGCTGCGGTCGAACCTCGAGCTGCCCGCCGAGATCCAGCCGGGTGAGCAGGCGCAGGCCACCCTGCGGGTGACCAACACGGGGAGCACGGCGTCGCGGCCGTCGTACGTCGCGATCAGCGGCCCGGACGGCATCACCGCGAACCCCGGCACGCTCGGCCTCCGATCACTGAAGCCCGGCGAGACGACCACCGTGCCGGTCGGCATCAGCGTCGCCGCGGACGCGGCGCCCGGCACGTACCCGGTCACGCTGCGGATCGCCGACGGCAGGCTCGACACCCGCAGCACGGCCCCGCTCCGGGTCGTCCTGCAGAACGTTGCCCTCGGCAAGGACGCGACCCAGAAGAGCACCGGGTACGACGCGCCGGCGTCGCGCGCGGTCGACGGCAACACCGACGGCGCGTTCTTCAACAACTCGGTCACGCACACTGCGGAACCGGAGACCGAGGCGTGGTGGCAGGTCGACCTGGGCGCGTCGCACGCGGTCGACTCGGTCGACGTGTGGAACCGGACCGACTGCTGCAGCGACCGGCTGAAGGACTTCTGGGTGCTCACCTCGGAGCAGCCGATCACCACCGACTTGCTGGCCGAGGCCCTGGCCACGCCGGGCGTCACCGCGGTGCACGTCGCCGAGCGGGCCGGACGGCCGACGGTGGTCGACGTTCCGGACGGAACCACAGCCCGCTACGTCCGGGTCCAGCTCGCCTCCACCAGCAACCCGCTCACCCTCGCCGAGGTCCAGGTCCGCGGACGGTAGACCTCTACGATCCTAGGCTCGGTCGTCATGACGACGGCCGGGCCTAGGACGGCGCATCTGATGTGCCCCGCGAGCAACATCTGCGGTCGTCGCGTGTCTTAGATGTGTGACGGACATGATGGTGAGTCTCAGACGCCTGCCTGCGGCGGCCACCCGGAGCGGGCCGGCCGCAGACCGTGACGCCGCCGTCTCCGACCTGTACGCCGCGCACTGGAGCGGGCTGACCCGGCTGGCGCTGCTGATGCTCGGCGACCGGCCGTCGGCCGAGGACGTGGTCCAGGAGGCGTTCACCGAGCTGTACCGGCGCTGGGACACCATCCGCGAGTCCGCCAAGGCGCCCGGCTACCTGCGCTCCACCGTGCTGAACCGTAGCCGCAGCGTGCTGCGGCGCCGTGCCCTGGCCCGCCGCTACCAACCGCCGGAGCAGCCACCGGTCTGGTCCCCCGAGCACGACGCGATGCTCGGCGAGGACCGCCGGGAGGTGCTGGTCGCGCTCGCCGCGCTGCCGCCCCGGCGGCGCGAGGTGCTGGTGCTGCGCTTCTACCTGAACCTGTCCGACGCCGAGATCGCCGAGACGCTCGGCATCAGCGAGGTAACGGTGCGGTCCACCGCGTCCCGTGCGCTCGCCGCTCTCGGCCGGGCTCTGGAGGAGACCCGATGAACGACCTGGATCTCGTGTCCCGGCTGCGCGACGCTCTGCACGCCGCCGCCAAAACCGTCCCCGACCACGCGACCGGCCCCGGTCTCCCGATGGAGGCCCGCACCGCGCACCACCTGCTGCGCCGCACCGTGGTGGTGCTCGCCACCGCGGCCGCCGTCGTCGCCGCGGTGGCCGTCCCGTTCGCGATCCGGGCCATGACCGATCGCACCGCACCGGTGACCGGCCCCGTGTGTCCCGGTCCGGTCGAGGCATCCACGCCGATCGGACCGGCCACACCGCGGAACACCCCGGCGAAGTCACCCGACGGCAAGCCCGGCTGGAGCGACAAGCTGCCGGCCGGCGCCCCGCCGCGGGTTCCGTTCACGGTCACCGACTCGCGTGGTGCCGGCTACCTACAGGACGGCACAGTCCGGGTACGGCTAGCCGCGGACCAAGATGTCTACGTCTTGCAACGGCTGGCGTGCGGCTGGCTGGTCCACCGCAGCGAACACGGCCCGACCGAGCGCGCCGAGATCGGCGTGCTCCTTCCCGACGGCCGGTTCACCGGCCGGGGTCGTGGGCGCGCTGCGGCCCTGTCACCGGACCGGACGAAGATCGCCGTCGCCGACCGCGGTCGGGTGATCGTCACCGACCTGGACACCGGCGACGAGGTCGCCGGCATACCGTACGCCGCCGACGCGATCGCCTACGCCTGGAACACGGACGGTATCTGGATCGGCTACGAGTTCGCCGGGCGCTACAGGCTCTCACTCTGGCAACCTGGGTCGCCACCGCGGCAGATCCACTGGAACGGCGGCGACGTGTTCCCGGTCCGCGACGGCCGGTTGCTGCTCGCCCCCGAGGACCCACCCTGTATCAGAGTCCTCAGGCTGGGCTCGACGGACGCGCTGGAGAAGGTGATGGAGCGCTGCGCGGCCCACCTGAACGGCGGGTCACTGTCGCCCGACGGCCGGCTGCTGGTCACCAACGACGGCCGCGGCTACCACGTCCCGGAGAACACCTCGACCAAGTTCGCCGCGCCGCGGGACGAGTGGCTCGGTGCGGACTGGTTCGGGCCCCGTGTCTGGGAGGACGACACCCACGTGCTGCTGACCGCGACCATCGGCGAGAGCAACGCGACCGGCCGTCTGATCATCGTGCGCTGCGACGCCGTCACCGGCGCCTGCGAACGTGTGTACGACGCCGATCGCCGGACCGAGCTCAGCCTCCCGCCCCTGTAGGACCAGACGCTCCGCCGCGAGGCCACCGGCCTAGGGTCCAGTCGTATACCGATTCCGGCATGACATACCGGAATCGGTATACGAGAGCCGAGCTCAGTCCTGTGACTGCCCCGGCTCTGCCGATCTCGAGGGTGGTTAGCTGTTGACCTCCACCAGGGTGCTGCCGCGGACGGCGGTGCCGTCGGAGTAGGCCAGCTGGCCCAGATACCGCTTGCCGGCCTCGAGCCCGCTCCAGGCCGCCGTCACCGTGGCCGTGCCGGCGGCGGTCGTCTGCTGGCTCGCAGGCGTCGCGGTCAGGTTGCCGGCGTCGGTGTTGACTATCCAGCGGTTCAGGCTGATGACCTGCTCTGCCGCGCCGGCGAACAGGTCGACGTACACGTCGTACGTCCCGCTCGGCGCCGCGATGTCGATCCTCTCCTGAGCGGTGTCACCCGCGCTGACGGCGATCCTCGTCGTGGTGCCCGCCGGGTACACGTGCAGGTCGATGTCGGTCCCTGCCGGGTAGTCCGCGTCGAACGTCGCGAACCGCAGGTGCTTGCTGCCGGCGGGCACCGTGACGGTGAACTTGGCGACGTGGTCGTTGACCGCCGGAGCGGTCGCCGGGAAGGACGTACCGACCGGGTTCCGCAGTGTCGCCTGTCCCACCGTCGACTGGACCAGACCGGCCACGGTGGTGTTCAGCGTTCCGGCGTACCCGGTGGTCACGCTGACCTGGGCCGACCCGCTGGTCCCGCTACCAGTGATGCTCGCCGGCGCCTTGACCGCCTGCGGCCGGATCGCCATCACGCTGGACACCGAGTGCCTCGCCGACTGCCAGACCAGCTTGCCGAACGAGTACTGGTCCAGCGCCGCCGAGAGGTGCTCGAAGCTCACCGTGTACGACGCGCTCTGGCCCGGGGCTACCACCAGGACCCGCGGCGAGACCGTGACGTCGATCCCGGCCAGGCCCTCCACCTTCGGCACGTACGTCTCCAGATCCTCGCCGACGTTGCGGACCGTACGCCGCACCGTCTGCTTCCCGGCCATGTCGCCGATCGCGATCGTCGGCGAGTTGAAGTCGCTCGGGTCGACGGCACCGCCGGCGCACAGCGCGTGCGTCGGAGCGACCAGGCCGGCACCGCAGACGAACTGCGACCACTCGGTGAACGACGAGTCGTAGACCAGTCCCGGGTCGAGCGACGGGCGGGCCTGCATCTGGCCGTTGCCGTAGCCGAACGGCGAGCCCGGCGTACCGGTGTCGTTCGTGATGGTCTTGCTCGCGGTGTCCTTCGTGGTCGCCGTGGTCATGATGGCGGACTTGATCGCCATCGGGGACCAGGTCGGGTGGTACGCCATTAGCACCGCGGCCATACCGGCGATGTGCGGCGAGGCCATCGACGTACCGCTGAGGAAGGTGAACTCGCCACCGGCCGCGTTCTGCGAGCTGGTCGCCGCGAGCACGTTGGTGCCGGGCGCCATCACGTCCGGCTTCAGCAGGTCGCCGCGGACCGGGAGGCCGGGGCCACGGCTGGAGCTGGTCGCGACCTTCGGTGCCGTCACCCGCACCGCGACCGCCGCCGCGAGTGACGCGGTGGCACCGGCCGACGCGGCGTACGTCTTCACCGCGGGACCGGAGACGTGGTCCAGGTGCACCGTCGGGACCGAGTGCAGGTCGGAGTCGAGCGAGGACGGTGTCGGGTTCACCATCACCATGCCGATGCCGCCGGCGTTCTTGACCTGCAGGCTCTTGTCGACCCGGGCACTGACCCCGCGGTCGCAGACTACGATCTTGCCGGTCGCCTTGGCCGGGTCCAGCGTGTTCGGGAAGCACAGCGTCGCATCGGCCGGGTTCGCGCCGGCCAGGGCGGCGTCCGCGGCCAGGATCAGCGGCGCGCTCGGCGTACCGCTGCCGATGCCGGCACCGGTGTACTTCTGCCCGTTCCCGAGCGTGACCGTTGTCTGGATGTCGCGGTCATGGGTGCCGTTGGCAACGGTCGTCACCCAGGGGTAGTTCTTCGACACGGTGCTGACACCCGGGCCGTCGTTACCCGCGGAGGTGGCGACGAACACGCCTGCGCGGGCGGCGCGCATGAAGGCCTGCGACACCGGGTCGACCGGTGACGACGAGCCGGAGATCGAGTAGTTGATCACGTCCACGCCGTCGGCGACGGCGGTGTCGGTGGCCGCCACCAGGTCGGCCGTGCTGCCGGACGCGCTGCCCGTGACCGTGTGCCACAGAGCCTTGTAGATCGCCAGCCGGGCCTGCGGCGCCATTCCCGAGCCCTTGCCCCAGGTGCGGTCCTGGACGGTCATCGTGACGTTGTTGTTGCCGCCCGCGGTACTGGCGGTGTGCGTGCCGTGCCCATTCAGGTCACGTGGCGACTCGAACTCATCGGCGATGATCGAACCGGGTCCGGCGGCGCGGAAGTACCTGGCACCGATCACCTTGTTGTTGCAGGCGACCGGCGCCTCGACGCCGACCTGGCAGGTGCCGTTCCACTTCGCGGCGACGATCGCGTCGGACTTCGTCGTGGTCTTGAGCGGTGCGAAGCTCGCTCGCTCCGGCACGAAGCCGGAGTCGATCACGCCGATGATGATGCCGTCGCCGGCCTCGTCGATGCCGCCGACGGTGTCCCAGGCGCCGTGCTTGCCGGACAGTCCGAGGAACCGCGGGGTGTCGACCGTGTCGGCGTGCACCTCCTCGGAGGCGGTGACGCTGCTGACCCCGGCGGTCTCGGACAGCTTGACCGCGTCGTCGTGTGACATCCGCGCGGCGAACCCGGCGATCGTGTAGTCGTAGTCGTACAGCTTGCGGGCGCTGCCCGCCACGCCGAGCACCCGGCTCCGCTCGGCGGCGAGGTGCCGGACGTAGGCGCGGACCCCGGCGTCGTCCTTGTTCAGCTTGCGGCCGAGCGTCACCCGGGTGGCCGGCAGCCCGGCCTTACCGCCGGCGTACTCGACCACCGGCGCGTCATCGAGCTGGACCAGGTACACACCCGTGGGTGAGGCCTTCGGCGCGGGTACGCCACCGGCCGGCGCCTTGGCGGTCGCGCCGGCCGGGGTTGCCTCGGCGGGCGGCTTGGCGGTCGCCGACGGCGCCGCTGTCGCGATCGCGACAGCGGACACAGCGAGTACGGCGAATGCTG
>Ga0075419_10000257_pt1 | contig 31395 bp, 26 predicted proteins | sample SoiMetdeltSBSDD3_FD_76900 | JGI IMG/M metagenome (GOLD analysis project Ga0075419, IMG submission 76900) | Bulk soil microbial communities from a Populus tree surrounding site in Tennessee, USA - Soil MetaG P. deltoides SBSDD3 | ecosystem: Environmental > Terrestrial > Soil > Tree plantation... | reverse complement strand
CGCAAACGGCGATACTCGGGGCGGAAGTCATGACCCCATTCTGAAATACAGTGTGCTTCATCAACAGCAAAAAATGAAATTTTAAGATCACTGAAGATTTCGAGATTCTCCTGTTTGGTTAAAGTTTCCGGAGCTACATAAAGCATTTTTGTTTTACCGGTTGCAAGATCGTCATGTACTTCTTTTATTTCCTTTTTTGTGAGAGTGGAATTTAAGAAATGCGCTACATCGTCTTTGCTGCTGTAGCTGCGCACAAGGTCCACCTGGTTTTTCATCAGGGCGATGAGCGGGGAAACGATGATTGCCACACCCTCACTGACTAAGGCGGGTAACTGGTAACATAAACTTTTACCCCCACCAGTCGGTTTTATAACAAAAGTGTCCTGACCGGCCAGCAATGATTCAATGATCTTTTCCTGGTTGCCTTTGAATGAATCAAAACCAAAATGCTCCTGGAGAGCTGCGTGAAGATCAATTGTCTTTTTTGCTACTTGTTTACCGTTTAAACCTTTAGCCGGTTTTTTTGCAGATGCTGTTGCCATTACTCAAATCTTTTCGTCTTCAAAAATCAATCTATTTAAGGTACAGAAAATATCAGAACAGGTCTTTTGCCCAGCTTGTTTTTTACAAACAAACTTTTCTAATGCTATTCCGGCGTTGGCGGGAAATATACGAAAGCTGTAGATCTCCTTTTCCATTGTCGCTGATTCCTATACCTCAAAAGACAATAGCTGCGAATTTACGTAATTCAATTCAGGCTTATTTACTAAAAGCGAAAACGCAGGCTTACGGCCGGTTGCTTGTTTCATTTCAAATCCTATAATTTTGGCGACTCGAATGACAGCCTCACTAAAACAGATCGCTTTAAGGACTATTGAGTTAGAAACGCAATCTATCGGCGGACTAGCTCGGTATATCAACTCGGATTTTGAAAAAGCTGTAAACGCAATTGCAGATTGTAAAGGCAGATTGGTGATTAGTGGTATAGGAAAAAGTGCTGTAATTGCTCAAAAGATCGTGGCTACGCTTAATTCCACCGGCACTCCTTCTATTTTTATGCATGCTGCTGATGCAATTCATGGTGATCTTGGAATAGTTCAACAGGATGATGTTGTGATGATCATCAGCAAAAGCGGCGAAAGCCCGGAAATAAAAATCCTGGTGCCCCTGATCAGGAATTTTAAGAATGTCTTAATAGGAATGATAGGAAATGAGGATTCTTATTTGGCGAAGCAATCGGACATAATTTTAAATACAACTGTCGAGCAGGAAGCTTGTCCAAACAATCTTGCGCCAACCACAAGTACAACTGCCCAATTGGTAATGGGCGATGCGCTGGCTGTTTGTTTAATGGAGATGAAGGGTTTTAACAGCGATGACTTCGCTAAGTTTCATCCGGGCGGAACACTTGGAAAAAAATTGTATCTGCGGGTCGCAGATCTTTATGTAAAGAATGAGAAACCGAAACTGTCAAAAGACAAATTGCTAAGAGACGTGATCGTTGAGATTTCTTCAAAGAGGCTTGGAGCAACGGCTGTTGTTGACAGCAATGATACACTTTTGGGAATCATTACAGATGGCGACCTCAGGAGGATGTTAGAGAAAAATATTTTGTTGGATAAAGTAACGGCGGCTGATATTATGACGACGACTCCAAAAACAATTAACCCGGATGAGCTGGCAGTTAATGCATTGGACCTGATGAGAAAAATGTCAATTACACAGTTAGTGGTTACAGATAAAGGAAAATATCTTGGATTTATACATTTGCATGACCTGATCCGTGAAGGATTGATTTAAACAATGAGCAGCAAACACAATTACGTAGCGATCATGGCTGGAGGTATCGGCAGTCGTTTCTGGCCAATGAGCCGCACAGCATTCCCCAAACAATTTCTTGATATACTAAATACAGGCAAGACATTAATCCAACAAACCTATGAGAGGTATAAGAAACTTGTGCCTGAAGAAAATATATTTATCATTACGTCGGCTGAATACATACCAATTGTAAAGAAGCAGTTGCCGCATGCAAAGGAAGAAAATATTCTTGGCGAGCCATCAAGAAAAAACACGGCGCCCTGTGTAGCCTATATTTCTTTTAAGTTGTGGAAAAAAGATCCTGACGCCACATTGGTTGTGGCGCCGGCAGATCATTTGGTGACAGAGACAAATGAGTTTATTAAAACGTCAAAAAAGGCGCTTGATTTTGTAAGTCACATCAATGCATTTGTAACACTTGGAATAAAGCCAGGTTATCCCAATACCGGTTATGGTTACATTCAATACGAAACAGCAGCCGTTGCGCCGGATATTTATAAAGTAAAAACATTTACTGAGAAGCCAAATGCCGAGCTGGCTCAAACATTTATTGCAAGCGGCGATTTTCTTTGGAACGCAGGTATATTCATTTGGAAAGTAAAAAATATTATCACTGCGTTTGAAAAATATTTGCCCGAGATGTACGAAGTATTTGCTGCCGAAAAGGATAAATTTAATACTGACGAAGAGAAAGGAGCGATCGAACAGATCTATCCCCAATGCACCAATATCTCCATTGATTTTGGAATAATGGAGAAAGCCGACAACGTTTATATCATCCCGTCCTCCTTTGGCTGGAGCGATCTTGGTACATGGAATAGTGCTTGGGATAATATGCACAGGGATTACCTGGAAAATGCGGTTGCCGGAAAAAATGTAATGATCATTGATGCTACAAAATGTGTGGTTCATGCTGATGACAGCAAATTAATGGTACTCCAGGGACTTGATGATTTTATTGTAGTGGACACAAAAGACGCACTTCTTATTTGCAAAAAAGATAAAGAGCAGGAAATAAAAGAATTCGTTGCCGAAATAAAACGTAACAAAGGCGATAAATACCTCTAAGTTGGTATCCTGAATTTACCCGAACAACTTATTTTTAGCAAAGAAATGTATGGCTGCTTCCATCAATAATATTTTGTTTCTTGATATAGAAACGGTACCTCAATATGCCGACTATGATTCTTTACCTAAAGACTGGAAAGAATTATGGGACTCAAAGGCCGTATCTCTTTTAAAATATCATGAGGAAGAAACAAAGGAAACGATCTATCATCGTGCTGGCATATATGCTGAGTTTGGAAAGATAATTTGTATCAGCTGTGGTTTTATACAAGGCAACGGCGGGAGTAAGAAAATTATTATCAAATCTTTTTGTGGAGAAAATGAATGCCTGTTGCTCGTTGAGTTTTGCGATATGCTGAGTAAATGGACTACAAATGGAGAGGAAAAGTTCTTGTGTGCACATAATGGAAAAGAATTTGATTTTCCATACTTATGCCGCAGGCTGATTATTAATAACATTCCGATTCCCGGAATTTTAAACACAAGCGGAAAGAAACCCTGGGAAGTTTGTCATCTTGATACCCTTGAGTTGTGGAAATTCGGCGATTTCAAAAGTTTTACTTCGTTAAATCTTTTAGCGCATACACTTGGTATTCCAACGCCCAAGGATGATATAGATGGCAGTAAGGTTTGGAGCGTATATTGGAATGACAAGGACCTGAAGCGGATTGTAAATTATTGTCAGAAAGATGTGGTTACGGTAATTCAAATACTTTTAAAACTACAGGGTGATCCATTAATTAAACTGGAAAACATCGAAATAAAGAGCTGACCTTCGGGGATTAAAATTTCAGGCTGGTTTTTTCAGCCTTTGAAGCAGAACAACTATTTTTGCTGCCCCAATAAGGGTTCCTGATTACGATCGGAATTAACAGGTGCGGTAGCTCAGTCGGTAGAGCAAAGGACTGAAAATCCTTGTGTCGGCGGTTCGATCCCGCCCCACACCACGAAAGCTCTGGTTTTTGATGACCAGGGCTTTTATTTTATGTAACAAGGTGAACTACGATTTCAACGATAAATTCCGGTTGGCGACAGAGCTTGTAGTTCAAAGCTCAAGAAATGTTTTTCTTACAGGAAAAGCCGGCACGGGAAAAACTACTTTCCTAAAATATATAAGGGAAAATTGCCCGAAGCAAATGGCAGTGGTAGCACCAACCGGGGTTGCGGCAATTAATGCTGGCGGAGTTACAATGCATTCGTTTTTCCAGTTACCGTTTTCACCATTTATCCCTGGCGCTGGTGGGTTTCGAAAGCAGGAGGATGAAGTAACTGACAGGAATAATTTGTTGAGTCGGTTACGAATGACCAGTGAAAAGAAAAAAATTCTGCAGGAACTGGAGCTGTTGATCATTGATGAAATAAGTATGGTGCGGTGTGATATGCTTGACGCGGTTGATGCCGTGCTCAGGCATATTCGTAGAAGACATTATGAAAGATTCGGCGGCGTGCAGGTTTTGTTCATAGGAGATATGTTTCAATTGCCGCCTGTGATCAAAGAACAGGAATGGAAACTATTAAAGGAGTTCTATTCAAGTCCTTATTTTTTTGACAGCTATGTTATGAAAGAAGAGCCTCCCGTTTATATTGAGTTCGATAAAATTTACCGGCAAAGTGAAGAGAATTTTATTAATGTTTTGAACCAGGTTCGTAACAATGAGCTTGATGATGAAGGAAGAAAATTGTTGGAGCGGCGCTTTCTTACGGATTTTAAGAGAACCAGAAATGACGGCTATATTATTTTGACAACGCATAATGAAAAGGCCAGGATCAAAAACGAGTCTGAGCTAAATAAACTCGAAACAAAACTGTTTTCTTACAGCGCCGGGATAGAGGGAGATTTCCCGGAATCGTTATATCCTGTCGAACAGGATCTGCGGTTAAAGGTCGGAGCACAGGTTATGTTTATTAAAAACGACGCGGAAAGGATAAAAAGGTATTTCAATGGGAAGATCGGTACTGTAAAAGAACTCGATAATGATAAAATTCTCGTTCAATGCAAAGACGAACAGGAGCTGATCGAAGTAGGAAAGGAAAAATGGGACAATATCAGATACTCGGTTGATAAAACAACACGGCAAATAAAGGAAGAGGTGCTTGGGTCATTCAAACAATATCCTTTACGATTGGCCTGGGCCATAACAATTCATAAAAGCCAGGGATTAACGTTTGAGAAGGTGATCATAGATGCTGGTGAGGCATTTGCGCCAGGCCAGGTATATGTTGCTCTTAGTCGTTGTACTACTATTGATGGAATTGTATTGCCAAACAGGCTAAGACCAACAGGAATGTTCACGGATGAAAGAATCGTTCAGTTCTCAAAAACAAATTCCTCTAAAGATGCGCTTGAACTGGAACTGCAACGATCAAGAGAAAATTATCGGCTCAAGGTTCTTTTATCACTTTTTGACTACTCGCAAACGGTTACTGACCTGAAGGAAACAAATGCTTATTTAGCAGAAAATCGTTCTTCGTATTATAATGATGGAGCAAGCTGGTTAGCAGAACTTTTACATGACACCGAAAACGTACAGGCAACCGCAGATAAATTCAAAGTACAGATCGAAAGGCTTTTTGGACAAGAAGATACTGCGTCAAGTGAATTACTAGGCGGGAGAATATCAGCAGGAGTTCAGTATTTTCTTAAAGAGCAAAATAAACTTGTAGATAAATTGTTGAATTGCCCGGTCAGTACAGATAGCCGGAGTCACGCAAAGGAGTTCAATGAATCTTTGCTGGAAATTTTTGGGAGCTTTTCTATGAAGAAACATTTATTCGAAAGTCTTTCAGAAAAATTTGATATTGCTTTATACCATCATAGAAAAAGAAATTTTGTATTGCCCCCCTTCATTATAAATGTGTATGCCGGTGCAACGGAAACGAGAATTGAAAGTCCGCATCCGCAACTGCATCAGAAACTTAGAAAACTCAGAGACAGTATTTGTGCTAAAACAGATCTTCCAATTTATATCGTGGCAGGAACAAATACACTTAACGAAATGGCAAGGTATTTACCACAAGACATTATAGAGCTAAGAAAGATCAGCGGTTTCGGTGACGCCAAGATCGAAAAATACGGTAAACAATTCCTGGATGTAATAGTGGATTACTGCAGAGAGAAGAAGCTTTCGTCTTTGATACATGAAAAAGTCCCTAAACGTGAAAGGAAAACAGGAAGTGAAAAAAAGATAAAAGTGGATACAAAGTCGGAATCGTTCAGGTTATATAAGGAGGGCAAGAATGTTGACGAGATAGCAAAAGAAAGAGGGTTTACAACACAAACCATAGAAGGACACCTTGCACATTATGTTGCTCTTGGCGAGATAAATATCAAAGAATTGGTGAGTGAGAAAAAAGTTTTATTGATTGAACCTGCGGTTATAAACAACGCTGAAAACTCAATAACCCCGATAAAGGAAAAACTCGGACAGCAAATAAGTTTCGGGGAGATAAGGTTAGTAATGGCCTGGGTGAAATTTAAGAACACTCAACGACCCATATAAACCATTAGTATTTGGACATCACTTGGATTAATACCAGAGATTCGGCTTGCTTGTCCAAGTGTCGAGGGTTTGATCTTAGAAAGTTTTTCCCGGGCTTCATTGCCCAATGCTGAGATTTTTTTATAATCAAAGCTTTCAGGGATCAACAGATTTTCAAGTTGGCTCATCCTTCCTACCAGCTCTTTTTCTTTTTCAATATAAACATCATACTTGATTTGAATAGATGCCTGTTCAATGATATCTTTTGAGAAGCCATCTAATTCCTTCTGTAGTACAGGCAATGCTTTCATAAGATCCGTTAGTTCAATTTCGGGGCGCAGTAAAAGCTTTGTTGACTTTTGTTTTTCAATTATTGGAGAAGAAGAAATTTTTTCAAAGAAGGGATTGATATCAGCCGGCGCAACTGATATTTTATCAAGCACGTTTTTTATCTGTTCTACTCCTTCTTTTTTTGCTCTTACTTTTTCCATTCTTTCCTGTGAAGCAAGACCAAGTTTGTAACTTAATTCGGTTAATCTGAGATCTGCATTGTCTTGTCTGAGTAGTGTTCTGAATTCCGCTCTTGAGGTAAACATTCTATAAGGCTCATCAGTTCCTTTGCTGATCAGGTCATCGATCAACACGCCAATATAGGCCTCGCTTCTTTTCAAGATCCAAGGATCAAGGTCTTTGGTTTTTTGATGGGCATTTATCCCTGCCATTAAACCCTGGCAAGCGGCTTCTTCATATCCGGTTGTTCCATTTATCTGACCTGCAAAAAATAAGTTTTCAATCAATTTTGTTTCAAGGGAGTATCTCAATTGCGTTGGCGGAAAATAATCGTACTCTATTGCATAGCCGGGACGGAACATCTTCGCGGTCTCGAAGCCCCTGATACTACGAAGTGCTTCGTACTGCACATCTTCCGGTAAAGATGTGGAAAAGCCATTTATGTAAACTTCAACAGTATTCCATCCCTCAGGTTCTACGAAAAGCTGGTGGCGGTCCCTTTCAGCAAACCGATTGATCTTGTCTTCAATACTTGGACAATACCTGGGACCCCTGCCTTCAATTCTTCCGCTAAACATTGGGCTTTGGTCGAACCCTGTTTTTAATATGTCATGAACTTTTTTGTCCGTATAAGTGATCCAACAGCTTCTCTGTTTATTGGGTTTCTTGCTTTCTAAATAAGAGAAGCCAGTGATCTCTTCGTCACCTGGTTGTTCTTCCATCTTGCTATAGTCGAGGCTACGCCCGTCAACTCTTGGCGGGGTTCCGGTTTTGAGACGGTCGCTTTCGAATCCTAAGGATACTAATTGTTCTGTTATTCCAGTTGCGGCTTTTTCAGCAATTCTGCCACCACCAAAATTCTTCTCTCCAATGTGAACCAGCCCATTTAAAAATGTACCATTGGTAAGCACCACTGCGGACGAATATATTAAATGGCCTAGACCAGTTTTCACTCCAACTACTCTACCCTTTTCAACGATAAGTTCCCTAACCATATCCTGGTAAAAGTCGAGGCCATGGGTTTGCTCCAGCATTTCCCGCCAACGTACAGAAAAGAGCATTCTATCGTTTTGCGCCCTCGGGCTCCACATTGCCGGACCCTTCGATCTGTTCAGCATTCTAAACTGTATCATTGATTCATCAGTGACAATTCCTGAATATCCTCCGATGGCGTCAATTTCTCTCACGATTTGCCCTTTTGCGATACCCCCCATAGCAGGATTACAGCTCATCTGGGCGATGGTTTGCATATTCATCGTAATAAGCAAAACTTTTGACCCGAGATTGGCCGCCGCGGCTGCAGCCTCACAGCCAGCATGCCCAGCACCTACGACTATAACATCATATTTTGGAAACATAGAAGCCCGCAAAGGTATTTCTTTATCGAGGAAGGCTTGTGGAAGTTTGAGAATTGTTTCATATGAAACGTGTCACGTGAAACACTATTTAAAAAATCTGTTCAAATAGAAGTCTTCTGCCGCCCGAATTCTCTTTTTCTCTGACAAGGTTTTGTCCCTATAACCACAGAGATGGAGCGCCCCATGAAACATAACACGGTGAAGTTCCTTTGAGAATGGTACTTTTTGGTTAGCCGCATTTTCCTTAACCCGATCTAAACTTATATACACCTCGGCTGCTACACGGTTTACCTCGTCAGAAAGGTCGAACGTGATTATATCCGTGAAATAGTTATGACCTAAATACTCACGATTTATCTGTAGAAGCTTGGCATCGGTACAAAAAATATAATTAATAGAACCCAAGCGCCTTTTTTCCTTCTTAAAGATGAATTCAATAAATTCTTTGAGTTGCCTCCTATTTTTAATATTCACCTTGGTTCCGTCGTAAAAGAAGTTCACTTTCGAAGTTAGGAGAGGCATAATTTCAGAATTCGTAAGCAAATGTAATTCAGGTGGATTTAGCTTTGTACTCCACGTCTATTATGAAATTATCAGATCTAAAGCCTGGACAGGAAGCGATAATCAGTGACTTTGATAGCACTGAAATTTTGCTAAAACTAATGGAGATGGGGTGTGTTCCAGGTGAAAGAATATACCTGGAACAAATTGCGCCACTTGGAGATCCGATATCCGTAAAGATATCTGGCTATTCCCTGAGTCTTCGACTGAACGAAGCAGCACACATCAATGTCACATTAATTAATTGATATTCAATATATTAGATGAATATTGGCTTATATTTTGGGTCTTTTAATCCGATTCATATAGGTCATTTAATTATTGCAAACCACGTCTTAAATGAAACTGATCTTGAAAAAATTTGGTTTGTCGTTTCTCCGCAGAATCCACTTAAAGGGAGCAGATCACTATTGAATGAGTTTGACCGGTTGCACATGGTTAGGCTTGCGGTGGAAGATGATAATAGAATTAAATGCTCAGATATAGAATTCAATTTGCCAAAACCATCTTATTCTACAACTACACTTGCTTTTCTATCTGAGAAATACCCTGAACACAAGTTCTCAATTATAATGGGAAGTGATAGTTATCAGAACCTCGACAAATGGAAAAACTTTGAAAACATTGTTTCCAATTATTCCATTTATGTTTACCTGCGGGAAGGATTTGAATTAAATAAACACTATTCCAGGGAACCAATTACTTTGAACGCGCCGATTATACAGATATCAGCCTCACAAATAAGAGAAAACATTAAAACCGGGAAATCCATTCGATATCTCGTTCCTGAGGTCGTGCGGGAAGAAATCGAAACCAGGAAATTTTACAAACAAAAAAATTAAAAAACGGCACCGAGTGCCAGGCAGCCAACAACTATAAAAGGCGGTGGGATTCTTGTGTATTGCAATAAGGTAAATGTGCCCGCGATTACAATTGCATTGATTAAACTTCCCAATCGTACATCCAATAACGAAATATCTTTCATTAAGTAAAAAGTTGAGGCGATCATTATACCAACAACAACTGCATTAATTCCCTCCAGCGATCGGTAAACCGCTGCATATTTTCTCAAGTTGTGCCAAATTGGAAAAAAGAATAAAACAAGCAAAGCACTCGGCAAAAAAATTGCAACCGTTCCGATTAAGCACCCAAACAGCTGCATGAACGTTCTTTCTTCGGGTGTGTTCCCTTCATCTTTTAATGCCATGCCACCGGTAAAAGAGGCGATGGCAAACACAGGACCAGGCGTCGCTCTTACAATACCCATACCCGTGTACATATCTTCTTTATCAATCCGAATTACTGCTGAGTCCTTCTTTGCCACAGCGTCCGGCCGCACAGAGAATTGCTCATACATCATTGGCATTAACACCTGTCCTCCGCCAAAAACAAGACTTCCCATTCGATACGTATTTTCAAAAAGATTGATTGGCGCACGGTTTGGCCAATCATTTTTCCTGGCAACCTCACTAAACAATCCCGCAGAAATAAATATGATACCAAATAACCAGAAATTCCACCATTTGATTTTCCTCGGTTTTTGTTCTACCTGCGGGATACGTTTTCGACTAAGATTAGTGGTCACCCCACCAAGAACGATAAGCAACGGAAAGATCCACGGTTGCTTGAATAAGAGGAATGTCGCGACGGCACAGACCCCCATTATGACCCACGTAACCGTATTCTTTATAGAAATATTAAAAGCCATTATTGTTGCATACACAAGAAAGCCGACGGCCATCGGAGGAATGAATTTGAAAATATCAACATTCAATGCTTTCTTATCTATATAATGCAAGAGAAAAGAAAGCGCTCCCATTAAAATACTTGCAGGCAATATCCAAATAATGAGTGTAAGAACAGCCAGCACCACACCGCCTCTTTTGTATCCAATCAATGTTAGTGTTTGAGTAGAAGATGCGCCAGGAAGCAATTGACAGAATGCCGTATATTCCATTAATTCCTGTTCAGAAACATATGGTCTTCGATGCACAAAGGTTTTTAGCATCATCCCAATATGCGCCTGGGGCCCACCGAAAGCAGTTATACTATGAAGAAAAACAGCTTTTAAAAAAGGGATGTGGCGAAGCAGCATGGTTGCTTAAAAATAAATAATATTATTAAGCGGCTAATGATGATCAAATGAAATATTATTTCCGGTAAATTCATGAAATTTTTACATCATGAGGTTGCTACTATTGGCCCTTTTCGTTATTACGCCCTGCTTACTTATTACTGCGCAGAAAAAATCGACTATAAATCTTGTCGATAAAATAAATTCAGCTGCAGATAAGATTGAACAAAAATGTATTGATTGGCGAAGAGATATTCACCAGCATCCTGAATTGGGAAATAATGAATTCAGGACAGCCAAGCTGATAGCTGATCATCTTCGGTCTCTTGGAATTGAGGTGAAGGAAAAAGTTGGCAAGACTGGAGTGGTTGGTGTTCTTAAAGGAACAAAACCCGGCCCGTGTATTGGCTTAAGAGCAGATATGGATGGCTTGCCTGTTGTAGAAAGAGTTGACCTGCCCTACGCGTCAAAAGTTAAATCGACATACAACGGGAATGAAGTTGGTGTAATGCACGCATGCGGCCATGATACCCATGTTGCGATCTTAATGAGTGTCGCGGAAATCTTAGCAGGAATGAAAAATGAATTGAAAGGAACTGTGAAATTTATTTTTCAACCTGCGGAAGAAGGTCCGCCCGAAGGTGAAGAAGGTGGCGCACCTCTGATGATAAAAGAAGGAGCACTTGAAGATCCAAAAGTTGATGTGATGTTTGGTTTGCATATCTCTGCAGAAACCGACATTGGAAAAATAACCTACAGAAGCGGAGGTTTTATGGCCGCGTCGGATTGGTTTACTATTACCGTAAAAGGAAAACAGACACATGGATCTCAACCATGGGCGGGGATTGACCCGGTCACGGTTTCAGCCCAGATTATCAACGGTCTTCAGACAATAGTAAGCAGGCAAATAAATCTTACCAAAAATCCTGCAGTAATATCTGTTAGTGCAGTGCATGGAGGTGTTAGAGCTAATATTATTCCTGAAGAACTCGTAATGATTGGAACAATAAGAACGCTGGATACCGCTATGCAACGAGATATCCATGAAAAAATAAAATTAAAAGCGTCTAAAATAGCGGAGGCATCTGGCGCGACAGCCCTTACGGTGATCGAATCAAAAACAGTCGTTACCTATAACGATCCTCCTCTCGTGAAACAAATGCTGCCAAGTTTTGCCAAAGCAGCAGGAGATCAAAATGTGTTGGAGATACCACCGATAACCGGGGCAGAGGACTTTTCATACTTTGCCGAAAAAGTTCCATCGATCTTCTTCTTTATCGGCGGGAAACAGATAGGCGTTGATCCTGCAAAAGTTTTTCCCCATCATACGCCCGATTTCTGGATAGATGAAAAGGGCATGAAGACAGGTATAAAGGCTTTTTTAAACCTTGTGTTTGATTACATGAATATGCCAATGGCACAACAATCTCCTCAAAACAAGAAGCCATTTTAAATTATTATGAGAAAAATAATTTCTATCGTGCTTTGCTTGCATTGCACGATTTTTTTCTTTGGTCAAAAGAAGGATAAGAAGTTACAGGCAGGTATTGAAGAAGCGATCCGGGGATTTAACGGCGATATCGGAATTTATGTAAAAGACCTTCGCTCCGGCAAAACAGTTTCGATAAATTCAGACACGGTTTTTCCGACAGCAAGCATTGTTAAGGTCCCGATACTTGTGGGGATCATGGATAAAATTCAAAAAGGTGAGTTGACGTATGATTCAACGCTGACATATAAAGATTCACTATTGTATGAAGGAGTCGATATTCTTGGCTCATTTAAAAATGATGAAAAGATATTATTGAAGAAACTAATAATGCTGATGTTAACCACGAGTGATAACACTGCAAGTCTTTGGTTACAGAGTTTAGCCGGAAAAGGAACAAGAGTTAATGAGATACTCGATAGTCTCGGGTTTATTTACACCAGAATAAACTCAAGAACACCGGGTAGAGAAAATAACCGGACACAATACGGCTGGGGGCAAACGACGCCAAAAGAAATGGGGACACTCTTTGAAAAGATTTATCGCAATGAGATCTTTTCTGTTGCAGCCTGTGATCGTATGATGCGCTGTCTTGGCAGAAATTACTGGGATCTCGATGAAGCCATATCACAAATACCACCATATATTGAAGTATTCAGTAAAAATGGTTGCGTGAATGCCAGTCGTAGCGAAGTATTACTGGTAAACGCTCCGCATAATCCATATATCTTTTGCATTTTCACCAGGAATAACAAAGACACACAATGGACTCATGCGAATGAAGCATGGGCAATGGCAAGAAAGATCTCATTGATGCTTTGGAGGTATTTTGAACCAAAAGATAAATGGGAGCCACCTAATAAGTAGTTATTTCAACAACTGGTAGGCGATCAGACTCATCACATACGCCAGGCCAGTCATATATACAAGCTGGATCATCGGCCATTTCCAGCTCTTGGTTTCTCTTTTTACAACAGCCAACGTACTCATGCACTGCATTGCAAACACATAAAATATCATAAGTGATAATCCGGAGGCAAGTGTATAAACCGGGGTTCCGTCTTCCCGTTTTGCAGCTTTCATTTTATCACGCAGTCTCAATTCGCTTTCGTCCTGATCACCGACACTATATAAGGTTGCCATGGTGCCGACAAAAACTTCCCTGGCTGCGAACGAAGTAATTAACGCAATTCCAATTTTCCAATCATAACCCAATGGCTCAATTGCCGGCTCAATTGACTTTCCCAGGATACCCGCAAAAGAGTTTTCAAGTTTGGCTGACTGTAAATCCTTATCTAGTTGTTCAACATCTGCATTCGGCTCCTGCTTTAATTGTGCATAGCTATCCTCGACACGTTTCATTCTGTTACCCGGACCAAATGAGCTCAACGCCCAAAGGATCAGGCTGATAATCATAATTACTTTTCCGGCATCAAATACAAAGATCTTTGCCTTGTTCACCATTGTTTGCAATACATTTCCCCAGCGGGGAGAACGATAGGTAGGTAGTTCAAGAATAAAAAAGCTTTTCTCTTTTATCCTAATGAACCACCTGGCAATCGAAGCGACAACAAGGGCCATCAATAGTCCAAGCAAGTAGAGTCCCATCATTACCAATCCCTGCACGCTCAGAAATCCAAACAAATAAGTATTTGGCACAACTAAGGCGATAAGAATGGTAAACACCGGTAACCTCGCCGAGCAGCTCATCAATGGCGTAATTAATATCGTCAGCAATCTTTCCTTTCTGTTCTCGATGCTCCTTGCGCTCATGATAGCCGGCACGGCACAGGCAAAACCGCTGATCATGGGCATTACACTTTTTCCATTCAATCCTACGCTTCGCATTAGCCTGTCAGAAAGAAAACTAATACGTGCCATGTACCCACTGTCTTCTAAAATTGTGATCAATCCAAATAATATCATGATCTGGGGTACAAATACAAGGATTCCGCTTAAACCAGCTACTACTCCATTTATTAAAAGATCGCTCCACCAGGAATCCGGCAGCGACGCCGATAACGCCGAGCTGGTCTTCACAAAACCTAATTCTATCCAATCCATAGGGTATTGGGCTATCAGGAATACACTTTGAAATAATAAAAACAAAACCGCAAGCAATATCAGGTACCCCCACCTCCGATGGAGTAACACATTGTCAAGCTTGTCAGTCAACAATGTTCTTTGCAAAGGATCCGGCTCTACTACCGTTTGCTGCATTATTGTTTTAATGCGGGCATACCGGTCTGTTATTTCTTCGGCCTGTGATAATGTCTTGTTTAGTGGAATATGCTTTATCGATTCCTCAACCACCTTTTTTACAGACGGATTTATACCAAGATCTTTATAATTAAATGCAAGATGCAGCGCCTTATAATCACTCAGCTGCGGTAGTTTTTCTTTTATCGCCTGCACGGTTCCCTTGCCCCATAGTGCACCCGGTACAAAATTCCTGGTAATGTTTGCAAGATTGCCTGTTACCTGGGATAATGTTTTCTTCAGCTGTGGAATCCCTTTATTTTTTCTTGGATTAATTGGAATGATAGGAACACCAAGCTCTCTCTCCAATCCTGGAACATCGATCTCCACTCCTTTTTTTCTGGCAAGGTCCATCATCGTCAATGCCACGACAGTTGGGATTTTCAGATCGATGATCTGTGATGCAAACAAGAGGTTTCGTTTCAGATTCGATGCATCAACGATTACTACCAAAATATCAGGATGCTCTTCATGTTCCTCATTTATTAAAACATCATACGTCACCTGTTCATCACCACGTCGCGGATAGAGGCTATATGTGCCGGGCAGGTCAATAAACTCAGCCCATAAATTTTCATCAATCTTTGCTTCGCCTACTTTTAACTCTACGGTGACACCCGGAAAGTTCCCCACCTTCTGATTCAAACCAGTCAGACAGTTAAACAATGAACTTTTCCCGCTGTTGGGATTTCCCACTAAACCAATATGTAGAATTTTTCCGCCCACCTTAACCCACAAAAGTAAAAGGTAGCCTTATCTGGCACTTACGAAATCGGGTTTTTAAAGGAGTGATTTTGATTGTGTACCCGGCTTTTGTGCCGGTATTACGCTATACTTGTCTTCGAATCATTCAATAAAGATTCGCACTCGTGTACGTCCGGTAAGCCTACGCAGCTGGCGTGAATGGTGAATAGTCAATGGTTAAAAGAATGCTACAAACTATTGACAATTCACCATTGACCATAGACGATATTACTAAACTTTAACCCAATTGATTTGGGCTATTCAATAACTTTGTTCTAATTAATTTCAAATTCTTATGAATAGCATCCGTGTGGTGTTTTTGTTTTTTTCTTTGATGATCGTCCAGCTTTCTTTTGCACAAAAAAAGAAGTCACCCAAACTCAGTAAAGCAGACCAAACCACCGTTACCAACCTCCAGGCACATATCGGTTATCTTGCAAGCGATAAACTGGAAGGAAGAAGAGCTGGCACCGCGGGAGAAAAGTTAGCCGGAGAATATATAAGTCAAAAATTCCGGGAAATCGGGCTTCAGCCAAAAGGCAGCGATGGATTCTTTCAATCATTTGAAATTTACGATGGCAAGCAAATCAACACTGCTACACACTTTATAATTAATGAAAACCGCCTGGTTACGGAAAAAGATTTTTTTCCTTTCCCATTTTCACAAAACATAAGCATTGAGGCCTTGCCCTCGATTGCCGTGCAGGAATCTGATATGCCGTGGTTCTATGATCTTAATGAAACGTTGGAGGAAAACAAAAACAACCCTCATTTCGATCTCTATGATCATATACGTAATCATGCGAAGAAGGCAAAAACAAAAGGAGCTTCTGCCGTTATTCTTTATAATTCTTCCGATATCGACGACAAGCTGAAATTCGATAGCAAAGACAGAACGGAAAAATTGGATATACCCGTAGTGTATGTTTCAAAAGAAGCGGCAAAAAAATTCTTCAGCGATCAAACAGCGACGCTTGATATTAAATTAAGAGTCGATATTGGTGAAAAGAAAAGAATTGGTCGCAACGTGATAGGGTACCTGGATAATGGGGCCGAGAGAACAGTGATCCTTGGAGCACATTATGATCATCTCGGTTATGGAGAAGATAACAATTCAATGCAGCGGACAGGTGAAAAGGCAATTCATAACGGCGCAGACGATAATGCAAGCGGAACGGCTGCATTGATCGAGCTGGCCAGGATTTTAAAAACAGCCAAACAAAAAAATAATAACTACATCTTCATTGCTTTTTCGGCAGAAGAACTGGGGCTGAACGGTTCGAAATATTTTACTGAACATGCCACAATCGATTTCAGTAAAGTGAACTATATGATCAACATGGACATGGTAGGAAGATTGAATGACAGCAGTGAAACAGTAACTATTGGAGGTTTTGGTACTTCACCCCAATGGAGCTCCGTGATAAAGCCGGCTGATAAAAAAAATCCGTTCAATATTCGGATTGATAGCAGTGGTACCGGTCCGAGCGACCACACATCTTTTTACCGGAAAGATATTCCTGTTTTATTTTTCTTTACCGGGCTACATACCGACTATCACAAGCCAGGTGATGACTTTGATAAAATAAATTATGTGGGTGAAACAAAGATCATCAACTACATCACAGCGATTGTGCAATCGCCGGTAACAACGGGTCAAAAACTGGCGTTTACAAAAACAAGAGAAACACAAACCACGTCGTCGATGCGCATTGGCGGAGTGACGATGGGCATCATGCCTGATTATACTTATTCCGGTGCAGGTGTTCGGTGTGATGGTGTGACGGATGGACGACCTGCTCAAAAAGCGGGGTTAAAAGCGGGAGATGTGATTGTCAAAATTGGCGAGCATACAGTAAGTTCAATGGAAAGCTATATGCAAACACTTGCAAAATTCCAGAAGGGAGAAAAAGCAAAAGTGAAATTCAGAAGAGGTAATGAAGAGTTGGAAACGGAAGTCCAATTCTGATTTTCCTGCAAACCCAAACCACCATGAGCAAGCTTGTTTTAGACACGCAGGATATCACAGACGGCTTTTTTGAAGATACCAGGTTACTTGGTATCATGGCGCCAATGAAGGATTATCAGTTTTGCTGGCAATTAAATAATATGCTGGGAGTTGATTTCCGTGTAAACAATGATATCGAGATCCAGCTAAAGAAGAAGAACAGGAATTATTTCTTTAGCCTGTATGAATATCGTGAGCCTTCCACTTCCTTGGAACACTATATTTATAACAACCAGTTTGACGGCGAATATTTATTACCAGAATTTAAGCACCTCGATTTTTTATGGCTGATGAAGGGAGACGTTGTTACCGATGAAATGCTGCGTCAGCAAACGGAAAACATCCGATCAATAAATGGCGTGCAACTTGTATTAGAATTGACAAATGAGAAGATCAGGAACAAGGAACACTTAATATTTTAAATGTTTCAATTTGCAAACGGCACGTTCCAGATATCAAACTTATTTTTCCATATTGGCAAATTATAAACCTAACTATATGTGGCAGGAATCAGATAATAAGCTCTACAAGAAATTTACCTTTAAGAATTTCAGCGAAGCATTTGCTTTTATGACACGTGTTGCTATCGAAGCAGAAAAAATGGATCATCATCCTACCTGGACCAATACATGGAACACGGTTGAGGTTTGGTTAAACACACACAGTGCCGGCAATATTGTTACCGATAAAGACCGCGAGCTGGCCAAAAAGATTGACAGCCTGTAAGCGCATTTGCAATAATTCTTTGCAATCACCTGCATTTATTTATTTTTATGAAACATGCAGATAACTGATACCATTCTGATGATCCGCCCTACCGCTTTCGGGGCAAATCAAGAAACGGCTACTACTAATTTTTTTCAATCCTCATCGAATGAATTAACTCAAAAGGATATTCATCAATTAGCATTGGCGGAGTTTGACAATATGGTTGATGTGCTGCGAAGCCACGCTATAGATGTTTTGGTAATTGATGATACTCCAAAGCCTTTAAAACCGTCGGCAATATTTCCAAACAACTGGCTAAGTACATCACCTGAAGGAATTGTATCTGTTTTTCCCATGTTTGCAGCAAATCGAAGACCGGAAAAAAGAGATGATATTTTAAAGATACTTGCGCAACGATTTGTGGTCAATGACGTGCAGGACTGGAGCGAATTTGAAGCAGAAGGTAAATTTTTAGAAGGAACCGGGAGTATGGTGATCGATCATGACAATAAAGTGATTTATTCATGTTATTCGCCAAGAACTGATGTTTCCGTACTTGAAAAATTTGCCAATGCAAATAAATACAGGGCCATTATTTTCTTTGCCACAGATAAAAATGGACATGCCGTTTATCATACAAATGTTGTAATGACGCTTGCCGATGATTTCGCCATACTTTGTGTAGATGCAATTGAAGAAGAGTGGGAGCTCATTGCCATAAGACAGCTCCTCGATAGCAGCGGTCATGATGTAATTTGTATTAGTAAAGACCAGATGCATGCCTTTGCCGGCAATATGCTCCAGGTAAAAAATAAAAAAGGGGAGAAATTCTTAGTGATGAGCCAAACTGCTTTTGATTCTTTGTATGATGAACAAAGAGAGGAGCTTTCTTCACGGTGTAAATTGCTACCTATCTCCATACCGACCATTGAACAAGTCGAAGGCGGCAGTGTGAGGTGTATGATGGCTGAAATATTCTTATCAAACAGAATGTAACTTGCCGCTTCTTGTTTATTTAATAAAAGTTGTAAAGCCGTCGCTGATCACCTTAGTTCAAAAATTATGTCAAGCTGAATAGTGGTACTAAAAGGTAATTGAGCAACTCCCGTTGCGGTTCTTGCATGTCTTCCGTTTTCTCCAAATAACGAGATCAAAAGATCTGAGGCGCCATCCAGAACTTTTGGAAGATCGAGAAAATTATCAGTACAATTTATAAAACCCTGGACCTTTAAAACTCCTTTGAGCTGATCAAGATCTCCGATCTCATTTTTGATAATTGCCAAAATAAGCAATACCGTATCGTGAGCGGCTTTCTTCGCCTCTTCCTGATTTACATCTGATCCTACCTTGCCTTTAAGGTCACTTACCCGGCCCGAAGCATAGAGCAGGTTACCTGCAATTTTACATCCAAGATAGTTTCCCACTGGTGGTTTTGCTTCACCCAATTGAATATTGAGGGCTCTTAATTTTTCTTCTATACTGCTCATATGCTTTAAAGCCATGTTAGCGATTACGATCGATCAGCAAATCCAAATGATGCTGATTGTGATGAATTGTAAAATAAAGCATTTCTCTTAATGTTACCTTGCCAAGCAACGGATGAGGAAGAATGTATTTATCAAGAGCTGATTCAGACTGCTTTTCAATTTTAGTTATCAGCTTTAGTTTTTGTTCGGCATACTTTTTTATGAGGTCCTGCTTTTTTTGAAAATTTATTGTCGGAGGAATAAAAGGCTTGCTCGCCTTTCCGCCGGCAGCTAACTTGGTTTTATATTTTGTTACCACTTCATTATAAGTCCTGGAAGGCCGGTTTGTTTTGCCAAATAAGATCGTCAGTGCAAATTTTGGCAATCCGTAAGCAAGCTGTAATGGCTTTATGGAACGGATCAGATGATCGAGATTTTGGCCGGCACTCCATTTACCATGGGGCGTAGCTTCGAACTGTTCTTTGGTCAGTGAAAGGATGTAACTGTTGAATGCATCGACCTTTTCATTCAGTGCGGTGATGATCTGGGGCTTTGTATGTAATTGCATGGCTAATTAAATTCCGTGTACTCCGTGCCTCCGTGGCTTTTATTTTTTGCCACGGAGGCACGAAAGTCACACGATCCGTTTATTTTTTTATCTCGATCACCTTCTCTCCTTTTGATGTGAATTTTCCAATGGGTTCAATATGATTTTTGAACCCGGTTTCTTTTAATAACTTAACAATGTCTTCTTTTGATTTTTCTCTTACACTAAACAGTAGTCCTCCATTTGTTTGCGGGTCAGGAAGCAGGGTAAACGCTTCCATCACATCGACTCCTTTTTCAAATCTCACTTTTTGATGATAGCTGTTCCAGTTTCTTGTAGTGGCATCCGGGAATACTCTTGTCTTGATAAAATCTTTTACACCGTCAATAACCGGGACGGTATGGTAATAAATATCCGCACTTAACCCGCTACCTTCTGCCATTTCAATAATATGACCAAGCAAACCAAAACCGGTTACGTCGGTTAATGCAGTTACTCCATTTATTTTGCCAAGTTGTTCTCCAAGTTTATTCAACATGGTCATTTGATCAACCATGATTTTCAGATACTCTTCTTTCAGCAATCCTCTTTTTTGCGCGGTAGATAAAATGCCGACACCTATTGGTTTGGTAAGAAAGATGAGATCACCCTTTTCTCCTGTGTTATTCTTTTTCAGGTTTTCTTTAGGTACAAGCCCTGTCACCGCAAGACCAAACATTGGCTCTGGCGAATCGATGCTATGCCCACCCGCAAGAGGGATGCCGGCTTCATGACAAATCCATCTTCCTCCTTCGATAACTTTTTGAGCGAGTTCGGTTGGGAGCTTTTCAACGGGCCAGCCGAGGATCGCTATTGCCATTAACGGTTTTCCACCCATGGCATACACATCACTGATAGAATTCGCTGCAGCAATTCTTCCAAAATCAAATGCATCATCAACGACTGGCATAAAGAAATCTGTTGTCGAGATCAACGCCATTCCATTTTCAAGATCATAAACTGCCGCATCATCTTTACTGCTGTTTCCTACTAAAAGATTTTTATTATCAGGAAGGGAAAGATTGCTTTTTAAGATCTCGTCTAAGATCTTGGGAGAGATTTTGCAACCACACCCTGCGCCGTGAGAAAATTGAGTAAGCCGGACTGAGTTCTGAGTTATTAGTTCAGAGTTCATAGTCGGCAAATCTCGGATATAATCGTGGATTTCTTATTTGGATTTTCTGCGTAGTACGATAGCAGCATTTTTGGCAAGGTCTGCTTTGAAACGGACATAGAAGATGTCATCGCCATCTTTTATCTGGAGTAACCCGGTATTGGGAGGAAATTTTCCAAGATTGTCCGCGTATAGTACCACAAGTAACGAATCGCTGTCGCCCTTCGGCACATAATATGTTTTTCTGAACGCAGAAGACTTTAATACTTGCTTTTCAATGAACATCTCATCATTAATAATTACGCTTACACTATCACCATCAATTTCTCCATTATCGTACAGTGCGATTGATATGCTGTCTGATTTAAAGAAAAGTGTTTGTGAAGGAATAGTAACACGACCATCAACCAGTGTTGCGGCCGGTTTCAATTTTCTGTCTCTTTTTAAATCCTGGAATTCAAACGCATCGTTCTTTTTTTCTGAAACTGCTACGTTCGACTGACTTTTAGGAGGTGTTGTTTTATTATCTCCCGGTTTTGGGTCGGGCTTTTTGTCAGCAGGAGTTGTATTTGTTACAATTTGAGTTTGCTTATAATTTACCGGAACCGACACAAGTTTGCTATCAGGCTTATTCGGTAATGCTTCTGTCTTTTTACCCGCGTCATTTGTATTTACAACGGCTACATCTTTCTTTGCGGGCTGGTTTACCTGGTTATTTGGCGGAGTCGAAACCGGTTTATTATCCGCTTTGGCGAGAGGCACATCGGGTTTTTTATCAGTCGGAGATGTATTCGTTGCGACGGTACTCTTGTTTACATTTTGAACCTGCGTATTGTTTGACGAAGCAGGAACCGTTTTACTATCAGGAAGCCCGGTCTCTGTTTTGGCAATATTGTTTTCAGGTTTCTTATCAGTAGCAACTGAATTCGATACGGGTAATTCTTTCTTTTCATTTTGAACAGGTGGATTGTTTATGGCAACAGAATTTGTTTTGCTGTCGGGAGCTTTATTATCTGTCTTAACAACAGCAGTCTCTGGCTTTTTATCAACGACATTACTGTTGGTAACTACAACATCTTTCTTTTCATTTTTGTCTGGAATATTGGCGTCAGCCTTTGCAATTGAAGCGTCCGGTTTTTTATCGATCGATTTTGTTTCCGTTGGTTGTGTATTTTTCTTGTCCTCTTTCTTTACCGCGTTTTTGGCAATTGCTTGTTTGTCCTCTTTAGATTTTACAGGTTTCGTTTCAGGTGCTTTTGGTTTTTCAAATGCCAGTGTTTTTTGAAGGTCGAGGTCACCAAGGTGTTCATACAGTTTTGATTTGCTAAGATCCTTTTCTTCTTTGGCTTCCACTTTACCTGATATGGCGTAATATTTTTTTGTAAGATTTGTTTTCCAGTTGCCATCAAGTTTCCAAATACTGTCTGTTGCATTTCTCCGCAACGTGTAAGAAACGAAAACCTTTTTTTCCGGCTTTTGGGGAAAATTATGAGAGATCACTTCATCATCTTCTACTTCACAGATATCACCTTCTACCTTTCCCTTTACTCTTTTTACAATGTAATACAACGTATCGTTTACAATAAATGTCGAATATGCATAGCCAAACACCTTGCCTTTATATTCTGTCAAAGCCATTTCGAAAGACTGGTCTTTCCGGATCGTTGTGCTGTCGTTTGATAAAACACCGGTATAAACTCCATTCAGTGATTGAGCAAATCCAATAGCGGGAAACAGACAAAGGAGGAATAAGGATCTAAGGCTTTTCATGATACACGGGCTGTTGAACCAGTTTTTTTGCATTTTCAGGAGATACAATTTCACAGTTTATCAAATGTAATAACGAATTTATGTTCTCACGATTGTGCAGGCCTTTTGTGTACCATTTATCGTAATATTTCAGCAAAATGCGGAAACTTTCGATTGTATTATCCTCATTTAAATGTTCAACTGCCCGTTTCGCTTCAAGACTACCCAACCTTTCCTTAATCCTTTCAATGGCTTCGATCATTTTGCCTTTATCCAGGCGCCCATACTCTTCTACCAGGTGGTCTAGCCTTTGGTCAAAAGGAATATCTATAAAATGAACAGGTGAGCGCCGCATGGTATCCCATAGATCATTTGGGATATTGATGAGCCCGATCCTTTGACTCTCATCTTCAAGCCAGATAGGCGAATGCTTAAGGATCAATTGTGGCTTTGAGGTTTGATGGTTGCTCCTGGGTTCATAGCGTTTCATTCTCAACTCACGACTTAAAATATTCTCAAACATTTCCTGGGTCGGTTGCTTAGGCATTCCAATATTGCCAAATGCGGACCCTTTGTGATTTGCTATGTCTTCAAGATCAACTATTGTCTCTCCTTTCCTTTCCAATTCCCTCAGCACTTCCGTTTTTCCTGAACCGGTATAGCCACCAAGGATATTAAACTCAAAAGGTAGTTTGAAAGTATCGAGGACATAATGCCTGAACTTTTTATAGCCACCGATGAGGGTATATACTTTGAATCCATACACATCAAGTAGCCATGCAACTGCACCACTGCGCATGCCGCCGCGCCAGCAGTAGACCAATATGCAATTGGCAATTGGCAATGCGCGGCCATTGCCCGAGCTCCCATTTTTGTCCATTGCGTGTTGCTTATTGCCCATTATTCCTTCCACCTCTTCTACCATCTTTCTCATCTTCGGTCCAAAAAAATCAAGACCAAATTTGATAGCTTGTTCACGGCTTTCCTGTTTGTAAGCGGTTCCGACAACCGCCCTTTCTTCATCAGTAAATAGTGGTAAACTGTATGCACCGGGAATATGAGCATGATGATATTCACCCGGGCTGCGAACGTCGATTACCGGGTGATGTTTTGAAAGCTCAAGAAAGTATTCAATATTTATTTTTTCGACAGACAAAAACCAGGATTAAGAGATTAAAAAGATTTTGGCGGAAAATTAATAAATAACAAAATAAAAAAAGAGTTCACCTACCAGCGAACTCCATTATATCCATAAATAATCCGTTAATTCCTGTAAATCCTGGTCTAACCATTCATTGATGCCAGGAACTCAAAATTATCCTTGGTCCCTCTCATCCGCTTCAACAATTCATTCATTGCTTCTTCGGTATTCATATCAGTGAGATAAACACGGAGCAAATTCATTCTTTGCAAGACATCTCTTTCCAGTAACAGGTCGTCGCGACGGGTTGAAGATGCCGTAAGATCAATAGCAGGATAGATACGCTTATTTGACAAGCGACGCTCAAGTTGCAATTCCATGTTTCCGGTTCCTTTGAACTCTTCAAAGATCACCTCATCCATTTTACTTCCTGTATCAACAAGCGCTGTTGCAATAATGGTAAGCGATCCTCCATTTTCAATTTTTCTTGCAGCTCCAAAGAATTGTTTTGGTTTCTGCATTGCATTTGCTTCCACACCACCCGATAAAACCTTACCGGAAGCAGGAGCCACTGTGTTATGTGCGCGGGCAAGACGGGTGATTGAATCCAATAGGATAATCACATCATGACCGCATTCAACAAGGCGTTTTGCTTTTTGTAATGCAATAGTGGAAACCTTAACGTGCTTCTCAGCGGGTTCATCAAATGTTGAAGCAATCACTTCGGCCTTTACGCTACGCTCCATATCGGTTACCTCTTCAGGTCTTTCATCTACCAGCACAACCATCAAATAACAATCAGGATGATTTTTTGCAATTGCATTGGCCACGGCTTTCAGCAACATCGTCTTACCTGTTTTGGGTTGCGCGACGATCAATCCACGCTGTCCTTTACCAATCGGGGTAAACAGGTCCATGATTCTTGTTGAGTAATTGTCCGGAGCATCAAAAAGGTTCAATTTTTCATAAGGGAAAAGTGGAGTGAGATAATCGAATGGCACACGATCCCGGACTTCTTCTGGTTTTTTGTTATTGATCGTATCTACTTTCAATAAAGCAAAATATTTTTCACCTTCTTTCGGCGGGCGAACGGCCCCATACACCGTATCACCGGTTTTTAAACCAAATAGTTTTATTTGTGAAGGCGAAACATATACATCATCGGGCGAAGACAAATAATTATAATCCGATGAACGAAGGAAACCATAACCATCCGGCATCATTTCCAACACACCTTCTGAAAGTATTACTCCGTCAAATTCAATATTGAATGCCTGGTCACGACGCTGAGGATAAAACTTTTGAGTAATGGATTCCTGGGCCATCGGTTCTGCTTCCTGAACAGCCGGGGCTTCGGCTTCAGGAGCCGCAACAACTTCATCTTCGTCAGGCATATTTATTTCTGCAGGTGTTGAATCAACAGGTGATTCATCCTTCTTACGACCACGTTTGGGAGGATGTTTTTCATCTTTTTTTGCTACGGGTTTCGGACCGCCAATTTTCGAGCTTTTTGCCATAGAGTTATCATTATCGGGTTCTGCAACTATTGCCTCTTCGGTAGATATCCCTGTGGAGGTTTTTATAATACGTTTGCGTTTGTGTTTTTCTTCGCCATCGCTGCCTTTTTTCTCACTGGCTTTGATCGCTTGCCCATCGAGGATCTTATAAACAAGATCCTGTTTGCTGAGTTTCTTAGCATTTGGAATTTTCAACTGCTCGGCTATATCCAGCAGTTCTGGAACGAGCATGTCGTTCAATTGTAAAATGTCATACATACAAAAAACTTGAGGTTAACCACATAATCCTGAACACTTATTCTTAACTGATTGGCCGGAAAACTTTATCCGGGAATTGATTAGCTAATGATTTTGAAATTTATGTTTGAATGGAACCGAAGCAACGATGGACTTACTTTGAGGGCTTACTTACTAACGGTTTTTCCGCTACAATATTACTGTAAAATCCCAAATATGCAAATTTTGATTTAAGTGGCAGGCGTTACCGCCTTGATTGGCCTTAAGTTGCGATAGGCTGCCTGTCCCACGACGAATGTGAAGTGTTCAGATTTCTGTACCCTACGAATCATATCTTTGCCGCTCTTAAAAATTCAAAATGTTTAACAAAAGAACGAGAATAAAAGAGCTGCTTTCTCTCGAGCCAACAGGCCAGGACGTGACTATCATGGGATGGGTTCGAACTTTCAGAAATAATCAGTTTATAGCATTAAACGATGGCAGTACAAATAACAATCTCCAGGTGGTCGTTGCTTTAGGAAAATTTGATGATGATCTTTTAAAAAGGATCACAACGTCCTCTTCATTAAAAGTAACAGGTAATCTTGTCGCATCCCTGGGAAAAGGACAAAAAATGGATCTGAATGCTACCTCAATTGAAATACTTGGTGACAGTGACGCAGAAAAATATCCGATCCAGCTAAGAAACCGGCCGAGCCTTGAGTTTTTGAGAGAAGTCGCTCATTTACGTTTTCGCACAAATACGTTTGGCTCCGTATTTCGTGTTCGTCATTCATTAGCATTTGCAATCCATAAATTTTTTAATGACAAAGCATTTGTGTATATGCATACGCCCATTATAACGGGCAGTGATGCAGAAGGCGCTGGTGAAATGTTTCGGGTAAGCACTTTGCCGTTGGACAATCCTCCAAAGAATGAAGACGGCACCATCAATTTCAAAGAAGATTTTTTTGGAAAGCCAACAAACCTCACCGTGAGCGGACAGTTGGAAGGTGAGTTAGCTGCCACAGCATTTGGTGAGATCTATACGTTTGGTCCAACATTCCGCGCAGAGAACAGCAATACACCAAGACATCTTGCCGAATTCTGGATGATAGAACCGGAGATGGCCTTTTACGATCTTGAGGACAACATGAACCTTGCTGAAGAGTTTATCAAATACATCATCAAACATGTGATGGATAATAACCGCGAGGATCTTGAATTTCTTGCTCAACGCTTAGCTGATGAAGAAAAACTACTGCCACAAGACAAGCGAAGCGAGATGGGATTAATTGAGAAGCTGGAATTTGTTCTCAACAACAACTTTGAAAGAATTACTTATACTGAAGCAATCGATATTTTGAGAGAAAGCAATCATAACAAGAAAAAGAAATTTCAATTCCCGATTACTGGCTGGGGAATGGATCTTCAAAGTGAGCATGAAAGATACCTTGTCGAAAAACATTTTAAGAAGCCGGTTATCCTTTCTAACTATCCCAAAGAGATCAAAGCATTTTACATGCGACAAAATGAAGATGGGAAAACTGTTGCGGCAATGGATATACTTGCCCCAGGCATCGGTGAAATCGTCGGTGGTTCACAAAGAGAAGAAAGGTTGGACAAGCTGGAACAAAGAATGAAGGAAATGCATATCCCCGTCGAGGAAATGTGGTGGTACCTGGATACAAGAAGATATGGCACAGTACCCCATGCAGGTTTTGGACTGGGTTTTGAACGAATGGTTCAGTTTGTTACGGGTATGAGCAATATTCGTGATGTGATCGCATTTCCCCGAACACCGGGAAATGCAGAGTTTTGATTAAATTTGAAAACATTAAAATGTTATGAGGTATATATCACTTATCCTTTTCGCTGCACTTGTGCTTGCTTCTTGTCAAAAAGAAGTGGATGGCACTGTTGGTAGTGGAGGCGGCGGCGGAGGCGGCGGAGGAAGTATGTTAGATTACCAACCCGTTTCTGCAAATTCAGAATGGGATTATACCTCCAATACAATTGGCCCATCTCATATGATTTCCCTGGGTACCGACACTACGATCAACGGGCTTCGGTATTATAAGTTCAATACAACAAGCGGTGGGGCAACAGAAAGGGGTTATATAAGCAAAGTGAATGGAGTGTATCGTACTTATGGAACTTTTGATCCTACAGGCCAGGTGCTTGAAATGATTTATTTAAAAGATTCCGCGATAGGCGCTAACTGGACAAACACGATCACGGTAAGCGGTTTTAGCAACTATCATAAATACACGGTTTCAAGAAGAGATATTCAGCATACGGTAAACGGAAGATCATATAACACAGTAATTGAGGTCACGTATGATTTTTCTATTGACGATCTGTTAGGCACCGGAACCTTAAGAATTGGAGGAGGCAAATATTATTATGCGAAAGGAGTTGGTCTCATTGAAGGCTATTTCGGAGTCGATTTTTTCGGGGTTACTACGTCTGACACGACAAAACTCGTGAGCTATACTATTCGCTAAAAAATATTATTCAAATAAAAACCCTTTCGCTTATTCGAAAGGGTTTTTATTTGTCACTAATTGCAAACTCATTCATGCACACACATTACGGGGACATGAGAATGCGTCACCAATTCTTTAGTGCTGCTATGCCCGAACAAGGTATCCATTAAGCCATGTTTTTTTGGTATCGTGATTAATAAATCAATATTATTCTTTTCTGCAAATTCATTGATCCCATCTTCTATATCGGCGTTATCAATAAAATGGTAACTCGGGTTAAGATCTTCCAGTAATGTATGAAGCAATAAAGACTCTTCCGGTGTTCCAGGTTTGAAATGCTTACCCTCATGATCTACACTTAATACATGAAGCTCTGCACCAAATTCTTTAACCATATTCCTGATAAACTGTACAGGAGTACTTTCGACCACTTTTTCAAAGTCACATGCAAAGCCGATCTTTTTAATTCCCGTTCCATACTCTTTCCCCGGAGGCACTACGATCACAGGACATTTAAGATGACGAATTGCTCTTAATGTATTACTTCCAAACAACATTCTTTCAATGCCGCTTGCGCCTTTTGTTCCGATGATCACCGCAAAAGGACTGAGATCCTTGCACATTTCTTCAATTTCGTCCGATACGTTTCCCATCCGTGCCTCAGTATACACCTTGATCTTGCCTGAAGTAATGTGCAGTAAGGAAGCTTTTAGTTCTCCAAGTTTCGATTCAGTATTTTTTCTTAATTCATCTGCAGAAACTAAAACGACCGGCACATCCGTCATGGAAACAGGAACCTCGTAAACATGCAACAGCATGATGCTTGCATTAATATTTACTGCCATGTCGGCTGCAAAGTTCATTGCATTGGTGGCGACAGGTGAAAAATCGGTTGGAACAATTATCGTTTTCATGATGAAGATAATTAGTGAATTAAAAGTAGCACAATAACCAAGCCACCCCAATGACTATCATCAGTAAATGTGCTGACCGATATTATGGAATGATTGAATTCCAGCATCTAAAAGAAAACCCTTTTTTATGGCAGAAATTGAAAACGCCGCCTTTGAGCGGAAAGGAAAAACTTTTTCTCATAACAAAAAACAATTACTGCAAATCGATATGACGCCAATGGTAGACCTGGGTTTCTTATTGATCACGTTTTTTGTTTTTACAACAACCATGTCTCAGCCTAAAGCGGCTGATCTGTTCATGCCGAAAGAGGACCATACGCATCCACAGAATTTGCCCCAGGGCGTTGCGCTAACCGTTTTGCTAGATGGATATGATAAGGTCTATTACTATCACGGAGAATTTAGCGATGCCTTAAAAGCAAATGAGATATTTGAAACAAATTATTCAACATACGAGGGACTCGGAAAAATAATACGGCAAAAACAAAATGATATTGATGCAAGCGGAAAATTTGCAGAAGGCAGAAAGGGAATGATGCTCTTAATCAAACCCACTTCGAATTCAAACTATAAAAATGTGATTGATGCCTTAGATGAAACAACGATAAATGATGTAAGAAAATATGCGATAGTGGATGTAACTCCCGAAGAAAGAGCTTTTGTTACCCGTAAAGCAAACTCAGGGTTTTAATTCGATCACAAAAAAATTTGAGTTTTGTCTTTTGCCTTGTTGTAAGATTCTTGCACTATTCAAAAAAGAATTATAGGCTTCCATTTCATGATCAAACAGCACCAGGATAAGAAGGATGTTGTTGCTTACTTTGATCGCATGATCTTTAAAGCTGCGGGCGTCCGCAATACCCTTATAACCATAATACGTCGCCAGGTATTGATAAAAATTATCACCCGGCGCAGCGGCCCAGATTTCGTAACCGGGATATTTTTTACCGATCTCATTTATTAAAGAAATATAATAAGAATAATCCTGCTCACGATAAACCGAGGATTTATAGCCTTTGAAATTGAAGGCGACCTTTGTATGGAAATAGATATTGTGTGTTACCTCAAAAAATAATACCAACAAGCAGACCCATCCAATAACTTTTGGGAAAACGTTTTTGATAAAAAGCTCCTTACAGAAAACAAAGAATGCGCCGATGAATACTAGTTGGAAAAAAATTATTGCAAATGCGAAATACCTTGGCTCGTAAACATAGTTCCAGTTGTTTGCAATACCAGCCTGTACTTTGTAGGTAAGTGACATATATCCCAGCAGGACAAATAAGCCGATGGAGGAGGCTGCTCCGGCAACCAGAAACAACCTGAATGGGGATAGGTTTTCAAACAGCTTCTTTTTAAAAATGTTTTTAAAGAATATAAACAGAAGAAAAACAATTGCAATCACATTTATTATTTCCAGGAATTGCATCAATGTATGAAAGGAAACACCAATGGTCCTTGTCAATTGGCTGGTAAGAAATGCGATGTTTATAAATGACGATGGAACAACGGGAAACCAATGAACGATATTTTCAGGGTAAAATCCTCTTTCAGTCGACGTAGCATAACCTGCATGACCCGTAACCGATCTCATGATAACAAAGAAAGCAGCTGTGAACAGAAGAGTGCAGGCAAACAACCACCAACCTTTTTTTCTAATTAGAGCATCTTTTTTTATATATCCAATAAAAATGATTGCGACGATCAGTGAAAATGTCACTGCAGGATAATTGTAACGGAAAAAGCACGGAAGAAACAGGACAAAGGAAACAGCCAGTAACCGGGTAAATGAGAACGATGGAATTAAGATCAATTTCAACGACATACTTAACCCAATAAGAAATAAAACCAGAGAGATGGTGTCTGTTGGCAGGGATTCATTGATAAAAGTGTATTCAAAGCAACCAGCGATCAATGTCATGATATTTGTTGCTGCTGCGGAAAATCCAATTTGATCGCAAATTTTTCTAATTATAAAGATCAAGGCGATACATACAATTATATCGAGAGTGGTTGTTGCCCAATAAATGTTGTAATGGAACAACTTCAAAAAAGGGGCAAGTGCTATGGGATAACCGGGCGGCCAAAGCGGCGTAAAGTCGTATACCGGATTAATTGTGTCTG
>Ga0075419_10000256_pt1 | contig 31395 bp, 31 predicted proteins | sample SoiMetdeltSBSDD3_FD_76900 | JGI IMG/M metagenome (GOLD analysis project Ga0075419, IMG submission 76900) | Bulk soil microbial communities from a Populus tree surrounding site in Tennessee, USA - Soil MetaG P. deltoides SBSDD3 | ecosystem: Environmental > Terrestrial > Soil > Tree plantation... | reverse complement strand
GCAAGCGCCGTGGCCTTCGCGGGGTCCCGGCCCCACACCGCGACGAGCTCCGCCTCCGGGTGCGCCAACAGTGCCGCACCGTGTGCCTCCGCCGCCCAGTAACCGGTACCCAACAGTCCGAATCGCACCGCGTCACCATAGTTTCTTGGACTGGATCTGCGCCGACCGGAGGTCCAGGCGCCTGAGTTAACTCAGATTAGCCGTGATCGGAGTGCCCGGTGGAGTTCACCCGCCGCGGCCATTGCGGCGCGCTCGGCATCGGTCTGCTCGACGGGGACCAGCGGCGGATCGGGGTACCGGCCGGTGGCCACCATCGCCGCTCCCCGCGCGCTGACCTCGGCGGTGGTCACGAGCCGTGTGCCGGGCGGGAGGGCCGCGGCCAACCGCCGCGCCAGCCATGGTGACGCGGCGACCGCACCGCCGCCGAGGATCGGCTGAGCTTCCGGCGCCACCGCGGCCACGCCGTCGGCGATCTCGTGACACAACCCTTCCAGTACGGCGGCAGCCACGTCCCCGGACGTAGTCGACAGGCGCAGGCCGTGCACGGTACCGCCCTCGCCCCGCGATTCGTGTGGGGGTCGGTGGCCGGCGAGGTACGGCAGCACCACCAGCCCGTGGTCGCCCGGTACCCGATCCGCCACATCGGCCGCGCCGGGTGGCAGAACCCGGTTCAGCCACTCGTACAGCGCTCCCCCGGCCGAGTACGCCACGCCCAGCAGGCTGCTCCGAGTGTCCACGCGGTACCGCCACACCGCCGGCCCGGGTTCCGGAGCGCCGGGAACGACCACCCGTACCGCGGCCGACGTGCCCACGGTGATCGACACCCGGTCGGGTCGGGGGCAACCGCTGCCGATCGCGCTCGCCGCCCCGTCGCCGAGCGGGGCGGTCCAGTCCGCGCTCGCCAGCGAGGGCCAGCGGCGCGCGTACTCCGGCACGAGCCGGCCCGTCCAGCCGTCCGGGAGCAACCCAGGCAACGAGTCCAGCGGTACGCCGGCCAGCGCCACCGCCTCCGGATCCCATCCACAGTGGACGGTGTCGAGGGCGCCGGTACCGGAGGCGGAGGACACGCTCGCCTCGCCGGTGCCGAGTAGCCGGAGTGTCACGTACTCCGGCAGGCCCAGCCAACGCTCGGCGGTCACGCCGCGGGACAGCAGCCAGCGCAGCCGCACCGGCCAGTAGAACGGGTGCCACCAGGCGCCGGTACGGGTATGGAACGCCGCCGGGTCCGCCGGCCCGCTGCCGATCCGAACGGGCCGGGTGTCCAACCAGGACAGTCCGGGACCGATCGGCTTCCCGGTAGCGGTCACGCCCAGCAACGAGTGCCACTGCGCGGCGGTGGCGACGAGGCCTACGCCGTCCAGCGCCCCGGACAGTTCGTCCACACAGGACACGACGGCGGCCAGGTAGTCGTCGGCGTCGAACTCAGCCGAACCGTCCGGACCCTGTACCAACCGCACCTCGCGTCGGGCCAGGAGCCCCGGTACCGGATCCATCATCCCGGCGTCCATGACCAGGGCCCGTACCGACGATGAGCCAAGGTCGAGACCTAGCACGCGCAACAAATCACCACCAGCGCCGCGATGGACGCAACGAACGCGGTCCAGCAAGCAATCTTCCGCGATGGTCGGTCGCCGGCCCGCTGGCTACCGTGGCGAGCATGCGAAAGCCGACCACGCGGCAGTACCTGATGTGCCGCCCGACGTATTTCGCCGTCGACTACGTCATCAACCCCTGGATGGACCCTAGCGCCCCGGTCGACCCGGCGCTTGCGGTCGCGCAGTGGGAGGCGTTGCGGGCGACGTACCTCGAGCTGGGTCACGAGGTGCACGCGATCGAGCCGGTGCCCGGCCTGCCCGACATGGTGTTCGCTGCCAACGGCGCCACGGTCATCGACGGGATCGCCCTCGGCGTGCAGTTCCGGGACGCGGAGCGCGCCGACGAGGCACCGGCGTACGCCTCGTGGTTCGAGCGCGCCGGCTTCGAGGTACACCGGCCGAAGCAGATCAACGAGGGCGAGGGCGACCTGCTGCTCGTCGGTGGCCTGCTGCTCGGCGGTACCGGCTTCCGCACCTCGCACGCCGCGCACCAGGAGGCGCAGGAGATCTTCGGCCGACCCGTCGTGACACTGCAACTGGTCGACCCCCGCTACTACCACCTCGACACCGCGCTGTGCGCGCTCGGGGACACGGTGGCGTACCTCCCCGAGGCCTTCTCCCCCGGCAGCAGCGCGGTACTTCGGCAGCTCTTCCCCGACGCCGTGATCGCCGACCCGGAGGACGCGGCGGTCCTCGGTCTCAACGCGGTCTGCGACGGCGCGCATGTCGTGCTACCCGCCCAAGCGACTCGGCTGGCCGCGCAGCTTCGTGAGCGCGGATACGTCACAATTGGTGTTGACCTGTCTGAACTACGCAAAGCGGGTGGCGGCCCGAAGTGCTGCACCTTGGAGGTACGTCGATGACCAGGACTCCCGACGCCGTCGAGGCCGCCGAGCGCTGGACCGCCCACAACTACCACCCGTTGCCCGTGGTGATCGCCGAAGCGTCGGGTGCCTGGGTCACCGACATCGACGGCAAGCGGTACCTGGACTGCCTGGCCGGTTACTCCGCGCTGAACTTCGGCCACCGGCACCCGAAGCTGATCGCGGCCGCGCACGCCCAGCTGGATCGCCTGACGCTGACCAGCCGCGCGTTCCTGCACGACCAGTTCGCCGAGTTCTGCCACGGCCTGGCCGAGCTGACCGGCAAGGACATGGTGCTGCCGATGAACACCGGCGCCGAGGCGGTCGAGACGGCCATCAAGGTCAGCCGCAAGTGGGGCTACCAGGTCAAGGGCGTTCCGGCCAACTCCGCCACGATCGTGGTCGCCGAGAACAACTTCCACGGCCGGACCACGACAATCGTGTCGTTCTCGACCGATCCGGACGCGCGCAACGACTACGGCCCGTACACTCCGGGCTTCAAGATCGTAAAGTACGGCGACCTGGACGCGCTCCGCGCGGCGATCGACGAGACCACGGTCGCGGTCATGCTCGAGCCGATCGAGGGTGAAGCGGGCGTGCTGGTCCCGCCGGCCGGCTACCTGCCCGCCGTCCGGGAGCTGTGCACCGAGCACGACGTGCTGTTCGTGGCCGACGAGATCCAGTCCGGCCTCGGCCGCACCGGTACCACGTTCGCCTGCGACTTCGAGGACGTCGTACCCGATATGTATGTTCTCGGCAAGGCGCTCGGCGGCGGCATCGTGCCGGTCTCGGCCGTGACCGCGGACCGCGAGGTGCTCGGCGTGCTCAAGCCCGGCGAGCATGGCTCGACGTTCGGCGGCAACCCCCTTGCCTGCGCGGTCGCCATCGAGGTCATCGAGCTGCTGCGCACCGGTGAGTTCCAGGAGCGGTCGCGGGTCCTCGGCGAGCGGCTGCACGCCGCGCTGCACTCGCTCATCGGGCACGGCGCGGTCGACGTGCGCGGGCGCGGGCTGTGGGCCGGCATCGACATCGACCCGGCCCTGATGACCGGCCGTCAGGCCAGCGAACGGCTCGCCGCGCGCGGCGTTCTGGCCAAGGACACCCACGGCTCCACGATCCGCCTCGCGCCGCCGCTGGTCATCGAGGCCGACGAGCTGGACTGGTCGGTCGAACAACTTACCGCGGTCTTGGCCGGCTAGCCGGCCCGGATCAGGCACCATGGAGTCATGCGTTTCCTGATCAGGACGCTAGTCACCGCCTTCGCTCTCTGGGTCGCCGTGCTCCTCGTGAGCGGCATCGAGGTGACCGGCTCGAGCACCTGGCGGAATGTCCTCACGCTGCTCGCCGTCGCGGTGATCTTCGGGGTGGTCAACGCCATCCTCAAACCGCTGATCAAGCTGTTCGGCTGCTGCCTCTACATCGTCACGCTGGGTCTGATCGCGTTCGTCGTGAACGCGCTGCTCTTCATGCTCGTCGGGTGGCTGGCCGACAAGCTGAACCTGCCGTTCCAGGTAGAGGGTTTCTGGTCGGCGTTCTGGGGCGCGATCATCGTGGGCGTGATCAGCTGGATCGTCAACCTGGTGATCCCGGACCCGAAGCCCGAGTACACCGAACCGCCGCCGCCACCACCCGACCGCTACTAACGCCGCCGACCTTCTCGCCGATCAAGGACTTGTGCACATGGTTTAGAGATCCAACCATGTGCACAAGTCCTTGATCGGCGAGAAGGGGGGCTAACCGCGGGGGAGGCGCATCGCGATCGTCGGGGCGTCGGACATCACCGAGCGTGGTTCGGCGACGCCACTGCGACGCCAGATACCCGGCCGGGCGATCTCGACGCCGTCGTACAGCACCACCACGTCCTGCTGACCGAGGATCCGCGTCTCACCCCGGCTCACCCGGATCAACTCGGCGGGCGTGCGCAAGATCGTACCGTTGGTACTCGTATCGGTGACTTCGACGCCCGCGGGCGTGAGCGCGACGCGGACGTGGCTGCGGCTGACCCGCCGCGCGCCCTCGCCCTCGAGCCAAGGACCGAGCCGGATCCCGTCGTCCTCGACCGGTTCGCGGCCGATCACGACAGGCCGCTCGGCGCTGACCGCGAACCGCAGGCGCACCACGCCGTCGACGCGGACAACCAGGGGCACCGAGCGGGGTCGCGGACCGCGATCGGTGAGCCGCTGTTCGTGGCGCGGGCAGGACGGCACGCCGGAGCGCATCCGGGGTGGCGGCTGGGACGCCGTGCGGCCCAGGCCGAACAGCGCGCAGTCCGCCTCGGGGCACTGCCAGAGGCGGGCCAGGGCCGGGTGACTCGGCGGAGGTACGGCCGCCGCGGTGCCGGTGAGCACCGCCCCGCCGCCGCCCGGTACCGGCGCCAGCCAGCGTCCCGGCTCCTGCCGGGTGAGCACGGGCAGCCCGGTCAGCTCGGCCACCTCGAACACCCGCTCGCCGGCCGCGGGCAGCACCTCGACCAGCCCGTCGTCGGCCCAGCGGCGAATCGCCATGCGCTCGTTCGAAGTCAGATCCGAGTCGGACAGCACGGCCCGGTCCGCCACGACGTAGACCGAGACGCTCTCCTCGCCCAGGTGCCGGGCCAGCGCGTCGATGACCAGGCCCAGCCGGAGCAGCGACGCCGGTCGGCCGGCGTCCAGATCCGTGTACCGCAGCACCTCGGCCAGGTCCACGACAGCCCGCGCGACGACCGGGTCGGTACTCAGTTGTTTCTCGATCGCGTCGAGCACGCGGCTGACCTCAAACCGCACTGCCGCCCCCGGCCGCGATCGCGTCGATGCGCCGCGCGAGCGCGATGTCCTTGCCGGTGACGCCACCCGCCGAGTGCGTGGAGCAGCGGAACGTCAGCGTCCGCCAGCGGATGTCGATGTCCGGATGGTGATCCATCTCCTCGGCCGCCTCCGCGACGCGGTCCACGACCGCGATCGCCGCCATGAAGCTCGGCAGCTCCGCGGTACGGGAGATCCCCTTCGGGTCTCCGGTCCAGCCGTCCAGTTCGGCCAGCGCGGCCTCGATCGCGCCGGCATCGAGCAGCTCAGCCATGGGTGGACCTTACCGCGCGATGGTGGGCCACCGGGCCGTGATGGTCCGTGCCCTCGTGCGGCTGCGGGTCCGCGTGCACAAAAGCGACGGTCAGCCGGGGTACCGCGTGGATCAGCCGGTGTTCGGCGTCTACCGCGATCGCATGCGCCTCGACGACCGTGAGCCGGTGATCGACCACGATCTCGCACTCGGCGCGCAGCTGGTGCCCTATCCAGCGCAGGTGTACGCCGCCGACCCCGAGGACTCCCTCGGTATCCCGGAGCACGTGCTCGACCGTGTCGACGGTCGCCGGATCGACGGCGTCCATCAGCCGGCGGTACACCTGCCGGGCCGCACCGGCCAGCACGACGAGGATCGCGACCGTGATGGCCAGGCCCACGACCGGGTCGGCCCAGCGCCAGCCGAGCGCCAGCCCACCGGCGCTGAGCAGTACCCCCAACGAGGTGAATCCGTCCGTGCGGGCGTGCAGGCCGTCGGCGACGAGGGCGGCGGAGCCGATGCGCCGGCCGACCCGGATGCGGTACTGCGCTACCAGCTCGTTGCCGGCGAATCCGACCAGCCCGGCGGCCGCCACCGCGAGCAGGTGGCTGACGTCGGCGGGGTGCAGAAGCCGGCGTATCGCCTCGTACCCGGCCAGAATCGCCGAAGCAGCGATGAATCCCACGATCACGATGCCCGCCAGGTCCTCGGCCCGACCGAAGCCGTACGTGTATCGCCGCGTCGCCGCCCGACGGCCCAGGATGAAGGCGACGGCCAGCGGTACCGCGGTCAGCGCGTCCGCCACGTTGTGCAGCGTGTCGCCGAGCAGCGCGACGGATCCGGAGAACACCACCACGATCGCTTGCGCGGCCGCTGTCGTCCCGAGTATCGCGAGCGACACCCAGACCGCTCGGATGCCATCGGAGCTGGTCTCGAGAGCGGAGTCCACCTTGTCCGCGGTGTCGTGCGAGTGCGGCTTCAGCAGGTGGGTGATCCGGTGCCACCAGGTCGACCGGTGTTCGTGGTGGTGGTGCTCGTCCATGGAGGCATTGTTTCGCGACCTCGCCGCCAGGGCATCACAGCGGTCGAACCCCTGGTTTGGATGGGAGGGTCCAGTGGTGAGCGCGAGGAGCGAGCGAAGCGAGCCCCGCAGCCGCGAGCGAAAGGCCGGCACGGTGAAGAGCCGATGGCTGGCGACGTTGGGCGTCAGCTCCCTGGTTACGCTGGCCTTGGCCACCGGCGCGTGCAATGTCACGGCGGGAGGCACCGGCGCGACACCTACGCCGTCCGCTTCTCCGACGGCGATGAGCGAGGCCGACGCCAAGGCGGCCCTGCAGAAGGCCGCCGTCGAGCTGAGCAAGACCAGCTACAAGATCCAGCTCGCCGCTGGCCCGGTCAGCGGCAACGGCGCGATGGACCCGGTCGGCAAGAACGGTCAGCTGACCCTGAACCTGTTCATGGGATCGGCCACGGCCAAGCTGGACACCGTGCTGATCGGCGCGGACATGTGGCTGAAGACGAACGGCATCCCCGTCGTACCCGACAAGTGGCTGCACCTGGACACCGCACGGCTGCCCGACGACTCCCCGTTGGGCGTCCGGCCCGGCCGGCTCGATCCGGTCAACTCGGAGAAGTTGTTCGACGCGGCAACCAAGATCGAGAATGTCGGGCGCGGGCAGTTCAAGGGCACGGTCGACCTAACCAAGCTGTCCAGCTCGGCCATTGTCGACCGCGCCACCGTGGAGACGTTGGGCGACCGCGCCAAGGCGGTGCCGTTCGAGGCGACCATCGACGACCAGGGTCGCCTGACCAACTTCAAGATGGACCTCGGTACCGTCGACAACGTCCCGATGAAGGTCAACGTGACCTACAGCGACTTCGGTACCTCGGTGTCACCCACCAAGCCGGCCGCCAGCGACGTGATGGAGGCCCCCGAAGCGGTCTACAACCTGCTCGGCGGCTGACCGGTCGGAGCGCCTGCGCCCGAGTTCGGAGGAGCGCTGGCGCCGGTGGTAGGGCCGGCGCCGGCGCTCGTCAACCGGGCCTTCTCGGCGGCGAACTCGGCATCCGTCAGCTTCCCCCGGTCGTGCAGGTCGGCCAGCACGCTCAGTTGTTCGGCGCGGTTGTCCGGCGCGTACTTGTGCACGAAGTCACGGCTGGCCTCGTCCATCGCCGTACGCTCCTGCGGCGTGGCTCCCGGCCGCCGGAACAGCAGGTAGATGAGGGTGCCGAAGAACGGCATCAGGATGACGATGACCACCCAGAGGGCCTTCAGCCAGCCGTTCATGTCGTCGCGCCGGAAGATGTCGACGATCGCGAAGGCCCAGATCAGCAGCAGCGGAATGAAGATCAGTAAGAGCCAGAAGACTTCCCAGAAGTCCAGCCCCTCCTCAGCAAGTACCATGCGTCTATTTTAGATGTTTTTGTCGCCTATTTCGTGAAGCTGCAAATACTTCGCGGTCGCCGCGTACGCCCGTTCGATCCGGCGCGCGGCGGCGGCCATGTCGCGGTACGCCAGCGGTGAGTCGTCGCGCGCCGAGCCGCCCCCGGTCGGCAGCACGTGCACGGTCACCCCATCCGGGACCGCGGCCATGTCGTGCGCGAAGCGGTGCCGGCGGGCGATCTCGAACGCGACCCGGGCCACGTCCCAGGGCCGCTGGGGTGCGGTCAGTGGCCGGTCGACGCGGCCGACCTGCAGTACGTAGATGGTCTTCGCGCCGAGCTGGACCGCCCGACCGACCGGGATCGAGTTCACGATGCCGCCGTCGAGGTAGTGCTCACCGTCCACTATGGCCGGTGGGAGCAGCCCCGGTACCGCGGACGACGCCAGCACCGCATCCGCCACCGACCCCTTGCTGAACCAGTGTTCGGCGGCCCGCTCGATGCTCGCCGCGCAGCACTGGAACGGTACGGCCAGCTCGTCGAAGGTGCGGTCCTCGCCAAGCTCGCGGGTCAGCATCCGGCGTAACGGTTCCGGCGAGTGCAGGTGCGTACCGGTCCGCGCGAAGCGGCCCATCCGGCGCGGGAGCGAGTCGCCGTACACCGCCCGCGCCGCGGCTGAGGACCATAGCTCGGTGAGCCGCTCGGTCGCCGACACGTCGGGTGCCGCGGCTACGAAGGCGCCGTTGACGGCACCGACCGACGTTCCGACGATCAGGTCCGGTCGCACCCCCGCCTTCAGCAGGGCTCGCAGCATGCCGACCTCGACGGCGCCGAGCACCCCACCGCCGCCGAGGACGAACCCCACCGGATTCACACGTCGTCCCACCGGAACAGTCTCGCGGCCAGCGCGCCGACGATAGCGGCAAACCCGAGTAACAGCGCGATCGTGGGCAGGACGCTAACCGGACCCTCGCCGCGCACCATCACGTCCAGCATCGCCTCGTTGAGGTGCTTGAGTGGGAACACATTGGACAGTGTCCGCAGCCACGTCGGTGCCGCGTCGATCGGGAAGAACGAGCCGGACAGGAACGCCATTGGCAGCACGATGAGGTTGGCGATGGCGCTCGCGGCCTCGGGCGTCTTGGCCCAGGCGCCGGCCAACAGCCCCAGCGACATGAAGGCCAGCGTGCCCGCGATCACCAGCGGGATCGCCATCCACCAGTAGTCCGACAGGCGCAACCCGAAGTACGGCAGCAGCGCGATGCCGATGAAGATGGCCGTCTGCACGAGCGCGACGCCGATGCTCACCCCGACCCGGGCACCGATGACGGTCACCGTGCTGACCGGCGACAGCCGCAGCCGGCGCAGCAGCTTCTTCTGCCGCCAGGTCACCAGCGTCAGCGCCGCACCGAACATCGCGCCGACCGCGACCGCCCAGCCGAGCAGACCCGGAGTGATGTACTGGATCGTCTTCAGCGACTCGTCCTCGACCTGTTGGGTGTCCAGCGAGATGGCCGGTGTCGACACTCCCGCGGCCGCGAGATTGCCCTGCTGCACGAGGGACTCCACGATCCCCCGGATCGTCCCCGCCTTCACCTGATCCGCCGCCGAGTAGTGCAGCACGACCGTGTCGCCCTGCTGCTCGATGGCCGCCTCGGCGTCGCCCTTGCGTACCTGCTCGAGTGCATCGGCCCGGTCGTCGGTCCGGGTCACCTCGAGCACCTTGCTCAGCTCGGCCTGCGCCTGCGGTGGCAGCTGGTCCAGCACCGGTACCGGGCCGATCTGCAGCACGTCCGACTTGGCGATCGTCTGGTCCTTGAAGATCCCGCCGAAGATCAGCAGGAACATCAACGGAAACAGGATCGTGAAGAAGACCGCGGTACGGTCGCGCAGGAAACCCTTGCCGATCGCGCCCGCCAGGCTAATCAAGCGGGTCACTCGCGGAACTCCCGTCCGGTCAGCTGGAGGAAGACATCCTCCAGGGTGGCGCCGCGGACGGTGAGGCCGCGGAGAGCGTTGCGGTCCGCGAGCGCGGCCAAGACCTTTGCGGGGGTACGCGTAGCGATCGTCAACGAAACTCCGTCGTCGGCTACATCCGCACCGTCGTCCAGCTCTCTGGCATCGTCCACTGTGATCAGTCCACTTTCGACGGACACCCGGGTCGGCGCGTCCAGTCCGCGTACCAGCGACGCCGGTGGACCCAGCTCGAGGATCCGGCCCTCGTCCATGATGGCCACCCGGTCGCAGAGCACCTCGGCCTCGTCGAGGTAGTGCGTGGTCAGCACGACCGTGCGGCCCTGGGCGTTGATCTCCCGCAGCACGTCCCACAGGTTGCGGCGCGCCTGCGGATCCAGACCGGAGGTCGGTTCGTCCAGGAACACCAGATCCGGCCCGTGGACGAGCGCGCAGGCGATCGACAGCCGCTGCTGCTGGCCGCCGGACAGCCGCTCGTTGCGGGTGTCGGCCTTGTCGGCGAGGCCGACCAGCTCCAGCATCGAGTCGGCTTGCTTGGCCGGTACGCCGTACAGCGACGCGAACGTGCGGATCTGCTCCCGTGCGGTGAGCCGCTCGAAGAAGCTGGACGCCTGCAGCTGTACGCCGATCCGGGGCAGCAGCGCGGTGTTGCGCGGCCACGGCGACTCGCCGAACACGGTCACCTCGCCGCGGTCCGCCTGGCGCAGCCCTTCGACGATCTCGAGGGTCGTGGTCTTCCCGGCGCCGTTCGGCCCGAGAATGCCGAAGAACTCCCCCGACGAGACCTCGAACGAGACACCGTCGACCGCACGAACATCGCCGTACCGCTTGTGGATGTCATTGACCACGATGGTCGAAACCATGGCGCAGACTCTAGCCCGCTTGCACCAACGAGATCCGCTCGCCCGCTCGGCCGAAGAGCATCAACCGGTCGAGGTCCACGGCCAGTGCCAAGGTCTCGCCCCGCTTGGGCGGGACCTGGCCAGGCACCCGGACCACGAGATCTCCCAGAAAACCCGCCTGCTGCTCGGGTTCCGGGTTATATGTCGGGTAGAAGCCGTATTCGGTGTGAGACGGCGAGGCCGGGTGGTGGCGCATTCGAGCCCGGGTCGGAGCGTCGGGCACCTCGAGGTGGCTCTGCTCCGGCGCGGTCGGTATCGATCCGGTGTCGAGGTGGACCAGTACCTCATGGCCGAGCAGCTCGACCGCGCGGACGCTGCCGCGCAACATGGCGTCGGGAGAGTCGTCCGGTACCACGGTCAGCGCATCCGCGCGCAGCGCCACGGTCAGCCGCTCGGTGTGGTGCCGGGCCAGCTCGCTGGCGCGCGGGTCGGACCAGGGTAGCGTCAGCACCTGGCTGCCGAGGTCGAGCACCACCCGCCGGCCGTTCTCGGCGTAGACGGCGGCCTGCAGCAGGTTCGTCCGCGGGGTCCCGAGGAAGGCCGCGACGAAGAGCGTCGCCGGATCGCCGTACACCCGCTCCGGCGTACCGATCTGCTCGAGGTTCCCGCGCCGCATGACCGCGACGCGGTCCGCCATCGTCATGGCCTCGGACTGGTCGTGCGTGACGTAGATGGTGGTGATGTGCAGCTGGCGCGCGAGCTCGGCGATCTCGGTGCGCAGGTCGGCGCGCAGCCCGGCGTCCAGATTGGACAGTGGTTCGTCGAGCAGGAACGCGCGCGGCCGGCGGACGATGGCCCGCGCGGTGGCGACCCGCTGCCGCTGCCCGCCGGAGAGCTGCGCGGGGTTGCGGTCCAGCAGCTCGGTGATGCCGAGGTGGTCGGCGATCTCGTTGACCCGCGCGGTGATCCGGGCGTCGTCGGTGTGCAGCATCCGCAGTGGGAAGGCGATGTTCTCGGCGACGCTCAGGTGCGGGTACAGCGCGAGATCCTGGAAGACCATGGCCAACCGACGGTCCTTGACCGGCACATCGTCGACGATCTTCCCGTCGATGAGCACGTGGCCGGACGTGGCCTGCTCGAGTCCCGCGATGATCCTCAATACCGTGCTCTTGCCGCACCCGGTCGGCCCGAGCAGAACGACGAACTCCCCCGCGGCGACATCCACCGAGAACCGGTCGACCGCGACCGTGCCGGTGTCATAGACCTTCGTCAGGTCCGTAGTGGCGACGGGAACCACGGGGACAGCGTACGGCTCAGAGGTCGGGTGACTCGACCTTCCGATCGAGCCATCCGTCGCCGTCGTCGTCGAAGAAGTGCGTCTCGAACCGGCCGTCCTTGTCGCGGTCCCAGTCGGCCTGCTCGATCAACCCGTCCCGGTCGTAGTCGATGGCGATCCAGTCGGCCGTCCCGTCGCGGTTCTGGTCGACCATGATGTCGACGCCGCCGTCGGCCCGCTCGCGGTACGCGTGTTGATCCCAGTGCCCGTCGCCGTCGACATCGACCTTCGTGCGGTAGTCGGTCGTCGGCAGACCCGTGGGCATCTGGTTCGGGTCCGGAGGAAGCTCGGGCTGTGGCCCGGTGTCGCCGCCGAGGCTGGGCATGTCCTGGCCGATGAGGTCGGCCAGCTCGCCGCCGATGAGCGACCCGTCGGGGATGTCCTCCTCGGTACCCGGTGCCGCGCCGAACCCCTCGCTCGCGTCGGCCCCGGCACCGAACCCCTGGCTGTCGGAAGCCGGACCGAAGCCGGCATCGGCCGCAGACCCGAAGCCGTCGCTGGCTGGCGGGGTCGCGGCGCCGAACCCGCTGTGTGACGCCGCGCCGAACCCCACCGCTCCGGCCAGTGGCGCCAGCAGACCGAACATGCTGGCCTTGCTCTCCCGCACCTCGACGATGTGCTCGCCACCGGCGTCGCCACCGACCTGCGCGGACAACAGCTCGAGCTCCTGCGGGTCGAGGCGGTAGCCGGCCAGCGCGGCGGAGCGGTCTGCCGCCAGCCGGGCCGCAAAGCTCGGGTCGGTCAGCAGCCGCTCCAGGACCGCGTCGAAGTCGCTCATCGCCCCACGGTAGACCCTTGCCACAAGCGGGCGAGCTGTATGGAGGCCCAGCCGAAGCCGAGCACCACCGCCAGCCAGAGCGGTATGAAGTTGTAGGTGCCTCCGTCGTGGGTCACGTTCGGCAACATGCCCAGAATCTGTACGCCGATGCCGGTCGCGATGCTGACCGCGGCCCACATCCGCTCGCCGCTTCGTATCGACCGCCAGGCGAAAACGAAGCACGCCAGGCTCAGCGCGAGGAACGCGGTGACCGGGGCGACCGCGTGCAGCATCGCGTGCCAGCTCATCTGTGCCGGTACCCCCGCCGGTGTTCCCGGCGGGAAGCCCAGCGCGGGGTCGGCGACGAAGACGCCGCCGGCCACCACGCTGACCCCGAACGCGCCGAGCAGAATGGGTCCCCACGTGCCGGCTCTCGTGCCGGCCAGTGCCTGCCGCACGCCGACCGCGGCCGCGACGAACAGCGCGCCGCAGACCACGAAGTTGGCTATCTGCAGCCAGCCGAGAGTCCCGACGCTGAGCAGGCTGGCCGGGTGCCGGACCGGATCGAAGCCGGGTCGCGTCAACGCGAGGACCACGCTCGCGACGACGAACAGCGGTCCAGCGATGACGCCGTACCTGATGAGTCTGTCTGACATGGTGTCCCCCCTTAGTTGGCGAACGACTTGCCGGTCTCGAGCAGTGACTTGAGGTCACTGAGCACCCACGCGTGCCCACCACCGGCGCCGTACTCCTCGAGCTCGCCACCGACGATCTTGGCCAGGTATGGCGCACCCTCGAGTTCGTGCGTGAGGGTGAGCGAGCAGACGCCGTTCGCACCCTCCTTGATCTCGTGGGTGATCCGGGTGAACCCGTCAGCGGCTGTGGTCGGGTCCATGAGCATCCGGAAGGTCGTGACGAGCTTGTACGGCGGATCGACCTCCAGCACCTCACCGTCGATGATCACTTCCGGTAGCACATTTCCCTGCGCCTCCGAGGCCGTCCTGAACTGCTCCGTCGCGCGCACCTTGTAGGCACCGCCGGGACGCAGGTCGTAGTCGACATAGCCGGTGTAGCCGTAGCGCTCGGTCCACTCGGGCTTGGTGATCGCGTCCCAGATCGCCTGTGCGGTGGCCTTGATATAGACCCGGTACACCTGGGTGGTACTCATGGTTGTTCCTCCAACTGCTTCTTGAGGTCGACGAGCGCCGTCACCTGGCGCTCGGTGTATTTGTCGATCCATCTGTCATGAATCAACCGGATCGGTACAGGATTCAAAAAGTGCAGCTTCTCCCGACCTGACCGTCGGGTGACGATGAGGCCGGCTTCTTCCAGTACGCGCAGGTGCTTCATGACACCGAAGCGCGTCATCTCCAGCTCCGACTCGAGCTCCGTGAGCGTGCGGCCGTCGCGCTCGAAGAGCAGGTCGAGCAGGAACCGACGCGTCGGATCAGCGAGCGCCTTGAACACCCGGTCGTCATCGTCGGTCACGTGCCGAGCATATGTGACCCTCTAGTCACGTGTCAATCCGGTCACGTGTCATCGCCCGCTCGACGCGCTCCTACGAGATCTTGGAGAGTTACTGTCGCTATAGCAGCAGTAACTCTCCAAGATCTCGGCGTGATCGGCTGTGGTCAGTCCAGTTCGGGCATGGGTACGGGCTGCGGGCGGGGTCGGCAGGTACCGCATTGCATGGCGTCCTCGACTACCAACGCCTCGGTGCGCTGCCGGGCGTCGCTGCGGTGCACCTCGAGCAGGTACGGCCCGAACTTGGTGTGGTCCTCGCACAGCCCACGCCCACAGAACCGGCACCCGCCCCGGGCCGCCTTAGCACAAAACCAACAGAGCACGGTCGAGTTCTCCTTATGCGAGGTCACAGGGCAGCACTGTTACCGGCTTCCCGTCGATCGAGGACGACAACCCCTCGGCGTCAAAGGCGATCACAGTGATCTTCAACGTGCCACCAGCATTGGGTTGGCTGAAGGGCACCGGTCCGATCGAACCGAAGAAGGGACCGTCCCAGTTCATCCGGTTCGAGCCCTGCGCGAAACCGCTCCACCGCACCTCGACGCGAAGCAACTGCGCCGGTGTCCGATCGTCGGTGACGACAACCGAGATCGGGATGGTCGTCGGCACGCCTGTGTTACATGGAATCTGATTACGGATCAGTTGAGTGATCTGGCTGCCGCCCTGATTCAAGTTGGTGATCTTGGGTGGGATGTTGGACGGCGGGCCGGTTGTCGGCGGAGCGGTTGTTGGCGGGCGCGTCGTCGGTGGTCTGGTCGTGCGGGTCCTGGTGGGGCTCGTAGACAGCGACGGGGACGGCGACGCAGACTCCGACGGTGCGGCGGACGGGGACGGGGACGGGGACGGTGAGTCCGACGGCGACGGCTCGCCGGTAGCCGTCGGAGTCGGGTCGACGGGCCGGGGTACCGGTACGCCGTCACCGCACGACAACTCGGAACCCGTCTCCCGCTGCGGAACGCCGTCAACGGAGACAACGCCGAACGAGACGTCCGTACCGGAGCCGACCGCGTACCAGGCCTCGCCCGTGTTCGCCACGACGTGCCCCGCCGACGCCACGGACAGCGACAAGGGTGCGAACGCGCGCGACATTCCGCCGGTAGAGGACACCACGAGCCCGTCCACAAGGGACAGCGCACCCGATGGCACGTTGAGACGTCCATCCACAGTGGACATCAAGGGGCCGACCGACAGCGTCGAACCGGCGCAGAGCACGGAGGTACCGCCGCCGCGGTACACCAACGTGCCGCGCGAGCGCGTCCAGACGTCGATGGAGTCGCCCTCGGAAACGTAGACCTCGTCACCGCGGTTCAGCTCGAGGTGTAAGCCGTTGACGACGGCGAACACCGTACCGCGGTCGACCCGCAGCAGCGCCTGGTCGGCCCGCATCTCCGCCCAGACCGGCCCGGCGATGAAGTTGGTACCGGTCAGGAACAGCGCGAAGGCCAGCAGCAGGATGAGCAGCCACCACAGTTTCCGTTCGAACCGCCGGTCGGTCGAGTCGTCCACATTGGGCGGTGGCGGCCCGGGCGGGGCGGCGAGCGGCGGGTACGAGGCCATCGGATGCACACCGGCTGACGGCCGCCTACCGGCAACGGCGGAAGACGGACTGGGTAGCCCCGAGACGGCCGGCAGGATCCAGACGCGGGCCGGGGTGCGCGCGGTGGCGACGGGTCCCGGCAGGACCTCGCCGACCGGGCCGATCAGCGTGCCGCGACGCAGGTCGGTTCCGTCGGGCAGCACGAGCACGCCGGACGCGATAACAAGCGCGTCCTCGGCGCCGGGCAGCATGACCGGTGCGCCGGGCGCCACCGGGTGGAGCACCGCCCGCGACGCCAACGCCAGTCTGTCCTCTTCGGACAGTGCGGCGAGCGCCGGCGTGTGCCCGAGCAGCTCCTCCACCTCGGCCCGTTCACCCAACGAGCCAACGGACGGCAGAACCGCGGCGGCCACGGACGTCGACGGGACGGCCAGCAGGGTCGTACCGGCGGTGTGCCAGGCCAGCGACGACGGCGCCCCGGTCAACGCCCCGGCCAGTCCGACTACGCCACCGGGCCCGACCCGCTGCCGGACGAAGCCCGACGGGTCCCCGGGTCGGCGACCCTCCAGTGCACCGTCGACCACGACGAACACCGACGGTTGGGCGGTACCCGCGAACACGATCTGCGACCCGGTGCGCGGCCGCACCCAGGACGCGGACCCGGCCAATGACGAGAGAACCGGAACCGGCAGGTGCCCCAACGACGAGGTTCGCAGCGCGTCGAGCCGCCGCGGCAGATCAGCCGAGACGCGCCGCGTCGCAAAGCCACGACGAACGGAACGCCATCGGGACAGCAGCCAGCCGCTGACTGCGTACACGATGGGTGCGGAAAGACCCGCGATGACCGCGACGATCAGTAGCCGGCCCGACCACCCACTTCGCCAGAGCCCGGTTATCAGACCCGACACCCGGTCGGCGTAGACGCGGTAGGCGATGTTCGCGGCGATGACCAGCCAGACGACGGCGAGCACGCCGTAGAGCGCGACCAGCCGGCCCTCGCGGTCGAGCTGTCCCCAGCGCGGCGGCCGCCGGCGCAGCCGGGCGGTGACCCAGGACAGCCCGCGGGCCCGCAGGTTGGGCACCTCCAGCCAGTCCATCAGCAGGTAGTAGCCGTCCAGGGCGAGGAACGGGTTGAGGTTGAACAAGGCGTTGATGTACCAGGCGAACGAGAGCTTGAACGTCCACGGCGACAGTTCGGGGAAGATGAACCCCACGATCTGCGCGAGACCCGCGAGCACCAGACCGGTGCCCGGCCCCGCGGCCGTGGTCAACAGCCGCGCCCGCCGTCCGGCCATCCACACGTCGGTGGTGTCGACGAACACCGACGGGATGCCGAAGTAGACGAGGAACCCGGCCGCCGGTACGCGGCGCTTCGCGTGCTTGGCCGCCAGCGCGTGCCCCAGCTCGTGGCAGGCCAGCGCGAACACGTTGAGACCGAGCAGCACGAGCGCACCGACCGCGTACGACCCGTTCGTCAGGAACACCGACGGGTCGCCGAGCCACCACATCCAGACGAACAGCGCGAGACCGACGAAGGCCACGACCGACGCGAGACCCAAAGCGGGCCGCGTGAACAGCACGCGACCGCCGGCGCGGTAGAGGAAGCCGACGATCGGGTCGACGTTCGCGACCACCATCCGTTGCCCGCGCGCCGCGGCGAGCAGTCCTCGCCCGAGCCGCACCGGCCACGGCCGCCGGTGTACCCGGTCCAGCGGGCGGAACGCGTCGACCGGCAACTCGTCGAGCATCCGGTTGCCGGCGAGGTCGGCGACGACGCGGGTCACCTGGTCGGGTGCGAGCCGGCCGCAAATGCGGACGAACTCGGCCACCAGCCGCGCCACGGTCCGGGTGCCGTCCATCAACCGGGCGAGCCGGACCTCCTCCGGGGTCAGCCGCAGATAGCACGCGCGGCCACCGTCATCAGGAGATTTGAGCATCGCGTACGGCACACCGCGCACACTCGTCAATTCGGCCATCTCGATGCCGGCGCGCAGGCGCGGTTTGGCGCGTGCCGGATTGAGCCGCTCGACCACCGCCGCCCACAGCCCCGGGTCGGCCGGTCCGACTGGCTGCCCCGGTGCCCGTCCGGCGAGGGCCTCCCACACGCTTAGTCGGGTCTCGACAATCGCCACGACGTGCCCCTCATCGACAGTTGTCGGGCCGTCAGCGTAGGCGGATCACCCGATCGGGCGCGACCCCCTGTCGGCTAGGTGATACTTCCCACCGGTCGGAAGGCATCGACCAGTCGATCAGTACGAGGTGGCACGGGTAGGCTCGGTAGTTGCGGTCCGCACCGATCTGGTCGGGACCGTCCCTTCCACGTTCGGAGAATTCATGGCGGTACGCCGCCCCCGCACGACTACCCCCGTTACTTTCATCGATCTCGGTCTGCCGGCGGCACTCACGGCCGCGCTCGCCTCCGCCGGCATCACCACGCCCTTCCCCATCCAGGCGGCGACCCTGCCCGATTCGCTCGCCGGACGCGATGTGCTGGGCCGGGGCCGAACCGGATCGGGCAAGACATACGCATTCGCGCTACCCGTGCTCTCCCGGCTCGCCGCCAGCAAACGCCCACCGCGGCCCGGTCGTCCTCGCGCACTGATCCTGGCTCCCACCCGCGAGCTGGCGAGCCAGATCGATGCGGCGATAGCGCCACTGGCCCGAGCGCTCTCCCTGCGCACCATGACCGTTTTCGGCGGAGTTGGCCACGGTCCGCAGATCTCCCGACTCCGCGCAGGGATCGACATCCTGGTGGCCTGCCCAGGCCGGTTGGAGGACCATGTCGCGGCCGGTCACGCGCGACTCGACGCCGTCGAAGTCACCGTGCTCGACGAGGCCGACCACATGACCGACCTCGGTTTCCTGCCCGCCGTGCAGCGGCTGCTCGACCAGACCCCCCGCACGGGCCAGCGGATGCTGTTCTCGGCGACGCTCGACGCAGCGGTCGATGGACTGGTCAAGAGGTACCTCACCAACCCCGTCACCCACAGCGTCGATCCGGCCCGGCCATCCGTCACCGCGATGTCCCATCACGTTCTGCATGTAAGCCAGGACGATCGGCTACCGGTTCTGGTCGACCTCGCCGCCTCGCCGGGTCGCACACTCGTATTCACCCGAACCAAGCGCCGCGCCAGGACGCTCACCCGTCACCTGGTAGCGGCCGGCGTCGCCGCCGTGGAGCTGCACGGCAACCTGGCCCAGCACGCGCGTGACCGCAACCTGCTCGCATTCTCGGCCGGTAAGGTCGAGACGCTCGTGGCCACCGACATCGCGGCCAGAGGCATCCACGTCGACGACATCGCGCTGGTGATCCACGCCGATCCGCCGATGGAGCACAAGGCGTACCTGCACAGGTCCGGCCGTACCGCTCGCGCTGGCGCGTCCGGCACGGTCGTCACCCTGATGACCGACGACCAGGTGAGCGACGTCCGCGCACTCACCCGGAAGGCGGGCATCTCGCCAACGACCACCAAGCTGCGCCCGGGCCATCCGCTGCTCGTAGAGCTGGCGCCTGGTGAGCGCTCGTTCGCCGGTGTCGGCGAACTGGTCGAGTACGCCGCTTCGGCAAACGCCGCGCGGCCGACCAGGGCGGCGGCGTTCTCCGCCCGCAGTCGTGTGGGCACCCGCCGCCGGGGAGCCATTCGTTGACCGCGACCGATCAGCGTATGACTTGCCCACTTTTCGGCCTGGTGCCCAGAGCCGATCGGGCGACTAGGCTCAGGAGGTGAATACAGCAAGCGCAACCGTTCAACTGCGCCAGGTATCGGGTCCCGAGATCCTGCACCGAGGCGACGGCTACACCCTCTGGCACGGCGGCATTACCGATGGTCCGCACGGGCTATGCCTGACCGTCGAGGTACTCGACGAGAGCGGCGCCCGGCGGATGAACGGTGAGCAATGGCAGTCCAGCCCGCTCAGACGAGGTCCGATCGAGCTGACCACGACCGCACCCGGCGCCAACCTCGCTCGTCCCCACGAGACCATCGAGGCTCGCTCGGCGCACTATTACCGGCTCATCTGCACGTTCGGCAAGTACGGGCGCGCCCTCGGGCCGCGCTGTGGACCCGAGGAACTTCAGCTCAACGTGATCGTTCACCCGCTGGGAGTGCGTGTCACCCGGACCATCGCCTGAGCGCGGGGTAGGTTGAAACCGATGACCGAAGGCCGCGACTACGACGCCACCCGGCGTCCACCTGTCGATCTCGACGCGGACAGCCTGGATGAGCTTGCGGCCCGCGGGCCCGCACCGTCGGCCACGGCGGATGTCGACGAGACCGGAGACTTCGAACTCCCCATGGCCGACCTCTCCGACGAGGAGCTGGTGGCGACCGTCGTGCCGATCCTGGCCGACGAGTTCCGCTGCCCGAAGTGCTTCCTCGTGCACCACCGCAGCCGGCGCACCAAGGGTCGGGACGGCGTGGATATCTGCCGCGACTGCGCGTAACTCATCGGTCAACCACGCTGGCAGGCGGGCACGTTGTTCGCGTGAGGTTATGCCGTCCGCACCCGCGGGGGCAGCCGAAAACCGAAAGGCATGGTGCATGGCCGTCAGCTACGGCTTTCTGAGTACGCATCCACCCACCCAGTGCGGACTGGCTACCTTCAACTCCGCCCTGTACGCCCACCTCGAACCGACCAGTTCGAGCGCGGGGGTCGTACGCGTGGCGACCGCCGGGGACGAAGACCGCGCCGACCCGGCCGTCGTGCACCACTGGTCCGCCCGCGACGCGGCCGGATGGCAGGGCGCGGCAGCGGCCCTCGACGAGTTCGACGTCGTCATCGTCCAACACGAGTACGGCATCTACCCGGGCGACAACGGGCAGCACGTGGTGCCGCTGCTGCGGCGGCTGACCCGGCCGAGCATCGTGGTCCTGCACACCGTGCTCGCCCGCCCGTCCGTCCGCCAGAAGGCAGTGCTCGAGCAAGTGGTGTCGGCCGCCAGCGCGGTCGTCACGATGACCGACACCGCACGTGACCGGCTACTGGTCGGGTACGCGGTCGACGCCACCAAGGTGAACGTGATACCGCACGGCTCCGCCGACCACGCCGGAGGTCGCGCCGGATCGCGCCCCCGCCCTCATCTACTCACCTGGGGATTGCTCGGCCCAGGGAAGGGGATCGAATGGGCGGTGCGGGCGCTCGCCCGCCTCCAGGATCTCGACCCGAGTCCCACGTACACCGTCGCCGGCAAAACCCATCCCAAGGTGCTCGAGCACCACGGCGAGGCATACCGCACCGATCTGAACCGCCTCGGCGAGCGCATCGGCGTCTCCCATGTCATACGGTTCGATCCGGTGTACCGCGACGAGGCGTCTCTCAGCCGCCTGATCCGCTCCGCGGACGTGGTCGTTCTGCCATACGACTCACGTGAGCAGGTGACCTCGGGTGTCCTGATCGAGGCCGTGGCGGCCGGAGTTCCCGTGGTAGCCACGCCGTTCCCGCACGCCGTGGAGCTGCTCGCCGATGGACCCGGACTGCTCGTCCCGCACGCCGATCCGGCGGCGTTGGCCGCAGCGGTACGCCGGCTCCTGACCGAGCCGAACCTGGCGGCGAACCTGGCCCGTCGTACCCGGATGTTGGCCCCGACACTGCGCTGGCCCGCGGTGGCGGCACGGTACGACGCGCTGGCCAACCGGCTGCTGAACTCGGCCCCGAGTGTGGCGCGGGCGGCGGCCGCAGTATGACGGTACCGTCACCGGACTTCGCCCACCTGATTCGGCTGACCGACGACACCGGCCTGTTCGAGCATGCCCGGCACGCCACGGTCAGGCGCGAGCACGGGTACTGCACCGACGATGTCGCCCGCGGGTTGCTGGTCGCCAGCCGCGAACCCGACCCGTCGGCGGCCGTCCTGCGCCTGGCGGACTGCTATCTCGCGTTTCTGTCCCACGCGCAGGACGCCGACGGGGCCTTCCACAACCGGTTCGGTCACGACCGACGCTGGCAGGACGAGCCCAGCCTGGGTGACTGGTGGGGACGGGCACTGTGGGGACTGGGTACCGCGGCGGCGCGGAACACCGCACCGTGGATCCGCCAGGAGGCATTGCACGCCTTCACTCTCGGCGCCGCACGGCGGTCGCCGGCGCGGCACGCGATGGTGTTCGCCGGGCTCGGCGCCGCCGAGGTGCTCCGCCACAACCCCGGTAACGCCACCGCCGCCGCTCTGCTGACCGATGCGGCTGCCGCCGTGGGCGTGGCCGCCGACACCCCGGACTGGCGATGGCCGAAGCCGGTCCTGACCTACGCCAACGCCGCCTTCGCCGAGGTCGTCATCGCCGCCGGCAAGCTGCTCGGCGACAACCATCAGCTCGCTGCCGGTCTGCGGATGCTGACCTGGCTGTGCGACATACAGCTCACCGACGGTCGGCTGTCGGTGGTGCCCGACTCCGGATGGCGACGGGGCACGCTACGGCTCCGGTACGACCAGCAGCCGATCGAGGTCGCCGCGCTCGCCGACGCGTGCGCCACCGCGTATGCGGCGACCGGCAAGCCGGACTGGAACACCCGGCTCGGGCAGGCGGTGGCCTGGTTCCTGGGCGACAACGACGCCGGGACACCCATGTGGGATCCGGCGACCGGCGGCGGCTACGACGGGCTGACCCCAACCGGCCCGAACCTCAACCAGGGCGCGGAGTCCACCCTCGCGCTCCTCTCGACCCTCCAGCACGCCCGGCGGCTGCCGTGACAGGGCTGGCCACCCGGCTCGCGTTGACCCTCACCCCGGACCCTCGACGCGTCATCCTCGCGCTCTTCGTACCCGGCGAGGACGCCGCTTTCGTACGGACCCGCGCCGCGGCTCTGACCCAGCGCATCGCGGGGCTCGACGAGGAGGAGACAGGTCGCCTGCTGCGCGAGACGCTGGATCGCTTCCGCGGCCGGCATCGCGACCTGGAGACCACCTTCCGGCACCACTACGACCTGGTACACCACCGCGTGCCGCGGAGCCAGGACATGTCTCCGGATGCCCGGCTGCTCATCGGCGCCTACTTCAGTCACGAGTACGCCGTGGAGGCCGCCGCACTCTGCAACCCGTCCGTGGTCGCGCACCCGGACCAGGCCGGGCTGGCAGCGGACCAGCTCCGGGTCGTGATCAGCCTGCGCCAGATCGGCGAGGGGCACATCTCGTCCATCGGGTTCGTCACGGCCGTACTCGGACCAGGAAACCGACTCGACCTCGCCGACCGGACCGGACCCCTCGTCACGGGATTGCACGGCGGCGGCAGCCACCGGCGCGATCTGCTCGCCGCCGGACTGGCCGACGTCGCCTGCGACGACGAGGTGTCCGCCACCGTGCTGGCGTCGCTGGGTGAGCAATTCGACGACGACGACCTCGAGCGGGTACTTGCCGGCGTCCCCGTCGACCTGCTCACCCGCGCCACCGCGCACGACACCCTCGCCCAGATCCGCCGCACCGCCGCCGACAGCTACGCCGTGAACTTCTCCGCCCACGTCCCCCTCGAGGGGCGGGTCCTCTGGCCCGCTAACGGACCCGAGCGCAACGGTATGGAGGACGCCAGGTTCGTACGATTCGTCGACGACGACGGCGAAGCGAGCTACCAAGCCACCTACACCGCGTACGACGGTCGGCACATCAGCAACCGCCTGCTCAGTACCCCGGACCTCCGCCAGTTCCAAGTGACCCCCATGCGCGGACCGGCGGCCCGCAACAAGGGCATGGCGCTGTTCCCGCGACCGGTCGGCGGTCGGCGGCTCGCGCTCTGCCGGGCCGACGGGCAGACCATCGGCCTCACCACCCTCCACGCACACTGGTGGCGGACCCCGGTACCGCTGCACACCCCGAGCCGCGGCTGGGAGCTGACCCAGGTCGGAAACTGCGGGTCTCCACTGGAGACGGACGCCGGCTGGCTCGTGCTCACCCACGGGGTGGGCCCGATGCGCCGGTACGCGATCGGGGCCCTCCTGCTCGATCTGCACCAACCAGAGCGTGTCATCGCCAAACTGCCGGGCGCGTTGCTCGAGCCCGAGGACGCCGACCGGGACGGCTACGTGCCCAACGTCGTGTACTCCTGCGGCGGCGTGTTGCACGCCGGCACGCTGTTGCTCCCGTACGGGATCAGCGACGCCCGGGTCGGCTTCGCCACCGTGCCGCTCGACGCGCTCCTCGGCGCGATGGCTCCAGCCTGACACGCCAGCGGCTCGCGCGTACGAGAGACTGGCGGCTGTGAGCCATCGTTACGTAGCCGCCATCGACCAGGGCACCACGTCGTCCCGCTGCATCGTGTTCGACGCGGACGGCGGCATCGTCGGGTTGGACCAACGCGAGCACCGGCAGCACTACCCGCAACCCGGCTGGGTCGAGCACGACGCGACCGAGATCTGGGCGAACGTCCAGGCGGTCGTGGCCGGCGCGCTGGACAAGGCCGGGATCGCCGCCGCCGACCTCGCCGCGTACGGCATCACCAACCAGCGGGAGACGACGCTGCTCTGGGACGCCGCCACCGGCGAGCCCGTGGCACCCGCGATCGTGTGGCAGGACACCCGTACCGCCGGCCTCCTCAACGGCCTGGACGCCAAAGCCATCCGGGAGCGGTCGGGTCTACCGGTCGCGACGTACTTCTCCGCGCCGAAGGTGCGCTGGCTGCTCGACTCGGACCCGGAGCTGCAACGCCGAGCGGAAGCGGGCGAGCTGCGCTTCGGCACGATGGACACCTGGCTCATCGCGAACCTCACCGGCAGGCACGCCACTGACGTGACCAACGCCAGCCGTACCATGCTGATGAACCTGTCCACATTGGACTGGGATGACGTGCTGCTCGACATGCTCGGCATCCCGCGCGCGATCCTGCCGGAGATCCTGCCGTCGTCGCACCCGTACGGCCACTACCAGGGCGTGCCCGTCGCCAGCGCGCTCGGCGACCAGCAGGCCGCCCTGTTCGGGCAGACGTGTTTCACGCAGGGCGAGGCGAAGTGCACGTACGGCACCGGCTCGTTCCTGCTGTTGCACACCGGCGAGCGGCCGGTGCCCAGCGAACGCGGGCTCGTCACCACGGTGGCGTACCAGCTCGCCGACCAACCCCCGGCGTACGCGCTGGAGGGCTCGATCGCGGTCACCGGTGCGCTCGTCCAGTGGCTGCGGGACAACCTCGGCATCATCTCCACCGCCCCGGAGGTCAACGAACTGGCGGCCAGCGTGCCGGACAGTGGCGGCTGCGTGATCGTGCCCGCGTTCTCCGGACTGTTCGCGCCGTACTGGCGCCCCGACGCCCGTGGCGTCGTCACCGGACTGACCGGCTACATCACCAAGGCTCACCTGGCCCGGGCGACCCTGGAGGCGACCGCCTGGCAGGTGTACGACGTCGTCGAGGCGATGAGCGCGGAGTCCAATGTGGACCTCGCAACGCTCAAAGTGGACGGTGGGATGACGGCGAGCGATCTGCTCCTGCAGATCCAGGCGGACGTGCTGGGCGTACCCGTCGTCCGGCCCGTCGTCACCGAGACCACCTGCCTCGGTGCCGCCTACGCCGCCGGCCTGGCGGTTGGTTTCTGGCCTGATCTGGCCGCGCTGCGCGAGCACTGGCGCCAGGACCGGCGGTGGGAACCGGGGATGACGAACGAAGCCCGGGATCGCGACCGCCGACGGTGGCGCAAGGCGGTCGAGCGGTCGTTCGACTGGGTGGACAACTGAACCCGGACATGGTGCGGGCGGCGTGGCCAACCCCCTAGGCCACGCCGCCCACTCAATGGGGAGGAGGGGAGAGAGGCTACTTTCTATGACGCTTCCGCTAGCGTCGCGGTTGTCGTTCGCACCGCATCGCCGCGCTTGTACGTGATGTCGATCCGATCGCCGACCTTCGCGGACTGAACGGCCGAGACAAGGTCATCCGAGTCGTTGATCGTCCGGTCGCCCACCTTCGTGATGACGTCGCCCTGCTGCAGGCCGGCCTGGGCGGCCGGGCTGCCGGTCGCGACGGCGCCCACGATCGCACCGCCACCGTCCGCTGTCGACACGTTGACGCCGAGTTGCGGGTGGCTCACCTTCTCGCCTTTGACGAGCTGGTCCTTGACCTGTACCGCGCGGTTGCTCGGGATCGCGAACCCGACGCCGATGTTCCCGTCGCTGCCGCCGGACGTGGCGATCGCCGTGTTGATGCCGACCACCTCGCCGTTCATGTTCACCAGCGCGCCACCGGAGTTACCCGGGTTGATGGCGGCGTCGGTCTGGATCGCGCCGGAGATGGAGCTGACGGCGCTCGGCTGTTCGAGCGGCGAGCGCTGGCCGCCACCGGTCTGGATCGTGCGGTCCAGCGCGCTGACGATGCCCGCAGTGACCGAGCCTTCGAGGCCGAGCGGACTACCGAGGGCGAGCACCGTGTCACCAACGTGCAACGAACCGCTGTCGCCGAACTTCGCCGGCGTCAGCCCGGATACGCCGGTCGCCTTGATGACCGCGAGGTCGGTCTTGGCATCCGTACCGACGACGGTCGCCTGCGCGGTCTTGCCATCGCTGAACGTCACCGTCATCGCGTTGTTGCGAGCCGTGGCCACCACGTGGTTGTTGGTGAGGACGTACCCGTCGCCCGTCAGCACGACGCCCGAACCTTCACCGCTACCGGTGTCGATGTCCACCACGCTCGGCAGGACGGCGGCGGCGATGCTCGCCAGCGACGAGCGGTCGATCACCGGGGCGGCCGCCGCCGGCTGGTTGTTCGACGTGGTGGTCGTGGTCGTGCTCCCCCGATCGTCGAGCTGCAGCGCGACCCAAGCACCCGCCACCCCCGAGCCGAGGGCCAGCACGAGCGCCGCGGCCCCCGCGACCAACGTGCGGACGGCGCGGCTGGGCGCCGCATGTCCGTGCGCGGCCGCCGCGGGCGGCACGGCCCAGACCGGCGGCTCGCCCTCGACGGGCACGGGCTGCTGCGGGGGTACGCCGTACGGCCCGTTGATGTAGGACGGCGGTCCGGCGTGGGCCGCGCCCGCCGTGGGTGCGAGGTCGGGTTCGGGGACCACGGCGGGCGCGGGCTCGTGGACCGCCGGCATCTGTGCGGTGTCGTCTTCTGGCCGGTGCGGTTGGTTCTCGGTGGTCATGCATAGACAGTCCCAAGCGGGCCTGCGGCAGACCTGTGACGTGGCTGGAAGTTAGCTGTGAACGTCGTCGTCGGGCGCGAGCGGGAGCCGTACCCGGAACGTGGCCCCGACCCCGGGCTTGCTGTCCACCTCGACACTCCCGGAGTGCGCCGCCACGAGGGCGGCGACGATCGCGAGGCCCAGCCCGGTACTCGTCACGCCGTCACCCCGCCGGGTCCGGGACGGATCCGTACGGTAGAACCGCTCGAACACCCGCTCGGCCTGTTCGGCGGCCAGTCCCGGGCCTTTGTCGGCGACCTCCAGCACGGCGCGGTCCCTCGCCCTCGACAGCCGTACCGTCACCGGACTGCCTTCCGGTGTGTGCGTCAATGCGTTCGTCATCAGGTTGCCCACGATCTGGCGCAGCCGGGCGTCGTCGCCGAGCACCACGAGCTGCCCGGCGCCGTCGGCGATGTCGAGCGTGACGGGCCGGTCCGGCGCGATGGCCTGCGCGGCCAGTACGGCGTCCGCCGCGATCACCGGCAGCTCCACCGGGGCGAGGGCGAGCGGGCGTTCCCGGTCCAGCCGGGCGAGCAGTAACAGATCCTCGACGAGCAGTCCCATGCGCGCCGCCTCGTCCTCGATGCGCCGCAGCAGCTTCGCGACCTCCTCGGGATCGCGGGCGGCACCCTGCCGGTACAGCTCGGCGAACCCGCGGATGGTCGTCAGCGGCGTACGCAGCTCGTGCGAGGCGTCCGCGACGAACTGGCGCATCCGCTCCTCCGAACGGCGTGCCCGCGCCTCGGACACCTGCGCCTCGACGGCCGCGTCGCGGGCCGCCGACTCGGCCGCCCGGGCCGCGGTCTCCGACGCAGCCTGCGCGGTGAACGCCGCCTCGATCTGCCCGAGCATCGCGTTCAACGACTGGGACAGGCTGCCCACCTCGGTACGCGGATCGCCCTCGGGTACCCGCTTCGTCAGATCACCGCCCGCGATCGCGCCGGCCGTCCGCTCGATCTCGGTCAGCGGGCGCAGGGTCGTCCGTACCATGGCGACGCCGATCGCGCCGAGGACAGTCAGTACGCCCAACCCCACGAGCAGGTCGGCCCAGATCAGTTCGCCGACCGCATTGTCCACATCGGACATTGGTTTCGCGACGACCAGCTGTTGCCGTTCCGCGTTGGGAAAGGTGGTGACCAGCATGCGCCACCGTGGGTGGCCGTCCGCCGCGGCCACGGTCTTCGGTTCGGCCTGCCCGAGTGGCGGTGCCAACGTGGTCGGCGCCGGCAGCGCCGGAATGTCGCTCTGGCTCAGTCCGTGGGGCGGCTGCCCCACGTCCCAAACGCCACGGTGGGTGACGGCGATCAGATACTCGCTACCGGGCGCCGGATCCTTCCCGTTGAACACGTCCGCCTTGATGTTCTCGGTCACCTGCATCAGGTCGTGGTCCATGTCGGCGACCATGAAGCGGCGCAGCACGATTGCGGTGGCGAACCCGATGACGATCATGGCGGCGGTAACCAGAGCCAGGACCGCGGCGATGAGCTTGACCCGCAGCGGGGTCCGGTGCAGCAGCCTTCTCATGCCGGCTTGCGCAGGACGTACCCGACGCCGCGCAGGGTGTGGATGAGCCGCTGCTCGCCTGTGTCCACCTTCCGGCGCAGGTACGAGATGTACGACTCCACGATGTTGTCGTCGCCCCGGAAGTCGTAGTTCCAGACGTGGTCGAGGATCTGCGCCTTCGACAGCACCCGGCCGGCGTTGACCATCAGGTACCGCAGCAGCTTGAACTCGGTCGGCGACAGCGAGACGAGCTTGCCGTCGCGCCATACCTCGTGGGTCTCCTCGTCCAGCTCGAGGTCGGCGAACGTGAGCTTCGGGGGGGCGTCGGGGCTGCCGGACGCGGTACGCCGCAGGACCGCCCGGATCCGCGCGGTCAGCTCCTCGAGGCTGAACGGCTTCGTCACGTAGTCGTCACCGCCGAGCGTCAGGCCGCGGATCTTGTCGTCGGTCGCGTCCCGCGCGGTCAGGAACACCACCGGGGTACGCCGGCCGCCCTCCCGCAACTGCCGGATCACCTCGAACCCGTCGAGGTCCGGCAGCATCACGTCGAGCACCACGAGGTCGGGCCGGCGGGTGCGGGCGGCGTTCACGGCCTGGCTACCGGTCATGGCTGTGGCCACCTCGAAGCCGGCGAAGCGCAGGCTGGCGGAGAGCAGCTCGAGGATGTTCGGGTCGTCCTCGACCACGAGCAGCTTCGCCTCAGCCTGAGCAGAGTTCATGAGTTCAGTCTCGCCCACCGCACTGCGGGCCACCTGAATGTTGCCTGAGAACTCCCTGGGAACGGGGGTCAGGCGAGGGCGCGGCGGATCGCGGCCAGGGCGGTGTCGAGGGCGGCGGACACCGCGCGCTGCTCGGACTCGGTCAACGGGGCGCGGGCTACGAGCCGGCGCAGCTCGACGGTGAAATCGGTGATCCGCCGGTCGAGCGCATGCCGGGGGGCGGGCGGCGGGGGCTGCCAGGCCGTCCGCGTGGTCTCGCGGGCCGCCTGGCGCAGCTCGCGCTTGAGATCACGGAGGGAGCCGCGTACCTCGTGCTGGATCTCGTGAGCCAGCGAGGTGAGGTCCTCGACCGAGGCCCGGATCTCCGACTCCAGGTCGCTGACCTCGGCGGATCGGTGGGTCAACTCGGCCCGGCCGGCGTCGGTGATCTCGTACACCTTGCGGCCACCGGCGGCGGTGTGGGTGACCAGGCCCTCCGCTTCCAGCCGGGCGAGCCGCGGGTAGATGGTGCCGGCGCTGGGTGCGTACAGGCCGAGGAAGCGGTTCTCCAGCAGCCGGATCAGCTCGTACCCGTGCCGCGGGCCCTCGGCGAGGAGCGTGAGCAGGTACAGCCGCAGCCGCCCGTGGCTGAACACCGGTGTCATGGCGTCACCTCATCGTCGACCGAGTCGCCGATCGAGTCGTCGACCGAGTCGTCGACCGGGCTGGCCAGCAGCGCCACGCCCCCGGACACGGTGCTGACGACCAGCTTGCCCTTGCCGTCGCCGAGCACGCCGAAGGCGTCCCGGCGGCCGCCCGAAAGCTGCGGGAACGCGCTGGTGATCCGACCGGACATGGTGTGCAGGTGTACCGCGAGATCACTGTCCTCGCGGACCCGTACGGTGATCTCGCCGGACGTCGTCTGCAGCTGGATGTTGCCGCCGGACGGGTTGTCCAGATCGCAGGTGATCGAGCCAGACACCGTCACCCCGTTGACCCGGGACGCCGTGCTGTCGGCCAGCGTCAGCTCCCCGGAGATCGTCTCCATGGTCAGCTCCCCGCCGACCCCGACCGCCTCGACCGGGCCGGAGACCAGCTTGGCCCTCACCTGCCCATCGATGCCGAGCAACGTGATGCGGCCCGAGGTCACGCGCACGTCGAGACCGGCGCGGAGGCCGGAGGCGACCACCGGGCCGTCGATCAGGCGCACGTCGACGGCGGCATCCCGAGGTACGGCGATCGAGATGTCCACCCGCAGCCGCCAGCCGAGGTGAGCCAGCCACCAGACCGCTCGGGGCCATTTGTGTACCCTGTCATGCTTGATGGCTAGTACGCCGTCTTCATGGTTGATCGTCACGTTGCGTCGGATGCCGGTTATCTCGACGCGGGCCGGGCCGTCGGTACCGACGATGTTGAGCCGGCCGGAGATCAGGTGTACAGCGAGCCTGGTCACAGGCTCCTCGAGGGTCAACCGCTGCGGTGTCGAGACGGTCCAGTGCGCCATGCGGCACATCGTAGCTCAGACGCGATACATCGCGATAGTCTCTCGACTCCGCGCGTCAGGACTGCACGACGCGGGCCAAGGTGCGCCGGTCCATGCCAGCGGTCGAGTGCACGGCCGCGCCGGCTACCACCGACACGACGAGCCCGCGTACCGCCAGCACGCGGCGCAGCGACGTCAGCAACGTCTCCTCACCGAGAAACGCGGCGGCCGTCGTACCCTCGCCATCGGTCAGGTGGAAACGCAGCGAGACGGGCACGACCGGCGCGCCCGCGTCGAGCGCCGCCTGGAACAGCGCCGGGCGGAACCGCCCGGCGGACCGGCCGCACCCGGTCGTGCCCTCCGGGAAGACGGCCACGACATCGCCGGCGCGCAGCGCGTCGGCCGCGTTCGCGACGGTGACGGGCAGGGTACGCGGGCGCGAGCGGTCGATGAAGATCGTGCCGACGGCGGTGGCCGGAGCACCGATCAGCGGCCAGTCCCGCACCTCGTGCTTGGCGACCAACCGAGCCGGGGTCGCCGCCAGCATCACGAGAATGTCCATCCAGGACACGTGGTTCGCGACGATCAGGGCCTGCCGCGTGGGCAACTGGCCGCGGATGCTCAGCCGTACGCCGAGGCACCACAGCACCGCCCGTGCGAAGTTGGGCATGAGGCGGGGCAGCGGGGGCAGCATGGCGGCGCCCGCGAGGACCACGGCGATCAGGGCCGCCACCCGCCAGAGCAGTACCGGGGGCAGTACGCGCGGCGTCGTGCCCGGCATCG
>Ga0075419_10000251_pt1 | contig 31570 bp, 29 predicted proteins | sample SoiMetdeltSBSDD3_FD_76900 | JGI IMG/M metagenome (GOLD analysis project Ga0075419, IMG submission 76900) | Bulk soil microbial communities from a Populus tree surrounding site in Tennessee, USA - Soil MetaG P. deltoides SBSDD3 | ecosystem: Environmental > Terrestrial > Soil > Tree plantation... | reverse complement strand
TCGCGTTCCTCGGGCTCGGACGGATGGGCGCCCCCATGGCGGGGCGCCTTTCCACCGCTGGGCACGACCTGGTCCTCTGGTCGCGAACCAGGGAACACGCCGAGGCACTCGCCGGCCGGGCCGTTGCAGGTCCATTGCAACCCTCAGACATGACCCGGAGTCGCTGCCGCTGCAATCGCTCTGCCATGGCGCCGCCGACGATGGCGCACGACCCGACCGAAAGGGGGAACGCCATGACAACGACCGAGCGGGCGCCGGCGGCGACGGGCGTCGTCTACGACCTGGAAGGCACCCTGCTGGAGGCGTGCTCGTGCCTGGCGGTGTGCCCATGCTGGGTGGGACAGGATCCCGACGGAGGGAGCTGCGACGCGTTCAACGCCTACCGCTTCGAGCGGGGGACGATCCGCGGGGTCGACGTGAGCGGGCTGTCGTTCATCAACGTCGTCAACATCCCCGGCAACGTCCTGGCCCCGGGAAGCTGGCGGGTGGTGAGCTTCGTCGACGACCGGGCCAGCGACGCCCAGTTCGAGGCCATCCTGGACGCCTACCAGGGGCGGCTCGGTGGGCCGCTGGCCGACCTGGCCGGGCTGGTGGGGGAGGTCGTCGCCGTCGAGCGGGCGCCGATCGTCCACGAGACCCGCGACGGCGCCGGCACCCTACGCATCGGCGACGTGGTGTCGGCCGAGATGGAGCCGTTCCGCAGCCCCGACGGCACCCTCACGACCCTGCGGGACTCGCTGTTCTCGACCGTGCCCGGCTCGCCCGCCTACGTGGCCCGCGCCCACCACCACTCGGTGAACCTGCCCGGCCACGGGATGGTGTGGTCCTTCGAGGGCCGCAACGCCATCCAGTCCGACTACCGCATCACCTACACCGCCGAGCCATGACCACCGTCACCGTCGAGCGCCGCCGGCTGCCGGTCACGGTGCCGATCGCCATCGCCCTGGCGTGGGCGGCCGCCGTGGCCGCCCACGCCACCGGCGTCGCCGGCCGCTTCCACCACGACGTCCTGTTCGCCGACGACGGCGGCGTCCACCAGGCCGTGGACGTCCTGCCCTGGCTGGCCACGCGTCCCTGGCTGGTCGGGGCGGTCACCCTCGGGCTGGCCGGCGCCTTCCAGTTCTCGGCGCTCAAGGACCGCTGCCTCACCGAGTGCCGGCACCCGGCCGCCTACCTCCTGCGCCACTACCGGCGCGGCCCCCGCAACACCTTCCGGCTGGGCTGGGGCCACGGGCTCTACTGCCTGGGCTGCTGCTGGGCCCTGGTGCTGGTCATGTTCGCCGTCGGCGTCTCCGACCTGCGCTGGATGGCGGCGCTGGCCGGGCTGATGGCGTACGAGAAGCTCGGGCGTCGCGGCCCGGCCGTCGCCGCCGCGGCCGGCGTGGCCGCCCTGGCCCTGGCCGTGCTGGTCGCCCTGCATCCCGCCTGGGTGCCGCCGGTCCTGGGTCGCCAGGCGTGAGGGCGCGGCCGCCGGGTGGATGGTGCCCGGCGGCCGCGGGGTGGTTGTCAGCAGGTCGACTTGTAGAGGAACGGTTTGACGTCGGGGTCGTTCATGTTGTCCTTGGTGACCACGACGAAGCCGGTGCCGATCTTCTTCTGGACCGGCTCGCCCTTGAGGGCGGCGATGGCCTGCTCGACGCCGGCCTTGCCGATGTCGGCCGGCTTCTGCGCGATCAGGGCCTGGACGATGCCCTGCTGCAGGTCCTCGACCTGCTTGGGGCCGGCGTCGAAGCCGACGATCTTGACCTTCTCGGCCGAGCCGGCGCTGCGCAGCCCGGTGGCGGCGCCTTCGGCCGAGAACAGGTTGGTGCCGAAGATGCCCACCAGGTCGGGGTGGGCTGCCAGGGCGGCGGTGGCCTTGGCGGCGGCGACATCCGGCTTGTCGTTGGAGTACTCCTGGCCGAGGTACTTCAGGCCCGGGGTGTTCTTGATCTCCTCCTCGAACCCCTTGGCCCGGGCGTCGGTGGTGGAGATGCCGGGCTTGACGTTGATGACCAGCACCGAGCCCTTGCCGCCGGTCAGCTTGGCCAGGGTCCGGGCCGCCTCGCGGCCGCCCTCCTCGTTGTCGGAGGCGATCTCCGACTCGGCCAGCTCGGCCCCGTTCTCGGTGGTGGTGTCGACGAAGACCAGCTTGATCCCGGCCGCCTTGGCCTGGGTGAGGGGCGGGATCATGGCCTTGGTGTCGGTCGGGGCGATCAGGATGGCGTCGGGCTTCTTGGCCACCACGGCGTTGACGATCGGGGTCTGGAGGGAGGCGTCGAACTCGTCCGGGGCGGTCACGTCGAGGGTGGCCCCGGCGGCCTTGGCCGCCTCCTGGGCGCCGCACTCCATGGTGACGTAGAACTGGTCGCCCTTGACGCCCTGGATCAGGGTCAGCTTGTACTGCTTGGCGGCGCTGCCGCCGCCCGAGGTGCCGCCTCCGTCGTCGCCGCCGCACGCCGCCAGGGTGAGGGCGAGGGCGACCACTCCGACGAGCCAACGTGTGCGCATGCTGCTACCTCCTCTCGCCGCGCTCCTGGGCGCGGCGCTTGAGCTGGTCGATGTAGACGGCGACGATCAGGACCGCCCCGACCGCGACCTGCTGCCAGAACGGCTGCACCCCGAGGATCACGAACCCGTTCTGGAGCACGGCCGGGATGAACACCCCGACGACCGTGCCCAGCACCGTCCCGATGCCCCCGAACAGGCTGGTGCCGCCGAGCACGACGGCGGCGATGGCGGCCAGGTTGTCGGTCGAGTGCCCGCCGATGGTGGTGGTGGCGAAGCGGGCCAGGGACACCATCCCGGCCACCCCGGCCAGGAACCCCGACAGCGCGTACACCTTGATGAGGTGGCGGTCGACGTTGATGCCGGCCCGCCGGGCCGCCTCGGCGTTGGACCCGATCGCATAGGTGTAGCGGCCGAACCGGGTCATCGACAGGGTGACCGCCCCGACGGCGGTGACCACGGCCGCGATGAGGACCACGTAGGGCACGCCGGCGAGCTGGCCGATGCCGATCGTGGTGGTCAGCCGCAGCGGCACCCCGCGGACGTCGATCCCGCCGGTGATCAGCAGCGCCGACCCCAGCGCCATCCCGAACGTCCCCAGGGTGACGATCAGCGGCGGCACCCTGGCCTTGGTGATGAGCAGGCCGTTGAGCACCCCCCAGGCGGTGCCGGCGACCAGCCCGGCGACCAGCCCGGCCCCGATCGCGCCCCAGCCCTCGCCGCCGACGGCCAGCATCACCTTGGCCGCGATCACCCCGGAGAAGACCAGCACCGACCCGACCGACAGGTCGATCCCGGCGGTGATGATCACGAAGGTCATGCCGACGGCAATGATCAGCAGGCCCGAGGCGTCGGCGGCGATGTTGCGGAAGTTGAACACCGTGGCGAACTGCTGGAAGCGCAGCGCGGCGAACCCGGCCACGATGCCCAGCAGGATCAGGAACGTCCAGGTGGTGGTCTCGGTCAGCCGCCGCCGGAGCGTGCCCCGCAGGCCGGTCCGGGCCGGCGCCTCCGCCCCTTCGTCCTGGGCCTCGGCCGGCACCTCCCGGGTCTCGCTCATCGGGGCACCCCCTTGGGGTTCCCCGAACCCCTCCGGCTCACTCAGGCCACCTCCCCGGGCTCCAGGGCGCCGGTCATGGCCGCGATGACCTGCTCCATGGTGGTGTCGGCGGCGCGGTAGCGGGCCACCCGGACCCCCAGCCGGAGCACCTCGATGCGGTCGGCCAGCTCCATCACCTCCGGCATGTTGTGGCTGATGAGCACGACCGCGATCCCCGAGTCGCGGACCCGGCGGATCAGGTCGCGAACGTGGCCCGACTGGACCACGCCCAGGGCGGCGGTGGGCTCGTCCATGAACACGACCTTGCTGACCCAGGTGGCGGCCCGGCTGACGGCGACGCTCTGGCGCTGGCCGCCCGACAGGTTGGCCACCATGGCCCCGGTGTCCTGGAGGCCGATGCCGAGGTCGGCGAAGGCCTTGTTGGTCCGGCGCCGCATGGCCGCCTTGTCCAGGAACCCGAGCCGGCCCAGCGGCCCGGGGCGGACCAGCTCCCGGCCCAGGAACAGGTTGGCGGCCGGGTCGAGCTCGGGAGCCAGGGCGAGGTCCTGGTAGACGGTCTCGATGCCGAGGTCGCGGGCCGCGACCGGGGTCGGGATGGCGACCCGGCGGCCCTCGAACCAGATCTCGCCGCCGTCGGGGGCCAGGGTCCCCGACAGGATCTTGACCAGGGTGCTCTTGCCGGCGCCGTTGTCGCCGACCAGGGCGGCCACCTCGCCCGGGTGGACGGCGAAGTCCACCCCGCGCAGCGCCCGGACGCCGCCGAAGCTCTTGGTGATGCCCCTCGACTCCAGCAGCGGTTCGGTCACCGCGGGCTCCTCTCCGGTTCGCGGCCCCCGGCCGCCGGGCGGCGGCCGGGGGCGGGCAGGTCGCCGATCCCGGCGAAGTGGCCGGCGGCGACGCCGGCCAGCAGGGCGGCCCCGCGGGCCCCGGCCTGGGTGACCGGCGGCCAGTCGAACGGGCCCAGCAGCGCCTGTTTCACCGAGCGGGCGGCCGGGTTGCGGGCCCACCCGCCGGCCAGGACCAGCCGCCGGCTCGGCCCGGCGACCGACTCGATCTCGGCCCGCAGCTCGACCGCCCGCCCGGTCACGGCCTCCAGGGCGGCCCGCCACACCTGCGCCGGGCTGGGGTCGGCGCCGATCCCCTCGAGCGCCGAGCGGTCACCGAACACGTCCCGGACGGCCAGGCCCCCGCCGCCCGGCGGGACGGCCGCGGCGGCCCGGTCCAGCTCCTCCCTGGCCTGGTCATCGACCCCGAGCAGGTCGAGGAACCGTCGCAGGGCCAGCCCGGCCCGGGACGCGCCGAGCAGGGCGCGACGGCCGGGCAGGACGTGCCAGCCGACCGAGACGTGGGCCGCGACCAGCCGGGCGACGTCGGCGGGGGCGACCGGGGGCGGGACCGCCCGGACGAGCGCCTCGGCGGTGCCGCAGGAGTCGAACAGGTCGCCGTCCCGGGTCGCGCCGGCCCCGACCGAGGCGCTGAGGTGATCGTGGCCGGCCACGGCGAGGGTGGCCCCGGCCAGGCGGGGGAGGCGGCCGCCGTCGGCCCGGCCCGCCGGGCTGCCCGCCTGGACCAGGCCGGCCAGCAGCCCCGGCGGCGCCCCGGCCCAGGCCCGGGCCTCGTCCCACCAGGCCCGCCGGTCCAGGTCCAGCAGGCCGGTGCGGGAGGCGAGCGACAGCTCGGCCACCTGCTCGCCGCCCAGGCCGTGGACCACCCACTCGGCCACACCGAGCCAGCGCACCGCGCCGGCCACCGCCGGCTGGTGGTCCCTGAGCCAGGCGTACTTGGCGATCGACAGCAGCGGGCGGACGGCCAGGCCGGTGCGGGCCGAGAACCGCCCGGCGCCCAGGTCGGCGGCGAGCCGGGCCGCCTCGGCCTCGCCCCGGCTGTCGTGCCAGGCGATCGCCGGCGCCAGCGGCCGGCCGCCGCGGTCGAGCAGCACGCCGGTCTCGGCCATGCTGGTCACCCCGACGCCGGTCACCGGGCCGTCGGGGGCCTGCTCCAGGGCGGCCGCGGTGGCGGCCACGGCCGCCTCCAGCAGCCGCTCGGGGGCCAGCTCGGCCCCGGTCGGGACCTCGGTCCAGGGGGTCGGGGCCGTGCCGTGGGCCAGCTCGGTGCCGTCGTCGGCCCGGACCACGGCCGCCTTGCACAGGGTCGTGCCGACGTCGATGCCGACCAGCAGCCGGTCGCCGGTCACGGGGCGCCCCGGCGGGTCGGGCCGGCCCCGGGGGCGGGGGGGCGGCAGCGGACCGCCGTCAGCCGGCCCCGGACCTGGCCCGGTCCGGCGGCGAAGGGCACCAGCACGGTGTCGCCGCGGGCCAGCTCCAGGGAGCCGCCGGCCGTCTCCAGCCGGCCCGATCCGTCGGTGACGACCAGGATCGAGAAGGCGGCCTCGAGCCGGACGGCCGGGTCGGGCCGCAGCCGCTCGGCCCGGAAGAACGAGTCGGCCTCGGCCGGGAGCAGCCGCTCCGCCCCCGGACGGTCCGGCCCGCGCCCGCCGCGCAGCCGGGCCAGGCGCTCCTGGCCCCACCCGGAGCGGTCGACGCAGTCAAGGGCCAGCTCGAAGCCGAGGCCGAGGTGGCCGTCGCGGCGGCCGTCGATGGCGAACCCCTCCCATTCCAGTAGCACCGAGAAGTCGGTCGGCTCCTGGAGCTCGACCAGCAGCACCCCCTGGCCGATGGCGTGCGGCAGGCCGGCCGGGACGAGCACGGTGTCGCCCGCGGCCACCGGGACGGCGTTGAGGCTGGCCAGCAGCGCCTCGACCCGCTGGCCGGCGACCAGCTCGGCCAGCCGCCCGGGGTCCATGGCCTGGCGGAAGCCCAGGTGCACGACCGCCTCGGGGCCCTCGGTGCCGGCGATGACCCAGGCCTCGGTCTTGCCCCAGGGGCAGTCGAGATGGCGGCGGGCGAAGTCGCGGTCCGGGTGGCAGTGGACGGGCAGGCGCTCGCCGGCGTGCAGCAGCTTGACCAGCAGGGCCGGGCTGTCGCCGTACGCCTCGGCGTGCGCCGGGCCGAGGAACCCCTCCGGGTCGGCCGCGACCGCCTCGCGCAACGTGCGCCCGTCCTCCAGCCGGGTCAGGCCGTCGCCGTCCGACCCGAAGGCGGCCGTGGTCGACCCCACCCAGTCCTCGGGCAGGAAGGCCACACCGGCCTCGGGGGTCGTGCCGCGCAACTCGTCGATGGCCGACCCACCCCGGTAGAAGCGGGGAAACCGGTTGGCGGCCAGCCGGATCGGCATCGGCATCGGCATGTCGGCAGCAGTTTCCCACCTGTTCATTGGAAACAAAAGAAATCCGGCGTTCCCGCCAACCCGCCACCGTCGACCGCTCCGGCACGCGACTGCGACCCGCCGGTTGGACCTACACTGCCGGCATGGGCGGTGGTGAAGGGGTCCGGCACCTGGTGTGGGACTGGAACGGGACCCTGTTCGACGACCAGGTGGCGGTGGTGGCGGCGGTCAACGACGCGCTGTCGCGGCTGGGCGTGCCGGCGATCGACACCGACGGGTACCGGACGCATTTCACCAGGCCGGTGGAGCGGTTCTACGAGCAGGTGGCGGGCCGGACCATCTCGGCCGAGGAGTGGGCGGCGCTGGACGCGGCCTACCACGACAGCTACCTGGGGCGGGTGGAGCGGATGGCGCTGGCGGCGGACGCGCGGGATGCGCTGGCCGGCGCCGAGGCGGCCGGGCTGAGCCAGTCGCTGCTGTCGATGTGGCGCCATGACGACCTGGTGCCGCTGGTCGAGCGGCTGGGGATCGGCCGGTTCTTCGTGCGGGTGGACGGGCTGCGCCGCAGCGACGGCGGCGGCAAGGCCGAGCACCTGGTGAAGCACCTGGCCGCGCTCGAGCTGGCGCCGTCGGCGGTGGTGCTGGTCGGGGACTCCCTGGACGACCTGGCGGCGGCGCGGGCCGTCGGGGCCGGCTGCGTGCTGTACGACGGGGGCTCCCATCACCGCCAGGCGCTGGAGGCCACCGGCTCACCAGTGGTGGACAGCCTCACCGACGCCCTGGCCGCCGCTCGGCGGCCATCCGGGCCGGTGCGCCCCGGAGCCGATATGCGTGCAGGATCTGTGCCCGAAGACCGTCGGAGCCACCTGGATGACCCGCAGCCTCGCCGTCTCCCTGGTCACCCTCGGTGACCCGGGCCGGCTGACCGGCGGCTACCGCTACCACCGCCGCATGGCCGAGCTGGCGCCCTCCTGCGGGGCCAGCGTCGAGTTCGTCTCCTTCCCCGACCGGCCCTTCCCCCTCCCGGCCCTGGCCGGCCCGGCCGTGCTCGGCCGGGCCGGCGGCGACGTGGTCGTCCTGGACAGCATCGCCGCCGCCTTCCTGAGCCCGTGGCTGCCCGGGCGGCGACGCGTGCCGTTGGTGGGCAGCCTGCACCAGCCGCCGGGCGGGATCGACCACGGGCCGGCCCGGCGGGTCGTCCAGGCCCCGCTGGACCGGCGGGCCTGGCGCCGGGCCCGCCTGCTCGTCGTGGCCAGCCAGGCCCTGGGCGACGAGCTGACCGCCCAGGGGTTCCCGCCCGGGCGGGTCCGGGTCGTGCCCCCGGGCCGCGACCTGCCCGCCCCCGCCGGCCATCACCCGGTCGACCTGCGCCGAGGCCGCCGCGCCAGCCTGCTGTGCGTGGCCAACTGGGTCGAGCGCAAGGGCATCCTGGAGCTCCTGGAGGCCACCGCCCGGCTCCCGGATGAGCTGGCCACCCTGCACCTGGCCGGCGACGACCGGGCCGACCCCGGCTACGGGGCCCGGGTCCGGGCCCGGCTGGCCCGGCCCGACCTGGCCGGCCGGGTCGTGGTCCACGGCCCGGTGCCCGCCGAGCAGGTGGCGGCCCTGTACCGCGACGCCGACGTGTTCGCCCTGCCCAGCCTGCGCGAACCCTTCGGGACGGTCTGGGGGGAGGCGATGGCCGCCGGGCTCCCGGTGGTCGGCTGGCGCGCCGGCAACCTGCCCCACCTGGCCGGCGACGGGCGGGAGGGGCTGCTGGCCGACCCCGGCGACGTCGCCGGCCTGAGCCGGGCCCTGCGCCGGCTGGCCACCGACGACGACCTGCGCCGGCGCCTGGCCGCGGCCGCCGTCCGGCGGGCCGCCGCCCGGCCGACCTGGGCGGAGTCGGCGGAGCGGTTCTTCGCGGCGCTGCGCGAGGCCGCCGCGGCCGGTCAGGGCAGCGGGCCGGCGTAGCCGCCGAAGTCCACCGGCGTCTCCCACACTCGCACCGACAGTGTGTCGGCGCCCGACCGCCGCAGGGCGGCCCCCAGCTCCCCGTGGGCCCAGCGGGCCAGGACCTCGACGGTGACGGCCTCGGCCTCGGGCGGGCGGATCGCCTCCAGGTCCCGGTCCCCGATCCTGGCCGCCATCGCCTGCATGGCCGCCCGCAGCACGTCCAGGTCGCAGACCATGCCGTGCTCGTCCAGCTCGCCGCGGGCGACGACCACGTCGAAGCGGTAGTCGTGGTCGTGGAGCTCGCCCTCCGGTCCGGGCATGGGCATCTGGTGGAGGGCCCGGACGGTGACGCTGGACCCCACCTCGTAGCCGAGGTTCATTCGGTTCCTCCTGGGTAGGCCAGGGCGGCGTGGATCAGGCCGTCCTGCTTGCGGTCGGTGCGGGCGTAGGCCTCGGCGGCCGCCTCGAACGGGAACTCGTGGGTGCAGAGGACGGCCACCGGCAGCTCGGCCAGCAGCCGCCAGGCCACCTCGGCGCGGCGGCCCCGGTCCCAGCGGGCGCTGAGGGCGGCCGGGATGGTGGAGACCTGGGTGCCGCGGATGGCCAGCCGGCGGCGGTGGAAGGCGGCGCCCAGGGGGAGCGGGGCCGGTCTGGTGCCGTACCAGGAGCAGACCAGCGCGGTGCCCTCGTGGGCCAGCAGCCGCAGCGACCAGGCCAGGCCGTCGGGGTTGCCGCTGGCCTCGACCACCAGGTCGGCGCCGCGCCCGCCGGTGGCGTCGGCCACCGCCCCGGTGACGGCCTCGGGAGCCAGCGCCGGCACCCCGAAGCGGCCGGCGGCGGCCCGCCGGGCCGGCTCCGGCTCCGACCCGAGGACGACCGCCCCGGTCCGGGCCAGCAGGGCCGCGGCCAGGATGCCGACCGCGCCGAGCCCGACCACCACCACCACCTCCCCCAGGCGGGGGGCGGCGTCCAGGCAGACCTGGAGGGCGGTCTCGACCATCGGGTACATGGTGGCCACCCGCGCCTCCGGCCCGTCCACGGCCATGACGTCGGCGGCGTCGACCACGAACCGGTCCTGGTGGGGGTGGAAGGCGAAGACCAGCTGGCCCTCCCGGAACGACCCGGCAGCGCGGACCACCCGGCCGACGGCGCTGTAGCCGTAGCGGAACGGGTAGGCGAAGGTGCCGGCCAGGGCGCCCAGGGTCTCGTCAAGGGGCAGGTCGGGGTCGATCTCGCCCCGGTAGGCGAGCAGCTCGGTCCCGCTGGAGATGCCCGACCACTCGGCGGCCACCAGCAGCTGGCCCTCGGCCGGGGCGGGCAGCTCGACCTCCCGGACCTCGACCCGCCGAGGGGCCACGAAGTGGACCGCGCGCGCCTTCACCAGGACCCGCTCCCTCGCCGTGACAGCGACCACCCCATCCACGGTTGGTTTGGTGGTCGCGGTAGCGTGCCACCTTAGCGTCGTTCCTGGACAGTGGTCCGGTCACGGACCGCAAGCGCAAGGAGCCGTCATGGTCGTGCCCCAGCCACTCGCCCACCTCTCGTTGCCGACCTGGGCCGGGGAGTTCGACCTGCGCGCCTTCCGCTGGACCTCGGGCGACCTGTATCTCCTGTTCGCCCGCGGGGACATCGGGGACGGCCGCGGCGTCCTGACCCGCCTGCACTCGGGCTGCCTCACCGGCGACGCCCTCGGGTCGCTGCGCTGCGACTGCGGGCCCCAGCTGCGGCTGGCCATGCGGCGCCTGGCCGCCGAGGGCCGCGGGCTGCTGCTGTACGTCCCCGGCCACGAGGGCCGCGGGATCGGGCTGGTCGACAAGCTCCGGGCCTACATGCTCCAGGACCAGGGCCAGGACACCGTCGAGGCCAACCGCCGCCTCGGCCTGCCGGTGGACGGCCGCGACTACCAGGAGGCCGCCCAGGTCCTGGCCGGGGTCGGGGTCCGCAGCGTCCGCCTGCTCAGCAACAACCCGCACAAGGCCAGCGCCCTGGCCCGCGAGGGTATCGTGGTCGAGGAGCTGGTACCCATCCAGACCGCGCCCCACCTGCGCAACCTCGGCTATGTGGAGACCAAGCGCCACCAGCTCGGCCACCGCCGGCCGGGCGGGGAGCCCCTGGCCGGCGGCGACGGCCTCGACGGCGACGGCCTCGGCGGCGACGGCCAGGCCGTGGACGCCACCACCCTCCTCGGCCACGTCCGCCCGCGCCCCGACCGCCCCTATGTGGTCCTCAAGTACGCCCAGACCCTCGACGGGCGGATCGCCACCGGCAGCGGGGACGCCAAGTGGATCAGCGGGCCCAGCGAGCGGCGCATCTCCCACGCCCTGCGGGCGGCCTGCGACGCGGTCGCGGTCGGGGCCGGCACCGTCCTGGCCGACGACCCGCTGCTGACGGTCCGGATGGTCCCGGGCGCCTCGCCCATCCGGGTGGTCCTGGACTCCACCCTCCGCCTCCCGACCGGCGCCAACGTCTTCGGCGCCGACGCCGGCACCATCGTCCTGACCACCGGCCGCTCGGCCGCCGCCCGGCGGGCCGAGCTGACCGGGCTGGGCGTCACCGTGGCCGTGGTCGGCGACGGCCCGGACGGGGTCGACCTGGCCGACGGGCTGGCCAGGCTGCGGCGCCTGGGCGTCCGGTCGCTGCTGGTCGAGGGCGGGGCCCGGGTCATCACCTCGATGTTGCGGGGACGGCTGGCCGACCGGGTCGTGGTCGCCGTGGCCCCGCTGCTGCTCGGCAAGGGCACCGAGGCCGTCGGCGACCTCGGGGCCAGCGCGGTCACCGACGGGCTGCGGCTGGCCAACCGCACCGTCCACCAGGCCGGGGACGACCTCCTGATCGCCGGCGACCTGGGCGGCCCTCAGCCGGCCGCGCCCCGGGCCGAGGCGTAGGCCTGCTCCACGACCCGCACCACGACCCGGCCGTCCTCGCCGCTGGGGCGGGGCTGGCGGCCGGCGGCGACCGCATCGACGAACTCGGCCAGCTGGGCCGAGTACATGGGCTGGGTGCAGTGCTCGTAGCCGGGCGGCGGCTCGGTCATGTCCCAGACCCGGGCGTAGCCGCCGGTGCCGTACAGCTCGGTGTCCGCCTCCAGGCCGGCCAGGCGTGGTTGCCACCAGCCCGCCTCGACCACAGAGCTGACGCCGTTGTCCCAGGTCAGCAGGAGGATCGCGTCGTCGTCGACGGCGGAGGCGCCGTAGCGGGTGCCGACGGCGGCGCAGACCCGCACCGGCTCGGGGTCGCCGAGCAGGTAGCGGGTGGTGTCGATGGCGTGCACCCCCATGTCGACCAGGGCCCCGCCGCCGGCCAGCTCCGGGTCGGTGAACCATCCGGACGGCCCCCAGCCGGCGTGCCCGCCGTAGCCGCGCGTCTTGACGATCTCGCCCAGCTCGCCGGCCTCGACCCTGCTCCGCAGGGCCCGCACGTCGGGGTGGAACCGCCAGCAGTGGGCCACCATCAGGAAGGCCCCGGACCGGCGGGCGGCCGCGACCATGGCGTCGGCCTCGGCCACGGTGCGGGCCATCGGCTTCTCGACCAGCACGTGCTTGCCGGCCTCGAGGAAGGCGACCGCCTGGGGGGCGTGGAGGGCGTTGGGGGTGCCGACGACGGCCGCGTCGACCCCGGGGTCGACGGCCAGGGTCCGCCAGTCGGTGGTGATGCGGGCGATGCCGTAGCGCCCGGCCAGCCGGCGCAGGGACGGCTCGCGCCAGTTGGCCGCCGCCACCAGCTCGGCCCCCGGGTGCTCCTGCACCGCCCGGGCGTGGAAGTCCATGATCCAGCCGGTCCCGAGCAGGGCGATCCGCAGGCGGGCCCGGCCGGGCGTCAACCCTTGACCCCGGTGAGCGTGACCCCCTCGACGAAGACCTTCTGGGCGAAGAAGAAGATGACGATCACCGGCAGCATGAACAGCAGCGACGCCGCCATCTGGAGGTTCCACAGCACCCCTCGGGACAGGGTGGTGAACTGCTGCAGGGCCACCGCCAGGGTCCAGGAGTCGGGGTTGTTGCCGGCGTACAGCAGCGGGCTGAAGAAGTCGTTCCAGGAGTAGAGGAACTGGAACAGCGCCACCGCGGCCAGCGCCGGCTTGGCCAGCGGCACGATCACCCGCAGCAGGATCTGGAGCTCGCTGGCCCCGTCGACCCGGGCCGCGTCCGACAGCTCCTGGGGGATGGTCATGAAGAACTGGCGCAGCAGGAAGATGGTGAACGCGTCGCCGAAGAACAGCGGGATGATCAGCGGCTTGAGCGACCCGATCCAGCCCAGCCGCACGAAGATCACGTACAGCGGCACGATCGTCACCTGGGGCGGGAGCATCAGGGTGGAAAGGACCAGGATGAAGGCGGCCTGGCGGCCGCGCCACTGCAGCCGCGACAGCGCGTAGGCCACCGGGACGCACGACAGCAGCACCCCGACGGTGGCCAGCCCAGCGTAGGTGACGGTGTTCAGGGTGTAGCGGACGAACGGGAACGACTCGAACACCGTCTTGTAGTTCGACCACACGAACGGGTGCGGCCAGATGTTGGGGGACAGCGCCTGCTGGTTGGTCATCAGCGAGGTGGCCAGGATGAACAGGAACGGCAGCAGGAACGCGATCGACAGGGCGATCGCCACCGAGTGGTTGGCCACCGACAGCAGCAGCCGGCGCCGCCGGATCTCCGGCGGGACCGGCCGCCGGGCCCGGGCGGCGGCCCCGGCGGCCGTGGTGGCGCTCACCGGAAGCCTCCCTGGTAGTGGACCCACCGGCGCGAGCTGCGGATCAGGACCACGGTGCAGGCCATGATGACCACGAACATCACCCAGGACATGGCGGCCGCATAGCCCATGTGGAAGCCCTCGAAGCCCTGCTGGTAGAGGCGGCTGGTGTAGAACAGCAGCGAGTCCTGGGGGTAGCCGACCTCGTTGGTGCGGTCGCCGGCCTTGGAGACGACGAACGCCTGGGTGAAGTACTGGAAGCCCTGGATCATCCCGATGAGGACCGAGAAGAAGATCACCGGGGAGATCATCGGCAGGGTCACATAGCGGAACTGCTGCCACGGCCTGGCCCCCTCCAGCTCGGCCGCCTCGTACAGCTGCCGGGGCACGTCCAGCAGCGAGGCCAGGAAGATGATCATCACCTGGCCGATGCCCCACAGGCCGATCAGGGTCAGGCCCGGTTTGGTCCAGCGCGGGTCCACGAACCACAGCGGCTCGGGCAGGTGGAGCACGCCCAGGACCCGGTTGACCGGCCCGGCCGGGTTGAGGATGTAGATGAACCCCAGCGCAGCCGCCACCAGCGGGACCATGGTGGGCAGGAAGAACACCGTCCGGTAGAAGGGCAGCCCGCGCTTGATCCTGGTCAGGACCGTCGCCGTCACGATCCCGAACAGCACCTGGAGCGGCACCATGATGGCGATGATCCACAGGGTGTTGCGGATCGCCACCCAGAACAGCGGGTCGCTGGTGAACATGAACCGGTAGTTGGCCAGGCCGACCCACTTAGGCTGGCTCAGGATGTCGTACTTGGTGAACGAGAAGTACAGGCTCGAGATCATCGGGTACACGTAGAAGGCGCAGAACCCGATGATCCACGGGGACATGAAGGCGAGCGCGACCAGCTGGCGGTGCCGGGCCGCGCGCCGCCGTCTCCGGCGGCGCGCGGCCGTGCTGGCCTGCTCGAGGGCGGCGGCCGGCCGCTCCGCGGTGGTGGCCATGGCGTGCCCCGTTCAGCCGAGCTGGAGCTGCTTGGCGATCTGGTCCTCGACCTGCTTGAGCCCGGCCTGGAGGTCGGGGACCTTCCCGGCCTGCCACTTCTGGGTGAAGGTGTTCATCAGGTCGGTGTCGGTCTGGCCGATGGGGGTGATGGGCTTGAAGGTCGACTGCTGGTTGGCGAAGACGTCCAGGAAGGGCTTGAAGCGCGGGTCGTTCTGGAGCTGCTGGTCCTTCAGCGACTCGAAGGTGCTGGGCACGTTCTTGAGGCCGTGGGCGATGGTCGTCAGGTAGGTGTTGTCGGTGGTCATGAACTGCAGCAGCAGCCAGGACTCGGCCGGGTGCTTGACGCCCTTGGGGACGCCGCCGATGGTGCCGCCGATCTGCCCGGAGCCGTACAGGCCGGGCTGGTCGGGGTCGACCGGGAACGGCGCGGTGGCGTAGTTGACCTTGGACTTGTCGCCCTCGATGAAGGCGTTGCGCCACTCGCCGTCCATCATCATGGCGATCTTGCCGGTCTCGAAGCCGTTCTGGGCCGAGAACTCGGAGTTGGCCCCGCCCAGCTTGGCCGCGAACCGCTGCAGCTTGTCGTAGCCGACGGCGTCCACCATGGCCTTCTGCCAGGTGAACATCTTGGTCCAGTTGGGGTCGGAGGTGAGGGTGGGCTTGAGGTTCTCGTCGTACCACTTGGCGCCGTAGGCGTGGCTGAGGGTGTTCGCCGTGGTCGAGCCGTAGAACCCGACCAGCGGCATGAACCCGGCCACCTTGATGCTGCCGTCGGGGTTGTACTCGGTCAGCTTCTTGGCCATGTCGGCCAGCTCGGCGGTGGTCTTGGGCGGGGCCGAGATGCCGTGCTTCTTGAGCAGGTCGGTGTTGTAGTAGAGGCCGTAGGCGTCGGTCAGCATGGGCAGGGCGCACTGCTTGCCCTCGAAGGAGGTGTAGCTGAACACGCCCTCGGGCCAGACCTTGGCCTTGTCGACCTTGGAGGACTGCAGGTAGGGGTTCAGGTCCTGCCAGGCGCCGGTGTCGCAGTACCGGGCGGCGTTGTCGGGGGTGAAGGAGATGGCCACGTCGGGCGGGGTGCCGCCGTTGACGGCCCGCTGGATGTCCTGGTCGTTCTTGCTGCCGACGTGCTTGATTGTCATCCACGGGTACTTCTGGGTGGCCATCTTGAGCCCGGCGGTGACTACGCCCAGCTCGCGGGCCGAGAAGTCGCTCCAGACGGTGAGGGTCAGCGGCGCGTGGTTGGCGTTGGGGTCGACGGTCGCCGCCGGCTTGTCGCTGCCGCCGCCTCCGGCGGTGCAGGCGGCGGCGAGCAGGGCCAGGGCCAGCAGACCGATGAGCCGTCGTCGCATGGGACGCTCCTTTCCCGAGGGCGGCGCGTGCGCCGCCGGCTGAGCCTTCAGACCACGAGCTCCTTCCGGTCGAGCATGGTCGCCGGGTCGAACAACCGGCTCTGGGCGACGGCCAGGGCGGTGGCCACGGCCCCCTGGAGGACGGCGTCCTCACCGAGGGCCGACACGGCCAGGCGTGGCCGGATCGGCGAGAGGGCCCGCAGCTCCCGCTCGATGGGGGAGAGCAGCAGGTCGGCGTTGCCGCCGACCCCGCCGCCCAGGATCACCAGCTCCAGGTCGACCACGGCGGTCACCACGGCCAGGCCGAGGGCCAGGCGCCGGGCCTCGTCCTCGACCACCCGCCGGGCCAGGGGGTCGCCCCTGCCGGCCAGGGCGAACACCTTCTTGGCGGTGAGCGCCCCGGGCATGCCGGCCTCGGCGGCCAGGCGGACCACGGCGGCGCCGTTGACCGACTCCTCGAACGCGCCGCGGCGCCGCACCTGGCGGTCGTAGGGGTCGGCCCCGACGGGCAGGTAGCCGACCTCGCCGGCGGCCCCGCCGGCGCCCCGGTACAGCCGTCCGTCCAGCACCAGGCCCATGCCGACGCCGGTCCCGACCGACAGGAAGCCGAAGTTCCGGACACCTCGGCCCAGGCCCCGCCAGCGCTCGCCCTCGGCGGCCAGGTTGACGTCGTTCTCCACCCCGATGCGGTCGCCGAGCTCCTCGCGCAGCCGTTCCAGCAGGCCCTGGCGGCCCCACCCGGGCAGGTTGGGGGCCAGGGTGACCGCCCCCCGGACCGGCTCGAACACCCCGGGACTGCCAACGGTGACGTGGTGGACCTGGTCCCAGCCGAGGCCGGCCTCGGCGGCCAGGGCGTGGGCGATGGCGCCGACCTGACCGATGAGGGCGCTGGCGCTGGAGGCCCGGGCCTGCTCGTCGCGGCGGCCGACCACGGCCCCGGTGATGTCGGCCAGGGCGGCCCGGACCCGCCGGCGGCCGACGTCGATGCCCACCACCCAGCCGGCCGCCGGGTTCAGCTCGTACAGCACGGCGCTGGGCCCGGGGCGGCCGCTGGAGCGGCCGACCTCGCGGACCAGGCCGGCGTCCAGCAGGGCGGTGAGGCCGAGGGAGACGGTCGGCTTGGACAGGCCGCTGTCCCGGGCCACCTGGGCCCGGGAGACCGGGCCGCTGCGCTGGATCCGCTCCAGGATGGTGCGGGCGTTGATCGCCCGCAACAGGCTGGGCGTGCCCACCGTCGGCAGCCGCTCCGCCAAGGCGTCTCCCTGTTATAGTTAGGAAACCTTCCTCACGTCCGCTCATTATCGACGGCGGCCCGGGGAAGTCAACCCCGCGCGGGAGGGACGAGATGGCGGAGCTTGCGCTGGCCGGCGGGGCGCCGGTCCGGCCCCAGGGCTACCCGGCCTGGCCGGTGCACGACGAGCGCGACGCCGAGGCGGTGGCCGAGGTCGTGCGGGGCGGCCGCTGGGGCGGCTTCCCCGAGCCGGGGCCGCTGGCCGCCGCCTTCGCCGAGCGCTTCGCCGCCTACCAGGGCTCGCGGCACGGCGTGGTCATGGCCAACGGCACCGTCACCATGGAGGTCGCCCTCAAGGCCCTCGGGATCGGCTGGGGGGACGAGGTGATCGTCCCCGCCCTGACCTTCGCGGCCACGCCGTACGCGGCCATGGCGGCCGGGGCCCTGCCGGTGTTCTGCGACGTCCTGCCCGGCACCCTGACCATCGACCCCGACCAGGTCGAGGCGGCCGTCACCCCCAGGACCCGGGCCATCATGCCGGTCCACCTAGGCCACCAGATGGCCGACATGGACCGGATCGGCGAGATCGCCCGACGGCACTCGCTGGCCCTGGTCGAGGACTGCGCCCACGCCCACGGCCAGCGCTGGCGCGACCGGGGGGCCGGCAGCTTCGGCGAGTTCGGCTCCTTCAGCCACCAGTCGACCAAGCTCCTCACCGCCGGGGAGGGCGGCACCCTGCTCACCGACGACGAGCAGCTGGCCCGCCTGGCCCACTCGCTGATCGACTGCGGGCGGGCCAAGGACCCGGAGGGAAAGCAGTTCACCTTCGGGGCCAACTACCGGCTGGGCGAGCTGCACGCGGCCCTGCTCCTGCGTGCCCTGGAGCGGCTCCCCGGCCAGCAGGCCGAGCGGGCCGAGGCCGGCCGCTACCTCGAGGAGCTGGCCGCCGGGCTACCCTGGCTGCGGCTGCTCCCGCCCGATGGGCGCATCACCCGCTGGAGCTTCTACCGCTACATCGTGCTGATCGAGCCCGAGGCCTTCGCCGGGGCCGGCAACGCCCGGGTCTGCGAGGCCCTGGAGGCCGAGGGGGTCGGGGCCTGGGAGGGGTACGAGCCGATGAGCCGCTACGACCTGTTCCAGCCGGGGCTGTCGCGCCTGCCGGTGGCGGTCGAGCACGCCGGCCGGCTCGACCCGGCCACGATGTCGTTCCCGGTGGCCGAGGACGCCGGCCTGCGCCGGACCGTGTACCTGGACGAGAACGTCTTCCGGGCCGGGCGGCGGGGCATCGAGGACGCGGTCGAGGCCCTGGCCAAGGTCCAGCACCACGCCGCCGAGCTGGCCGTCTAGGGACCAGGGAAGAACCGCGGCAGGTACGGCCGGCTGGCCGCCAGCAGGGCGTCCAGCAGGGGCGCGGCGATCCGGTAGTCGCCGACCAGGGGGTTGGCCAGCAGGGCCTTGCGGGCCACGGCCCGCTCCCCGGTCACCGCCGCCTCCACGGCCAGGCGCTCGTAGGCCTTGGCCTGCTGGACCAGGCCGAGCAGCTCCGGGGCCAGGGGGGCAAGGGGCAGCGGGTGGGCCCCGTCGGCGTCGATGCGGGCCGGGACCTCGACCACCGCGTCGTCGGGGAGGCCGGGCAGGGCGCCGTCGTTGCGCACGTCGACCACCTGGGTGTCGCCGCTGCCGGCGTGCAACGAGGCCACCAGGGCGGCCGCGGCCTCGCTGTAGAAGGCGCCGCCGCGCCGCTCCAGCAGCGCCGGCTTGGTATCGAGGGCCGGGTCGCGGTACAGCTCCAGCAGCCCGCGCTCGATCTCGGCCACCTCCGCGGCCCGGGAGGGCCGGTGCCGCTGCTCGTCCAGCACCTGGGCGGTGGCGTAGTAGTAGCGCAGGTAGGTCGAGGGCACGGTCCGGAGATCCTGGAGCAGCGCCACGGGCAGGCCGAGGTCGGCGGCCAGCTCGGCGCCGTGGTCCTCCAGCAGCTCGGGCAGGCGGTCGGCCCCGTCGACCCTGACGGCCCGCTCCCAGGTCAGGTGGTTGAGGCCGACGTGCTCCAGCTCGACCCGGTCGGGGGCCACCCCGAGCAGGCCGGCGAAGCGGCGCTGGAACCCGATGGCCGAGTTGCACAGCCCGACGGCCCGGTGTCCCCGGTCGAGCAGGGCCTGGGTGACGATCCCGACCGGGTTGGTGAAGTCGACGAACCAGGCCCCGGGGGCGGCCCGGCGGGCCGTCTCCTCGGCCAGCTCGAGCACCACCGGGACGGTGCGCAGGGCCTTGGCGAACCCGCCCGGCCCGGTCGTCTCCTGCCCGACGCAGCCGAACTCGAGCGGCAGGGTCTCGTCCACCAGGCGCATGGCCTGGCCACCGACGCGCAGCTGCACGACCACGAAGTCGGCCCCGTCGATCGCCTCCTCGCGGCGGCCGGTGGCGTGCAGGCGGCCACCCCAGCCGACCCGGGCCAGCATGCGCCCGGCCAGGCCGCCCACCACCGACAGACGCTCGCCGTCGACGTCGAACAGGGCCAGCTCGTCCACCGGAAGCCGGTCGGCGCGGGTGGCCAGGCCCTCGACCAGCTCCGGGGTGTAGGTGCTGCCGGCCCCGACCACCGCGATCTTGAGGCCCACGGGCGCCCCCTTCCTCTCGGTCCACGCCGGCTGCTATGGTGCAGCCACCATGAGTAGGTTAGGAAAGTTTTCTTACTCTACATCCGGCGGGAACCACCGGTGAGCGGCCCGGCGGTGCTGGCCGTGGACGGGGGCAACTCCAAGACCGAGGTGGCCCTGGTCGACGGGGCCGGGAACCTGCTCGGGGCGGCCCGCGGGCCCGGGACCTCCCACCACCACCTGGGCGTCCCGGCGGCCATGGAGGCACTGGAGGCCCTGATCGTCGCCGCCTGCCGGGACGCCGGCATCCCGGCCGACGGGCGGCCGCTGGCCGAGGTCGGGGTGTGGTGCCTGGCCGGCCTCGACTTCCCGGCCGACGACCAGGCCGTGGGGCCGGCGGTCGCCGGCCGGCGCTGGGCCGGCCAGGCGCTGCTGCACAACGACGTGTTCGCCGTGCTGTGGGCCGGCAGCCAGCGCCCCTGGGGGGTCGGGGTGGTCTGTGGGGCCGGCATGAACTGTGTCGGGGTCGCCCCCGACGGCCGCGAGGTCCGCTTCCCGGCGGTCGGGGAGCTGTCGGGCGACTGGGGCGGCGGGCACGACGTCGGCGTGGCCGCGGTCGGGGCCGCCCTGCGGAGCGAGGACGGCCGCGGGCCCGAGACGACCCTGACCGGGGCGGTGGCCGGCTGGTTCGGCCTGGGATCGGCCCTGGCCGTGGTCGAGGCGCTGTTCTGCGGCCGGATCGACCGGCGGCGGGTGCTGGAGCTGGTCCCGCTGGTGTTCGCAGAGGCCGAGGCCGGCGACCCGGTGGCCGACGGGATCGTGGCCCGGCAGGTGGCCGAGGTGGTGGCCATGGCCGGGGCGGCCATCCGCCGGCTCGGGCTGGCCGGACTGGACGTCGACGTGGTCTGCGGCGGCGGCCTGTTCCGCCGCGACGCCCCCGCCTTCCTCCAGCGGATCCGGTCGGAGCTGGCCGCCCTGGCCCCGGCGGCCCGGGTCACCCGGCTCACCGCCCCCCCGGTGGTCGGGGCGGCCCTGCTGGGGCTGGACCGGCTCGGCGCCCCCCCTGGAGCGGCCGGGCGCCTCCGTGCCACCCTCACCCATGAGCGTCTAGGAGCACTCCAACCGGTCGCGGCCTCGAACCGTTGAGGAGGCAGAGATGGGCAGGATCGTTCTCGAGCACGTGAGCAAGGAGTTCCCCGGCGGCGTCCAGGCCGTGCGCGACGTGTCCCTCGAGATCGACAACGGCGAGTTCATGGTCCTGGTCGGTCCGTCGGGCTGCGGCAAGACCACCATCCTGCGCATGATCGCCGGCCTGGACGAGGTCACCGACGGCGAGATCACCATCGGCGACCGGGTGGTCACCGACGAGAAGCCCAAGGACCGCGACGTCGCCATGGTGTTCCAGAACTACGCCCTGTTCCCGCACATGACCGTGGAGCAGAACATCGGCTTCGGCATGCGGCTGCGCCGCACCCCCAAGCCGGTGGTGGCCAAGAAGGTCACCGGGGTCGCCGAGGTCCTCGCCCTGCTCGACTACCTGGCCCGCAAGCCGGCCGACCTGTCCGGCGGCCAGCGCCAGCGGGTGGCCATCGGCCGGGCCATGGTCCGCGAGCCCCAGGCGTTCCTGATGGACGAGCCGCTGTCCAACCTCGACGCCAAGCTGCGGGTCCAGATGCGGGCCGAGCTGGCCCGGCTGCACCGGCAGCTCGCCACCACGATCGTGTACGTCACCCACGACCAGGTCGAGGCGATGACCCTGGGGACGCGGGTGGCGGTGGTCCGCGACGGCGTGCTCCAGCAGGTCGACACGCCCCAGGCGCTGTTCCACCACCCGGTCAACCTGTTCGTGGCCGGGTTCATCGGCTCGCCGACCATGAACCTGGTCGAGGCCGCCGTCACCGGCGACAAGCTCGAGTTCGGCGGCCACCGCCTGCCCGTCCCGGCCGGCGCCGACCTGGACGCCTACAACGGCCGCAAGGTGATCCTCGGCATCCGCCCCTCCGACTTCGAGGACGCCGAGGTGTGGCGCGACGAGCGGCTGCCGGTGGTGGAGGTGACCGCCGAGGTGGTCGAGGACCTCGGCTCCGAGGCGCACGTGCTGTTCACCGTCGAGGCGCCGCCGGTGGTGGTCGAGGGGGTCGTCGAGGACGCCGAGGACGGCGCCCTCATCCCTCTGGTCGCGGCCCAGGGGACCAGCATGTTCACGGCCGCGGTGGACGCCAGGACCGCCGCCCGGTCCGGGCGCGGGCTGCGCCTGTCGGTCAACCCGGCGCGGTTCCACTTCTTCGACCGCGACACCGGGCGGGCTGTGCCGGCCGGCACCCGGCCGCTGTGACGTAGGTCACAGACCAGGGGAGTCCTCTGCTGGTATTGCTACGTCGACCAGCGTCGTACCGGGGAGGGGCCGAATGGCGGAGAACGAGCGGCACTACTGCGTGGTGGCCATGCCCAAGGATGCCGAGGGCAACACCAGGGCCGCGTTGCTCAACGAGTTCAAGTGGGACCCGGGCACCACCGTCAGGGTGCGGTTCCTGGAGGGGGACCCGGAGCTCCAGGAGCGGGTGAAGCGCGTCGCCCAGGAGTGGACCGGCCCCGAGATGGCCAACCTCCAGTTGCAGTTCGGGGACGACCCCGACGCCGACGTCCGGGTCGCCTTCGTCCAGGGCGACGGCTCCTGGTCCTACCTGGGCACCATGTGCCAGCAGATCCCGGACTCCGAGCCGACCATGAACTACGGCTGGCTGACCCTCGACTCCAGCGACGACGAGGTGCACCGGGTGGTGGCCCACGAGTTCGGGCACGCCCTCGGCCTCATCCACGAGCACCAGAACCCCGACACCCCGATCGACTGGAACCGGGCCGCGGTGATCGCCGACCTGTCGGGGCCGCCCAACAACTGGGACGAGGCCACGATCGAGAACAACATGTTCAGGCGCTACGACCCCAGCGAGGTGTCGACCACGCCGACCGACCGGCTCTCGATCATGATGTACCCGATCCCGGCCAGCTGGACCAACGACGGCTTCTCGGCCGACCTCAACAAGGGGCTGTCCGACACCGACAAGGACTTCATCCGCGACGCCTATCCCTGGTAGCGGTCTGGGAGGTCCGCAATGACGGACTACGCGGTGGTCGTCGGCATCGCGGCGTACCCGGGGCTGACCAACCTCGCCGGCCCCGACACCGACGCCCAGGCGGTGCACGACTGGCTGGTCGACCCGGCCGGCGGGAGCCTCGACGAGCAGAACGTCGAGCTCATCCGCTCGGCCCAGTTCGACCCCGTCGACCCCCAGGACCCCAAGCCGGCGTCCGGGGGGGTCAAGGCGGCGCTGCTGCGGATCGCGGCCAAGACCCAGCAGGCCCCCGGGAACCGGCTCTACCTGTACTTCTCGGGCCACGGCTTCGCGCCCACGCTCGAGGAGGGTGCCCTGTTCACCGCCGAGGCCTCCCAGCTGGCCCCGTTCCACGTCTACGCCCACTCCTGGCTGAAGGCCTTCCGCCGGGCCGGGCTGTTCCGCGACGTCGTGCTCTGGATGGACTGCTGCATGAACTACCAGCAGTCGATCGTGGTCGACGAGGCCGAGCTGCGGGTCTCGCAGTCGACCAAGCCCCCCGGGCCGGCGTTCGTCGGCCTGGCCGCCCAGACCAAGAGCGCGCTCGAGCACAAGATGGCCGACGGCAAGGTGCACGGCGTGTTCACCTGGACGCTGCTGGAGGGCCTCAGGGGCGGGGCGTCGGACGAGCGGGGCCGGGTGACCGGCGAGAGCCTCAAGTCCTTCCTCCAGAGCGCCATGCCGGAGTTCCTGCCCGACGAGGTCAAGCGGGCCGCCGCTGTCGACCTGCACCCGTTCGTGCGCGCGGATGAGGGCATGGTCTTCACCCGGTTCGCCGAGCGGCCCACCTACCCGGTGCGCCTGCGGATCCCGAGCGCGAGCGCGGGCCAGCGCCTGAACCTGTGGACCGGGCGGCCGCACGTGGCCGCGGTCAGCGAGGACCTCGGCGGGCCCGAGTGGACGGGCCGGCTGGTGCGCGGCCTGTACGTGGCCGAGGTGCCCGTGGCCAACCTGCGCCAGGGCTTCCAGGTCACCGGCTCGGGCGAGGTCGAGGCGACCGTCACCGAGACCGGGCCGCCGGTGGCGCCGGCCGACTGGTCCAGGCTGTACCCGCTCAACGTGGTCGCCGACAACGCGGCCGCCGAGATCATGGTCGCCGACTACAGGTTCGACCGCATCTTCCTGGAGACCGGCGCCCTGCACGACCGCGACGCGCCGGGGGTGTACAAGGTCCGGGTGCAGATCGGCCGGGACATCGCCACCGCCTCCGAGGAGGTCGTGCTGCTGGACCGGGAGCTGACCGGCCGCGGCCGGGTGGCCGCGCCGTCGCTGCCGTCGCCCGCGCCCATCCCGGGCGCCGCCCTGACCTCCGAGTCCCACGTCAAGCCGTTCAGCGAGGCGGCCGCCCGGGACGGCGACTTCCAGCCCGTCCGGCCGGGCGGGGCGACGATCTCCATCATGACCCGGTACTGGACCGACCCGGCGTCGGCCGCCGACGGTCCGCGGCTGCCCCACCCGATGGAGGGGCTGCAGCTGAGCGGGGCGCCCGGCTCCTTCCCCGACTTCCGGCCCGAGGACCGCAAGGTCGAGCACCAGGAGGGCGACCCGGTGGCGGTCTGGGAGCGCCAGGTCGAGCCCGGCGTCTACTTCCTCAGGCAGACCATGCCCGACGGCCGCCAGCTGGAGGCCGCTGTGGTGGCCGTGGCCGGCTGGGTGACCCAGGTCGTCATCCAGCGGGCCACTCCCGTCCCGGCCGCGCCCGTCGCCCCGGGCCAGACCGTCCCGACCCCGCTGGACGACGCGGCGGTCTTCATGCGGGCGACCCACAAGCCGCGGCGGCCCAAGCGGGACGCCGTGATCGAGGCGGCCCGGATCGCGCTCGCCCAGGGCCGCAACCTGTTCGGTGAGGGACGGGGCGCCGACCTGCAGGACCTGCTCCTGCGCAGGTGCGACGACCCGATCGGGGGGATCATCGGCTGCCACCTGCTGCTGGTCGCCATGGACGCCAACGGCGTCGTGGACCCGGCCCGGGCCGAGCTGTTCGACACCGCCGTCCGCACCCTCCGGCACCTGGTCGGGCCCGACCACCCCGACGTGGCCGCGCTGTCGCTGCGGGCCACCGACCCCGAGCTGGTCCCCGCCGGGCCGTTCACGGCACCGCCGATGTTCGCCCGCGGCTGGCAGCTGATGACCGACGCCAGCTACGACCGGCCCGACCTGATCCCGGCCGAGCTCTGGGACCGGGTCCACGCCTCGATCGCGCTCGGCCCGTTCCTGGTCTGGGCGGTCGACGAGCAGAGCCGCGCCCTCCACGCCGAGCAGCTCGCCCAGTGGGCCAAGCGCTACTCGGCCGAGCCCCGCAGCCGGGGGCCGGAGCCGATGCCCGAGACGGCCCGGGCGGCGGCGCGGCAGGCCCATATCCCCGCCGCCGCCGCGGCCGGGCTGTTGGGGGGCTGAGCGTGTCGCCGGCCGTCCCGGCCACCGGCCATGCGTGAGCACGCCGTCACCGCGGCCCTGACCGTCTCCTTCCAGCGCTACCCGTACCCGCCGTCGGGCCGGGTCGAGACCCTGCCCAGGAGCCGGGGCGCCCTGCCGCTGGCCGTGGCCGCCCCGGACCGCCTGCTGCTGCCCAGCCCGACCGGCGAGGCCTTCTGGATCGGGCTCGTCGCCATCCCGCGGGGGCCCTCGTCGCTGGTGGCCGTCGCGGCCAGGCTCGCCTCGGGGGAGCGGGTGGACCTGGCAACGGGGGCGGTCCCGGGCCCGGACCGCCAGCTGGACGGGTTCGCCGTCCCGCCCCGCTTCGCCGTCGAGGGCATCGCCCGCCAGGACCGGGGCTGGTGGCCGCTGGCCCTGGAGGCGCCGCCGCCGGCGCCGGCCTGTGCCGGCCTGGAGCTGCTCGTCTGGACGGGCCCGCCGGCCGCGCCCGCTCCTCCGGAGCGGCCGCGCCGCCCCCAGCACGACCCGACCGGCCCTGGCGGACGGCCGCCCCCGCCCACCGGCGCCGCGGCGCCGGCCGGGCCGCCGGCCGTGCTCCGGGTCGACCTGGTCGACCCGGCCGGGTTCGAGGCGGCCGGCGGCGAGCGCCTCCAGGAGCCGGCCGACGACCAGGGAACCTACCGCGGCTGGCGGCTGCCCTGACCGGTCAGCCGTCCAGCAGCTGGGCGGCCATCTGCTCCACGAACCAGCGCCGCAGCGCCTTCACGTGCGCCGGGGGCTCGGGGGTGAGCAGGACGCCGGTGCGGCACAGCTCGTCGGCCTGCTCCAGCAGCTCCAGGTAGGTCCAGGCCGGGCCGACGCTGTCGGCGCTGGCGGTCGTCTCCAGCTCGACCGTGTGCTCGCCCCGAGCGAGGGCGGCGGCCACCACGTCCCGGTAGCTGTCGCGCTGGCCGCGAAAGCGCCGGTAGAGCTGGTCGACCAGGTCGGCCAGGGGCGACGCCCGGTCGGCGTCGTCGCCGGCCTCCAGCTCGATGCTGACCAGCTCCAGCTCGCGGAACAGGGCGTCGTTGTGCGCCTGGAGCTCCAGGTAGCCGTCGACGGGGACCCCTTCGAAGCGGACCCGGCGGCCCCCCGGGACGCTGGCCGGGGGCGCGGACCGGGCCTCGCGCAGGTCGGGCGGGCGCGGGCCGGTGGGGTCGTGGTCGCCATTGGCAACCAGCTCGGCCCAGACGACCTTGCCGTCGGCGGCCGCGTTGATGCCCCAGCGGTCGCTCAGGGCGGCCACCACCCCCAGGCCCCGGCCGGTCAGGGCGTCGGCCCGGTAGTGGCGCAGGGTCGCCGGCGCCTGCGATCGGTCCTTGACGCTGATGCGGACCCGGTCGTCGCGGAGCTCGACGGTCAGGGTGAGCTCGGTCCGGGCGTGCAGCACGGCGTTGGTGACCAGCTCCGAGCCGATCAGGGCGAGCAGGTCCCCGGCCGGCTTCGGGAACGACCAGGCCGCGGCCCGGGCCTCGATGAAGCGCCGGGCCGCGGCCACGCTGGAGGGGTTGCGGGGCAGCGTGATCCGGGCGGGCTCCGACGGCCGGGTGGACCGGGCCATCGGGTCAGGCATCTCCGGGAGGCTCCGGGGACGGGGGACCGCCCTGGCCGGTGGAGGACAGGCACAGGATGGCGACGTCGTCCGACAGGTCGCCGCCGTTGGCCTCGTGGACGACGTCGAGCAGCCGGTCGAGCACCTCCTCCAGCCCGGCCCCCTCCCGGAGCATGCCGGCGGCCGCCTCGACCAGGGCCTCGATCCCGAACCGCCCCACCGACCCCGGGGTGCGGCGACCCTCGACCAGCCCGTCGGTGTAGCACAGCAGCGTCCACGGCCTCTCGACCTCCACCACCCCCGCCGGCCAGGGGTAGCGCTGGTCGTAGATGCCGAGCGCGGGCCCGCCGGGGACCTGGAGAACCTCCACCTGGCCGGCCCGGGCCAGCAGCGGCGGTGGATGGCCGGCCAGGGCGACGGTGACCCGGCCGCGGTCGGGGCCGACCCAGCAGCAGCAGACGGTGGCGAACATCTCCACGGACGTCCGCTCGCGGGCCAGCACCTTGTCCAGCCCGTCGAGCAGGTCGTCGGGGCGATGGCCGGTGAGGACCAGCGCCCGCCAGGCGGCGCGCAGGGCCACCCCGACCGCGGCCTCGACCGGGCCGTGCCCGGCCACGTCCCCGACCAGCAGGGCAACGGTCCCGTCGGGCAGCTGGAGGGCGTCGAAGAAGTCCGCCCCCAGCAGCGCCCGCTCGTGGCCCGGCAGGTAGCGGGTGCGCAGCTCCAGCGCCGGGTCGGCCAGCGACAGGCTGGGCAGCAGCCCGCCCTGGAGGCGATGGGACAGCTCGGCCTGGGCCTGGGCCTCGACCAGCTGCTCCTCGCGCCGGCGCCACTCGGTCACGTCCTGGCAGACACCGAGTATCCAGGCCGGCCGTTCCTGGTCGTCGCGGCTGACGTTGCCCCAGCTGGACAGGACCCGCAGCTCGCCGGTGGGCCGCACGATCCGCACCTGCAGGCGGAACGACGTCCCCTCGGTGGCCGCCGTCCGCAGGGTGGCGGCCACCCCGGCCCGGTCGTCGGGATGGACCCTGCGCAGGAGCGTGTCGAGGCTGCCGCGGCACGACTCGGGGCCGAGGCCGAGGATGCGGCACAGCTCCGGGCTCCAGGTCACCTCGCCGGAGGCCAGCTCCCACTCGAAGCTGCCCAGCTGGGCGACCGCCTGCGCCTCGGCCAGCTGGAACTCCCGGTCGCGGCGGGCCCGCTCGGCCTCCAGGTCGGCGGTCACGTCCTGGGTGATCTTGGCGTACCCGATGAGCTGCCCCTGGCCGTCGAACAGGGCCGTGATCGTCACCTGGGCGTAGAAGCGGCCGCCGTCCTTGCGGACCCGCCAGCCCCGCCCCTGGGCCCGGCCCTCGCTGGCCGCCCGGGCCAGCATCGCCGCCGGGAGGCCGGCCGCGATGTCGTCCGGCTGGTAGAACCTGGTGAACTCCTGGCCCAGGATCTCGTCGGCCGTGTACCCCTTGATCCGTTCGGCGCCCGCGTTCCAGCTGATCACCCGGCCGTCGGGGTCGAGCAGGAAGATGGCGTAGTCCTTCACGGCCTCGACCAGCAGACGGAACTGGTCGTCTCTGGCCATGCCCGCCCGGGGCCGCTGCTGCCTGCTCTGCATGGTGGCACGCTGCACTGCCCGCCGGGGCCGTGTCAATCGTGGGGTGGCCCGGGGGCCGCGCCTGGGCTAGCGTTCGGCCGATGAGCGACACCAACTGGGCCGGTAACTACACCTACCGGGCCGGGACTCTGCACCGGCCCTCCAGCGTCGAGCAGGTGCGGGAGCTGGTCGCCGGCGCCTCCCGGATGCGGGTGCTGGGGTCGCGGCACTCCTTCACCGACATCGCCGACTCCTCGGCGCTGCTCAGCCTGGACGGGCTGCCCGCCGACGTCGTCGTCGACCACGCCGCGGGCACGGTCTCCTGCTCCGGCGGGCTGCGCTACGGGGAGCTGGCCGAGGCCCTGGCGGTGGAGGGGGTGGCCCTGGCCAACCTGGCGTCGCTGCCCCACATCTCGGTCGCCGGGGCCGTGGCCACCGCCACCCACGGCTCGGGCGACGCCAACGGCAACCTGGCCACCGCGGTCGCCGGCCTGGAGCTGGTCACCGCCTCGGGCGGGACCCTGACGGCGTCCAGGGGCGACCCCGACCTCGAGGGCCTGGTCGTCGGGCTGGGCGCGCTCGGCGCCGTCACCCGCGTCACCCTGGACGTCGAGCCCGCCTACCAGGTCCGCCAGCGCACCTTCGAGGGCCTCGCCTGGGCGAGCCTGTTCGAGCACCTGGACGCCGTCACCTCGGCCGGCTACAGCGTCAGCATGTTCACCCGCTGGGGCGGGGAGGTCGAGCAGGTGTGGGTCAAGACCCGGGTGACCGAGGAGCCCGAACGGGTCCGGGACGACCTGTTCGGCGCCGTCCCGGCCACCGTCGACCGCCACCCGATCCTCGGCATCGACCCGGTCAACTGCACTCCGCAGCTGGGCGTGGCCGGCCGCTGGTCCGACCGCCTGCCCCACTTCCGCATGGGCTTCACCCCCAGCGCCGGCGACGAGCTGCAGTCGGAGTACCACCTGCCGCGCCGCCACGCCGTGGCCGCCCTGGAGTCGCTGCGGGCCCTGGCCGGCGTCGTCCGGCCCGTGCTGCAGGTGTCGGAGCTGCGGACGGTGGCCGCCGACCGGCTGTGGATGAGCCCCCAGTACGATCAGGACACCCTGGCCGTCCACTTCACCTGGCTGCCCGACCGGGCCGGGGTCGAGCGGGCCCTGGTCGAGGTCGAGGCCGCCCTGGCCCCCTTCGGCGCCCGCCCCCACTGGGGCAAGCTGTTCCTGGCCGGCGCCGCGGCCATCGCCCCCCTGTACCCGCGCCTGCCCGACTTCGCCGGCCTGGTCCGCCGGCTCGACCCGCGCGGGGTGTTCGCCAACGCCTGGCTGCACCAGCGCGTCCTCGGCGGCCCGGGGCCCTGAGGACGGTCAGGCCGGGCGCTGCCTGGCCACCCGGGCGGCCGCGGTGGCCAGGGAGCGGGCGTCGAGGCGCTGGCAGACCTCGCCGAACAGCGGGGTCGGGCCGGCCCAGCGCAGCCGGTCGACCTCGGGAAGCAGCGAGCGGTCGACCCGGAGGGTGGCCAGGTCCTTGAAGAGCATGGCCAGCCGGCGCTGGGCCCGCAGGGTGGCGGCCAGGGCGGGTCGGCTGCGGACCGCCACCGCCCACTGCCCGGGGTCGTCGGGGATGGCCTCGACGGTGCCGTAGTGGGCGAGCACGGCCGCGGCCGACCTGGCGCCCCACCCGGGCAGGCCCGGGTAGCCGTCGGCCGAGTCGCCGACCAGGGCCAGGTAGTCGGGGATGGACGCCGGGGCGACGCCGAACTTGGCCGTCACCCTGGCTTCGTCGTAGACGACCCGGTTGCGCCGGTCCAGCTGCACCACCCGGCCGCCGCGGACGCACTGGCCCAGGTCCTTGTCGGGGGTGCAGATCACCACCTGCTCGACCCGCGGGTCGTCGGCGGCGGCCGCGGCCGCCCCGGCCAGGGCGTCGTCGGCCTCCAGCTCGACCATGGGCCAGACCACCACCCCCATCGCCTCCAGGGCCACCTCGAGCAGCCCGAACTGGCCCAGCAGCTGGGGGTCGAGCCCGGCCGAGGACTTGTAGGCCGGCCACAGGCGGTTGCGGAACGACTCGATGACGTGGTCGGTGGCCACCCCCAGGTGGGTCACGCCCTGCTCGACCAGCCGCAGCATCGACCACAGCACCCCACGGGTGGCCGCCACCTCGGCCCCCTCGGCGGTCCGGTGCGGCGGGACCCCGTAGTAGTGCCGGAACAGCTCGTAGGTGCCGTCGACCAGGAAGACCCGCATCGGCCCAGGGTAGCCCGGACCGACCCACCCGCCCGGTAGGCTGCAGCCGCCGAGCGACCGACCAGGGAGGGACCGTGGCCACCCAGATCCAGGTGACGATCGACTGCGCCGACCCGGGGCGGCTGGCCCGGTTCTGGGCCGACGCGCTGGGCTACCGGCTGGAGGAGCCGCCGGACGGCTTCGCCAGCTGGCAGGACTACTGGGTCAGCCGCGGCCTGCCGCCCGAGGAGGTCGAGGACGGCTACGACTCGATCGTCGATCCCGACGGCGTCCGGCCGCGGATCTGGTTCCAGCCGGTGCCCGAGCCCAAGGTGGTCAAGAACCGGGTCCATCTCGACCTGGGGGTGAGCGGCGGCCGCCAGGTGCCGCTGCCCACCCGTCGCCGGCGGGTCGACGCCGAGGCCGAGCGGCTGGTCGCGGCCGGCGCGACCCGCCTGCGGGTACTGTCAGAGGAGGCCGTCGACCACTACGCGGTGGTCATGGCCGACCCCGAGGGCAACGAGTTCTGCCTCAACTGAGAGGAGCCGGATGAGCGCCTTCACCCCGCCCGAGATCCAGTACCTGACCGGCCAGGGCCTGGCCCGCCTGGCCACGGTCGGCCCCGACGGCCAGCCGCACGTGGTCCCGGTCACCTTCGCCTTCAACGCCGAGGAGGACACCATCGACGTCGGCGGGGTCAACTTCGGCGAGACCAAGAAGTGGCGCGACGCCCGGCAGAACCCGCTGGTCACCTTCCTGCTCGACGACGTCCTGCGCGACCCCCGCCGGGCCCGGGCCATCGAGGTCCGCGGCCGGGCCGAGGTCCTGACCAGCGGCGGCAGCAAGATCAACCCGCGGTTCCCCAACTTCGCCGAGGAGTTCCTGCGCATCCGGCCCACCCGCATCGTCAGCTGGGGCCTGGAGAGCCTGGACGGCACCCTCCCGGCCGACTTCCGGGTCAACTCGCGGGCCGTCGGCTAGGCGCCGCCATGTTCGACGGCTTCACGCTGGAGCGGGTGGACGTCGGGGAGGCGGAGCTGCGGGTGCGCCACGGCGGGTCCGGGCCGGCCGTGCTGCTCCTGCACGGCCACCCCCGCACCCATGCCAC
>Ga0075419_10000249_pt1 | contig 31644 bp, 27 predicted proteins | sample SoiMetdeltSBSDD3_FD_76900 | JGI IMG/M metagenome (GOLD analysis project Ga0075419, IMG submission 76900) | Bulk soil microbial communities from a Populus tree surrounding site in Tennessee, USA - Soil MetaG P. deltoides SBSDD3 | ecosystem: Environmental > Terrestrial > Soil > Tree plantation... | reverse complement strand
GAGCTGCGGACGCGGACCAGGTAGCGGCCGGTGCCGCTGCCCTCGGCCCGCCACCGGTCGGCGTCGCGGGTCAGGCCGGCGTCGCGGAAGTTGTCGATGCTCAGGCCCTCGACCCGGACCTCGACGGTGGCGCTCTTCGGCAGGTACAGGTCGACCAGGCCGGTCGACAGCTGCAGGTCCACCGGGACCTCGGCCGCGGGGTCGCCGAGGCGGACGGCCAGGCGGGAGACGCCGGACTGGACGGTCACGCCGCGCACGTTGAGCTGGCGCAGGTCCAGGTCGGCGGTCACCGCCCCGGCCGAGACGTCCACCTGCCAGGCCAGGGAGGTGTTGAGCTGGATCCGCCAGTCGTTGCCGCGGTTGCGGGCCAGCATCCCCCGCTGGGCCGGGGAGCGCAGGTCGAGCACGGCCAGGTCGTCGGCGGTGGTGACCTCCGCGCTGGGCCGGCCGGGCCCGCGCAGCTCGGCCTCGTACAGGCCGTCGGCCTCGGGCGCGACCCGGAGCTGGCCGCCGCCCATGGTGGCCCGCAGCTCGGCCCGGGACGCGCCGGAGGGGACGGGCTGGCGGGAGCTGACGATCACCGCCGGGTCGGGTGAGGAGAGCGACAGCACCAGCGGGCCGACCACGGCCACCACCAGCAGGATGACGCCGACCGAGCGCAGCGACCCCCGGCCGGTGCCGCGGCCGACCCGCTCCAGGCCGACCCCGATGAGGGCGAGGGGGATGGCCAGCAGGATGGTCTGCACGATCGAGGTGACCCGGGTGGCCAGGGTGGCGACGGTCACGGCCAGGCCGACGCCCAGCACGACCAGCCCGGTCCAGTAGGCGCCCGGCCGGGCCCGCGGCGGCGCCCGGTCCTCGAGCAGCGGGGGGCCCGGGTCGCCGGGGCCCGGGGAGTCCGGCAGCTGGGACACGCCCGAGGTCTCCGGCCGCTGGATGTCGCTGGCCACCTCACTCCTCCCGCTGGGTTGTCGGAGGGAGTATCCGTCGATCGCCGGCCGGCGGGGAAATCACGGCTCTTGCACCATCACGGCCAGCCGGTCGAGGAGGGCCGCGGCGGCCTGGCGGGCCTCCTCCAGGCGGCCGGCCCGGGTGGCCAGGTCGTCGCGGATCGGGCCCAGAGCCATCCGGCGCAGGTTGAAGGCGACGGTCGAGAGCCCGCCCTCCAGGCCGGCCCGGAGCAGGTGGGCGGCGACCAGCTGGTCGCTGGCCGTCCGGGCCAGGCCCATGCCGGCCAGCTCGGCGGCCAGGGCCAGGCCGTCGGTGGCCAGCTCGGCGGTGGCCAGCGGGACGTCGGTGGCGTCGGCCCGGGCGGCCTCGGCCGCCCTGGCCGCCCCGGGGTCGCCCTCGGTGGCCCTGGCGGCGCGGACGGTGGCGACCATGCGCTCATAGACCCCGGCGTCGGTCCGCTCCTGCTCGACCAGGGCCACCCGGAGCCGGTCCGCCTCGCCGGCCAGCCGGTCGAGGCGCTCGGCCGCGTCCGGCTCGGCTCTGAGGACACCGATCCTGGCCGTCATGGCCAGCAGGGCGCAGCCGAGGGCGGCCGCGACCGCCGACGCGCTGCCCCCGCCCGGGGTGACGGTCGGGGCGGCGTAGGCGTCCAGCCAGGCGTGCTCGCCGAGCCGGTGCTGTGCGCTCACTGGCGTACCTCCGCGTGGATGTCCGGCGCCCGGGCCAGGCGCTCCTCCAGCAAGCGGTCCGGGGTCGAGGCCGGGAGCAGGAGGTCGGCCGGGTCGACACCGGCCAGGGCGGCCGCCGGGACCAGGCCGACGATCTCCGAGGCGTGGACCCGGGCGCCCGCCCGCTCGGCCAGCTGGGCCACGGCCGCGAAGGCGACCGCCGGCGGGGTCACCGTGTAGTCGAGCAGGTTCATCGACACCTGGACCAGCCCCCGATCCTCCGGCGGACCACTCCGGCCCTCCAGGGCGACCCCCATGGCCCTGACCGCGGGGAGGCCGCCGTCGCGCTCGCGGACCGCGGCCGCGATCCGGCGGGCCAGGTCCAGGTCGGCCTCGGCCAGGTCGACGTTGTAGGCGATCAGGAGTTCCCTGGCCGCGACCGCGGTCGCCCCGGCGGTCGGGTGCAGCCCGGGCCCACCGAGGTCCGGCGCCCGGGAGCCGTCCCCGGCGGCCAGGGCCGCCCGGAGGGCCTCGAACCCGCGGCCGCGGACGGCGGGCAGGGCGGCCCGCTCGGGGCGGCGGGCGGCGGCCCCGTACAGGTACACGGGGATCCCGGCCTCGGCGGCGATCCGCCGGCCGGCCCGCTCGGCCAGGGCGGCGCAGTCCAGGTCGGGATCGGCGCCGCCGCGCAGGCTGGTGGCATGGCCGAGGGGGACGAAGGGCAGCACGTCCAGCGCCCCCATCCGCGGGTGCACGCCCCGCTGGCGGTTCAGGTCGATCAGGCGGGCACAGGCCCTGGCCCCGGCCACCGCCGCCTCGACCAGGGCCGGGCCCGGGCCGGCCAGGGTCAGGACGCTGCGGTCGTGGTCGGCGTCCGAGGACCGGTCGAGCACCAGCACCCCGGGGTCGGCCCCGGCGAAGGCGGCCACGACCTCATCGACCACCTCGGCCCGGCGGCCCTCGGAGAAGTTGGGCACGCACTCGACCAGCACCTCGGTCACGGCCCGGCTCCCGCCGGCTGGCCCCGCCCGACCGGGACCCCGGCGCCGTCGCCCGCGCACACGACCCCGCCCTTGACCACCAGCCGGGCCAGGTTGACCCCCAGGTGGTAGGAAAGGTCGAGGTAGCTCCGCCCGGCCAGCAGGACCAGGTCGCAGGCGGCGCCCGGGGCCAGCCGGCCCACCCGGCCGCCCCGCCCCAGCGCCCGGGCGGCGCCGTCGGTGGCCGCCAGCACCGCCTCCTCGGGGGTGAGGCCGCCATGCACGCAGGCCAGGGCGATCACCAGCTGCATCGACTCGCAGTAGCAGGTGCCCGGGTTGCAGTCGGTGCCGAGGGCCATCCTCACCCCGGCGTCGCGCAGCACCTGCACCGGGGCCGCCCGCCCGGTCCGCAGCAGGAAGCTGGTCCCGGGCAGCAGCACCGCCACCGTGCCGGCGGCGGCCAGCCCCCTGGCCTCCTCCTGGTCGCAGAACAGCAGGTGGTCGGCGGACACGCAGCCGAGCTCGGCGGCCAGGGCCGCCCCGCCGGTCGAGCCGAGCTCGTTGGCGTGCAGCTTGCCCTTGAGGCCATGGCGGGCCCCGGCGGCGAGCACCCGCCGGGACTCCTCGACCGTGAGGGCCCCCCGGTCGCAGAAGGCGTCCACGAACTCGGCCAGGGGCGCGCAGGCCGGCAGCATCTCGTGCTCCAGCAGGTCCAGGTAGCCGGCCCGGTCGCCGGCGTACTCCTCGGGGATGAGGTGGGCGCCGAGGAACGTCGGCACCACCTCGACCGGGGAGCCGGCGGCCACCCGGGCCAGCACCTCCAGGCTACGACGCTCGTCCTCCACGGTGAGGCCGTAGCCGGACTTGGCCTCCAGGGTGGTGGTGCCGTAGTCCAGGGCCCGGCCCAGCCGCGCGGCCGCGGCCGCCTCCAGGTCGGCGTCGGCGGCGGCCCGGGTCTCACGGACCGTCCGGTTGATGCCGCCGCCGGCGGCCAGCGCCTCCTCGTAGCCGACCCCGCGCAGCCGGGCCGCGAACTCGTCGGCCCGCTCGCCGGCGAACACCAGGTGGGTGTGGGCGTCCACGAACCCGGGGACGACGGCCTGCCCGCCGGCCTCCACCCGGACCGCGCCGCCGTCCACCTCCAGGTCGGGCAGCGAGGCCTCGGGACCGGCGTACAGGACCCGCCCCCCGGCGGCCGCGACCGCTCCCCGCTCGACCAGGCCGAGCGGTCCCTCCCCCAGCCCCGGGTCGCAGGTGACCAGCTGCCCGGCCCCGGTGAGCAGGAAGTCGATCCCCACCTGGTGACCCCGGGCAGGTCCATGCCGCGCTCGACCGCGACCTGGCGGGCCTGGTCGTAGCCGGCGTCGGCGTGGCGCATGACCCCGGTGCCGGGGTCGTTGGTGAGGACCAGCTCGACCCGCCGGGCCGCCTCCTCGGACCCGTCGGCCACCACCACCACGCCGGCGTGGATGGAGCGGCCGATGCCGACCCCGCCGCCGTGGTGGACGCTCACCCAGGAGGCCCCCGAGGCGGTGTTGAGCAGGGCGTTCAGGATCGGCCAGTCGGCGATGGCGTCGCTGCCGTCGGCCATGGCCTCGGTCTCCCGGTAGGGGCTGGCCACCGACCCGGAGTCCAGGTGATCGCGGCCGATCACGATCGGGGCCTTGACCTCGCCGGAGGCGACCAGCTGGTTGAAGGCCAGCCCGGCCTGGTGGCGCTCGCCGTAGCCGAGCCAGCAGATCCGGGCCGGCAGCCCCTGGAACTGGACCCGCTCGGCGGCCATGGCCAGCCAGCGCCGCAGGTGGTCGTCGTCGCCGAACAGCTCCAGCACGGCCCGGTCGGTGCGGGCGATGTCGGCCGGGTCGCCGGACAGGGCGGCCCAGCGGAACGGCCCCTTGCCCTCGCAGAACAGCGGCCGGATGTAGGCGGGCACGAACCCCGGGTAGGCGAAGGCGTCCCCGAACCCGGCCACCCGGGCCTCGCCGCGCAGGTTGTTGCCGTAGTCGAACACCTCGGCTCCGGCCCGCTGGAACCCGACCATGGCCTCGCAGTGGCGGGCCATCGACTCCCGGGCCTGCTTGACGTAGCCGGTCGGGTCCTCGGCGCGGGCCGCGGGGGCGTCGCCGGGGTCGACCCCGCTGGGCAGGTAGCCGCCGAGGGGGTCGTGGGCCGAGGTCTGGTCGGTGACCACGTCGGGCCGGAACCCGGCGGCCAGCAGCTCGGGGAAGACGTCGGCGGCGTTGCCGACCAGCCCGACCGAGACCGCCCGTCCCTCGGCCGCGGCCCGCTCGACCCTCGCGGTGGCGTCGGCCAGGTCGTCGGCCCGCTCGTCCAGGTAGCCGGTGTCCAGGCGCCGGACCAGCCGGTCGGGGTCGACCTCGACGCACAGGGCCACCCCCTCGTTCATGGTCACGGCCAGCGGCTGGGCCCCGCCCATGCCGCCCAGGCCGGCCGTGAGCACGACCTTGCCGCGGAGGCCGTCCCAGCCGTTGACCTGGGCCACGGCGGCGAAGGTCTCGTAGGTGCCCTGGAGGATGCCCTGGGTGCCGATGTAGATCCAGGAGCCGGCGGTCATCTGGCCGTACATGGTCAGCCCGGCCGCCTCCAGCTCCCGGAACCGCTCCCAGGTGGCCCACTCGGGCACCAGCAGGGAATTGGCGAGCAGCACCCGGGGGGCGAAGCTGTGGGTCCGGAACACCCCGACCGGCTTGCCCGACTGGACCAGCAGGGTCTCGTCGTCGCCGAGCCGGCGCAGGGTGGCCACGATCCGGTCGAAGGCCGCCCAGTCGCGCGCCGCCCGGCCGGTGCCGCCGTAGACGACCAGGTCGTCGGGGCGCTCGGCGACCTCGGGGTCGAGGTTGTTGCAGAGCATCCGCAGGGCGGCCTCCTGCTGCCAGCCCCGACAGGACAGCTGGGGCCCCCGCGGGGCCCGCACCACCCTCGCACCTTCCATCGGATCGGCTCCTCTCCGGTCGGGTCACCCGAGGGGCCCGACCACCTCCTCGGCCGCGGCGACCAGGGTGCCGTCGGCCACCAGGCGCTCCAGGGCGGCCAGGTCGGGGGCCAGGTAGCGGTCGGAGTCCAGGGCCGGGACCCGCTCGCGGACCCGGTCCAGGACGGCCGCCACCGCCGCCCCGGGCCGCAGCGGGGCGCGCAGGTCGACCGCCTGGGCGGCGCACAGGGCCTCGATGGCCAGGGCGCGGCGGACGTTGGCGGTCACCCGGCGCAGCTTCAGCCCGGCCGTCCAGCCCATCGAGACGTGGTCCTCCTGGTTGCCGGAGGTCGGGATCGAGTCGACCGAGGCCGGATGGGCCAGCACCTTGCACTCGGCGACCAGGGCCGCGGCCGTGTACTGGGTCAGCATCAGCCCCGAGTTGAGCCCCGGGTCGCGGGCCAGGAACGGGGGCAGGTCGTGGTTGAGGGCCGGGTCGAGCAGCCGGTCGACCCGGCGCTCGGAGATGTCGGCCAGCTCGGCCAGGGCGATGGCCAGGAAGTCGAGCACGAAGGCCAGCGGCTCGCCGTGGAAGTTGCCGACCGAGATGACCTCGCCCGTCTCGGCGAACACCACCGGGTTGTCGGTGACCGAGCCGAGCTCGCGCTCGACCACCTGGCGGGCGAAGGCGACCACGTCCCGGCAGGCCCCGTGCACCTGGGGGGCGCAGCGCAGCGAGTAGGCGTCCTGGATGGCGTGGTCGGAGTGGCGGTGGCTGGCCAGGATGGGCGAGCCGGCCAGCATCGTCCTGAGGTTGGCCGCGCTGGCCACCTGGCCGGGGTGGGGGCGCAGCTCGTGCAGGCGGGCCTGGAAGGGCCGGTCGGTGCCGAGCAGCCCCTCGATCGACATGGCGCAGGCCACGTCGGCCATGGCGGCCAGGGCCTCGGCGTCGGCGACGGCCAGGCAGGCCAGGGCCAGCATCCCCTCGGTGCCGTTGACCAGCGACAGGCCCTCCTTGAAGGAGAGCCGCAGCGGGGCCAGCCCGGCCAGGCGCAGCCCCTCGGCCGCCGGGACCCGGCGGCCGTCCACCTGGACCTCGCCCTCGCCGAGCAGGGGCAGGGCCAGGTGGGCCAGCTGGGCCAGGTCGCCGGAGGCGCCGACCGAGCCGTGCTCGGGGATCACCGGGGTGACCCCGGCGGCCAGCAGGGCGACCAGGGCCTCCACGACCGCCGGCCGGACCCCCGAGAAGCCCTGGGTGAGGGTGCGGGCCCGCAGCAGCTGCATGCCCCTGACGACCTCCACCGCCATCGGGTCGCCGGTGGCGGTGGCGTGCGACAGCACGATCCGGCGCTGGAGCTCCTCCAGGTCGGCCGGGTCGACGGCGGTGTTGGCGAGCAGGCCGAACCCGGTGGAGACGCCGTACACCCGCCGGCCCTCGGCCACCGCCCGCTCGACCACGTCGCGGGCCGCGGCCATGCGCTTGCGGCCCTCCTCGCCCAGCTCCACCGGGGCCCGGGCCCGGGCCACCGCCACCACCTCGGCGATCCCGAGCGGCCCGCCGGTCAGCACCACCCGGTCGGGGGGCGCGCTCTCCTCGCCACGTCGCGTCATGCCCCGCATCGTAGGTCGGTCCCGGACGCCGCGTCACGCCCTCGTGGTAGTGATGGGGGGACGACCGCCGAGTCGACCGGGGTGCCCGATGGACACGAGCGAGCTGCTGGGACGGCCGTGATTGCCGTGGGACGGCCATGGGTATCCAGAAGGCACACCGTCGGTGCTCGCCCAGGTAGTTGGCCTGGCCAGGCTGGTGGATGCCAGATCGGTATGTGGAAGTTGCCCGCGAAGGGATGCAAGTTCGGCTGAGTTAGGCCATCCTGGTGGTGCGTCCCGGAGTCGACCGGGAGGAGCAAGGAGACGACGACCATGGGCACCGACGACAGCGGCACCGCCACCCCGACCCTGCAGCGCGAGGTCTGTGACAAGTGCGGCTCGCGCATGGAGCTGGAGAGCTCGGCCTACGGGTTCGAGCGCTGGAAGTGCCCCAAGTGCCAGCAGATCGTCGGCATCGACCGCGACCCCGAGGTCGGCAGCCGCTTCCAGATCGCCCGCGGCCAGCCCTGGAACTACTCCCCGGACGCCTTCAAGAACTGACAAACGCCCGGCGGGCAGGGTCGACCCCCACCTGAAGGACCTCTCGCGCGGGTTCGTCAGAGGCCGGGGATGTAGAGGAACATCAGCAGCGACCACAGGGCGTGGGACACCATGCCGGGCACGAGGCTCCCCGTGACCTGCCGCTGTCTCCCCCACACGGTCCCGCAGACCAGCGCGGCCAGTGCCAACGCCAGGCTCCCGGACAGGCCCACGAAGAAGGCGTAGCACACGGTGGTGAGGACCACCGGCCGCCATCCGGCCCCGTAGCGCCTGGTCAGGCGGGCGAACACCGCCCCCCGCCACAGCACCTCCTCGCTCGGCGAGGTCCCCAAGACGATCACCAGGACGGCCACCGTGGTCGGGGCGGTCGTCCGGGCCAGGTCGGCCACGCCCTGGATGCGGGGCCACAGCGGGGTCTGCTGCATCACCAGGGCGCCGGCGGCGAAGAGGGCGTAGAGGGCCAGGGCCGACAGCAGGCCCATCGCCACCAGCCGCCGGGTCGGCCGCAGCCGTGTTCTGAGATACGGGTGCCAGGCCGCCCACCAGGTGAAGGCCGAGAGCGCCACCATGGCCGACCAGAACGGCACCACCTGGAACCAGAAGGCGGCCGGGTAGACGGCGGCCATGGCGGCCAGGGCGGCCGGGAGCGCCCAGGGCGGCCGGGCCGGCCGCCGGCGCTGGGGGGCCGGGACCTCGGGGGCGGCGGCCGGGCCGGACCCGTCCCCGGAGGCGGGCCGGCGCGGCACCCACCCGGGCCGGTAGGGCGCCTCGGGCGGCGGCTGGTCGGTCGGGTGGATGGGCGGCGGGCGGCGCAGCCGGCTCACCGGTGCGCCCCCCGGTTCCGGGGAGCGGGCATAGCGGCAGCATAGGCGGGGTCCGGCGTCACCGCCGCTCCCGGGCCGCTGCTACCATCGCACCCGCCATCCCGAGACATCGAGGACCCGTGCGTGCCCGAGACCGTCGTCCACCTGGTCCGTCACGGGCAGGTGGAGAACCCTCGCCGGGTGCTGTACGGCCGGCTGCCCGGCTACCACCTGTCGCGCCGCGGCCAGGCCCAGGCCGACCTGCTGGCCGGCTACTTCGCCGGCGCGCCCCTGGCCGCGGTGGTGGCCAGCCCGCTGGAGCGGGCCCAGCAGACCGCTACTCCGATCGCCGCCGCCCACGGCCTGGAGGTCCGCACCGACCTGCGGCTGATCGAGACCAGCAACGTCTTCGAAGGGGCGGCCGGCAACGTCGTCTGGTACATCCTGCGCCACCCCAGGCTGTGGTGGCAGCTCCGCGACCTGCGCACCCCCTCCTGGGGCGAACGCAACCTCGACATGGTCGAGCGCGTCCACGCCGTGGTCGACGCGGTCAGGGAGGAGTTCGCGGGCGGCCAGGTCGTCCTCGTCTCCCACCAGGCCCCCATCTGGGTGGCCAGGCTGGCCTTCGAGCGCCGCCGCCTCAGCCACTGGCCGGGCTGGCGCCGCTGCACCCTGGCCAGCGTCACCACCCTCACCTTCGACGGCGACCAGCTCACCGGGGTCGGCTACGCCGAGCCGGCCGCCGCCGCCCTCCTGGGCCCGGCCCCCACCCCCGGCCCCGGCGGGGGCGCGCGGCCCGGGCCGGACGAGGGGCTACGGCCGGAGCCGGAAGCGCAGTAGGGCGCCGAGGCCCTCGGCGGGGGCGTGGGCGGGCGGGGCCGGGGCGTCGTGGGTGGCTCCCCGGGTCTCGGCCGGCGGGTCTCGTCGGCCGGGTCGTGCACGTGGACCTCGGCGCCGGTCCCGAGGGCGGCCCGGACGGCCACGTCGACCAGCCGGCCCTCGACCGGGCCGAGGACGCCGAGTCCGACCAAGGCGTCGCGGTCGGCGGCCACGTCGGTGGGGGCCGGCCCGAACCAGGCGGTCCGCTGGTCGTCGAGGAACAGGCCGGTGAGCAGCAGCGTCGCGACCTGGCCGCGGGCCAGCGCGGCCAGGGTGGCGGCGGCCCCCTCGACCGCCCGGGTGCCCCGCCCGGCCCCGGGGACGTCCTCGTCCGCCCGGTCGCCGCGCTCGGCCCGGGGGTCGGCGGCCTGGCCCAGCTCCTCGGCCAGCCGGTCGACCAGGGCCCGGTTGTCGGCCGCCACGGTGGCCCCGGCCAGCTTGTCGGCCTCGGCGAACACCGCCTCCAGGGAGCCGTACTCGCCGCCGACCACGGTGAGCAGCTCCCGCGCCCGCTTGGGAGCCTGCTCCCGCAGCAGCTGGAGGGCGCGCACGTCCCCGGCGGCGGCCACGAACCTGGGCCGCACCCGGTCGACCAGCCGGGTCAGGGCGTCGGCCACCTCCGAGGCGTTGGACTCCCAGATGGCCTCGGCCCGGTGGTGGAACCGCGGCTGGGACCAGCCGCCGGCCTGCGCCTTGTGCAGGTGCGGGGTCACCCGGCCCTCGAGCCGCTCGGCCCTGGCCTCGTCGTCGGCCACGCCCCGGGCCGCCATGTCGGCCCCGGTCCGGTCGGTGAGCACGGCCACGTGCGGCACCGCCGCCTGCGCGGCGGCCAGCAGCGGCAGCACGTCCGGCAGGGCCCCGTGGCGCAGCAGCGTGTCCCGAGGCGGTGGGTCGGGCAGGTTGGCCACATACCGCGGGCCGTCCACGGCGGCGATCACGGCCAGGTGCACGGTTCGCTCCTCAGCTCGATCGGTTCAGGTTCGTTCCCCGCCGGCGCCGGGACGGTGGCCGGGGGCGCCCGGGGCGGTGGCCCAGGCGGACCGGAGGAGGGCGCTGACCTCCTCGTCGGAGGTCTGGGGGAAGGAGCGGTAGGAGTAGCCGACGGCCCGGAACGGTCGCGGGGTGGTGGCGCACACCACCTCGTCGGCTTCCTCCCGCAGGCTCTGGCAGGTCGACGCCGGCGCGGTCGGGACCGCGACCACCACCCGGGCCGGGCCCAGCCGGCGGGCCGCGGCCACCGCCGCCCGCATGGTCGAGCCGGTGGCCAGCCCGTCGTCGACCAGGATCACCACCCGGCCGGCCAGTTCCGGCGGGGCCCGCCCCTCCCGGTAGCTGCGCTCGCGCCTGGCCAGCTCGCGGCCCTCGGCCTCGGCCACCCGGCGCAGGTCGGCCTCGCCCAGCCCGAGCCGGCCGACCACCTGCTGGTTGACCACCCGGACCCCGCCGGAGGCGATCGCCCCCATGGCCAGCTCCTCGTGGCCGGGCACGCCGAGCTTGCGCACGACGAACACGTCCAGCGGCGCCCCCAGCGCCGAGGCCACCCGCGCCGCCACCGGGACCCCGCCCCGCGGCAGGGCGAGCACGACCACGTCGTCCCGCCCCGCGTAGTGGCCGAGCCCGCCGGCCAGGACGTCGCCGGCCTCGGCCCGGTCGCGGAACATCGTCCTCGGCACGGTGGCGGCCCGGGCGTCCGCGCGGCGCGTCAGCGCGGCGCGTCGTCCTCGTCGAACGGCACCGGCATGGCCTGCTCCAGGGCGTCCTCCTCGGGGACCTCGATGTCGATCTCGGGAACCTGCTCGGAGGCGTCCCCGTCGAGCAGCGGCTGGCGCTGCTCCAGGGCGTCTGCCTCGGGCACGGCGTCGGTCATCGATCGTCCTCCTCGTGACGAGCAACGGCTCCGGCTGGGCATACCCATTGCGTCTGTCCCCACCCTATCCCCGTCGGCCACACCCCTGCGGAGGATTGTCCCCACCCCCGCCCATGGCCTCCTCGCTCCCTTCGCTCGCCCGGCCGAGACTCAGCCCTTCAGGACCCCGGCCGGACGGAGCCGGGCCACCACCGGGACTGGCCGACCTGGGCGCACGTCTCGACCACGGCGGTCGCGTCCTTGTAGGCGTACGGCGCCTCCTCGCTGAGCAGCTTCCAGTGCTGGCCGCCGGGACCAGGCCCTCGCCTTCGAGCTGGCGGCGCAGGTCGGGGCCGGACATCAGCTTCCTGGCCCGGGTCCGGCTCATCGACCGCCCGGCCCCGTGGCAGGTGGAGGCCAACGAGCGCGCCTCGGCGCGCCGGTCGCCGGCCAGGACGTCGAAGCCGACCCCACCCGGGGAGACGACCCCGCCGGCGGCCACGTCGGTGGCCGCGACCCCGCCGATCGGGAAGCCGTAGCCCCAGTGGATGTCGGGCATGGCGTAGCAGGCGCCGACGATCCCGGGCAGGGTGGCCACGTTCGCCACCTGCTCGACCGCCCGGTCCTCGGCGGCCCGGGCGAGCAGCTCGTCGGAGGCGAACACGATCCCGGGCACGCGCATGCCGTCCACGTAGCCGACCGGGACCTCCCAGACCGACGGCTCCAGCCGGCGCAGCTCAGACATCGAGGTACACCTCGTTCAGCCAGTCGACCAGCAGCCCCCCGGGTCCGCGGCCGACATCTCGACCGCCACCGCCTCCCTTGACTCCCGCGCCGGCTCCTCCGGGTCCGCCGCCCCTCCTCGGGCCCGGGGGCCGGCGTTCCCTGGACCTCGGCCAGGCCCAGGGTGGCCTGCTCGAACGCCTCCTCGATGGTGGCTCCGCGGGCCCGGATGCCGACATCGGCGGTGTGCTCCAGCAGCTCGAACCCGGCCCGGACCCCAGCCGGCGGGGTTGTGGACAACCGCGCGCCCCCCTCCGATGGCCTCGGCCAGCTCGGCCCGGTCGATGCTCAGTTGGCGGCGCCGAACCCGAGCGCGTCCCGGTCGAACAGGCGCGACTCGATCGAGCGGAGGTTGGAGCGGGTGCAGCTCGCGCACAGGTAGGTCCAGCCGCGGACCCCCGACTGGATGGTCCAGCCCACCGGCAGCCCCGGCCCGGTGGTGTCGGCGATCGCGGCGCAGTACTGGCACACCGGCGGCCGCGCGCCCCCTTCCCGTTCCTTCTGTCGAGCCATGGGGCAATTGTGCCGGCCGCGCTCGGCCCGCGGCTACTCGACCACGCCGGGGGCGAGCAGGGCGAGCAGCTCCTCGCCGTAGCGGTCCAGCTTGCTGGGGCCGATGCCCTCGACCGCGAGCAGCTCGCCGCGGCTGCGGGGCCGCCGCTCGGTCAGGGCGGCCAGGGTGCGGTCGTTGAACACCACATAGGCGGGGACGCCGTCGGCCTCGGCCCGCTTGCGCCGCCACGCCCGCAGCTGCTCGGCCAGGGGGCCGTCGGCCCGCACGCTGGCCCTGCCGGTCCGGGTCATCCCGGTGGCCACGGCCCGCGGCCGCACCCGCGACCCGCCCGGCGGGACCAGGTCGTCGAGGAACCGCGAGGGCTTCCGCGGCTGCTCGCGGCCTGACGGCCCGGCCCGGCGCGCCGCCCAGGACAGCCACAGGTGGATCCGGGCCCTGGTCAGGCCCACGTACAGCAGCCGCCGCTCCTCGGCCACCTCGGCGGGCGTGCTCGCCTGACGGATCGGCAGCACCCCCTCCTCGATCGCCGGCAGCAGCACCGCGTCGAACTCCAGCCCCTTGGCCCGGTGGTAGGTGAGCAGGTTGACCCCGCCCCCGGTCCCTTCGGCCTCCTGGGCGGCCCGCCGCCCCACCTCCTCGAGGAACAACGCCATGCCGGCCACGGCATCGGCCGCCTCCTCGGCGCCGGTCCCGGAACCTCCGGGCCGGGCCTCCAGGCGCTCGGCGATGCCGAGGAGGGTGACCAGGCTGGCGTGGCGCTGGCGGGCCTCCTCGCCGTCGGGTTCGTCGTCACGGCGGAACCCGAACCGCTCGAACCAGATCGCCTCAAGGGCGTCGACCAGCCCCCCGCCGGCCGCCCTGGCCGTGCGCGAGCGGAGCACCCCGACGGCCCGCAGCACCTCGGTCCGGCGGAAGAACAGCTCGCCCCTGACCTGGTAGCGGATGTCGGCGGCGGCCAGGGCCTCCTCGAAGGGGGGGATCTGGGCGTTGGTCCGGACGAGGATGGCCACCTCGTCCGGGTCGATCCCGGCCCCGGCCAGGCGGCCGACCTCGCCGACCACGGCCCTGACCTCGCGCTCGGCGTTCTCGAAGGCGACCACGGCCGGCTCCGGGCCCGACGGCCGGGTGGCGACCAGCCGCTTGCCGGCACCCGGGCCGCGGCCCGGGGTGGCGGCCAGCAGCCGGTTGGCCAGGGCCAGGACCTCCGGGCTGGAGCGGTAGTTGTCCTCCAGCCGGACCAGCCGGGCCTCGGGGAACCGGCGGACAAAGCCGCTCAGGTACTCGGAGGTGGCCCCGGTGAAGGTGTAGATGGTCTGGTCCTCGTCGCCGACCACGGCCAGGTCGCGCCGCTCCCCCAGCCAGGCCTCCAGCAGCGCCTGCTGGAGCGGGTTGGTGTCCTGGTACTCGTCGACCGAGAACCAGCGGTACTGGCCACGGAACTCCTCGGCCACGTCCTCACGCCGCTCGAAGCCCTCCAGCATGCGGACCAGCATGTCCTCGAAGTCGATCCGCCCGGCCCGCTCCTTGGCCCGCTCGTAGCGCCGGAACACCCCGACGAACAGGTCGCCGGGGATGGGCGGGGTGCGGCCGATGGCCTCGACCGCCGCCCGGTAGCTGGAGGGGTCGAGGCGGCGCGCCTTGGCCCATTCCAGCTCGTCGGCCAGGTCCTTGACGGCGGTGAACTTGTAGCCGCCGGGGAGACTGCGCTGGAGCGGGGCCAGCAGGGGGGCCTTGGAGGCGAGCACCTCGGGCAGCCGGCCCTCGGACAGGCGCGACCAGAAGTAGCGGAGCTGGCGGAAGGCGGCGGCGTGGAAGGTCTGGGCCTGGACCCCGGGGAACCCGAGGGCGGCCAGCCGCTCGCGCATCTCGTTGGCCGCCTTGTCGGTGAAGGTGACCACCAGCACGTGGCCCGGGTGGACGGCACCGGTGGCGATCGCGTAGGCGACCCGCCGCGAGATCACCCGGGTCTTGCCGGTCCCGGCCCCGGCCAGGATGCACAGCGGCCCCGCGGTCGTCTCGACCGCCTCCCGCTGCGCCGGGTTCAGGTCATGGGTCAGGAACTTGGGGTGCACGGCTGCCGAGTCTGCCACACGCCCCCGACGGTTCCGTCCCGCCGTCCACAGCCGGGACCGACGACGGCCCGGGTCATGGCGGGCTCGCGGGGCGGGTGAGCACCGAGGCCGCGCTGCACGGGAACTGGCCGGGGTCGACCCGGTACACCGACGACCCGCCGGGGTCGGCCGCCCAGAGGGCGCCGCCGCCGACGGCCAGCTCCCCCAGCGCGGGCAGCCCGCTCACGGCCACGGAGGGCCGCCCCGGCCCGATGCACTCCAGCGCCCCGCCGGCGGCGTCCCGCTCCGAGATCCAGACGCCGCCGACCCCGGCCGCCAGGCCGGTCGGCGGGACGACCGGGACGACCTGGCGCACCTGGCCGCTGGCGGCGTCGATCCGGGCGACGACCCCGGCCGGCTCGAGGCCGCGGTCCAGCGACCGACCGCCGACCCAGACGGTGGCGCCGTCGGTCGCGATCCGGTCGGCCCGGAGGCGGAGGCGGACGGTCCCGAGCAGCCGGTTGCTTGCCGCGTCGATCCTGGTCAGGCCGTGGCCGCCCTGGGCGACCCAGACGACGCGGCCGGCGACCACCATGCCCGCGGAGCCCGGGTGCGGGAGCCTGATCACCGCCACCACGCGGTTGCCGGCCGCATCGACGCGGGCCACGGCACCGCGACGGGTGGCCACCCAGCCGGCGCCGGCGCCCACGGCCACCAGCGACGGCTGGAAGCGGCGGTCGCCGGCCGCGACCTCGAACGGCAACGGACCGAGCCCGATGACGGCCACCGCCCGGCCGGTCCCGAGGTCGAGCCGCACCACCTCGTCGGTGTCGGGATGCGCCACCCAGATCGTGCTCGCGTCGACCGCCAGCCCGGCCGGTTCCCGGCCGCCGACCGGGAACCGGGCCGCGACCCGGTTGGAACGCGGGTCGACCCGCACGACCTCGCGGTCCCGCCAGGCGCCGACCCACAGGCCGCCGGGGCCGAACAGCAGCGGCCCCCCACCGTGGCCGACCTCGATCCGGGCCGTCACCCCGCGCTGCGGTGGGGCGGGACGCTGGGGAGGGGCCCGGGTCGTCGCCGGCGCCGGGCCCGGTCGGAGCGCGGGCGGCTCGGGGCCGGTGACGCGGCCCACGACGGCCAGCAGCGCGACCGCGCCGACCACGGCGGCGCCGACCCGCACCCCAGGCCGGCGGGATCTGCGACGCCGGGCGGACGACAACCGGGACCTACCGGCTAGAGCCAGCCCGGCAGCGGGTTGTCCTCGACCGTCCGCTGCACCACCTGTCTGGCCTTGCCCAGCTCGACGCGGGGGATGGCGCCGGCCGGCAGGACCCGGACCTCGGTGGCCAGGCCCAGGCGCTGCAGCAGCGCCGCCCCCATCTCGCCGGCCACCCGCTCGCACTCGGCCTCCTCGGTCTCGGCGCAGATCGTCCAGCCCGCGGCCAGCTCGCAGGCCACCACCAGCCTGGGCATGGTCCCGGTGCGGTCCACCACCAGCAGGTAGTGGGGGGCGACGGCCCGCTCGGCGACCAGCACCGCCTCGACCTCGCTCGGGTAGACGTTCACGCCCCGGATGACCAGCAGGTCGTCGCGGCGACCGGTCACCTTGGACATCCGGGCCGGGGTCCGGCCGCAGGCGCAGGCCGAGGGGTCGAGGCTGGCGATGTCGCCGGTGCGGTAGCGCAGCAGCGGCATGGCCTCCTTGGTCAGGGTGGTGAAGACCAGCTCGCCCCGCTCCCCGGGTGGCAGCGGCCGCCCCGTGCCCGGGTCGACGACCTCGACCAGGAACTGGTCCTCGTTGACGTGCAGGCCGGCCTGGGCCTCGACGCACTCGCAGGCCACCCCGGGGCCGATGATCTCCGACAGGCCGTAGACGTCGAGCGCCCTCAGCGGCAGCAGGGCCTCGATCTGGGCCCGCATGGCCTCGGTCCAGGGGTCGGCCCCCAAGATCCCGACCCGCAGCGAGATGTCGTCCTTGGCCATCCCGGCCTCGGCCAGTGCCTCGCCCAGCCGGGCGGCGTAGGAGGGGGTGCAGCCCATCAGTTCGGCCCCGGCGTGCGTGCCCAGACCGCCGGTGAACAGCCCGTAGCCGTAGGCGTTGTGGACGATGGTCCCCGGGGGCGGCGCCGGCGCAGCCGAGGGCGCGGGCGCAGACCTCGGCCCAGATGCCCAGGTCGGCGCGGGAGTAGGCGACCAGGTGGGGCGGCCGCCGGTGCCCGAGGAGCCGTGGACGCCCACGACCTGCTCGCGGGGCACGGCCGGCAGGCCCCAGGGGTAGGCGTCCCACAGGTCCTGCTTGGTGGTGAAGGGCAGGTCGGCCAGCCCGTGCAGGCCGACCCGGCCACCGCGCCCGACCCCGGCGCCGACCAGGCGCTCCCGGTACCGGGGGCTCCGCTCGGCCAGCCGCCCGACCAGGTCGTCCAGGCGTCTGGATTGGAGCTCGGCCCGTTCGTCGGCCGACATCCGCTCGGCCCGCGGGTCCCACATGGTGTCCGCTTTCGTGATGTCCACCTTCACCATTCGACCTCCCGGCCGGACGCGGTCCTGCTACCGCTCGATCCTACCGATCCGGGCACGGCCGGACTCTGCCCGCGCCCGAGGGGTATCGTGAGGGGGTGGCGGGGCGTCCCGTCACCAACGACCCCGGCAACGGCGCTGGGCGGGTCCCCCCCTGCCCCGCGTGACCGCGAACTGCAGGAGGGCGATGTGGGCGTCTTCGACAGGATGGCCGAGCACGGCCACGAGCAGGTGGTGTTCTGCTTCGATCGGCAGACCGGGATGCGAGCGATCATCGCCATCCACGACACCGCCCTCGGCCCGGCCCGCGGCGGCACCCGCTACAAGGCGTACGCCTCCGAGGAGGACGCGCTCGAGGACGCCCTGCGGCTCTCCAAGGGCATGACCTACAAGTTCGCCTTCACCGACATGCCGCGCGGCGGCGGCAAGGCGGTCCTGCTCAGGCAGGACGGCGCCGCCGACAAGCGGGTGCTGCTGCGGTCCTTCGGGCGGTTCGTGCAGCTGCTCGCCGGCCGCTTCGGCACCGGCCCCGACCTGGGCACCTCGGCCCAGGAGATGGTCGACATCGCCCGCGAGACCGACTATGTGTGGGCGATCGACCAGCGGTTTGGGGGTACCGGCGACTCGACCCCGCTCACCGCCCGGGGGGTGTTCGCCGGGATCGGGGCCGCCCTGGACGAGGTGTACGGCACCCCCGACGTGGCCGGGCGCCGGATCGCCGTGCAGGGGCTCGGCGGGGTGGGCGGGCACCTGGCCGAGCTGCTGGTGGCCAACGGGGCGGTGGTGACCGGCGCCGACCTCGACCCGGGCCGGGCCAAGGAGCTGGCCGACCGGCTCGACATCACCGTCGAGGACCCCGAGGCCCTCTACGACCTGGACTGCGACGTGTTCAGCCCCAACGCCGTCGGCGGGGTGCTGAACGAGCACACCATCGCCCGGCTGCGCTGCCGGATCGTGGCCGGCGGGGCCAACAACCAGCTGGCCAGCGAGGCCGACGGCCGGCGGCTGCTGGAGCGGGGGATCCTGTACGCGCCCGACTACGTGATCAACTCGGCCGCCCCGTACGCGGTCATCGGGGCCGGTGAGCTGCGCTACTCGCCGGAGCGGCTGGAGGTGTCGGTGCAGGGGGTGGCCGAGGCCCTGCGGCTCATCTTCCGCCGGGCCCGGGCCGAGGGGGCGCCGACCGCCGAGGTCGCCGACCGGATCGCCGAGGAGCGGATCGCCTCCGCGGCCCACCTGCGGGCCATGGCCGCCGGGACCGGAGCGGTCCCCCGGGCCTGATCGGCGGGACCCTGGCAAACTGCGCGTACGGCCGGAAGTAGGAGACGCGCATGGACGACCACGCGGGGCGGATGACGATCATCGCCTCCTCGACCATGGTCCACCACCGGATCAAGTGCCTGATCTGCGGGCGCCCGGTCGACCACCGCGTGGTGTTCATGACCAACGACGCCCGCGTCCTGCACGCCGGCTGCGTCCCCGACCACGTCAAGGTCCCCATCGCCGTGCTCCTCCAGGCGATCCGCCGCCTGGAGCGCATGGTCGAGCGCTCGCGCACCAACGACCGCTACGACCCCGACCCGGCGACCGCCCTGGGGGCCGACCCTCAGGAGCCGGACCCGGCCGGCTGAGCCGAGGCCGGGACGGTGTCGGGCGACGGCTCCCGGTTGTCGCGGGACCGGATGAAGTCCACGACCTGGGCCACGGCCTCGTCCAGGGGGACGAAGTTGCGCTGCTGGCCGTTGCGGTAGCGGAACGAGACGCTGTGCTGGGCCACGTCCCGCTCCCCGGCCAGCAGCATGAACGGGACCTTGGCCCGCTGGGCGTCGCGGATCTTGCGCTGCATGCGGTCGTCGGAGTCGTACACGTCCACCCGTACGCCCTGGTCACGCAGGCGCCCGGCCAGCTCCTCGAGGTAGGGCACCTGGTCGGCCGAGATGGGGATGGCCGCCACCTGGACCGGGGCCAGCCAGGCCGGGAACGCCCCGGCGTAGTGCTCGACCAGGATGCCGAAGAACCGCTCGATCGACCCGAACAACGCCCGGTGGATCATGATCGGCCGCTGCCTGGAGCCGTCGGACGCCTGGTACTCCAGCTCGAAGCGCTGCGGGAGCTGGAAGTCGACCTGGATGGTGGACAGCTGCCAGGCCCGGCCGATGGCGTCCCGGCCCTGGACCGAGATCTTGGGGCCGTAGAAGGCGGCGCCGCCCTCGTCCAGCACGTAGTCCAGCCCCTCGGCGACCATGGCCCGGCGCAGGGCCTCGGTGGCGGCGGCCCACTCCTGCTGGGAGCCCACGTACTTCTCCCTCTCCTCGTCGCGGGTCGACAGCTCGAGGTAGAAGTCGCTGAGCCCGAAGTCGCCGAGCAGGTCGAGCACGAAGCGCAGCAGCTTCCTGAGCTCCGGCTCGAGCTGCTCGGGGGTGCAGAAGATGTGGGCGTCGTCCATGGTCAGGCCGCGGACACGGGTCAGGCCGTGCAGGACCCCGGACTTCTCGTACCGGTACACGGTGCCGAACTCGAACAGCGGCATGGGCAGCTCGCGGTAGCTGCGGCCCCGTGAGCGGTAGATGAGGATGTGGAACGGGCAGTTCATGGGCTTGACGTAGTATCGGGTGCCCTCGTCCTCCATCGGCGGGTACATGTTCTCGGCGTACCAGCCGAGGTGCCCGGAGGTCTGGAACAGGACCTCCTTGCTAAGGTGGGGCGAGTTGACGAACAGGTACCCGGCCTCCTCGTGCCGCCGGCGCGAGTACTCCTCCATCACGCGCCGGACGATGCTGCCCTTGGGATGGAACACGGCCAGGCCGGAGCCGATCTCGTCCGGGAACGAGAACAGGTCCAGCTCGACCCCGAGCCGGCGGTGGTCGCGCTTCTCGACCTCCTCCAGCAGGTGGAGATGCCGCTGCAGGGCCTCCCTGGACTCCCAGGCGGTGCCGTAGATGCGCTGGAGCTGCGGGTTCTGCTCGCTGCCACGCCAGTACGCGCCGGCCGACCGCAGCAGCTTGAAGGCGGGCACGGCCCGGGTGGACGGGATATGCGGGCCCCGGCACAGGTCGCGCCAGCGGCGCTCGCCGGTCCTGCGGTCGAGGTTGTCGTAGATGGTGAGCGGGCCGTCGCCCACCTCGACCGCCTCCTCGTCGCTGGCCCGGCTGCGCTGGTCGATGATCTGCAGCTTGTACGGCTCGTCGGCCAGCTCCGCGCGGGCCTCGTCGTCGGTCACGACCCGCCGGGCGAAGCGCTGCCCTTCCTTGACGATCTCGCGCATGCGCTGCTCGATCCGCTCCAGGTCGTCGGGGTGGAACGGCCGGGCGACGTCGAAGTCGTAGTAGAAGCCGTTCTCGATCGGCGGCCCGATGCCCAGCTTCGCCTCCGGGAACAGGTCCTGGACGGCCTGGGCGAGCACGTGCGCGGTCGAGTGGCGCATGACCATCCGGCCGTCGTCGCTGTCGACCGCGACCGGCTCGACCTCGTCGCCCTCCCCCACGACATGGCCGAGGTCTCTGAGCACGCCGTTGACACGGGCCGCGACCACCGCCCCGTCCCCGCCGACCAGGTCCCCGGCGGTCGCGCCCTCCTCCACCGCCCGCTCGTCCCCCTCGACCCGGACGGCGATGCGTAGGTCGGACATCTCTGCACTCCTCGGCTGGTTGGCGATCCTCGAATCACTCGCGAGCGCAGCATACGGCCGCCTCCCGCCATCCTTCGACCGATCTCCCCACCGTCCTTGCCCTACCCGAACACACGTTCTAGGGTAGGCGGGTGCAGACCTTCACCGACCTGCGAGGACAGGCCCGGCCCCCGACCGACCTGCCCCTCTTCGACGCCCCGGCGACGGTGCGCACCTTCGACAGCCCCGAGTTCCGCGACATCACCTTCTACGAGGTCGAAGCCAAGTCCATCCTCAACCGAGTCCCCGCGGCCAGCCGCATGCCGTTCGAGTGGACCATCAACGTGTACCGTGGGTGCAGTCATGCTTGCTCGTATTGCTGCTCCGGTGACACCCCGATTCTCATGGCGGACGGCCGCACTAAGCCCCTGGCGGATGTGCGAGTTGGGGATGCCATCTACGGGACCGACCTCTCTAGCCGGCATCGCCACTACACCGTAACGCGTGTGCTCGATCACTGGTCGACCATCAAACCGGCGTACCGCCTTACCCTTGACGACGGCACCGAACTCATAACCAGCGGAGACCACCGATTCCTGACCGACTGCGGCTGGAAGCATGTGACCGGCTCGCAGCAGGGACGACAGCGGCCCCATCTGACGGTCAACAGCAAGCTATTGGGCACAGGCGGGTTTGCCTCACCGCCACAGGAGGGGCCGGAGTACCGACGAGGCTATCTCTGCGGCATCATCCGCGGCGACGGACATGTCGGCTCGTACGAATATCTACGCCCTGGTCGTGTCCACGGGAATGTTCATCGGTTTCGATTGGCATTGACCGACCTCGAGGCACTGCAGAGAGCCCGCACCTATTTGGCCCAACTGGACGTCCACACTGATCAATTCGTCTTTCAAGAAGCCGTCGGAGAGCGGAAGCAGGTCGACGCGATCCGCACATCATCCTATCGCGGCGTGACTACCATCACGGAGATCATCGACTGGCCCTGCGCCCCATCCGCCGAATGGAGCAAGGGGTTCCTGGCTGGCATTTTCGACGCCGAAGGCAGTTACAATCACAGCGGCGGTGCGTTGCGGATCGCCAACACGGACGTTGCCATCATCGAGCGGATAACATCGTGCCTGCGGCGGTTTGCGTTCGCCTTCACCATCGAAACTCGCCTCCAGGCGCCAAAATCCCTCACTATCGTTCGGCTGCTCGGCGGTATGCGAGAGCACCTACGCTTCTTCCACACCGTCGACCCCGCCATCACCCGGAAACGGTCCCTCATAGGACGAGCGATCAAGAATCGTAGTCCACTACGAGTGGTGTCAATCAAGCCGTTAGGCTTTGAGCTCCCGCTATTCGATATCACCACCGGGACGGGAGACTTCATCGCAGATGGAACCGTCGCGCGCAACTGCTTCGCCCGGCCCTCCCACACCTACCTGAACTTCGACGCCGGACGCGACTTCGAGCGCAAGATCGTGGTCAAGGTGAATGCGCCGGAGGTGTTGCGGCGGGAGTTGCGGAGGAAGAGCTGGACCGGGGCGCACGTGGCGATGGGGACCAACACCGACCCCTATCAGCGGTGCGAGGGGCGGTACCGGCTGACGCGGCGGGTGCTGGAGGCGCTGCGGGACCACGCCAACCCGTGTTCGGTGCTGACCAAGTCGCCGCTGCTGCTGCGCGACCTGGACCTGTTCGTCGAGCTGGCCGAGACGGCGGGGTTCTCGGCCAGCCTGTCCATCGGGACACTGGACGAGGAGGTGTGGCGGCGGAGCGAGCCGGGAACGCCGCATCCCAAGGCGCGCATGGCCGCGGTCAAGCAGCTGGTCGGGGCCGGCATCCCCTGCGGGATCCTGATGGCGCCGATCCTGCCCGGGATCTCGGACTCGCCCGAGCAGCTGCGGGCGGTGGTCCGGGCGGCCGCCGACGCCGGGGCCAGCCACCTCACCCCGCTCACCCTGCACCTCCGCCCGGGGGTGAAGGAGGAGTTCATGCCCTGGCTGGAGGAGGCCTATCCGGAGCTGGTGCCCGACTACCGCCGCCTGTACCGGGGCTCCAACGCCCCCAGGTCGGTCCGCGAGGAGCTCGCCGGCCGGGTCCGGGCCGAGCAGCGCCGCCACCGGAGCTTCGCCTCCCCCACCACCCCGGTCACCGCCCGCCGCCTCCCCGACCCCCCGCCGACCGCCTCCGCGCCGGCGGCACCGGATCCCGAGCCCGCGACCCAGCTGTCGCTCGGCCTCGGATAGCCGCGACCCACCCTCGCCGAGGCAACGCCGCCCGCGCGGGATCACGGTGGCGCCTCCCGGCGTCCGGATCCATGCGTCTGGACCATCCGGATCCTGGCTGCTTAGATGCTGATGGGGCGATGGCGCTCCAAGGCGCCAGCCGGCTGGCACGAGCAGGGACGGCATGGCCGGGAGGGAGACCCATGACCGAGGACCCGGGAACGACCAACCGCCGCCGAGGCCCGACCAGCAGCCGCCGAAGGACGACATCCGCTGGCTGATCTATCTGGCCATCGGGTTCGTGGTGGTGCTCGCCCTCCTGCTCCTGTCCGGCATGCAGTCCTCGCACATGGGCCACTGACCAGGCCGTTCCCGGCGCCTCGTCGCCCCGCGGCACCGGCCCGACCGGGAAGGCGCTGGCGGCAATTGCGTTGCCGGGGAAGCGCGGGCGGCGGAGGATGAGGGGCTGCCGCCGAGGCGGGTCCGCCGTGGTGGCGTTCCTCCCCTTCCGAACCTGGTGGTGAACTCGTGTGAGCCGACCACTGGAGCCGCCGGCCGACCGTGAGCTGCTGGCCGAGCGGGAGATGCTGGAGTACGCCCGGCGGTGTCTGGCGGCGATGCGGCGGCGGGCGCGGGCGCTGCGGGCTGCCGGGGCCGACGAGTATGCGGCGGAGTCGGTGGAGCGGCGGCTCCGGCAGCGGGTCGCGGCGCTGGCCGACGACGGGCGGACCGGGCTGTTCTTCGGGCGGCTGGACTACGACGACAGCGCCGACCCGCCGGAGGCGCGGCTCTACGTGGGGCGCCGGCATGTCAGCGACGCCGAGGGCGAGCCGGTGGTGATCGACTGGCGGGCCGGGCTGGCCCATCCCTTCTACCGGGCCAGTCCGGCCCACCGCTACGGCGTCCGGGCTCGGCGCCGGTTCGGTTACCGGGGCGGCACCCTGACCTCGATCCAGGACGAGGTCCTCGACCTGCTGGACGAGGCGGAGGCCATGGCCGCGGCCGATCGGGTGCTGGTGGCCGAGATCGAGCGGCCGCGCATCGGGCCGATGCGCGACATCGTCGCCACCATCCAGCCCGAGCAGGACGACCTGATCCGGGCGACGCTGGCCGAGACGATCGTGATCCAGGGCGGCCCCGGCACCGGCAAGACCGCGGTCGGCCTGCACCGGGCCGCGTTCCTGCTCTATGAGCACCGGGAGCGGCTGGCCAGGGACGGGGTGCTGGTGATCGGCCCCGGCCCCGCCTACCTGGCCTTCATCCGCGACGTGCTGCCGGGGCTGGGCGAGGTCGACGTCGCCCAGCGTTCGATCGAGGACCTGGTCGCCCAGGTCGCGGTGACCCGGACCGAGCGTCCGGCCGTGGCGGCGGTCAAGGCCGACCACCGCATGGCCACGGTGGTGCGCCGGGCCGCCTTCCTGCACGTGCGGCCGCCGGGCCTGCCCCTGGAGGTCCGCTGGCGGCACCGGGTGGTCCGCCTGCCGGCCAGGCTGCTGCGCCAGCGGGTGGACGAGCTGACGGCGGGCGGCGTCCGCTACCAGGTCGGCCGCGACCACCTGCGCGACTGGCTGGTCGAGCGGTGCCTGCGCCACCTGGAGCACACCGAGGGCCTGAGCGCGCTCGACAGCCCGGCCGAGGTCCAGCGCAGCCTCGGCGCGCGCCGGGAGGTCCGGGAGTTCCTCCAGCGCACCTGGCCGGTCGTCGACCCCGTCCGGCTGGTGTTCCGGCTGCTCAGCCAGCGGGCGTTCCTGGCCGAGGCGGCCGACGGGGTGCTCACCGACCAGGAGCAGGAGCTCCTCCTGTGGGCGCGGCGGCCCCGGAGCCTCAAGGCGGCGGCCTGGTCGGTCGAGGACGCGTTCCTGGTCGACGAGGCGGTCGACGTCATCGGCGGCACGGGCACCTTCGGCCATGTGGTGGCCGACGAGGCCCAGGACCTGTCGGCGATGCAGCTGCGGGCGATCGGGCGGCGGTGCCGGTTCGGGTCGGCGACCCTGCTCGGCGACCTGGCCCAGCGGACGACGCCGTGGGCGGCCGGGCGCTGGGGGGACGCGGTCGGCCACCTGGAGCAGCGCTCGGTCCGGGTCGAGCACCTGCCCCGGGCGTTCCGGGCGCCCAAGGAGGTGCTCGACTTCGCGAACCGCATGCTGCCCGAGATCGCCCCCGAGGTCCGCCCGGCCCGGTCCGTCCGGAGCGTCCCCGGCTCCCTTCGCCTCAGGCCCGTGCCGGTCCCGGCGCCGCCGGGCCAGGCCGCGCCGGGTGTGGCCGCGGGGGCGCCGGCACGGGACCCGGCGGTGACGGCGGCCTGGGTTCAGGCACTCCGCGAGGCGCTGGCCGACGACGGGTCGGTGGGGCTGGTCGTGGCCGACGCGGCCGTCGCGGCCGCCGGGGACGAGCTGGCCGCCCGGGGTGTCGAGTTCCGGGAGGTGGACCGGTTCGACACCGACACCCGGCTGGCCCTGGTGCCCGCGTCGGCGGTCAAGGGGCTGGAGTTCGACCAGGTCGTGCTCGTGGAGCCGGCCGAGATCGCCGACCCCGCCCTGGGGCCGACCGGCCTGCGGCGGCTCTACACCGCCCTGACCCGAGCCGTCCTCGGCCTGACCGTCGTCCACGCCAGGCCGCTCCCGGCGGCGCTGGTCAGCGGCCCTCGTAGCGGTCGGGGAGGAGGACGTTGATCACGAAGGTGACCACGCTGATCACCACGGCGCCGAGCAGGGCCGACCAGAACCCGTCGACCTCGAAGGCGAGGTCGAACTGGCTCGCGATCCAGGCCGTGAGCAGCAGCATGAGGGCGTTCACGACGAAGGTGAACAGGCCGAGGGTGAGGATGAGCAAGGGGATGGAGAGCAGCCGGGCGATCGGGCGGACGATGGCGTTGACCAGCCCGAAGATGACCGCCACGGCGAGCAGGGTGAGGGCCGTCTCGCTGGTGGTGCCTGGTCCGAACGAGATCCCGCCGATCAGCCAGGCCGCCGCGGCCAGCGCGACCGCCCCGGCCAGGACCCGCACGATGAACCTCACCGGACACCTCCATCCCGAGCTTCCGGTCCGAGCACCACGGGGCGAACATACCAAGCGGGAGCCGGGCCGGCTGGGACGCGGCCGTGCCGGCCCGCATCGTCAGTTGGCCGGGGTGGAGGCCAGGGAGACCTCCTCGCCGGCGGCGACCAGGGCCGAGCCGATCACGATCGAGGCCCGGGGGCCGAGGCGGAGGCTGGCCCCCGGATGGGGTGGCGGGGGGCGGAGGTCGGCCTCGCCGAGGGCGACCAGGGGGTCGAGGAAGGCGGCGGCCAGGGCCCGGGGCAGCCAGTCGTCCAGGTCGAGCTCCAGCCCGTTGGCCACCGTCTCGACCAGGCCCTGGAGGCCGACGTCGACCCCGGCGGGCAGGCCGAGCAGCAGGCGCAGCACCCACAGCCGCCCGCCGACCACGACCTCGAGCCCGGGACCTTGCAGGAAGGCCGACCAGGGCACCCGGTGGCACCAGGCGGCGTAGACGAGGCCGGCCCGCAGCACGGGGTCGATCTGGGCCCAGGCGTGGCGCAGGCTGGTCGCCTCCAGCCGGTCGCCGCGCACGCGCAGCAGCCCGACCCCCTCGCCGACGGCCCGCAGCAGCTCCACCGCGTCGCGTTGGGCCAGCGCCGACCCGGCGGCCGTCGGCCCCCGGGTCGGCGAGGTCCCCCGGGTCGTCGGGGTGAGGCCGGCGGCCCGGGCCGCCACCCGGGCCTCGGCGGCGGCCAGGCGGCCCCCGGGGAGCAGGGCGAGCCCGTGGCGGTGGGCGGCCAACTCGACCAGGGCGTCCAGGCGGGCCAGCAGCCCGCGGTCGGCGGATGGCACGGCGGCCCCTTTCAGGAGGTGGGAGGCAGGGCGGCCGCAGCCTGCCACGCCGTCCCGCCGGCCGGAAGGCGGCTGCGGGCATCTGTGGACGAATGGCCCGACGCGCCGTCCGCAACGCGGTAGCGGCCCTGTCCGCCGCTGCGCGCACCTCCCACCGATCTACCGCGGGTCCACGCCTGTTGGCGTTGGCTGGCTCGCCGATAGCCGATAGGAGCTTCCTGAGTGGGGGATTGCCCGCCGACAGGTCATGCCCCAAAGAGCAACGCGGCTTGCCTCCCCGAACCGCCCCGATCAAAGTGTGCACGCCCATGTTTCGCATCAGCGAGGAGGTGCCCTTGCCCAGACCATACGAGGGAGTGCATGCGTTCATCTTCCTGTATAAGCAGGACGAGACGCCGCCGGCAGCGGTCGTCGAGAACCTGCAGCGGTACATCGATCGCGAGGTCGGACCGGTGTACTTCGCCTCCGTCTTCGAGGGGGATTTCCAGGGCTTCGCCCACATCGCGCAGGACGACGCGCGGGCGGTCGGGAACTTCATCGACGGACCGCTCTGGGACGCCGGCATTCGCTCCGACAAAGTCGCCGAGGGGCAGTGGCACACGAACCAGCAACTGCGACCTATGGGGCCCACGCGCAATACCCCCAGGTTCATCGCCATGGCCCGCGTCTACGTGAACCAGCGACCCACCGTGGTCATGGGGAACATCGCCACCCACTTCGGGGACGAGCTGGACGAGGATGGCCAGAGCCTGTCCTCTTTCCTCGGCGCATCGACGGTGATCGGCGGCTTCCACCTCCTCGTTGAGCTCGGCGACGACGACCGCGAAGCGCTGAGCCGGCACGTGGAGGAGCTCAGAGGAATCGACGGCGTCGGCCGCGTGGAGGTGGCGGTTGCCGACAGGGGAGCGACGCAGGCGGCCTGACTTCCGCCGTTCCCATCCGTCGAACCCTTGCGCCGCGTCACCCCGGAGGGCAGAGTTGTCCCCGCCGATGTCGGAGGGCGGGCACATGGCCAGTTGTCTTGAACGAGTTCGGCGACCGCGTGCACGTCACGGGGCAATCGAGCCCCTCAGCGTACGACCTCGCGTCCGCGCCACCCTGTGACGGCCGGGGGCCCTCCCAACGCCGCGCCGAGCGGCGAGAGGAAGCTCGTCACGCTGTTGTTCGCGGACCTGACCGGGTTCACCGCGCTCGCGTCGTCGCTCGATCCGGAAGAGGTCTACGCGTCCGTACGGCCGGGCATGACCGCGCTGGTGCGGATCGTGCAGGACTACGGCGGGACCGTCCCCCAGGTGATGGGAGACGGGTTCATGGCGATCTTCGGCGTTCCGACCGCTCACGAGGACGACGCCGAACGTGCCGTCCGGGCGGCGCTCGCCGTCAGAGATCACGCGCGGGAGCTGCAACGACGTCGATCCGGCACCCCATTCCCCGAAGTTCATGCTGGCGTCAACTCCGGCGAGGTCATGGTGGCTCCTTCCAGTGAGCCGGCCGGGTTTGCGGTCATCGGAGACACTGTCAACACCGCCTCGCGCCTCGCCGATCTCGCGATGCCCGGCATCGTGCTGGTCGACGAGCGAACGAGGCGGCGCACGGAGCACGCGATACGGTACGGACCTACCCGTGGATATCGGGCCAAAGGAAAGCCCAAGCCAATACCGGCGTCCGAGGTCGTCGGGGTCCGCTCGGTGCTGCCTGCCGGCCGGCCCGCCCCAGGGGTCTCCGGAGGCTTCGTCGCCCGGGAACGTCAGCTCGAAGCACTCGGGCGAGCGCTCAGCAACGCGGTGGACAGGCAGCGCTCCAGCGTCCTGGTGGTGACCGCCGAGCCGGGAGCTGGAAAGACGCGGCTAGCGGTGGAGTTCGGCAGGCGGCACCCCGAGGCGCTGCTCCTGAGCGGCCGCTGCACCGCATATGGCCAGCGACTGCCGCTGTTTCCGCTCGCCAGCGCGCTGCAAGACCTAATCGGCCTCTCCGAAGAGGCACCTGAGGCCGTGACCGATCGAGCGGTGAGGAGACTCGCGCACCGAGTGGCCGGATCGCGTCGGGCGGGCGATCTGACGCGCGGCCTGAAGCTGCTCCTCGGCGCCGTCGATTCCCATGCGGTCCGAGACCCCACCGCTGCTGTTGGACAGACGATGCGGGCGGCCCGGGCGGTGCTCGAGGGCCTCGCCCGTGAACGACCGGTCATCGCGGTCCTGGACGACCTTCACTGGGCCGATGCGCACCTCCTCGAACTGCTCCATTCGACCCGCGCGAACCCGTGGTCGGGGCCGGTGCTCCTTCTCGGCCTCTCGCGTCTGGAAGCCCTGGGATCCGGCGATCCGCTGCCTACCCTCAAGCTGGAAGCGCTTCCCGACCGACGACTGCGGGAGCTTGGCGAGCTGGCGCTGGGTCCGGGAGTCCCGGCCTCGGTCCTGGGACGGATCGTCGCCCGAGCCTCCGGGAACCCGTTGTTCCTCGAGGAGAGTCTGAGCATGCTGGTGGAGTCGGGGGCCCTGGTGCAACGTCCCGCCGGCTGGATCGTCGCGGACCACCAGCTGCTGGAACAGGTGCCCGCCACCATCCGCACCCTCATTGCCGCCCGCCTGGACGGTCTGCCCGCGGACGAGAAGCGCGTCCTGCAGGACGCCGCGGTGTGTGGCGAGGCGACCTGGGACCGGCTCTTGGACGGCGTCTCGGCAGCGGAGGAGGTGGGGTCGGCGCTTCAGCGGCTCGTGGATCGAGACCTGCTCCGTCGACGACCGCGCTCGCGTCTGCCAGGAGCCAGGGAGTACGTCTTCAAGCACGTGCTGATCCGGGACGTCGCGTACGAGTCACTTCCGAGGCGAGACCGGTGCTCGCTGCATCTTCGCGTCGCGACCTGGCTGCGGGAGAGCGCGGGTCTGCCGGAGGAGCCGCTGGCGGAGTTGGCGTATCACTATGAGGAGGCCTGGCGTCTTAGTCGTTCCCGGGCCGCGGGGACCGTCGACCAGGACCTGGCCTGGCTCGCGGCCGAGTACCTCGGCCGCTGGGCGGACAAGACGTTCCTCTATCAGATCCGGTTGGCGGAGTCGCTGTACGGAAGGGCCATCAGCGCCGCGACAGCATCCGAGGGCGAGGTCGATCTCCGGCTGCTCACGAGGTTGTCGCTCGGACGAGCCGAGAGCCTCATCGAGCTCGGCCGGCATCGGGAGGCGGCCGACCCGGCCAACGATGCGCGCAGCCTCGCGACCCGGAGCGGTGACGAACACCTCGAAGCGCGGGCACTGCTCGCCTTGGGACGCATCGAATCCGATGTCGGGGACGACCTCGTCGCCCGCCGCCTGCTCATGCAGGCGCTGGCATCTTTCGAAGCGGTCGGCGACGTCGGTGGCCAGGCATGGGCCAACCACCGGCTCTCCGAGGCCTGGTCGCGGGAGGACTACACCCGTGAGCTCAAGCACATGCGCCAGGCGTACCGGCTCTTCGAGCGGGCCGGCGACCGTTGGGGACGAGCCGTCGCCGTCCAGGACCTCGCGTACCTCCTGACGACGGTCGGCGGCGAGGAGTTCCATCACTGGCACCAGCGGGCGCGTCGCCTCGTCGAAGGCGAGAGCGACCTTCGGTCACGGGCGGCCGTCCTTCGAACGTGGGGGTACTTCAGCTACTTCTGCGGAGCGTACGGCGAGGCAATACGAGCCATGCGCGAGGCGCGACCGATCGCCATTGACGCCGGACATCGGTACACGGAGGCGGATACGTTCCTCATCGAGGCGATGGCCGCATCCCTCGTGGCGCCCCCCAAGGAGGCGGGAAGGCTCGCAGCGGAGGTCGTGCGGATGGGGAGAGCCATCGGGTCGGTGCGCATCCCCGCACTCGGCCTGGCAGCTGGCGCTCGTGCCGGCCTCAGGGCCGGGGACCCATCACGAGCCACCCGCCAGCTGTCAGCGGCACGCCGGACCCTGCAGCGCAGCGGCGCACGCATGGAGATGCTGGAAGTCGACTTCGTCGACGCCGGGATCCAGCTCGACCGCGGGAACTGGCGGCGCGTGGCCGGACCGGCGGGGCGGGGGGCCGCCGGGGTCCGCGCCAGCGGATGGGCGCTGTACGAAGCAGTGGAGCCGCTACTGGTCGGTCGGGCGCTCCTGGGGGCCGGCCGCTTCGACGAGGCGTCCGGTGAGTTGGAGCGGGCGGTCGAGTCGGCACAGGCCGCCGGCGCGACAGGGACGTTCGTGCTCGCGGCGGCAGCGCTGGACCAGGTGCTGATCATGGCCGGGCGACCACCTGCGGGGCTCATGCCAGAGGGCGCGAGGGAGATCGAGGTGGAGGCGATCGTGGCCGAGAGCGACGGCCTCATGGCGCTCTTCGAGGGGCGCACCGAACCGGCGATGGCCGCGTTCGCTCTTGCCGTCCAGCGGTGGCAGCAACTGGGGTTCACGGTCTGGCATGGACGTGCCCTGTCGCTCCAAGCTGAGGCGGCGCGTCGGGTCGGTGACCTCCGCCAGGCAGGGAGGCTTCGCTCCCGAGCCGGCCGCGTCCTCGACCGGATCAAGACCCCAGTCCGCCACCGGCCGGGCGTGCTCGCACCGATCCGTAGCTCCCCGGGGGGGTGAAGCGGCGGCGCCACCGCTGTTTGTGGGGCGGCCAGGCGAGAGGCGGTGGTCGGGCACCGAAGCGACCATGCCGGTCTGGTCCCACGATGGGCCCCAAGGGCGACCACTGCTTGCGCGAGCGGTTGCTGGGCGATTGATCGGGGGGTGCGGGGCCGCAAGGCGTGGGCGCTGCTCGCCTACCTGCTGCTGGCCGACCGCCCGCCCAGCCGCCGGCACCTGGCCGAGCTGCTGTTCGCCGACGCCGACGACCGCTGGGGGCGCTGCGCTGGACCCTGGCCGAGCTGCGGCGGGCCCTGGGCGCCCCCGGCCTGTTCGGTGGGGACCCG